>Ga0116216_10003112_pt1 | contig 10847 bp, 5 predicted proteins | sample Sb_taG_11_FD_89696 | JGI IMG/M metagenome (GOLD analysis project Ga0116216, IMG submission 89696) | Peat soil microbial communities from Weissenstadt, Germany - Sb_50d_3_AS metaG | ecosystem: Environmental > Terrestrial > Soil > Wetlands > Peat | place: Germany: Weissenstadt | collected 2010-09-21
CTCGCCCTCCGGAAGGCCAAGCGCCTTTCCGATGGCTTCTACGAAAGCTTCGGTGAGAGCTCCGATCCCTTCGAGCTTGTGGGAAAGGACAAGGAGTTCGAGGGCGCACCTCCGTACTCGGTGTACGATTACGCCTGTCGCGAGATGCAAAAGCAGCTCGAACGATTTGCACCCAAAGCGGGAACGAACGGCTCGCGCAGGGCACCCGGGCGGGTGCTTTCCGCCATCCGCGCCGCCATGGAGCGCGGCATCGGCGATGAGAACATCCGGCTTCACACGGGCATGGTGATTCTCGCCCTTTGCATCTCAGGCGGACCCTTCGTCGGGCTCACGGGAACCGTATTCGGTGTCATGGAGGTGTTCGGCGGTGTCGCTCAGGCCGGCCAGGCGAATCTCTCGGCGATGGCGCCGGGTGTAGCCGGCGCGCTCGTGAACACGGTCTTTGGCCTCATCGTCGCGATCCCGGCGCTCTTCGCGTACAACCTGCTGAACACGCGGATCGATGCGCTTCAGCTCGACATGACGAACTTCGCGTCGGAGCTCGAAGCCACCTTCGTGATTGACTACGTCGAGCAGGGGGGCGCGGCGGCCGAAAGCGGCGGCCGGCGTGACGTGGCCTTGGCCGAAGCGGCGACGACCCACTGATGCAGGCGCCGGGCAAAAGGGGTGGTCCGATTGCGGACATCAACATCACGCCCCTGCTCGACCTCGCCTGGGTTCTGCTCGTGATCTTCATCCTCACCACGACCGCGCTGGTTCAAGGGATCGAGGTGAAGCTCCCGGAGACGGCGGACCACAAGGAAGAGGTGCCGACCGAGGTAGCCACCGTGGCGATCGACCGTGCCGGTCTCATCTATCTGAACGACGAACAGATCGAACTCGGGGCGCTCGAGGAGAAACTTCGTATCTTCAAGCTTGCGAACCCCGCCCTCCCCGTGATTCTGCGCGCCGACCGAACTCTCGCCTATGACCAGGTCGTGAAGGTGCTGGATGCCATCAAACGGGTTCCCGTCGAGAACCTCGCTTTGGCGACCGAGGTCCAGTAGTGCCGGCCCACCGCCATCGCGGGGGAGGGATCCCGATCGCCCGCGTTCTCGCGATCGTCGTGGCGCTCCATATCGTGGCGGGGGGGGGAGCCCTCTGGATTGCAAAGACCCAAAGCGGCCGCGAGTTTGCACGCATCTACCACATCAAGCTGTTCGAGCCGCCGAAGCCCGAGACGAAACCTGAGGAGCCGCCGCCGCCTCCTCCTCCCCCGGTCGCGAAGAAGCCCCTCGAGGCTCCGCAGACCCAAGCAATGTCCGTCTCAAAGCTGCCGTCAAGCGCCGCTGCACCGACGATCGGTGGTGGAGGTGTCAACTGGAACGGCGGCAAGTTTACAGGGGACTCGCTGGGGAAGGGCCCCGAGGGCGCCTTCAACGCCGCCGTGACGGGGCGTTTTCGCAAGTACTACAGCGAGCCCCCCGAGGCTTTCGGTCCGGCAGAGCTTGAGCTCAAGGTGACAGCGACGGGGTCGGTACAATCCTACCGACTTGTGAAGTCCTCTGGCCTCGGGAAAAACGACGCCGCGATCCTAGAAGCGGCTGCCCGTGTGCAAGCCGAGGGCATCGGTTCGCCGCCGCCTCAGAATCATGGCCGTCTCGTGACGGTGCGGTTCATCCCGAGCTCGTAGACCCGCTTGCAGCGCGGCATGTCCCTATTTGCGCTGTGACGCGCGATAAAGGGTGGGCGTCGAGCCCACGCGGCGACGGAAGATCAAGTTGAAGTGTGCCAAGGAGCTCCAGCCCGTTTCGGCGGCCACGTCGATGATCGGTAGATCCGTCTCCTCGAGAAGAGAACGGGCGCGCTCCAAGCGCAGCTCAGTCGCCCACTCGCGGAAGCTCCTTTGGAGATACTCCTGGAAGAGCCGGGAAATCTGGCGCTGAGAGATGGACAGCCGTTTCGCGACGCTCGCGACGGAGAGATCCTCGAGCGGCTCGTTGCGAAGTGAGGCGATCACGTCAAAAAACGCGGTCGTGCGTCGCCGCCGAGCGAACACGGGGCGTGAGAAACTGGAGCGCGCTTCGATCCCCAAACTGAGGAGCTCAAGCACCGCTCCCAAAAACCGGAGGGGAGCCCTCCCCGGGTCTCGCCGCGGGTCCGCGCAGATCTCCCGGAGCAAGCGCGCACCGCGTCGCGCGAGATCCGTGCCGGACCGCTCGATCGCGATCCTCTCGGGAACCCGCGTTGCTTGCGGCCGGCCCGCCAGCGCGAACGCAGACGAAACCCAATCCCTGGGAAGGCGTAAGAGCATGAGTTCCGCGTGAGAAGCGCGTCCCCCCGCTTCGATTCGCACCCCCGCGGGTACGACGAGAAGATCCCCTTGGATGAGACGTACGCATTCCCCGCTCGCGCACTCGAGGGAAAGTTCACCCGTTGCGAGGGAGACCACTGCCAGACCGTCGATCGATTGCCGCTCACCCTCGAGCTTTAGACACTCGACGGAGGGCACGCTGTCAGAGTCACTCGCGGAGTCACTCGAGCAGGAATTCATATACACGCAGGGAGCCCTCACCCGCGGCGATTTTACGCCGCGCCTCGTGACAAACGCTTCGCGTCTGTATGTGGGTCACGAGAACTCTCTGTGACTAAATTTCTTTGGGAGGCGAGCGCTCCTCACCGAATCTTCATTGACACGAAGAATTCACAGATCTTTGTGGAAGATGTCTCGGAGATTCAGCTCATCTGCGCTTGAAAGGGCTTAGGGCATTGGTAAGACTAGCTCCGTGGCTCTCCCCCGTTTTCGCCGCGCCTTGGCTCTCATCCTCGCCGAGTGGCTAGCACTCGCACCGGCGGCGCTTGCCAATCCCCAGGGTGGAATCGTACGCAGCGGAAGTGCCGTCATCACAGGTCAGGGGACCCCCGTGGTGACGATTCAGCAGCGGTCGCAGAGTGCGGTTCTCTCGTGGCAAACGTTCAATCTCAAGCCGGGCGAAGTGACGAACTTCCAGCAGCCTGGGCAGAACGCCGTCGCCATCAACCGCATCCTCGGTGGCCAGGCGTCCCAGATCTTCGGCAGCATCCACGCCACCGGACGCATCTACCTCATCAATCCAGACGGGATCCTGTTTGGGCCCGGGAGTTCGGTGAATGCCTTTGCACTCGCCGCGTCCACCTCGGCCAATGCGGCGCAGCTTGCGGCGCAGGGCCACGGCTTCGATCCCTCGGCGGTGTCGGCACCTGGGGCCAAGATCGTGAACGACGGTCGAATCACGACCGGGAATGGTGGCTTTGTGTACCTCGTCGCTCCCGAGGTGACGAACGGCAAGGACGGCGTGATCGTCGCGCCGGGGGGCGAGATTCAACTTGCAGCGGGCGCGACGGTCTACCTGACCGATCGTGTTGACGGTATGGGATTGGCGATCGAGTACACCGCGCCGGGTCAGCCGGGGGACGCGGCGGTGAACCTCGGTCAGCTTGTCTCCGACGCAGGTTTCGTGAAGCTGCGTGCGGCGCTGGTTCGCCAGAACGGGAGCGTGGAGGCGAACTCCGTGCGGGAGAACGCCGGAAGGATCGAGCTTTACGCGGACAACACGCTCGAGCTCGGAAGTGGAAGTGTGACGGAAGCGCAGGGCGGCGCACAGGGGGCCTCGGCGGGCGGTTCTGTGAGCGTCGTCTCCGCGCAGGACGCCGCCGTCGAGAGCGGTGCGGTCGTCGACGTGTCTGGGGGCGCACACGGAGGTGCCGGAGGCACGATCGAGGTCAGCGCCAAAGGGAAGGTGGATCTCGCGGGCTCCTTCCGCCTCGCCGCCCAAAAAGGGTCGAAGGGCGGTCAGGTCTTGGTCGACCCTGCGACAGTGGATATCACGGGCAACCAAACGATCGAGGGGGCGGACTCCGTCAAGGTGACCGCGGACCAGACGATCACCCTCGACCCCGGAGCGACCGTTTCGCTTTCAGACCCCACCGGGACGCCGACGTATGCACTCTACTCGGGTGGCGACATCGTCTTCGACCAGGGGGCTCAAATCACCGATGCGAACTCCACGGGGAACCCGGTCACGGCGCAGAACCACTGGAACGTGCAGCTTGTGGCAGGTGCCACGGACCTGAGCCCGAATGGGATCAGCGCTCAGCCTGCGACGCAGGCCAATCCCAATGCCGGTGGCGTGTATCTTTCGGGCGCAAGCGGTACCACCCCGGGCCAGCTCAAGCCGCTCTCCAGCAATGGCCTGGTCTCCCTCACGGCGGGCGACATCACGCTGCGCGCCGCAGGAGATGTGTGGATCGGAAACGGGGGCGGGCTCGTCGACCAGACGGGCAACATCGACGTTCAAGCCGGACGCAACGTCGAGTTCGCCGCCACGCAGCCCCCGGATCCTTCCCCGACCCCGGATTCCGTGATCCAAAACGGCTCAGGCAATATCCGCGTGGTGGCCGGCGGCTCGGTCCTCTTGAACCCCATGGGCAACGGGAACGCGGCCATCCGAACACGCGGAGTTCAGGACCCGAACCTCACCGAGGCTTCCCGGACCGATGGCGGCAGCATCTTGGTCTGGGCGCAGACCGGTAACGTCGACGCCGGGAACGCCAACCGCTGGCTCCAGCCCGGTCCTTATCTGCAGAGTCCTCCCCAGCCGGTTCCTGGCGTGCCGAATCCTCAGTTCGACATCATGCCGGTGGTTGCGAATGGCATTCTGGGGATCGGAAGCGAGGTCGGGGGGAACGTGACGGTCGTGGCCGGCGGGAGCGTGTCGACGGGCACCCCCTACATCAACACCATTACGGGGGGTTCCGCCGGAAACCGGGCTGGGCTAGGGGACGACACGGGGGGTCACATTGGGGTGTTTGGCCAGCCCGTGATTCTTGAGACGCGTACGAGCAACAGCAAGCAAAGCAACATTCTTCTGCCGAACGCGCCTGACAGCGAGCTTCTCGTGGTGGCCGGGAGCGACATCACCGGCGACTACATGGTGCGCCATGGCATGGGCGTATTCCGCGCGGGCTACGCGCTTGCGCCTGGGGTGGATCCGGGCACGCTGGACGCTGCCGCCGTGGCTTCGCTGGCTCCGGGAAGCGCTGGCAGTTCCCTCGTGCGAAGCACTGTCGCGAACGGGGACCCCACCCACGGTTGGGTGGGTACCCTCGCGCAGCCGATCACCTTCGATCTCCTCTTCGGACAGCGCATCCCGGATCCAAGCGACACTTCGCAGCTTCTGGCGTCCATCGATGTGCTCGGGGCAAACGGTGTGGCGGTACGCACAATCGAGAGCCCGAGCCTTGTCTACCCTCCCGACCATCAGCATGGTATCCCCGCGCTTCAGACTCCGGGCTACTCCCCAGACGACGCAGCCTCGCTTGACGCGGAGACGGGGGATGTCGTGCTGCTCGGCAATGATATCTCGATCCTCCCCGAGGGCACTGTCCAACCAGCACCCAATAACGACGCCTTGATCCTGCCTCCGAATCTCGAGGTGACGACGCAATTCTTTCAGCGCGGGCTCGAGTCGCGTGGCGGGGACTTTGTCCTCCTGAACGACATGGTGATGTTCCCCTCCTCATCGGGTGGACTGACGCTCAATGTCGCGGGCCAAGTACGGACCGCCAACGTTGCGGCCAATGGGCCGGCGCAGCTCGGAATCGAAACGGAGACCCTCGGTCCTGCCGCGCTGCAATCCTTCACGCTTCCCGCGAGGACAGCGCTTGAGGACCCGCTTACAGGACTCGAGTTTGTGCTCTCGCAGCCCGTTAGCTTTGCGGTGCGTCAGCCTGCGACGGCGGCGAGCGGCCAGCTCCTCTTTCGCGCAACGCCGCAAGCGGCGAACTCGCAGGTGCTGATTCCAGCAGGAACGCGGGTCGCCGACCGATTCGGTCACGTCTACGTCGTGTCACAGGACAGCGGGATCCCTGCACCGCAGGATCGTCTCTCCCAAGGAAGCGTGACCTTCTATGCGTCCTCGGCGGCCGGGCTGCCGCCGAAGATTCCCGGGGGCACCCTCTTCATCGGGCCAAACGGGGTGCAGTTTGCGACCACCGCGGACGTCGTATCGGTGCCCGGCCAGCGTCAGGCGGTGGTGAATGTGGTGGCCTTGCCCTTGACGCCCGGGATAGATGCGGGGCGAGACCAACTTCAGTTGGAGACCCCGATTCCCGGGGTGGCGCTGGCTACGAACGTCCTTCCCACAACCCGTCCAGCGCAGTTCCTCGTCAACGTTGTTTCTGTGGGGGTTGGGGCTTCCGCGAATCAGCCCGCACCCAACGTGGTGAACGCGCTGCTCACCCCGGTTGCCGGTGTGGCGGGTGTCACAGACCCCTCGGGCATCGACAACGGAACAGATGCTTCCCCGTTCGGAACAGCCGGCATCGTGACTGCCAACGCCGTCCTGCTCGGTCCCATCGGTTCGCTTGCGTCGGGACACGCTCTTGTCCTGAAAGACCCGTCCGTTCTCCCAAAGGGTATTCCGCCGCAGGACGTGCAGCTCATCGCGGGCCAGGCTGACGTTTCCAATACGCTCGTGCCGGTCGTTTATCGCAGCCTACAGGTCACCCGTAACGGCGCTGGCGTCATCACCTCCACGCGTGTCGATCCCGACCCCTCCGTGGTCGCATTTCCCTCGGCCGCGCAGGTTTGGTTCCGAGAGTCGTCACCATCCACCACGGCCGTTCTACAGCAGTCTGCCGCCGCTCCCTCGTTTGACTCCCGTGCTCCGGGTAGCACCGTCAAGAGCTACTCCACCTACTACCAATTCTGCCAGTCCGGCGCCTCGAAGTGCCCGCAGGTGTCGGGTGTGCCAAAGCTCGGGAGCGGGCCCACCCACGAGAACGACCACACGCCGGCTTCGCTTGTTGCGGGCGGGGGGTTCACCCGCGTGAGGCTCGACCTCGCACAGCCGGCAACCCTCAGCACCAACGGCAGCATCACCGATCTCGCGCTCGTCACCGAACAGAGTTCTCCCAGCGATCAGACGCTCGTGGAGGTTCCATTTGGAAATGCGAGCTTCGGGGCGGGAAGCAGGACGCTCGTCGACATGCAGGAGGGTCACCCCGTCGACATCCAGGTGCCCACAGACGCGAGCAGCGGACTCCACGTACAGGGTCCGGGGTCCGCTGAACTTCTCGTGGGAGTCGTCCCCTTTGCGATCGCGGACAAGAACCACGACGGTGTGATCACCCCCGACGAATTCCCAGCGAATCTCAGCGCAGTGTTTGACTCCCTCGAGCAGCCCAACGCGCTCGGGGAGTTGCCTGGGGTGCTCACTGCCACCGACGCGCCGTTCATTCCCACAGGCCAAGGCGGCCAGATCACCCTCGCGAGTTCCCGGAGCACCGGGAACTTGCTCGGTCTCGAGACGACCGGCGACATCCCGTTTCTCCCACTTCCAGGCGGCGGAGCAAGCCTCACCGTCGCGGCGGGCAGAAGTATCCTGCTCCAAGACCGGGGCTTTATCGGCACGCTCCAGGGTGGCGTCGTCGACGTTTGGAGCGTGGGTGGCTCGGTGATCGGCGGTACTCCTGCAGCGGACTACACCGGAAAGCGCGGAATCGTGAGTGTGTACACCTCCGGGGGTAGTCTTAGCCCGCGGCCGGCGGATGTTTCCGGTGGCGGGGCCATCAGCGTGAACTCGTTTGGCGACATCAATGTGGGGGGGTTGGCGCTGGCGACGTTGTCTGGAAACTCGGTGACCTTGAATAGCCGCGCGGGCTCGGTGAACGCGGGTCTTGGGCAGCCGTTTTCGCAGCCGGCGGTGGGGTTCGATCCGCTCGCCCTTGAAGTCTCGGTGGACTACATGGGTGCCGGCGTGTACGCCACGGGCACGCTCGATATCGTGGCGAAGCAGAACATCGTGATTGGCGCCGGCATCACAGGCGCGGGTATCACACTCGCAGCGGGCGGAAGCGTGCAGGCAGGAACCGGTTCCCTCTCGTCGACTGGCGGGCTCTCCATCACGGCGGGGCAGAGCATCAGCGGCAACATCCAGGCGCAGGGCAACATCACAATCGGGGGGGGGACACTCTCGAGCAGTGCCAACGTCGGTTCGACGGGGGGACTTGTCACGGGCTCGGGCGCTGCCGCGGTCGCTTCGAACACGGGTTCCTCGAGGGCGAGCGCGGAGAATACCCTCGCCTCCAACGCTGCGGATCGAGCGACCTACACCGGCGGCATTGGCAACGGGGATGCCGGTGGAGTCGGAGCCCGACGGGTGGTGCTGATCGACGTCTCCTCTCAACAGTGCAACAAAGACGACTGCTCCAGCTAGTTTCAAAACCCGGAACCCCGGAGACACCATCGGGCACGGGCGCGGGATGCCCCGGGGAAACGCCAGCCTTTTTCCCTCCGCCGACGCGGCCGGCGGTGGAGGTCGCACCACCTGAGTGCGCCGATCGCTGCGCGGCGGAGAGGGAGGTGGCCCCGAGGCACTCGGTTGAGTCAGGCTCCGCTTGGACCTTGGAATCAGGGGGATCGACCTCCGCCTCCAACAAGGCACGGCCGCTGCTGATCTCGCCGGCGGCCTTGACGTTGCATTGCCACCGAGAGGCTCGGTCGCAGATTCGCTTGCATCTTTGTGGTCGGTGGTCGGACACTCAAGGGCCGGATTCCTCTCGTGGCGCGCGCTCGAGCCGCCCTCGCGCGATCGCTCCAGCCGGCGAGTCCTCGGCCCCAGAACTCCCGAGCGTGCATCTGCAGAGCGCAACTTGAGCATTCACCAGCGTTCTGATGGCATTTCCGTGAACGGTGCGATCCTGTTCTTGCTCCGACCACTCCTTCACGAGCGCAACGATGTGCTCGCAGGCTTGCGATGCCTTCTGCAGTGCGAGAAGGGGTGTGTCGTGTTTTCGACACAAGAAGTCCTTCGTCGTAGGTCCGCAGAACGGTTCGTCATGGCGGTAGAACGCTAGTCGCTGAAGTCTCTCCCCCATAGAATCCGCCCGTCCAAAAGGGTTGGACAAAATTGTTGATGGTCACGGGGAGGGCTTGAACAATGACTCGGAAGCGGCTCGGTACTCGGATGCCTGGCATCCGCAAGATCGCTGGTATTGCGGCGGGTGGGTTATTGGCAGTTTCAATCGTGGGAACGGCGAACGCGCTCACGTACACGACGGGCGACTACATTGCAGTCTTCGTGAAGGGGACCACGGACCTCTATGTGGATCTCGGTTCGAACCTTGCCAGCCTTAACCAAGGCGGGACCTTCCTTTTGCCCACGGCTGCGCAGTCCCCGGACTTCATTTCGTCTGGGGCCACGCCGGGCGCGGTCGGCGCGACTTTCGGCATCTATGAGACCAATGCTCCGTTCACCGGGACCTTCCCCCGAGGCATTTCGATCACCACAGATCCGAGCGTGGACCCGACGACTTTCAACAACAAGGCGAGTCTCATCACGAAGGTCACGCCCGCACAAACGCTCCTGGACACCGGCGCCGGCACTGGAGGCGCCGGCACTGGATGGCTGCCGTCGATCGTCGGGGTGACTTTGGGGACTGACCTCCTCAACGACACGTATCGCAAGGCGATCAACAACAGCATCCCGGCACCGCTCAACCCCAACAGCTGGGCGAGTAACATCGGTCCCCAAATCGGCGGCTTCCTCCCCTTCATAACGAGCTCGACCCTTGGCGCGGTCAGTCAGGAGAATCTCTATAGCGTGACGCGCACCGGCAACGCGACGGCCGCCTCGGTCCTCGAGGGCGCCTTCACCGTGACCGGGGATGTCACAACGCCGAGTGGGGACGCCGTGAGCTTCTCGTTCACGCCGGTTCCGGAGCCGGGCACGTTGTTGCTGGTGGGCGCAGGCCTGAGCGGATTGATCTGGCTGGGTCGCCGTCGGACGGAGTAGTTGCGACCTCCTGAGCACCTTAATTCAAAACGGAGAACATCCCAAATGACATTCCTCAAAAAGAGCCTTGCGCGCTCGCTTGCAATGGGGCTTGGCCTCGCCGGCCTCCTCTGTGTGCCGCTCTCAGCGAACGCGGGAGCTCCCGGCACCCCGCCGGCGGTGGGAACGCCGTTCGTGGTCACCGGCGGCTCGAGCGCAGTGTTTGTCACCGAAGTGATCGCTGCGATGGCGTCGTTTCAAACCATCTACAACGTCTTCCAAGAGTGCGGCACGGGCACGAACGTCGGCACGAGTAACGGCTGCAATCTCCCCGCCGCAGTGCTCCAAGGAGGCCATAGCAGCATTCAGCAATTCATTGCGATCCATGGCTTGACGCGAGCTTGCGGGGCCAATACTCCGCCGGCTTGTTATGGCACGCCGGCTGCGACAGAGCTCGTGTGGTTCGTGTCCGCCAACGGCTCAGGCTACGGCGTCCAATGCAGCTCCCCGGGCAAACTACCGCTCGGGGTCGTGGGAATCGCTGGCCTTGACGGGATCTACGGTGACACGGATGATCCCATCCATACGCTCCCGGCCTTCCCGGTGGGCGACATCATCCCGGCGGGTTGGCCCGGTAAGACCGCGACAGCGGCCGCGATTGCGTCTTGCCCGGGCAAGACGACGGCCGCTGCACAGCTCGCGAACGTCCCCGCAGTGGTTGCGCCGCCCAGTGTGGGAAACGAGTACTGCATCGTCGACTTTGACATCAATGGCGACGGCGTGATCGGGATCGCGGGCAATCCGACGGGCGGGCAGGTCGGAGGCGTCACACCGAGCGGCGTTCTCGGCGCGACAACGATCGGCACCGCCGTAAGCGCCGACTCGCCCAACAATGAGACGTCGAATCTCGCCAAACAGTGCGTCGCCGGCTTCGCAGACGTTCCGCCGCCGGACTTTACCGACGCCTCCGTCAACACCCTGAGTATGGATAACGAACAGGAGGTTGGCGAGCAGATCTTCAAGATCATTGTGACCAATAGCCTAAGGCCCCAA
>Ga0116216_10003113_pt1 | contig 10840 bp, 8 predicted proteins | sample Sb_taG_11_FD_89696 | JGI IMG/M metagenome (GOLD analysis project Ga0116216, IMG submission 89696) | Peat soil microbial communities from Weissenstadt, Germany - Sb_50d_3_AS metaG | ecosystem: Environmental > Terrestrial > Soil > Wetlands > Peat | place: Germany: Weissenstadt | collected 2010-09-21
CGCGCTCCAACTGGGCCAAACCTGCGAGAACGAGGTGATCACCCAGCTTATCGACCTCCGTCGCCATGCGGCCGAATACGCGATGCGCGATGGCCGGATTGCGGAGGACGACTACTTCTTTACCGAGGTGGATGCGCGGCTGGTACGCAATGCCGAGCATTACTACCGGACGATGTACCTTGGCGAAGTGTCCTCCTGGAACCTGCGCGACCGGCACATGGCCGAGACGCTCGATGCGCTCGTCGACTTCTTTCATCGCAATGGCCCCGCCGCCAAGGTGGTCGTCTGGGAGCACAACTCGCACCTGGGCGATGCCCGGGCGACGCAGATGGGCGTGCGAGGTGAGTGGAATGTCGGCCAGCTCGTACGTCAGCAGTACGGCCGCGACGCGGTCTTGGTCGGCTGCACCACCTACGACGGCACGGTGACCGCGGCATCAAACTGGGATGCACCGGCCGAGCGGAAGAGGGTCCGCCCGGCCCTGCCGGGGAGCTACGAGGCCCTGTTCCACGACGCCGGCCCCGAGCGGTTCCTACTGACCCTCCACGACGACCGAGTGCCGGGCTTGGACCAACCGCGGCTGGAGCGCGCCATCGGCGTCATCTACCGGCCCGACACCGAACGAGCTAGCCACTATTTTCACGCGAGCTTGCCCGCGCAGTTCGACGCCGTCCTTCATTTCGACCGGACGCGGGCTGTCGAGCCGCTCGAGCGCACTGCCGCCTGGGACAAGGCCGAGGTGCCGGAAACGTTCCCCTCGGGCATTTGAATGGAGGTATGCGATGGTTACGCAAAACACAAACACCGGAACGCGCGAGCGGTTCGTCGAGATCCCGGCCGGCCGCCGGAGGGTAAACGGGATCCTGAGGATGCCACGAGAACCCCGGGGGGTCGTCGCCTTCGCCCATGGCAGCGGAAGCGGCCGGTTCAGCCCCCGCAACCAGCTCGTCGCCCATGCGTTGCAAGACGCCGGCCTGGCGACGCTGCTGATCGACCTTTTGGAGGAGGACGAGACCCAGGATCGTCGGAACGTCTTTGACATCGAGCTTCTGGCGGAACGTCTCGGAGCCGCCACTCACTGGCTGGGCCGGGACCCCGACACCCACGGCCTCGGGCTCGGCTACTTCGGAGCCAGCACCGGCGCCGCGGCGGCCTTGGTTGCCGCGGCTCGGCGGCCGGAACCCGTCGGTGCGGTCGTCTCGCGCGGTGGTCGGCCCGACCTGGCATGGGGCGATTTGCCAGATGTCATCGCTCCTACACTGCTGATCGTCGGGGGACGCGACGAGGACGTCCACGAGCTGAACCGGCGGGCCCTGACCCTGCTGGGTTGCCCAAAGGAGCTAGTCATCGTCCCTGGAGCCACTCACCTCTTCGAGGAGCCGGGAGCCCTCGAGCAAGTCGCCCGCCTCGCGGAGCAGTGGTTCCTGCGTCATCTGGGCACCGATTCCCGGGCCGGCCGTGGTCCGTCGAGAACGGGTGCGGTCGGCCCGATTCCGACCGCGCATGAGCCGCGTTGACGAATACCGGGAGGTGTTCGATTAGCGTCGGCCACCTCTTCCGAGGCGAGAGCGTACATCCCCGAGTGGCCCGCCGGGACTTACACCAAGTGCCTGAGGCGGGCGCAGGAGATCCCCTTTGATGTCCGGCGGGGCCTGGTGGATGCCACCTTCCGCCGGAGTGCAAGCCGCTGGCGAATGCGGGGCCTGCTGCTCGTGTGCCGGTTGAGCCGGCGGTCGTCCACGCACGTCCCGAGCTGCGTCGCTCCTCCCTCGTTGGGAGAGGCGTGTGAACAACACCGTCCGCAAGGGACGCAGGAACCCGTGGAGGATCGAATGGGCAACACCCTGGTCCGCTCGCTACTCTTCACCGACCTGTACGAGTTAACGATGGCCCGGGCGTACGAGGCCGAGGGGATGGACCAGCCGGCGGTCTTCGAATTGTTTTTCCGCAAGCTGCCGCCGGAACGCAACTTCATGGTTGCCGCGGGGGTCCAGGACCTGCTCGCCTCTGTGGAAGCTCTGGGCCTGAGCGACGACGAGCTGGACTACCTGCGGGGGCTCGGCCAGTTCCCCGAGTTATTCCTGCGGCGTCTGAAGAGCTTCCGCTTCGCCGGTGAGGTCTGGGCCGTGCCGGAGGGGACGATCGTCTTCCCAAACGAGCCGCTGGTCCAGGTTGTCGCCCCGATCGTGGAGGCGCAGGTGATCGAAACCCTGGTCGTCAACCTGGTACACTTCCCGAGCCTGGCGGCGTCGAAGGCGGCGCGGGTGGTCCTGGCCGCGGCCGGCCGCGAGGTGATCGAGTTCGGCTCCCGTCGCGCCCACGGCACCGGGGCGGCGCTGCGGGTCGCACGCGCCAGCTATCTCATGGGGGCGGTCGGGACCTCCAACGTCCTGGCCGGCAAGTCTTATGGCATCCCCGTCTTCGGCACGATGGCCCATAGTTACATCGAGGCCCACGACGACGAGGCAGTCGCGTTCGAGGCCTTCGCCGGAATCTATCCGGAAACGACGCTGCTGGTCGACACCTACGACACGCCCGGTGGCGTGAGGAAAGTGATCGAGCTGAGCCGTCAGCTCGGCGGACGCTTCCGCGTGCGTGCGGTCCGGCTCGACTCGGGCGACCTCGGGGCGCTGGCTGTGCAGGCCCGGCAGATGCTGGACGCGGCGGGCCTGAATGGCGTCCGGATCTTCGCCTCCGGAGGCCTGGACGAGCACGAGGTCGCCGCGCTGGTCGCGGCCGGGGCGCCTATCGACGCCTTCGGTGTCGGCACGAAGCTGGCCGTGAGCGAGGATGTGCCGTCGCTCGACATGGCCTACAAGCTCGTCGAGTACGCGGGACGGCCGCGGATGAAGCTGTCGTCGCGCAAGGCGACCTATCCCGGCCGCAAGCAGGTGTTCCGCTCCTTCGAAGGCGGCTCGATGGTGCGGGACGTGATCGGCCGCCATGACGAGGCCCAGGATGGCGAGTCCTTGCTGCTGCCGGTGATGAGGGGCGGCGTGCGCCTGCCCGCCGGCCGGGTGGACCTTGAGGAGGCCCGTGTACACGCCCATCGAGAGTTGGAGCGGCTCCCGGAACCCCTACGATCCCTGGCGCCCGCCGAGGTCCCGTATCGGGTCGACGTCAGCCCCACTCTGCAGGCCGATCGAGAAGCTCTTCTTCGCGCGCTAGCTGCATCTGTACGCTGAGTGCCGTCGTCGAGCCTGATCGGATGGCTCCTGGACCATAGGCCGGTGGCCCCAACATTCGCCCACGATTCCCGATGAGCCCCCAGAGCCTTCCTTTCTGGAGCCTGACCCCGGCGGAGTTGTTTCGGCGACTCGCGACCGGCGAGCGCGGACTCTCGAGCGAAGAAGCCCGGGCCCGGCTCACCCGCCTCGGCGCCAACGCGCTGCGGCCGCGGAGGCGTGCCGGAACGGCCAACCTCCTGCTGTCCCAGTTCCAGAGCCCGATCATCTTGATCCTGCTCTTGGCGGCCTGCCTGGCGTTCTCCCTGGGCCAGCACACCGACGCGCTGATCATCCTCACGATCGTCCTGGGGAGCGGCTTGCTCGGCTTCTGGCAGGAGCGCGGCGCCGCCGGAGCGATGGAGGCGCTGCTGGCCCGCGTGCGGATCAAGGCGATGGTGCTGCGCGACGGGGAGCAGATCGAGGTCCCGCTCGAAGCGGTCGTCCCCGGCGATGTGGCCGTGCTGAACGCGGGTGATCTCATCCCGGCCGACTGCCTGATACTGGAGTCGAAGGATCTGTACGTGGACGACGCATCCATGACCGGAGAAACCTACCCGGTGGAGAAGGCTCCGTGTCCCCGTCCACCGTCCGAGGAGACCCCGCTGGGCCAGAGGAGCAACAGCCTCTTCCTCGGCACGCACGTGGTCAGCGGGACCGCCAGGGCCATCGTGGCCCGCACGGGGGCCGCGACGGAATTCAGCCTGGTCAGCCAGCGAATGGCCCTCGGGCGGCCTGAAACCGAGTTCGAGCGTGGGGTCCGGCGGTTCGGCTACCTCCTCATGGAAGTCACCCTCATCCTGGTCATCGCCATCTTCGCGATCAACGTCGCCCTGGCCCGACCCGTCCTGGATTCGTTCCTGTTCTCGCTGGCCCTGGCCGTGGGCCTGACGCCGCAACTCCTGCCGGCGATCGTGAGCATCAACCTGGCGCGCGGGGCCCGCAGGATGGCGGAGAGCCAGGTGATCGTCAAGCGCCTGGCGTCGATCGAGGACTTCGGCAGCATGGACGTCCTCTGCTCGGACAAGACGGGCACCCTGACCGAGGGCGTCGTGCGCGTGCACTCCGCCGTGGACTTCGAGGGGAGCCCGAGCGAGGCGGTGCGGCTCTACGCGTACCTCAACGCCCGATTCGAGTCGGGGTTCGCCAACCCGATCGACGAGGCGATCCGCGCCACTGGTCCCATCGAACTGACCAGCTACCGGAAGCTCGACGAAGTGCCCTACGACTTCCTCCGCAGGCGGCTCAGCATCCTCGTGGAGCAGGACGGACGGCCGCTCTTGGTGACGAAGGGGGCGTTGGCCAGCGTGCTCGAGGTTTGCTCGCGGGCGGAGACGGCCGGGGGACGGTGTGTGGAGATCGGTGAGGTGCGGCCCGAGATCGAGCGACGATACCAGGACCTGGGTGCCCAGGGCTATCGCACGCTGGGTGTGGCCTACCGTCATCTCGACCCGGGTACCTCGCTGGGCAAGGAGCACGAGACCGGGATGACCTTCGCGGGATTCCTCGTGCTCCACGACCCGCCCAAGGACGGCATCGCGGAGACGATCCGGGAGCTGAGTGAACTCGGCGTCAGACTCAAGGTCGTGACGGGCGACAATCGCCACGTCGCCGAGGCCGTCGGCCTGATGGTCGGGATGGAGCACCCCGAGGTCGTGTCGGGCGAGGAGCTGCGCCGGATGAGCGACCAGGCGCTCGTTCAGCGGGCCAGCACGGCGACGATCTTCGCCGAGGTCGAACCGAACCAGAAGGAGCGAATCCTCTTGGCCCTCAAGAAGGCCGGCAACGTCGTCGGCTACCTCGGCGACGGGATCAACGACGCGCCGGCCCTGCATGCGGCCGATGTCGGCATCTCGGTCGACTCGGCGGTCGACGTCGCCAAGGAGGCGGCCGACATCGTGCTGATGGAGAAGGGGCTCGACGTCCTGGCCCGGGGGATCCGCGAGGGGCGGGCCACGTTCGCCAATACGCTCAAGTACATCTACATGGCCACCAGCGCCAACTTCGGGAACATGTTCAGTATGGCGGGCGTCTCGCTCATCCTCCCGTACCTCCCACTGCTCCCCAAGCAGGTCCTCTTGGTCAACCTGCTGACCGACCTCCCCGAGATGGCGATCGCCTCGGATCGCGTCGATCCCGAGTGGGTCGAACGCCCCCGCCGGTGGGACGTCCGTTCGATCCGGGAATTCATGGTCGTCTTCGGCGCCGTCAGTTCGCTCTTCGACTACGCCACGTTCGGCGTGCTGTTAGTCCTCCTCCACGCCACGACCGTCCAGTTCCGGACCGGCTGGTTCGTGGAGTCGGTCGTCTCGGCCGCGATGGTCGTGCTGGTGATCCGCACCCGTCGGCCATTCTATGCGAGCCGACCGGGCCGGGCGCTCCTGATCAGCACGGTCCTCGTGGTGGGGGCGACCTTGGCGATCCCCTCTACTCCCCTGGGAGGGCTGCTGGGGTTCGAAGCGCTGCCGGCCGCCTTCGTACCCGCCTTGGCCGGGATCGTCGTCCTGTATGCCGCCACGGCAGAGACCGCGAAGCGATGGTATTTCCGTCGGAGGTCCCACTAACCGCAGGACCGCCAGGCCTTCCGGGTTATCGTTCCCGCTGGCGATCGCGCGGACTGGCTGCTCGGGCGTGTGGTGCGGGTCGGGGACTTGACGGTGGCGTCGATGGCGGTGAGCATGGTCCCCACTTCTCTCCGATACGATACGAGACGTTCCCGGAAGTGGCCGGAGCTGCGGGAATGTCCCGTGTTGGGAGGACGACGGCGACAACTCGACTAGCGGAGTCGAAAGAGATCGAACGGTGGTATATACATCAATTAATATATTATTTATTTAATAATCAAGAAGATTTTAACATGAATATTTATCAGGCTCCCGTCGTGAACGCCCTCCGCAGCCTGCACAGCCGGCCTGAAGGGCTGACGTCGGCCGAGGCCGAGCATCGGCTGCACGACTTCGGCCCCAACCAGGTCGAGCGGTTGCAGGGCAAGCCGCTCTGGATGCAGTTCCTCGGGGAGTTCACCCATTTCTTCGCGGTCATCCTCTGGGTCGCCTCCGCCCTGGCGTTCTTGGCGGACTGGAGCGAGCCCGGCCAGGGGATGGGTATGCTGGGCTGGGCGATCATCGGGGTGATCGTGATCAACAGCGTCTTCTCGTTCGTCCAGGTCTATCGCGCGGAGAAGGCGCTCTCGGCCCTGGAGAGGTTGTTGCCGCACCAGGTCCGAGTGGTGCGCAACGGGGTCTTCGAGCGAAGGCCCGCCGCCGACCTGGTCCCCGGTGACGTCATCGCCCTGGAGGCGGGCGACCTGGCTCCCGCCGATTGCCGGGTAATCGAGGCATTCTCGCTGCGGGTGAACAACGCCACGATCACCGGGGAGTCGGTTCCCCTGGTGCGCGAAGCGGCTCCTTGCTCCTGCGGGGACGCCCTGCACGGCACCAACGTTGTGCTCGCGGGAACGACCATCGTCTCGGGCGACGCCCGCGCCGTCGTCTTCGCCACGGGTATGCAGACCGAGTTCGGAAAGATCGCCCATCTGACCCAGATGACCGGCGAGGTTAGATTTCCCCTGCAGGGCGAGATTGCGTTCATCAGCCGAGTGGTGGGCGTGCTCTCGGTAGTGCTGGGCGGCGTGTTCTTCGTCATCGGGCGGGTCATCGGTGTGCCGTTCTGGACCAACTTCGTCTTCGCCATCGGCCTCATCGCAGCCAACGTCCCCGAGGGCCTCCTGCCCGAGGTGACGCTCTCCCTGGCCATCGCCGCGCAGCGGATGGCCCGGCGGAACGTCCTGATCCGGCACCTGCCGGCCGTCGAGACCCTGGGCTCGGCCACCGTGATCTGCACCGATAAGACCGGCACCCTAACCGCGAATCGCATGCATGCCGCCGCGGTCGTCCTGGGGGGCGAGCGGCACGAGATGGCCGTCCCGGACGCATCGCCGAGCTGGGGCGGCGGTTTCGCCGTTTCTTCGAAGTCGCGCGGCTATGCCAGAATCTCAAGGCCACCGTGAACCATGGCAAGGCCGAGTTCCTTGGCGATCCCACCGAGATCGCGCTGGTCGAGATGAGCCGGCAGGTTGCGGAGTTCGACGGGACGTGGGGGTCTCGCCGCCGCGACGAGGTCCCGTTCGACTCGGACCGCATGCGGCTCTCGACGTTGCACGAGACTCCCGAGGGTTTGATCCTCTATACCAAGGGGGCGCTCGAGGCCGTGCTGCCGCTTTGCACCCACGTGCAGCTCGACGACGGCGTGCCGCAGCCCCTGACACGAGAGTGGGGCGACCGGTTTATCCGAGCCCAGGGTGCGATGGCCGACGACGGGCTTCGGGTCCTGGCCATGGCGTACCGGCCGGTGGCCGAGGGTTACGACCACGACGCGCTGGAGCAGGATCTCACCCTCGCGGGCCTAGTTGGGCTGGACGACCCGCCCCGTCCCGAGGTCGGCGCCGCCATCGCGAAATGCCAGGAGGCCGGGATCCGCGTGATCCTGATCACCGGCGACCATCCCCAGACCGCCCGCGCCGTCGCCCGCCAGATCGGTCTGGTCCGCTCCGACCAGCCCACGATCGTCGCCGGCGACCAGCTCCACCGGATGTCGAACATTCAGCTTCAACTGGCCTTGAATCACGAGGAGGTGATCTTCGCCCGGGTCGCGGCCGACCAGAAGATGCGGATCGTCGGCGCGCTGAAGCGGAAGAAGCAGATCGTGGCGGTCACCGGCGACGGGGTCAACGATGCCCCCGCCTTGAGGCTCGCCGATATCGGCATCGCCATGGGCGTGACCGGCACGGATGTGGCCCGCGAGGCCGACGACATGGTCCTGGCCGACGACAACTTCGCCAGCATCGTCGCCGCCGTCGAGGAGGGCCGCGCCTGGCTGTTCATCGTCCCGTTCATGGCCGCGACGCTCGTGGTCGAGGAGACACGCAAGTGGGTCGTGCGGCGGTTTCTCACTTAGGGCGTGCTGCCGTGCGCCGGCTTGCGGAGCGATCGCAGCGTTCATGCCGAGCGCCCGAGAAAGGGAAGGAGTTGTCCGTTCGCCTAGGCATGGCGGCCCATTGATTGGGCAACCTGCGTCAACTATGCTACCTGTGGTCGTCGCAGAATGAGCACCGCAGCTCCTTCTCGGATCGTGGTGATGAGATCGAAACCACCGCAGGTGGCCGTGGTCGTGTTGGAGATCGATCGCGGGTGCAGCTATCCGATCCATGCATGATGGCGAGATGGCGAGGGGAGAGGAATTCTCATGAACCGCGCTGGTCCGTCCATCCTCATCGGGGACGACGACTCGGACACATGCCGCAACCTGAGCGACATCTTCACGGATCTGAATTATCAGGTCGACACTGCCGATGACGGGCGCAGCGCCTTGCAAAAAGTGCGACAAACGTCGTACGACGCGGGATTGTTCGACTATCGGATGCCGGGCATGGACGGACTGACCCTCTGTCGCGAGATCGGGCGGTTACATACGGTAATCGTGCCGATGATCATAACGGCGTTTGCCCCCGACGCGCTGGCGGAAGAGGCTCGCACGGCCGGGGTGCGTCACATCCTTTCCAAGCCGATCGACTTTCCCAAGCTGTTGGCCCTGGTGGATGAGGCCCTGGCTCGCCCACTGGTCCTGGTGGTCGATGCTGACCCCGACCTCTGTTTGACCCTGGAGGACCTGCTGCATGAGCGCAGCTACCGGGTCTGCGTCGCCCACGATGAACAGACGGTTGCCGAGCATCTTCAGAATGCCACGTTCCAAGTCGTCCTGATCAACATGAGGCTTCCCCATAGCGTCGGCAGCACGGTGTTCCGGTTGGTGCGGCAGGCCAATCCCCAGGCCCGCACCGTTCTCATCACCTGTTACCGCGCGGACCTGGAGACGATCCTGGAGCGGCCCCTGGACGCCGGTGCCGATGTGCGGTGCTGCAAGCCGTTCGATGTGGAGCAACTTTTCGCGACCATCGAGCGCCTCGTTGCCCTTAAAGGCCGACAAGAAAGGTGGCCTGAGTCGTGTTCATCACAGTCGATGCCTTTTCTTGGCCCAGGCCGATCGAGCCGAAGATGAGCCACGAGACCGATGTTGCCCGCCGCCACGTCGAGATTGCCAACCGTCTCGGCCTGCACATGCGCGCAGCCGATCAGTTCGTCAGTCTTGCCCGACAGTTCCAGTCTGATATTCGGGTGCATCACTACGGCAACCAATGCAACGGTAAGAGCATCCTTGATCTGACGATTTTAGCCGCCGAGTGCGGCACACGTCTCGAGTTGGAGGCGTCCGGACCCGACGCCGTTGCGGCCGTTGAGGCGCTGGCTGTGCTGGTGCTGGCTCGGTTCTATGAGAACGAGGACGGGGTCTCGACTGAGGGCCGGCCACGTGCGGAGCCGGCTCGATGAGGGTCGATGGAGGAAAGCCTTGCTCTTCCGGCGCCACAGTTTATCATAAGAGATGTCGAATCGCTCGTGAAGGGCGATGAGATACCGGCTAAGGGGGCCCCACCATGCGTTCCGCGCAGGGTTGGGGTATTTTTGTGCGCGCCGTATGCCGTGACATACGTGCCGGCCGAGAAGGAGCATCCCAATGACCTCCGGCCCGAATCAAGTGATCGTCACGACCGAGGATTTTGCGCTCCACTCTGTCCACGGCTTGTCCGTCCACCATCGCGACTTTCCCGAGGTCCACTGCGAAGGCATCTCGCCCGAGTCCGCCGCGGCACTCCTGTCCGAGCGGCTGTCCGCGAGCCTCGATAGCGCCCCGAGCTATTGGCGACGGAAGAACCTCGAGCGTGCCATCGAGGACGTCCGGGCGTTCGAGAAGCGCGCCCGCGCGTAGTCCGCATCCGGTCGCTCAGTCGTTCTCGGCCGGGCGTGTGCAGCCGGGTATGACCTCAGCGGGGTCTATCCCGCAGCATTCGGAGTCGCATCATGGCCGACCAAGGGCAAGGGACGGGGAAGGATGGTCCGAAAGGCGGGTCGGCGCCGGCGATCCGGCCGCTCGCCATCTGGTACCTCCTCGTGATGCTCATCATGCTCTGGCTGTGGCAGGATGCGCTCCGCCAGATGACGGTCCGCACAATACCCTACAGCGAGTTCAAGGCCCACCTAGACAAAGGCGAGGTCGCGCAATGTACGGTGGAACAGGATGAGATCCTGGGGAAGATCGTACCGAAGCCCGGGACAGCACGCGCGCCGACTCCGGCAGGCAAGACGGCGACGACCCCGACCGCCCCATTTTCCTTCCGCAGCATCCGCGTCGAGGACCCAAAGCTCGTTGAGGAGCTCCAGAGAGCGGGCGTCGAATACAGCGGCATGCGCCCCGGAGTCCTGTCACAGTTCCTCTGGGCGTGGCTGCTGCCGATCGGCGCGTTGATGCTCATCTGGTGGCTCCTCGCACGGCGGATCGGGGCCGCTGGCGAGTCGGTCCTCGGCTTCGCCAAGAGCCGGGCGCGGTTGGTCGCCGAGAAATCGACCGGCGTCACGTTCGAGGACGTGGCCGGCTGCGACGAGGCCAAGGCCGAGTTGGTGGAGATCGTCGACTTCCTCCGAGACGCCGGGCGTTACCGGGCCCTGGGCGCGAAGATCCCCAAGGGGGTCCTCCTGCTCGGGCCGCCGGGGACCGGCAAGACG
>Ga0116216_10003116_pt1 | contig 10835 bp, 7 predicted proteins | sample Sb_taG_11_FD_89696 | JGI IMG/M metagenome (GOLD analysis project Ga0116216, IMG submission 89696) | Peat soil microbial communities from Weissenstadt, Germany - Sb_50d_3_AS metaG | ecosystem: Environmental > Terrestrial > Soil > Wetlands > Peat | place: Germany: Weissenstadt | collected 2010-09-21
CAGGGCCAGGTCTTCCTGGGCGAGGACCTCATGCACACCCGCGACTACTCCGAGGACACCAGCCGGGTGATCGACGACGAGGTCGAACGGATCCTGCGCGCCCAGGAGCAGCGCGCGCTCGAGGTCCTGTCCCGGCACCGCGCCGGGTTGAACGCCGTGGCCCGCGCCCTGCTCGACCAGGAGACCATCCACGGGACCGAGGTGGGCCGGCTGGTCGACGAGGCCTACGGCCGCCCCGTGCACGAGAGCGGGGCCAAGGCGGTGCCGAAATTCATCGCGGCGGGCGCCAACGGCCACGGCGAGCAGCCGGCCGAGACCAGTGCCGGCGGCGGAGCCGCCGCCAACCACGCCGTCGCCGAACAGGCGGTGGGTTCGGCCAGCACGCCCGCGCCGTCCCCGCCGCGCAGCGCCAGCGGGTGGCCGCCCCCGCAGTGGCCGGCCTCGCCCGCCTTGGGCTGGCCGCCGGCGCAGTGGCCGCCCTCGCCGCCGACGCCGCCCCGGGAGAGCAGCTGACGAGGAGCGCTCGGCCGGGCTAGGGGGTCTCCACGGGTTCGGCCGGCAGGGCCACGATCCCCGCCGAGCCGGCCGGTCCCATGTCGACGAGCGCCACGACCGATCCGTCGGCGCGGATCAGAAGCGGCCGGTGCATCCCGCGCAGCGCGACACCGGCGATGAGGGCGAAGGACTCCGGCGCCAGCACGACCCGGCGGAGCACCTGGGCGCCGCTCTCCCCGGGCCCGAGGTAGGCGGACACGGTCACCGAGACCCGGCCGGTCGAGAGGTTGCACAACCCGACCCCGGTCGGAGCCGCGCCGGCCACCGCCGGATGGTCCCGCGTGCCGGGCGCCGCCACGATCTCGGTGAGGGCGCCGTCGGCGGCCGGCACCGCGGTCTGCGCGCCGAACTGCGGCGCGCTGGCGGTGGCGCTCGCCTCGACCCGCCGGTCGACCACCACGCCCGCGCCCGAGGCGCGCACGACGCTGCTGTAGGAGACCCCCTTGGGGATCCGCACTTGCGCACCGGAGTTGAGCACCCAGGTGGACTGGCCGGGCAGGGTCCGCTGGAACGGGGTCACCGGCCCCGAGGGCAGGCGCACCGCCACCACCACCTGTTCGGGCACCAGGGTGGGGTTGAAGATCGACACGGCCGTCCCGCCGCCGGCCGGATTGATCGACCGGGGCAGGGCCCAGACCCGCTCGGGTGCGGGAACCCCCAACCGGAGGGAGAGACCGCGCAGGCCGGGCGCCGCGGCCGTCTCGACCTCGTCGGCGACCACGCGCCCGGTGCGCACGTGCACGACCGTCGAGACGGACGCCTGGTCCTGGACGTAGGAGCCGATGCGCTCGACGGTGAGCCCGCCGGCCGGGACGACCACCCCCTGGAAGGGCTGGGGCGCCAGGAGGCCGCGCGGCGTGACGAACGACAGATCCACGACCGCGGTCGTGGTGCTGGGATTGAACAGCGAGAGGTCCAAGGCGTTCGAGTCGGTGGTGGTGCCGGACGCGAAGTACCAGACGGGCGCAGTGGCCCGCGCGCACGGGGCGGTCGACCACCCCTCGGGACCGGCGACCGACTGGGTCACCAGCACCCCCCCGCCCGTCAGCTGCACGCTCGTCGCCACCCAGCTGCCCGAGACGATGTCCGAGGGGGTGACCACCGTCTCGCTCCCGGCCGGCACCGAGACCGCGCGGCGGCGCGAGGCGCCGCCGTCCGTGACGACCGTGAGCAGGCCGTTGGCCGGGCGGTCGGTGGTGTTCACGAGGTCGAGCGTGGCCACCGCCACCGACCCCGATCCGCCGCTGCCCCCCGCGCAGTACCAGGCGGAGGACTCGACATCGGCGGGCGCCACCGAGGAGACCGGCTGGACGACCGCTGCCCCCGGCACCGGCGGGGAGATGGCGTGATCGACGACGCCGACGCCGACCAGCACGGCCACCAGGCCCAGCACGATCGACACCTGGGCCGTCGGCCGCAGCGCGCCGGGGCGCTCGCCGGGCCGCCTCACCGGGCCCCCTCTTCACCCAGCGCGGCGTGGCGCGGGTGCCCCGCGCCGGCCGCCCGGCGCCGCGCCCGGCGCCGGGCGGGGTGCCGACGCTCGACGCCGCGGCGCCGGCGCAGTCGGTGGAGCAATGCGAACCGGGTGTCGATGAGGAACCAGGCCACGACCACCCACAGGACGAACTGGGCGACGGCGGCGAGCGGCACGATCACGTTGCCGTGGAACCGCAGCTCGGCGGTGGCTCCTCCTGTCTTGAACTGTGACGCCCAGCCGAACGCCGGCTGTCGGGCGGCCACCGTCGAGTTGACGACCAGCTGGAAGCTCCCGGCGGGGGCGGCGGAGGAGAAGACCGTCCCGGGCGACACCCGGCCGACGTAGGCCAACCGACCGGCCGGACCGGGCAGGATGGCCCGCCAACCCGCCACGTCGGCGAGCGACGGCGTGGCGGCCGCGGCCGGCAGCGCCGGCTGCGCACGACCCCGTTCCCCGCGCGCCGGCAGCGCAGCGGTGTTCTGAAAGACCGTGAACCCCTCCCCGCCCGGGATCTCTCGGAGGTCGAGCTGGGCGGCCAGCGCGTCGACCAGCCCGGCCGGTGGCGGGTAGGCCTGGGCCGCCTGGACGCCGGGGATGGCGGGGGCGACCGTACCGAGCACGACGACGTAGCGGACCGCGGCGGGCGCCAGCAATCGCCCGAGGTGCACCGTCTGCGCGTGCTCGGCCAACCCGAGCGCACCGGCCAAGGTGGCGGCGGGTCCCGGGGACGCGGGCGCCAGCCAGTCGAGGGCGGTCGGCAGCCCGTCCTCGGAGGTGGCGTAGGCGAGGCCGCGCCCGGCGGACCACCCGCCGAGCGGCAGCGTGCGCGGGTCCCCCAGCCACAGCACCCGGAACGCGCCGTGGGCGGCCGCGGCATCGAGGTAGCTGAGGGGCACCTCGAACCCGCTCGGCGTCACCCCCCAGCGCCCGTTCCCCACCTCGGCCACCACCGGCACGACGCCGACGGCGACCGCCGCCACCATGACGGCGGTCGCGGCCTGGCGCCAGCCGAAACGGTGGCCCGCCAGATCGGTCTCGAAGGCGGACACGCCGAGACCGACGCAGGCCGCCATGGCGACCGCGGCGGGCGCCAGCAGGACGTCGACCGAGGGTGCGAACGACCCGGTCCAGCCGCGCTCGACCGCCAGGGCCAGCACCCAGGCGAGCCCGGCCAACGTCCACAGCCGACCCGCCCAGGCGAGGCGCGGGCCGGCTCCGACGAGCAGCGGGAACAGCGCCGCCACCAGCAGCAGCCAGCTGAGCGGCGACCCCCCGATCGGGCCCACGTGGAAGCGGACCAGCGAGGCCCAGCTGAGCGGGGCGTTGGTCGAGGCCGGCAGTCCGAACACCCCCAGCACCCGCGAGCCGGCGAAGGCGGTCCCGACCACCCACGGCGCAGACAGCACCAGCGCGGCCGCGATGGCGCCGGCGGCGGCGGCCAGGACCCGGCGCCCGCGGCGCGCCCCTCGCGACCCCAACCCGTCGGCGCTCAGGGCGAGAGCGCACAGCAGCACCACGATCACCATGGCGGGGGCGAACGCCATGCCGACGGCCAAGAGGACGGCCAGCGAGAGGAGTCGGGCGCGCCTCGTGGCGCTCGTGGTCCGTTCGCCCTCGGCCGGCACGAAGGGGACCAGTCCACCGGCCCGGGCCAGGCGGGCGATGAGCCAGGGGGTGAGCGCGAACGCGACCAACCCGTCGACGCGGGCACCGGCCAGCGCGTCGTAGGCGAGGGGGAGGCCGAGGTAGGCGATGGCCGCCACCAGGCCGGCCCGGCGCGAGACGATTGGCCGCACGAGGCGCGAGACCCCCCAGGCGCCCACCGGCAGGCAGCCGAGGATGAGCACCTTCTGCACGAGACCCATGCCGCCCAAGAGGACCGTGCCGAGGACACCCAGCGCGCCGAAGGCGCCGCTGGCCGGCGCCGTCGTGCCGAGCCCGGCCGGCTGCCAGCCCGAGAAGAACTGGTGCCAGGTGCCGGACCAGCTGAGGAGGGGCACGAACTGACCGACGAGCGGCAGCCGGCCGTTCAGGAGATCCCGGCTCCCGAGCAGGAGGAGGACCGCCACCATGACCATCGCCACCAGACGGGAGCGACGGCTGGCCAGGATGCGGGGCCGGCCGGGGCGCCGGGAGCGCCGGCCCAGGTCGTCGAGCTCGTCGAAGTCCTCGTCCTCGGAGAACGCCCCGCCGACGCTGCCGGTCAGCTCGGGCGCGACCGGCGCCTCGGCGGTGACCGTCCCGGCGAGCGCCGTCATCTGTCGGTGGGTGGCGTCGAAGCCGATGTGCGCGATGTTCGACAGGTAGGCGGAGAGCCGGGCGCTCCCCGAGCTCTGCAGGCCGCGGATGACCGAGTCATGGACCTGGCGACTGCGCTGGACCCGGCGGCGGGCCCGGCGGAGCTCGGCCCGCTGGGCGAAGTTCCACCGCCAGGCGTCCCACACCGTGCGCGCCCGCGCCCGGTGGCGCGCCGCCAGCGCGACCCCCATCTCGCCGAGTCCGAGCACCACGATCTGGGGCAGCACCCGCAGAAGGTGGAACGCGCCGTAGCACTTGAGGACGGTGCGCAGTTCGTGGCGCCGCAGCAACGTCTGGTCACTCGGCAGCGGCGACCCGTCGACCCCCGCGTCAGGACGCACCCCCCCGGCCACGGCCTCGAGGTGACGCACTGCGGCGTCGGGGCAGACCACCACCCGGGCGCCGGCCACGTGGGCGCGCCAGCTGAGGTCGAGGTCGCCCGCCATGGCCGCGATGACCGGGTCGTAGCCACCGAGCTCCGCGAAGAGGTCGGCCCGCACGAGTGTGCAGCCCTCCGGGGCGACGAACACGTCGCGCACGTTGTCGTGCTGACCGTGGTCGACCTCACCCTCGGACAATCGCTCCACCATCGCGCCCGTCTTGTCCGCGCTGAGCCCCACGTGGAGCAGCACGCCGGTGTCATCCCAGCGCACGAACTTGGGCGTCACGATCCCGGCGTTGGAGCGGAACGACTCTTCGACCATCAGCGAGACCGCATCGCGCCGGGGCACCACGTCGTCGTGGCAGAAGAGGTAGTAGCTGGCCCCCTCCACCATGCCGAGGGCCTCGTTGGCGGCGGCGCCGAAGCCCCAATCGGGCAGTCGCCGGACGAACGCGTCGGGGAAGACCGCGCCAACGCGAGCAGTTGGATCCTCGCTGCCGCCCGCCACCAGCACGAGAACCGAGAGCTCGGGGTAGTCCTGACGGGCGAGCGCTGCCAGGGATTCTTCGAGCCAGGGTCCCGGATCCCGGGTCACGACCACCGCCACCACCGCTGGCGCTTGGGCGTCCATCAGGGGGCCGAGGCTATCCGGTCCCCTTCTCGGGTCGGGGGGCCGGACCCAGAGGGAAAGACGCACACACAGCGCGGCGAGAGTCGGACCGGAGACGCGCCCCGGCGCGGTTGACCGACCCGGTCCTCCGGCCGTTCGACACTTCCTCGGCCGATCATCGTCCGATGGGCCTCGACCCGTTCCAGCCCGGACCCCGAGACGACCGAGTTCGCGGGGCCGGGCGTCCTCCGCGGCCCCGCCCGACTCGGCCCCCGGAGGGCCGAATAGCCGAGCGTGCCTGGGAACTCCGAGAGAGGGCATCCCAAGTGCTTGCAAATGTTTAACAACTCCTATACAATGGTATGCATCACCAGAACTTAGGAGGAACGATGAACGAACTGACCGACCGGACCAAGGAACTGACCAAGGAGGCGGCCACCTTCGCCAAGGACGCCGCCTACATCGTCGTTGGCCTGGGTGTCCTCGGCATCCAGAAGCTGCAGGCCGAGCGGGTGGCCCTGCAGAAGCGGGTGCCCCAGGTCACCATTCCCGACGCCCGTTGGGACGACCTGCGCGCCGGCGTGGGCCGTCAGATCCGCCAGCTGGACGACCTCTTCGGTCAGGCCTTTGACAAGGTCGAGTCCTCGCTGCAGCCGTTGGAGGAGCAGCTCCCGGCGAGCGCGCGCGAGCTCACGACCAAGGCCCACGCCTCGGCCCGCCAGCTGCGCGGCCACGTCAGCAAGGTCCTCACCAGCGTCGGTTGATCCTCTAGACGACGCGGCGACGCCAGTACTCCAGCACGTCGTGCAGGGTGGCCTCGAGCGCGATCTCCGATCGCCAGCCCGTAGCCGCCCGCACGCGTGCGGGGTCCCCGCGTAATGCGGGAACGTCGACCGGCCGAACCAGCTCGGGATCGGTGACGAGCGCGAGATCGGCGCCGGCCAACGCGAGCAGCCGGTCGGCGATCTCGGCCATGGCCACGTCGACGCCCGAGCAAACGTTGTAGATCGTTCCGGGTTCCCCCTCCTCCACCAACCGGCGGTACGCGCGCACGACATCGCGGACGTCGGTGAAGTCGCGCCGCGTGGTGAGCGTGCCCACCGACAGGGTCTTCGAGCCGTCGTGCTCGGCCTGCGCGATCCGGCTGGCCAGTGCAGAGACCGCGAAGCTGGGCGACTGGCCCGGCCCGATGTGATTGAAGGGCCGGACGACCACCACCGGCTGCCCGTAGCCGCGCCAGGCCTGGAGGGCCACCTGTTCTGCCGCGGCCTTGCTCGCCGCGTACGGCGTGAGCGGTGCGACCGGCGCCGACTCGTCGAGCGGCAGCTGGTCCCCCCCCACTGCGCCGTAGACCTCGGCGGAGCTCACGACGAGGACCACGGGCGACGGGGTCAGTCGCCGGGCGGCGGCCAGCACGCAGGCCGTCCCCAGCACGTTGACCGAAAGCACCGCCGTGGGGGCTGCCCAGGACTGCCCCACATGGGTCATGGCCGCCAGGTGGTAGACGGCGTCGGGGCGGGCGGCCTCCAGCGCGGGGGCGATGGCGGCCGGGTCCGCCACGTCGACCTCGAGGTCGACGGCGACCACCTCATCCCCCTGGTCGCGCAGGTGCTCGGCAAGCCACGTCCCGACGAACCCGCCGCCGCCGGTGATGAAGGCGCGCACCGCTGCACCCTACCGATCGGTCCGGCGATGCATGCGAAGCTCAGCGCTTCTGGGCCGCCAGGCGGTACGCGGTCATGTGCGCGGCCGCGCTCGCCTCCCAGGACCGCGACGCGGCGACCGCCAGGCCGATCCGTCGGCGCTCGGCCGCTCCGGCCGGGTCGGCACCGGACAGCAGGGACTCGAGCGCCTGGGCCAGTTCGTCCTCGTCGCCGGGGGCGACGAGCAGGGCGGCGCCTCCCGACATGCTGGCCATCGGGGTCCCGGCCGTCGTCACCAGGGGCGTGCCGCAGGCGATCGCCTCGAGCGCCGGGAGCCCGAAGCCCTCGCCGAGCGACGGGTAGGCCACGGCCGTGGCGCGCCGCAGGAGCGCGGGGACCGCCGCCTCCGGCACATAGCCGAGCATCCGGATCCGGTCGCGGTGCGCGGCACCGCCGAGCGCCCGGTCGATCTCGCGCCCCCACCCGACCTGTCCGGCCAGGACCAACCGCGCCTCGGGGAAGGCGGCCGCCACCTTGTCGAAGGCGCCGATGAGCGGCACCACGCCCTTCCTCGGTTCCAGTGTGCCGAGGAACACGATCAACGGACGCGTCGCGTCGAGCGACAACGCCGAGAGGAGGGCGTCATCGCCCTCCGCGGCGGGTTCGGGGGAGAACCGGGTGGCGTCCACCCCGTAGGGGGCGATGATCACCGGACCGGCGACCGCACACAGGCTCGTCAGGCGCTCGGCCGTCTCCTCGCTCCCGCAGACGATGACGTTGGCCCGGCGCGCGGCGACGCGGATGGCCCGTCGGAAGAAGCGAACCTTCGTGCGTTGGTGCCAGTCCGGATGATCGAAGAAGGTGCAGTCGTGCACCGTGACGACGATCGGCACCGAGGCTCGCTCGGGCATCGTGTAGTGCGGTCCGTGGTGCACGTCGACCCCGGCCCGCCGGAGGACCCGCGGCAGGGCCGCCTGCTCCCAGGCGATCCGCAGCGGGCGCGCGCCGGGCGCGCGAGCCAGAACCGACACGCGGTCGAACCGGCGCCAGCGCGCCGCATCGTTCGCCCGCGTCACGACGGTGAGGTCGACATCGGGCCGCCGCACGAGGGCCTGCACGAGCTCGACCGTGTAGCGGCCGCCCCCCGCCGGCCGCTGCGGGACGGCCGTGACGTCGATCGAGACGGCGAGGCGCTCCCCCGCGCCGTTCACGACAGAGACCCCCACAGCGAGCGGTGGTCCTGCGCCACCATCCGCCACGTGCGCGAACGGGCGCGGGCCACACCGTTGGCGACCAGCTCGGCGCGCAGCGCCTCGTCGGTGGAGACGCGCAGCAGCCCGTCGGCAATCGCCGCGACGTCGAGCGGGTCGACGCACCACGCCGACGACGCCTCGGACGCGTCGCCCGCGCTCGGCACCGTCACGCTCGCTACTACCGGCAGCCCCTGTCCCATCGCCTCGAGCGGCGGCAGCCCGAACCCCTCGCTGAGCGGCACGTAGGCGAACGCCCTCGCCTGCGCGTACAGGCCGGCCAGCACGCCATCGTCGACCGGGCCGACCGGCACCACGCCCTCGGGCGGGGCCTTGGCGAGGTCGACACCACCCCAGCCAGGCGGGCCCACCACCACCAACGGCCACGGTTCGGGCAGACGGCTCCGAGCCAGGGCGTAGGCGGCGGCCAGTCGCGCCAGGTTCTTGCGGGGTTCGAGGGTGCTCACCGACAGGAGGTAGGAACCGGTCACGCCGGCGCCCTCGAGCAGGGCCGACGCACCGGGCAGGTCGGGCGGGGGGAGGTGGTCGCCGCCCCAGCCGATGACCGAGACCGTGGCGCGCAGTGCCCCGGCGGCGACCAGCTCGTCGGCCACCGCCACCGAGGGGACGACGAACGCGTCGACCAGTCGGAGCGCCCGCCCGAGCGCCGCCTCGTGCCATCGCCGGCCGCGGGCCGTGGTGGCGTCGGCGTGGCGGCGCCAGGAGAGGTCGTGGACCGTCGCCAGGAGCGGGGTGCCGGGCGCCCCCACCGGCGGGATCGCGAGTGACACCGTGTGCACGAGATCGAAGCCGGCGGGCAGCGCGGCGCGGCCCCGGTCCCAGGCCCGCGTGAGCAGCCGGCCGGGCAGTCGGGACGTGCGCACCGGGAGGCCGAAGGACGCCAGCGGATCTCCGGGTCGGCCCCCCCGGCGCGCCGGCGCGCCCGGGACCCGGCTGGCAAAGAGGGTGACGCCGCCGGCTCCGTCGTCGGCCAGCCCCTGGAGCAGGCCGTTGGCGTACCGGCCGATGCCGCCGGGCACCCGCCGGCGCAGCTGTTCGACGACGAGCAGGACGCCGCCGGACCCCGCCCGGTGCCCGGCCGGCTCGACCGCGGCGCCCGCCGACTCAGCCATGCGAGGCGACGACATCGCGGTAGAGCGCCGCCAGGCCACCGGCGCAGCGGTCCCAGCTGAATTCGGCCGCCCGGCGCCGCCCGCTCGCCACCAAGGCCTCCGCCCGCTCCGGCGAGTCGAGGATCGCAGCGATGCCCGCCGCGAGCGCACCGACGTCGCCGGCCGGCACGAGCGAGGCGCCGTCGGCGATGACCTCTGGCAGGGCCCCCACGCGGGTGGCGACGACCGGGATCCCGGCCGCCATCGCCTCGAGCGGCGGGAAGCCGAATCCCTCGTAGCGCGAGGGGTAGACGAGCACCGCGGCGTCGCGCAGCAGTCCCGAGCGCACCGCGTCGGTCACCCACCCCGTCCGCACGATCCGCGACGCGAAATGCGCGCCCGCCACGGCGTCTTCGAGCGCGCCGGCGCCCCAGCCGTCGGCGCCCGCCAGGACGAGGGCCAGGTCCGGACGGTCGCGGGCGACGGCGTCGAAGGCTTCGACCAGGCCCGGCAGGTCCTTCCTCGGTTCGGCCGTGCCGACCGCCAGGACGTAGCGCCGGGCGCCCGGTGGCAACCCGGGGCCAGCTGCGGTGCCGTTGGCCGCGGCGCCGGGTTCGGCGAGCGGCGGGACCCCCGAATGCACGGCGCGCACGCGCTCGGCGGGCACGCCGAACGCGTCGATCACCTCGGCGGCCACGAACGCGGACGGCGTGTGGACCCAGGCACCGTCGGCCACCGCCCTCTTGATGAGGGCCGGGAACCGCAGCGTCGCCGCGTCGCAGAGCTCGGGGAACCGCAGCATCGTGACGTCGTGCACCGTCACCACCCGCCCGGCCCGGCGCGTCGGGGGCACCACGAAGTTCGTGCCGTGGACGACGTCGGTGTCCCCGATGAACCACTCGATGGGGGGGAAGGACCACCGGGACCAGAGCGCGTGCAGCGGACGGGCCGGCATGGGGCGCTGCTCGCCGGAGACGCCGGGTGCCAGGAGCGGCCCGATGGCGTCGCGGCGGCGCCAGCTCACGGCGAACGCACGGACGTCGAGGTCGTGCCGGGCGCCGAGGCCGAGCAACGCGCCGGCGCAGAAATTGCCGACGCCCGTCGGATGGCCGAGGAGCGGCGTGGCATCGAGCGCCACGCGCAGCCGCTCGCGCTCGAGCGCCGCGGGCGCGCGCTCGAATGGGCCTGCGGGCATGCGTCGAGCCTTGCACAACGCCTCTGGCGCACCGCGCCGAGGAGGGGGTCTCGGGGCGGCGCGTAGGCTGTCGCCGTGTTGGTGGCCCTGGCCGGAGGAGTGGGCGCAGCGCGACTGCTGGCCGGCCTCGTCGAGGTGACCGATCCGGCCGGGCTGACCGCGGTGATCAACACCGCCGACGACCTCGTCCTCCATGGTCTATCGATCAGCCCGGACATCGACACGGTCACCTACACCCTGGCCGGCCTCGACAACCGCGAGCAGGGCTGGGGCGTCGCCGGGGAGACCTGGGCCGTCATGGACGCACTGGAGG
>Ga0116216_10003119_pt1 | contig 10829 bp, 9 predicted proteins | sample Sb_taG_11_FD_89696 | JGI IMG/M metagenome (GOLD analysis project Ga0116216, IMG submission 89696) | Peat soil microbial communities from Weissenstadt, Germany - Sb_50d_3_AS metaG | ecosystem: Environmental > Terrestrial > Soil > Wetlands > Peat | place: Germany: Weissenstadt | collected 2010-09-21
AAGCACGACAATGAGCATCAGCACGGCGATGAAGACCCCGACGCCGGCGCGAAACGCCAGTCCCCAACCAAGCGCGGTGATGAAAAGGCCGAGATAGCTCGGATGGCGAATGACGCCGTAAATCCCGCCGGTGACGAGTCGATGACCAGGCTGGATTGCCACAAGGCCGCTGAAGCGGCGCCGGAGCACGAAGACCGGCGCGAGCCTTAGGACCCCGCCGAGCGCATAGAGCGCGACGCCGAACCACCGGACGCCTTCGCCGCCGAATGTCAGAATATCGTGCTGGTCCGTGTAGGCGGGCAGATAGGCGTCGGCGAAGCCGAGCACGCCAAGCGCCCCAATCACCCAACGGTTCGAGCGGTCTTCGCGCACGCCGGACCCAATGTGTCCTTCGGTGAACAGCGAGGCGACGCCAAGCGCGATCGTGACCGCCGTCAACGCGATCAGCGGGAGATGCGAAAAGAACCGGCTTGCGCCGCCGGTCCCCGCGATGGCGAGGCCGAGATAGACAGCGAGGCTAACGATTGTGAATAGCGCGAGCCGCGGGGTGGCCAAAGCGTTCTCCGCACGAGCAGCCGGTCGGTGATTTTACCATGGCCGGTTGGCATGGCGCTTGCAATTCATCGCAGGCCGGACGATTTGTGGGCACGCTCCCGGCCCGCCGGCGGGCCGGGAGCGACGTAGGACATGCTTTCCGACATCGAAATCGCGCGTGCGGCGAAGCTGAAGCCGATCACGGAAATCGCCGCCAGGATCGGAGTCCCGGCATCGGCTCTCTACGCCTACGGGCCCTCGATCGCCAAGATCGATGCAAATTTCCTCGAGAGCCTCGCGGACCGGCCGGACGGCAAGCTGATCCTCGTGACTGCGATCAGCCCGACGCCGGCGGGCGAAGGCAAGACGACGACGACCGTCGGGCTCGCCGACGCGCTGAACCGCATCGGCAAAAAGGCGATGATCTGCTTGCGCGAACCCTCGCTCGGACCCTGCTTCGGCATGAAGGGCGGCGCGGCCGGCGGCGGCTATGCCCAGGTCGTGCCGATGGACGCGATCAATCTCCATTTCACCGGCGACTTCCACGCAATCACGGCGGCGCACAATCTCCTGGCGGCGATGGTCGACAATCACGTCTATTGGGGCAACGCGCTGGGGCTCGATCTCCGCCGCATTCTGTGGCGCCGCGCGCTCGACATGAACGACCGGGCGCTGCGCGAAACGGTGATCGGGCTAGGAGGCCCAGGCAACGGCTTTCCGCGCCAGGACGGCTTCGACATTACCGTCGCCTCCGAGGTGATGGCGGCCTTCTGTCTTGCGGCGAACCTTAAAGACCTGGAGCAACGTCTCGGCCGGATGATCGTCGGCAGAACCTACGACAAGCGCCCCGTCACGGCGAGCGGCCTCAAGGCCGAGGGGGCAATGACCGTTCTGCTCAAGGACGCGTTGAGGCCCAATCTCGTGCAGACCCTCGAGGGGTCGCCGGCGCTTGTCCACGGCGGCCCGTTCGCCAACATCGCCCATGGCTGCAATTCGGTGGTCGCAACGCGTGCCGCCCTCAAGCTCGCCGACTATGTCGTGACCGAGGCCGGTTTCGGCGCCGACCTTGGCGCGGAAAAATTCTTCGACATCAAATGCCGCAAGGCCGGGCTTGAGCCGGCCGCGGCCGTTATCGTGGCGACCGTGCGGGCGCTCAAGATGCATGGCGGAATGGCCAAAGACGCGCTCGGCGCCGAAAACCTGAGGGCGCTCCACGCAGGTCTCGCCAATCTCGCGCGCCATATCGCCAGCATGCGCAAGTTCGGCGTGCCGATCGTCGTCGCCATCAATCGCTTCAGCGCCGACACGGAGACGGAGCTCGATTTCGTCAAGACCGCGGTCAGGGACGAGTTTCAGGTGAAGACGATCGTCTGCGAGCACTGGGCGCGCGGCGCAGCGGGGTGCGAGGATCTGGCCCACGCCGCAGCCGGGCTTGCCGACAGCGGCTCGGCTCGCTTTCGTCCGCTTTATCCCGACACGATGAGCCTATGGGACAAGACGCGCACGATCGCGCAGGAGATCTACGGCGCCGACGACATTGCAGCCAACGATTCTGTGCGCCGGCAATTCGATGATCTCGAAGCCGCCGGCTGGGGAAGCCTTCCGATCTGCGTCGCCAAGACGCAATACTCGTTCTCGGACAACCCGGCGCTTGTCGGCGCGCCGAGTGGATTTAAGCCGACGGCACGCGAAATCCGCCTGCGCGCCGGCGCCGGCTTCGTCGTCGTTCTGATGGGCGACATAAGGACGATGCCGGGCCTGCCGCGAAGCCCGGCGGCGGAACGGATTCGCATCGTCGACGGCGAGATCGAAGGCCTCTTCTGAAGGTACGCGAAACCCGCTTTAGCGCGGCGCCGGCGCGTCCTCGCGCATCAGCTTCTCGGCCTTCAACGTTCGCCACAACGCGGTCGGAATCTTGGCGCTCATCATCACGGCGTTGCGTTTGGCTTCACTCGCGCGCTGCGCGCCGGCGATGACGCTGACCACCGCCGGATAGCCGAGTGGAAAGCGCAAGGCCGCTTCCGGCAACTTGATCTTGAAGCTCTTGCACACCAGCTGAATGCGCCGCACACGCTCCTTCACCTCCTCCGGCGCGGGCCCGTAATTGTAGTGCGCGTCGGCCTTCACGCCGGTCGCAAGAATGCCGGAGTTGAACGGGCCGCCGACCACGACGCCGATGCCCTTCTGCGAGCAAAGCGGCAGGAAGCTCGCGAGCGCTTCCTGCTCGAGCAGCGTGTAGCGTCCAGCGAGAAGGAACACGTCGAAGTCTCCGGCGCGAGTCAGGGTCTCCGCGACCTCCCATTCATTGATCCCGGCGCCGATCGCCTTGATCGCTCCTGCGGCGCGCATTTCGTCGAGCGCCCGGTAGCCGCCGTTCATGAATTCCTTGATGCGCGCATTGGCGGCTTCCCTGCTGCCGTGCGTGAATGCGTCGACGTCGTGGACGTAGACGATATCGATCTCGTCAAGGCCGAGGCGCTCGAGCGAGAATTCGAGCGAACGCTTCACCCCGTCGTAGGAATAGTCGTATCGCACGCGTCGCGAGGGCGTTTCGAAGAAAGCGCCGGAGCCGTCTTGCCGGGAGCGTTCCTGCGACCTGCAGAGTTCGAGGAGGCGGCCGACCTTGGTCGAGATCAAGAAGGATTCGCGCGGCTTCGGCCGCAAGAATCCATTGAGCCGGGTTTCGGACAACCCGAGGCCATAGAGCGGCGCGGTGTCGAAGTAACGGCAGCCGGAAGCCCACACGGTTTCGAGCATCAACCGCGCTTCCTTCTCGGTCATCGGCCGATAGAGGTTGCCGAGCGGCGCTCCGCCAAAGCCGAGTTCGGTGAAGTGCAGCTCCGCTCCTCGACGCGTCGTCAATTTTCTCGTGCGCGCGCTTCGCCCATTCGTGGTCGTCGCCATCGGCACCGCCCCTCCCCGTCACCCAGGCATTAGAAAGCCGCTGTGCGCCTGCGGCAACGCCAGCCTGCGCCTACGCTCCAGAAGCGACGGCGCGATCTGCGTCCCAAAGATGACCGGGATCACAGCAAACTCCGCGGCTTTCTTGCCAAGTGAAAGAAATTGTTGAGCACCGGATGCGGCGAGTCAAGCGATGCGGCTGCGTTCTCGGCGCTCTCGGCTTCACCCGCGTTAGTTTCGAATTATTGTTTTCGCCGGATCGGCGCGAAGCCCATCGAAAGCCTTCGCCTCGACCGCGTCATTTCGTCTCATCCTCGCGCAGCCTCCAGGCCCGGTCGCCGCGCTCGATGACCTGGCGTAATCGCTCGAGGCTCGGATCGCCAGGAGCTCGCGCCTCGAGATCGGCGAGAATCCGTCCCAGTGCGACGCGCGCTGTCGGCCAATCGTAACCGCCTTCCTTCGACAACCGGCGCGCGTGGCGGATCGTTCGCCGCACAATCTCAGCCACCGAGGCGCCCATCACGCATCTCACTTCTCTCCGGTGCAACCCTTGAAAGAACAGGGCAAATGCGGCGCCAGCGACCGCGCCCGAGTCTCGTGCCAATTTGGCGCAGGCGCCGCAGCGTCGTCGCCTGCCCTAACGCATTCTCGCGAGTCAATATTGGAAAACGGGCGACGCGGGGCGTCCCCGACGATAACGACTGTCTCGGCGCTCGTCCGCTACGCTGGCGCACGCTGGCTGTAGCCGAGGTGCTCGTTCAGTCGCTCGATCAGGCTCTGAGCGGCGTTGGGGATGATCGTGCCGGGGGGAAAGATCGCCTCCGCCCCGGCGGCGCGAAGCGGTGCGAAATCCTGTTCGGGGATGACGCCGCCGACTACAATCATCGTCTTTCCCATCCCGACCTTGTCGAGAGCGCTCTTCAGCGCGGGAACAAGCGCGAGATGGCCCGCGGCGAGCGAGGAGACGCCGACGATATGGGCCTTGCTTTCGGCCGCCTGCGCCGCAACTTCCTCGGGCGTCGCGAACAGGGGTCCGATCTTCACGTCGAAGCCCAGATCGGCGAAGGCCGAGGCGATGATCTTTTGCCCGCGGTCGTGACCATCCTGACCCATCTTGGCGACAAGTATCCGAGGCCGATGGCCCTCGTTTTCGGCGAAGGCGCGGGTCAATTCGATCACGCGCTCGTTTGCTTCCGCCGCCGGCCCCGCCTCGGCGAGATAGACGCCCGAAATCGCCCGGATTTGCGCGACATGGCGGCCGAAGGCCTTCTCCATCGCCAGCGAGATTTCGCCGACCGTCGCCTTGGCCCGAGCCGCCTCAACGGACAGTTGCAGCAGGTTGGCCTTGCCGCGGGCGCCGTTGGTCAGCGCTTCGAGAGCGGATCGCGCCGCCGCTTCGTCGCGCTCGGCGCGCAGGCGCTTGAGCTTCTCGATTTGCATTGCGCGCACTGCCGCTGCGTCAACTTTCAGGACGTTGAGATCGCGCTCGATGGTCGGGGCGAAGGCGTTGACGCCAATCACCGTCTGCCGGCCGGAATCGATGCGCGCCTGCGTGCGCGCCGCGGCCTCCTCGATGCGTCGCTTCGGCAGGCCCTGCTCGATCGCCTTGGCCATTCCGCCGAGGCCCTCGATCTCGTCGATATGGCTCTCAGCCCTCGCCGCCAGTTCCGCGGTCAGTCGCTCGACATAATACGAGCCGCCCCACGGATCGATGATGCGGGTCGTCCCGCTCTCCTCGATCAGGAAGAGCTGGGTGTTGCGGGCGATGCGGGCGGAGAACGGCGTCGGCAGCGCGAGCGCCTCATCGAGCGCGTTGGTGTGCAGCGACTGGGTATGCCCCTGGGTCGCCGCCATCGCCTCGATCTGGGTGCGCACGATGTTGTTGAACGGGTCCTGCGCCGTCAGCGACCAGCCCGACGTCTGGCTGTGGGCGCGAAGCGGCAGCGACTTGTGCGACTTCGGTCCGAAGCCTTTGACCAGTCCCGCCCACAATTTGCGCGCCGCCCGAAGCTTCGCGACCTCCATGAAGAAGTTCATGCCGATCGCCCAGAAGAACGACAGCCGCGGCGCGAATTGATCGACGCTCATCCCCGCGGCGATCCCGGCGCGCACGTATTCGACGCCGTCGGCGAGCGTGTAGGCGAGTTCGAGATCCTGCGTCGCGCCCGCCTCCTGCATGTGATAGCCGGAGATCGAGATCGAGTTGAATTTTGGCATGTTCGCGGCGGTGAAGGCGAAGATGTCGGCCACGATCCGCATCGAGGCGGCGGGCGGATAGATATAGGTGTTGCGGACCATGAACTCCTTGAGAATGTCGTTCTGGATGGTCCCCGACAGCGCCGCCATCGGAACGCCCTGCTCCTCGGCCGCGACGATGAAGAGGGCGAGGACTGGCAGAACCGCGCCGTTCATCGTCATCGACACGCTCATCGAATCGAGCGGGATGCCGGAGAAGAGCGTGCGCATGTCATAGATCGAATCGATCGCCACGCCCGCCATTCCGACGTCGCCTGCAACTCGCGGATGGTCGGAATCGTAGCCCCGATGCGTCGCCAGATCGAAGGCGACCGAGAGTCCCTTTTGGCCGGCGGCGAGATTGGCGCGATAGAAGGCGTTCGATTCCTCCGCGGTCGAGAACCCCGCATATTGGCGGACCGTCCACGGCTGATTGACGTACATGGTCGGATAGGGTCCGCGCAGATAGGGCGGGAGTCCGGGCCACTCGTGCGAGAAGTCGAGCCCGGCGCGATCGTCCGGCCCATAGGACGATTTGACGTCGATGCCCTCCGGCGTCGTCCAGACGCGCGCTTCGTTGAGCCCTTGCAGTTGGGAAGCGGCTTCGAAGGACACGCTGGCGAAGTTGGGAATCCGGCTCATGATGCTCGCCCCGCGCTTCGGGCTCCAAGGCGCCGATAAAGGCCCTCAAGCGCCGCGGCCGCGTCGCCGCCCGCGAAGATGAACTCGTCGACTCCCGCAGCCCGCAAGCCCGCCTCGGCGTCCTTGGGACGGCCGGCGAGGCAGAGGCCCTTGACGCCAGCCGCCTTGATCGCCGCGGCAAAGGCTGCTCCCCCGGCCGCATAGGCCTTGTCGTCGCCGCAGAGGCAAGCAAGAAATGCGCCGGTCGCCCTCAGCCGTTTGATCGCAGAGTCGGGCGTTTCGGCCTCTCCTTCGTAGACCGGCTCGATCCCGCCCGCCTCTAGCCATTCGCGCATGAAGGCGACGCGGCGGCGATGCGAGGGCTCGGGCCCGAGCGCGACGAGCAAGACCTTCGGCCGCGCCCCGGACGCCTCGAAAATGGCGTCGGATTGAGCGCGCAACGCTTCGAACGGTTCGGCGAGCCGCATCGGCGCGAGCGCGCCTTCGCCCGCCGCCGCCCATTCGCGCTCGGGCGCGCCGGGCGCGAGTTCGACTGGAGTCTCGGCGAGGTCAGCATGCGCGCTGACGCCGGTGATCGGCGCTTTGAGCCACGCGACATCGCGCCTCAGCTGAGACGCGCTTTCGGCGACCCGATGCTGGAACGCGCCGCGCGCCAGCGTCTCGGCCAGGCCGCCCTCAGCTTCCATCTCCTGGAAGAGCGTCCAGCCCTTGTCGCAGAGCGCCCTCGTCAGCGCCTCGAAAGCGCCGGCTCCGGCGGCCGGGTCTGCGACAAAGCCGAGATGGGATTCGCGCATGAGAATGAGCTGGCCATTGCGCGCGAGACGCCGCGCGAGACTGTCGGGAAGGCCGACCGCGAGCGTGTGCGGCAGGACGCTGACGCTGTCGGCCCCGCCGAGTCCGGCTGAAAACGCCGCCATCGCCCCGCGCATCACGTTCACGTAAGGGTCGCGCGCCGTCATCATCCGCCACGCGCTCTCGGCCTGGACCGTCGCGGGTCGGGGTTGGAGGCCGCACGCTTCCTCGACTCGCGCCCACATCAGCCGAAGAGCGCGAAATTTCGACAGCGTGACGAATTCGTCCGCATCGGCTGCGAGGCGGAAGGCGATCCGCTGGCGCGCCTCGTCAAGCGGAGCGCCTGTCGCGCGCAGCGCGCGCAAAAGGCCGACGGCGGCGCCGAGCGCGAAGGCGAGCTCCTGGCCGGGCGCGCCGCCCGCCGCGTGCGTCGATCGCGCGTCGGCGACGACGAGCGGCCCGGCGAACCCTTTCGCTCTCAGGGCAAGCGCCGCGCCGATGAAGGGTTCGACCTCAGCGGCCCAGTCGGCGGGAAAGGGCCTGAAGGAAGAAGCCGCGTAGGGATCGAGTCCGAACGACACGTCGCAATCGGCGGGACGCGCGCCCGAGCGTTCGACGAGCGCCGCGAAATTCCGCGCGTGATCCGCGCCGGCGCGGCCAAGATCCAGTTCGAAGCGCAGCCCCTGATCGAACCGCACGCCGTTGAACGCAGCGTGCAGGGTCGCAGGATCGGACCGCCTGAGGCCAAATCCGTACGCGCCGACCGCGTCGGCGAACACGACCTGCAGGCCGTCCGCGCCGCCGGCGATGTCGTCCAGGGCCTGGGCGTTGGCCTCGCCGGCGTCAGGGTGGTCGAGTCGGGCGATCACCCGCCAGGAGCCGTCTGTCCGGAGCGGCCGGGGCCCCTCGCAGGGCGGATAGAGCGGCTCGATCCGGATGCCGCCGGCTGTGCTCGAGGCGAGCGTGTCGATGCGCGCCCCTTTCAGCGCGGCTTCGGCCGCTTTCCGCCAGTCGGCCTCGCTCCAGGCCGGAAATGCGCCCGCATCCGCGCGCAACGTCCAATCTCCTTCAGATGAACTGTGACAGGCCGGGAATTGAGGCGGTGATTTCTCCGACCGTCTGATCGCCTGCAACTTCGCGCGCATAGGCGAAGACTTCATGGCCCGCGGTCTGCATCTGATCCATGCTGAGCCCGAGGCCCATCAATTCGCCGCCGAGCTCCATCAGTCCGCCGCCGCCCATCGCGCCGGTTGCGACGCCCATCAGCCCTTTGAGGCCATAGCCCATGCCTTCGCCGCCTGTCGACGCGCCCGAGGCGATGATCGCCTGCAACTCCGGCGCCTTCTCGAACAGATCGCGGACTCCTTCTTCGGACGCCTCGCGCTGGATGAAATCGGCGATCAGGGCCACGGCCTTGCGCGCGACCTCGGGAGACAGATTCGCCGCCGTGGCAACGCGGGCAATCAGATTATCCATGCAACGCTCCTTAGACGCGCTGGACGCGCGGGCTCTCTCGCCGCTCGCGCCGCCGAAATCAAGCGCGAGCGACAGTGTACGCCCAAGGCGCGCGAAGCGGAATGGCGGACGGCGCGGGGACTTGTCGCAGAGGCGCCGGCGCGCGCGCCTCCGATTTCTGGCCGGAGCGGGCGCTTTTGCGGCGCCGCACCATAAACTGGTCATGAAAAATTCACATAACAACAGCCGCTTGATTGATTATTTGCCGTCCCTCGCCGGCCGCGGCCCCCGCGCGACCTAGCCGAACCTGCGCAGGCTAGCTTCAGCAATTGTGCTTCAGAAAGCGACGAATGATCGAGCTTTGTGCGTTGGGAATCGTGCCAATGGCTGCCCGGCTCGCGATGGCTCACGCATTGTCGGCGTTGACGCGAGCCGGTCGCCGGCGCTCGAGCCATCTCCAAAAAAGTGAACATTTGGCTAAATGAGATATGCAAATGTTGCATTCCTGTCCGTCGACTGCGGCCCTACCCCCAAGGACTGAGCCGGGCTATATCGCAGTGCAACAAACGCTCACCACTTCGAACAGGAGACTAACGATGACCACCTTCAAGACCATTTCCGAGAAGCTCGCCTCTTGGCGGCGCTACCGCGAAGCGGTTCGCGAGCTGTCGCAGCTTACGGATCGCGAACTCGACGACATCGGCATTCGCCGCGGCGACATTGAGTTTATTGTCCGCCGCTCGGTGGCGAAGGCCGCCTGACCGCAGTTCGGTCAAACCTCCGGGCCTCGCACTAAGCGCGGCGCTCGTTCGCAAAAAGGCGGCTCCATTGGGGCCGCCTTTTTTTATCGCTTGGCGCCGGGTTGACGCTGCGTCCAAGCTTTGTGACAAGGCGCGCATGCGTCCCATTCACGTGATCGGCGGAGGACTGGCCGGCTCGGAGGCCGCGTGGCAGGCCGCGGAGGCCGGCGTCCCGGTCGTGTTGCACGAGATGCGCCCCGCCCGTATGACGGCCGCTCACCGCACCGCCCGTCTCGCCGAACTCGTCTGCTCCAACTCCTTCCGCTCCGACGACGCCTCGACCAATGCGGTCGGCGTTCTGCATCGCGAGATGCGCGCGCTCGGTTCGCTCGTAATCGAGGCGGCCGACGCCCATCAGGTGCCGGCCGGCGGCGCTCTCGCCGTCGACCGCGACGGCTTCTCCGAGGCCGTCGAGGCCACGGTCCTCTCCCACCCGCTCGTTGCGCTCGAGCGCGCCGAGATCGCCGGCCTGCCGCCCGCCGAATGGGACAATGTGATCGTCGCGACCGGCCCGCTGACTTCCCGCGCTGGCGCAAGCGATCGGCGGACTGACCGGCGAGGGCGCGCTCGCCTTCTTCGACGCCATCGCGCCGATCGTGCACCGCGATTCCATCGACATGGACATCGCCTGGATGCAGTCGCGCTACGACAAGGAGGGCCCCGGCGGCGACGCCGCGGCCTACGTCAACTGCCCGATGAGCCGCGACCAGTACGAAGCCTTCGTCGACGCGCTGATCGCGGCGGAAAAGACGGAATTCCGCGACTTCGAAGGCACGCCCTATTTCGACGGCTGCCTGCCGATCGAGGTGATGGCGGAGCGCGGACGCGAGACCCTGCGCCACGGGCCGATGAAGCCTGTCGGCCTCACCAATGCGCATGCGCGCGCCGTCAAGCCCCACGCCGTCGTTCAGTTGCGGCAGGACAATGCGCTCGGCACTTTGTTCAACATCGTCGGCTTCCAGACGAAGCTCAAATACGGCGAGCAGGGGCGCGTCTTCCGCATGATCCCCGGCCTCGAACATGCGGAATTCGCCCGGCTCGGCGGCATCCACCGCAACACCTATCTCAATTCGCCCCGGCTCCTGGACGCCCGCCTGCGCCTCAAGGCCTGCCCACGGCTGCGCTTCGCCGGCCAGATCGCCGGCTGCGAGGGCTATGTCGAGAGCGCGGCGGTCGGCCTCATCGCCGGGCGCCTCGCGGCCGCCGAACGGCTCAGCCTCGCGTTGACGCCCCCGCCGCCGACGACGGCGATCGGCGCGCTCCTCAACCACATCACCGGCGGCCATATCGAATCGATCGACGCCGGCCCCCGCTCTTTCCAGCCGATGAACGTCAATTTCGGCCTCTTTCCCCCGATCGCCGAGCCGCGCGTCGATGAGGCGGGCCAACGCCTGCGCGGCCCCGAGCGCGGCGTTGCGCGCAAGCGCGCGCTGTCGGCGCGGGCGTAGCGTGACCTGGCGGAGTGGATCA
>Ga0116216_10003120_pt1 | contig 10825 bp, 7 predicted proteins | sample Sb_taG_11_FD_89696 | JGI IMG/M metagenome (GOLD analysis project Ga0116216, IMG submission 89696) | Peat soil microbial communities from Weissenstadt, Germany - Sb_50d_3_AS metaG | ecosystem: Environmental > Terrestrial > Soil > Wetlands > Peat | place: Germany: Weissenstadt | collected 2010-09-21
AAGTGATGCAAAATCTACCAGTACAAGGCTTCCCCCTCCTGCATGAACCTCGATGCGTTCCTTCGGAAGTTCGCGTGAGCCAACGCTGCAGTAGGTGATTCCGGCTACGTGAGAGACGCCCCTTGTATCCCGGAGCCGAAGTGATGCTGAAAAGTCTTGAGGAGAAGGGCTTTCGTCTGACCCTGTGCAGCCAATACTCTCGATCTTACCTCCGAGGAGGAAGGCAATGAAGTCAAACATGTGGCAGGCCTCACCGATGATCCGCCCGCCACCAGCTTGAGGATCGAGAGTCCAGTGGGATTTCGGAACCGGACCTGCATTCACGCGATAGTCTACAACAGCGACACCTTCGACCGCGCGGAGCAATTCTTTTGCGACGAGCGCTAGGGGTGCGTAGCGTCGATTGTAGCCGACAGTGAAGATGCGTCCGCTTGCAAGCGCGGCGTCACGCACCGTGTCGATCTGCTCTCGCGTGAGACCGAGCGGCTTCTCAAGAAAGACGTGCTTTCCAGCGGTCAATGCGCGAAGGGCGAGAGGAGCATGGAGGTCGTGGCGTGTCGCGATGACAACGGCTTGTACAGTCGGATCGCTGAGTGCCTCTTCCGCATCGGTGGATGCGCGCTCGGCTTGAAACTCCTCAGCCACCTTGGCAGCTGAGGAACTTGTCCTGGTCACGACAGCTCGAAGTACGACTTCTGGGATGGACAAGAGCGCGGGCAAAAGAGTTCCTGCAGCGAATCCTCCGGCACCGATTACTGCCACTCCAATTTTGTGGTCCGGGCTTGGAGGGACGGGCACCGAGCGCGTCACCGTGTGGGAAATCGATTGCGCGGGATCCGGGTATCGCAGAACTGCGACCACACCCGAGAGACTTTGCGACTTCGCCGCCTCGAACGCTGCGGGCGCTTCTTCAAGCGGATGCTCTGCGAAGATGAGGCCCTCCGGATCGACATGGCCCCCCTGCACAAGCTCGAGGAAGGCCTGCATATTGCGGTTCTCGGTCCACCGGACGAAGCCCGGCGGGTAGTCCACCCCGCCCTCTTCGTAGGTTGGATCGTAGCGACCGGGACCATAGGAGCAGGAGATGGTGAATTCGACCTCCTTGCGATAGAAGGCCTCGCGCGCGAGGTCCATTCCAACATCACCGACCACGACAACCCGGCCACGCTGCCGTACGATTCGAAGTGCGATGTTGGCAGGCTCACTGCTCGGAGTACTCGCGCAGATCAGGACGGCATCCGCGCCAATCCCACCAGTCACCGAACGCACAAGAGGATCGATCTCATCTGGCGAGGGTCCACAGCCAGCGTTGAGAACACCCGGGGGGCGACGTGCGAGCTCGATCCTGCCTTTGAGCGGATCTACACCGATCACCCGGCATCCAGAGGCCGTAAGGATCTGTACCGCGAGCTGGCCGAGCAGACCGAGCCCGATCACGACGGTCGTCTCACCAACCTGCGGCGCAGCACGCCGAACACCCTGTAGCGCGACTGCGCCAACCGTCGCGAAGCTTGCTGCACGCAGCGATACACCGTCCGGGACGGGCACGACCAGGTTCCGCGGAACAGCGACGACCTCGGCGTGATGCGCATAAGCGGACCCCCCCGCCGCCACTCGTGAGCCCGTCGCAAGATCCCCAGCCTCAGAGCCCGTTGCACGCACGATGCCTGCAACGCTGTAGCCCATGGGGGCCGAGATACCCTCTCGCACGCGCGCTTTGCGTAGCGTCTCCTCAAGCCCTCGTTCCCAAAACCGCTGGAGGCCCATCCGCCCAAGCTTCACCGCGTGGCGGAGCCGCACGCCAAAATCGGGGTTTCTCTCCTCCACCTGTCTCGTCTCGGTGCCCGTGCTGATGACGGACCAGGCGACACCGATCAATACCTCGCCCGGCCCGCACTCGGGCGCGGGGGCTTCCGCCACGAGGATCTTTCCACTTTTCGACAGGAAGACTTGGCGCATAGTCAATCTTGGGCAGGCCGCTGGTACAGCTCCGCCATCCTCGGGGCCACCCGCTGACGCGAGAAGCGATCGCCAAGCCCCGCAATGCGTACCCGCCTCGCGTGAGAGGGTTCCGCGGCGAGCCTTTCCAGGCCTTTCAACGCGTCGTGTGGATTGGGTCGTTCAAGCACGATGCCAGCTTTGTGTTTGGCGACAAAGGAACTCAACTCGCCGATGCCGGGACGGATCATGACGGGTAGCCCGCAGAGCACGTACTCTGCGAAATTTTGGTTGGGCATGCCACCTCATTGAGCGGGTGAGGCTGGCGGAGCAGCAGACTTAAGTCCGCCGCGCGCAAGTGTCGGAGTACCTCCACATGACTCACAGTCCGGATAGAATAGCGACCTTCCGGCAACATCGCCCTCGCGAAACTGGTAGCCTCTGGAACGTCTGGGGTGAGAACCAGAAAGAACACGTCAGGGCGTTCCTGCATCAGGCCTTGGATCTGGTGCATAGTGCCAATGCCCGAAGCGACCCGGGAATACGACCACGAAATGCTCCTCGAGCCCGAGTGCGCGCCGGGTGTCTTGCCGTTCGACTTCGTCCAGGTGGAACTTCCGAGCATCGGCCACACAAGGCACTCCGTTGAAGCGCGAGGCAGCCCGTACCGATTGATCAAGCGGTCTTGGAGCACCTTGGAAACGCAGAACACATCGGATGCTCCCGACAATGCGCCAAGTTGCTGGCGGCGCAGGGTCGCGATTTTGCGTTGGCGCCGCTTGGGATCCGTGCCCACCTCATCCGCATAGTGCTCTATTTCAGCCGCCCCATCACCCTGGTGGTCGTAGACGTACCGCACGCTTGGTAGGCGCCGCGCGACGAGGCTTGCGTAATAGGCCATGATGTCACTGCGTGCATGGATCACGGTTCGCACAGCGAGGATGGCGAAGCACATCGAGAGCGAGGAGAGCGCTCGCAGCGGCGTCGCCGAGTTTTACCCCCTGGCGGGGTGAGAGGTAGACACTCACTCGTCCGGGAATTCGCGCGGCGATCTCGCGTCGGCGACACCGGTTGAATTTTCGCCGACGGAAGAACGCCGCATCGTGCATGAGAACCGTGAGATCGCCCTGAACTCCAAGCTCTCCAACCGCGACGATCGAATCTACAACCTGGGAGTCGATGACTCTCGCGTTGAACTCTCCTCCAAGAAGAAAGAGGAAGCGCTTCCCCCTCACCTCTGCTCTCCGAGCCGGACACCGGCGCTGCGTGGGAAACCGATCGTTCCTCGACCGACGTGAACGAGCACTTCTCCGTTCTGGAGAAGCTTGAACGTCCCGCCTTGGAGCGCTGACGGGTCTCCTGCGACTTGAAGCAGGCTTACCAGCTGGAATGGGAGTGTCCGCTTCCCGAGTGCCACGCGCAGCGCGGTGCCCGGCTGCCGGATCCCGTACCGAGGACAGTTCCATCCTGGTCCCGGCCCCTCGTCTTGCCGAGGGCGGAACAGCTCGATGTGGTCGATCTCGCCGAAGCACTGAAGGAGAAGCGCAAGCCGTCCTTCGAGGAGCAGCCGGACGGACGGGCCCTCGATAGAGCCCTCCGCGCGTGGCAGCTGAAACCAAATGTCACCCTCATGAAGGCCGTTCCCGAAAACCTCGTCGCAGAGCGCAAGCGTGCCGCCGCGTAGCCATGCCACTCTGCGGCGCACCCGCGGCGCACCCTGGGCTGGATGCTCCGCCTCGGCCGCCATCCGATCGCAGTCCCCCTCGAACGAGCACCAGCGCGAAGCCCGAAGCCCAAGGACACCAAAGCGGAGAGACGTCACGTCGGCTTGATCCGCGCCGTCTACCACTGGCGTGGAGTGTGCGGGGGTGCGGCGCAGCCACTTGCGCCAGCCTTGGGTTTCGCTGTACAAAAAAACGCCCGGGTCGAGAAGAACGTCGTGACGGCCGATTCGCCAGAGAACGGAGAGTGCATCCGCGTGCCCGTGACTAACGCTCACGTCGCGGCGAAATCGAGTAGGACCGGCGCGGAACACAACCATTTCCGCCTCCGCATCGAAACCGGTCCGTGCGACACCAATTCCTGAAGCCATGAATCGATGCGCAACTCCCTCGGGCGTCAACTGGCCTGAGCCCGGCACCTCCCGACCTCCGGTCAGAAAGAACGCCCCAGGTGCGTCCCCAGCGATGGCGCCCCAGTTGGGACGGTTAAACGCTACAGCGGCGGCCGCGAGGGCGTCTCGTCGGTCAAGGGGCTCGACGCCCAGGCGCCATGCTCGACCCGCATCGCTATCCCCGATTGCTGGTAGGCTTCCATCTGAACCCAGGAGGAGTGAAACAAACTGCGCCATCCCTTCCAGACGGGTGCGCAGATCATGGGGCGTAGGGAGCCTAAGACGATCTCGAAGAATCAATGCCGCAATGTACGAGTCCATGACGAAAGCGTGGTAGTGCGTAGACAGTTCCCCTTGGACACCCTCCTCATCGACTTGCTTTCGGATCTCCCGGAAAAGTATTCGCGAGCCGAGGGCGGCCCAGCGAGCCGCGGGTCGCAGTTCGGGAAGTGCCAGGCCAAGTACCATCAGGGCTCCGGCTTCCGACACCAGGTGATTGTGCGTGATCACGTGATCCGAAAGATGGGATGCGACGAACTCACCATGAATGATTATCGCTTCGATCCAGCACCGGAGGGCGTTCATCCCGAAAGCTTCTGAGTCACGGATGAAGTGGAAGGCCCAGAGCCATGCGATCGCCCTTAGCCCCACTTCCTGGGCATGCGCCCAGGCGATACCGAACCCAGGTGGGTTTTCCGCAACGAAGGAGCCCATACCCTCCACGACTGCGTTCGCAAATACCGGGTCGCGCGTTAGCCACCACGCTTGTGCCAAACGCACGAAGTGTGTGCACCGCCCAACCTCCCAGGTGAGACGAACATCGCCTCTCGATCCGGAAAGGTCGATCGCTTCTGAACTGGCGAGGGACCAGCGCTCACCTCGAGGAAGAGCAGCATGCCAGTCCATGTGGGCACCCGGCACGACCCAGGAGAGATCACCAGCAAGTGCCGCCTTTGCCTGCTCCACCAGCGCAGCCGCGGCCGTAGCATGTCGAATGGTAAACCGATCGCTCAGACCTGGCTCTCCGGGGTCGATGAAGAATCGACCGCGGCCCGAATGCTGACGTACAACCTCGAGTGCAATGCTCAGGTCTTTGATGGGATGCCGCGCTAGTCGCTCGAGAGCGGACGTGTCCAGGTATCGCAGAAGATTCGCGTCGGAAAGCACCTGCCCAAACTCTTTGTGCCAGAGGCGCTTTGCGCGACCCTGAGCTGCATCGCGCAGGGGCGCTGCGATCCGACGCGCGATACCGCGTACCCCCACTTCGCGCGTACGGCGCAGCCAGTGCCCGAGCAATGACGGTCGATGCATGGAGTCAGAAGCCGCTCGCCTGCGCTTCTTCAAGAGTCGTTGGCTGCTGAGTCTCCGCGGTGCGCTGCCGTGCCAAGTTGAGTACGCGGGCGCTAGTGCCGAGGCTGATTCCGCAGAACAGCCAGAAGATATGATTCAGCTTTTCGCCGTTCTCCCATATGGGCTCGGTGAAGCCGACCATCAGGAACGAAAGAATCGCAAACAGCGACAGTGTGAGGGCCTGCTGCTGATCTGGAAGGGAGGTCCAACGCCAGGCCCGTCGCGCACGGGCGATTACGGTGCCCACGATGAAGAGGAACGCGGCGAGGCCGAGAAATCCGGTCTGCAGCGCTAGCGTTAGGTAGATATTGTGGGCCGACGGGGTATCTGTCCCATGCTGAATCGCGATCGGCTGCAGATTCTGATCTGCAAGTCCGATCCCAAATGGGTTCTCAAATGCTATCTGGATCATGACAGGCCACATCTGAATCCGGGGACTGCTGAACCCTTTCCACCCTGCGAGATCCCAGGCCGACGCCGTAAGGTCCGGGAGAAGGGTGGCGACCAACCAGTAACTTGCAAGGATTGTAATCATCCCCACGATAGCGATGACAATCGCACGCCCTGGACGTTCCCTAGCTATACCGACCACGAGGAGGCTAAGCACTGCGGTTGTGAGGATCCCGCCCCGGTGAACCGAGAGGAGGAGCGATCCGACCATGGCCAGCAACGACACAACCGCGATGAGCCGCCGAGCAGGTGGTAACGAACCCGCAGTTAGGAGCAGAAGAGCGATCGGTATTGCCATGCAATAGAAGCTCCCCAGCGTATTTGGATTGTTGAAGAAGCCGCCATAGATGTAGGACGTAGCAGGGTCTCCCCTCTGCGCAAAGTCGGCGAAGCGGTAACCGGTGATCAACGTCAAGTAGTGGCCAAGAGCCGCACCAAGGCCAATCAGCACAAAGAAGAAGCAGAACTGCTTCACTTCGTCCTCGCTCACTAGCCCAATGGTCCCTAGTAAGAAGAACAGAAGCGCTTCGACGTAAAGCGTCTGAAAACGCACTACGTTAACCTCGAGCAGATGCTCCGACCATGCACCAAGCACGATGCTGGTGACCGCCACGGAAAGGAAGAGGAGCCAAGGGAGGACCAGCGACCCAAGGGACGGGAACCGACGCCGTGACATGAGGCATGCGACCAGTGCGACATACATGGTCATGAGGCTCGGCCCCACGCCAATCGCCCACAGGTAGCGCCGCGCGGCGAGCGACTCCTGCACGAAGACCTCGATCGCCAATACCGCCGCGAGCCTCCCGGCATTGTTGCGTGAGAAGAATACCCATGCCAGGAAGGGGATGCCGAAGACGCAATAGACGACCCAGCGCTGCCAGACGATCTGTTCCATGGAGCCCACGGTCCTCGCGGCCCGTTCAGAGGAAGAACCCGGCCCCGCGGACGGGGTCCAGGCACCCAGGCTTCCTATCGGATAGGAGTGACCTGGGTTGAAGGGCGGCGTGACCATCCTAGCCAGCGACTCCCCCGCGACGCCAGCCCGCGATACCCTGGTGCGTTCGAGAGGCGTCCGAGCCGGGGGGTGATCGTATGTGCGGAATAACGGGTGTCTTCGCCTATGGCGCCGGCCATCTGGACCTCGACGAGGCGACGCTCTGGAAAATGACCGATTCGATGACCCATCGCGGCCCGGATGGTCGTGGAATCCACCTCGACCCCCCACGCAAGATCGGCCTAGGGCATCGTCGGCTTTCGATCATCGATCTCTCCGAGGCTGGCCACCAGCCAATGGTCAACGATGAGGGGTTCCTATGGATCGTGTTCAACGGGGAGATTTACAACCACGCCGAAATCCGGCGCGACCTCGAGTCGAATGGTTCACGCTTCCGCAGCCGGTGCGACACCGAAGTCATCCTCCGGCTCTTTGAGGCAGTAGGTGAGCGCTGTATTGAGCGACTTCTCGGGATGTTCGCGTTCGCGATCTGGGATGCGCGGCACGCGCGCCTCTTCCTCGCCCGGGATCGAATCGGGATTAAGCCCCTATATTGGGCTGATGTGGGGGGGCATTTCCTCTTCGGATCGGAGTGCCGGGCGCTTCTTCAGCACAGGGCGGTCAGTCGCCGGCTCGACCGTGAATCGCTCTATCACAACCTGACCTTCCTCTCGACACCTGCGCCGGCGACAATGTTTGAGGGGATCCGCAAGCTTCCCGCCGGACATCGGATGTGGGTCGATGCGAATGGCGTGCGCGTGGAGCGTTGGTGGGACGCACTCGATGCTCCTCGGCTTACACCCGAAGAGGTAGAGAACGAAGACACAGTCGCGCGCGCGATCAGGGACAAGCTTCGGATCGCGATCCGCGATCGGATGATGAGCGATGTTCCATTCGGGGTTTTTCTCTCGGGCGGGATCGACTCAAGCGCCAACGTAGCGCTGATGTCGCAGTGTGCGGATCTCCCGATCGAAACCTTCACCGTTGGTTACTCAGGCAAAGGAGTTGAGCAATTCAACGAGCTTAATCATGCGCGACGAATCGCGGATCTCTACCACACTAACCATCACGAGGTCGTCATTGATCACAAATCCGTCCTGGAGTACCTGCCGAAATTCGTGGAGCAACAGGATGAGCCTGTCTTTGACCCCGTGTGCGTCCCGCTTTGGTACGTGTCGAAACTCGCCCGGGATCACGGGATTAAGGTGATTCAAGTCGGCGAGGGAAGTGACGAGCTCTTCGTCGGATATACCTTCTACTTGGAGGCCATCCGCTTCGCGGAGCGCCTCCGCCCACTACGACGCCTGCCCCGCGCGTTCCGCGCCGCTATGCATAGAGCACTTGCTCCGTTGCTGCTCGCCGTGGGTCACCGCGCTGCAAACTGGGAGGAGCTTTTGCGCCGAAACGTGGACGAAAACGTGTTTTGGGGTGGTGCAATTCTGCTTGGGGACCGGGAAAAGAAAGTTCTGATGCCTCTTGATGCAGACCGATACGACTCCTGGAGTGTACTTGCTCGATTCTATGAGGAGATCCATGGCCGTTGGCCCGATTCCGATGTTGTGCAAGATATGACATACGTGGAGCTACAGCAGCGATTGCCGGAGCTCTTGCTTCAGCGTGTCGATAAGATCACCATGTCGGTTTCGCTGGAAGGGCGTGTCCCCTTCCTCGATCATCGATTGGTTGAGTACGTGCTGCGCCTGCCGCAGGAAACCAAGATTCGCGGTGGCCGCACCAAGGCCATCCTGAAGCGTGCGGTTCAGGACTTGCTACCTCCTGATCTACTCAATCGTCGCAAACAGGGCTTCCCTGCGCCGATGTCAAGCTGGGTCTTCGAGCCCGAGTTCGGGAAGTACGTCCGCGAGACCTTACGGGTGTCTCCGTTGGTGCGAGATGGCTTCTGGAACGGTGCCATCGTCCAGTCTTATGTCGATGAGCACTTTTCCCGTCGCCGCGATCGGGGGGCTTTACTCTGGACACTCTTCAACCTGACGCTGTGGTACCGCCAGTGGATCTTGGCCGAGAAATAGCCAGAAACAGGAGAATCCCACCTGACCCGTCAGTCCAGGATGAAGACGTGGCGGGTCGGATCTTCGAGCTGGTTACTCAGGCACACGTGGTTCACGCGAAGATATGAGTCGTGTTGGAGACGAGGTTTGTCGGGCGAACACTGAAACTTCGGCTCCTTGGCAAGGGAGCGGTGGCACTTTGAGCCGAGCTCACCCGCGCGTACTGATGAGCGGGTGTGCCCCACCGCCTGTGGGCGGGATAGCTTCTGTTATCCAGACCATTCTTGATAGCGAGCTGGCTGGTCGCTTCGGTTTCACGCGATTCTCGACAACTGCGATCCGCTACCCCCGGCGCGACCTTCTTTCGTGGGTAATCAATGCCAGCCTTGCCCGCGGCTTCGGCTTCGATGGTATTGTCGGCATGGAATCTTGGGGTAAACTCAGGGCGTTTCGTTTGAGTCTCGCGGAACGACCCGACCTTGTTCACCTGCACTGCTCCCATGGCTACGACTTCTGGCTTTCGGTTTTAATGGCGCGTGAAGCGCACCGCGTCAGAGTTCCGTCCCTCCTTCATGTACACGGACTCTTCGACGTCGTGGTTCCTTACTACTCCGCAGTTCGGCGCGCGGCATTTGCCCGCGCGTTGAACGTACCGGACCGAGTGATCGTGCTGTCGCAAAGCTGGAAGCGGTGGTTCGAGCAATGGATTGAACCAAACCGACTTGAGGTTGTGCACAATTGCGTAGATTCGCGGCGCTTCCCCGAGCCCAAGCGGCGTACTTCTAGGAAAGAAGTGAGGATCCTCTTCGTCGGCACTCGTGACCCGGAACGAAAAGGTGCTTACGATATCCTCGCGATTGCTTCCGAAGTCGTGCGGGCCGAACCGTGCGCTCGCTTCATCTTTGTCGGAGACGATCTCGAAAAGCTCGAGACGCGTTTCGTTCGTGGAACATCGCTCGCAGCCCACTTTGAATTCGCTGGCTCGAAGAACGCCGCAGATATCGTGCCGTATTTTGAAGACGCAGACATTTTCTTGCTTCCGTCCTATTCCGAGGGGCTTCCGATCGCGCTCCTCGAAGCCATGGCGGCGGGTCTGCCAGTCATTGCGACACCCGTAAACGGAATCCCGGAAGCAATGACAGCGCCCGAACATGGACTATTTGTTTCGCCCGGTGACCGACCGGCCCTTGCGCGAGCTGTTTTGGAGCTACTCCGGGCCCCGGCCCGCCGCGAACAGATGGGGCACGCGGCACGCGCAAGAGCCCGCGCAGAGTTCGATAGCACACAATTCGCACGTCGTCTCGGAAAGGTGTACGACCGGCTGCTCGCAGATCGTGAAGGCCGATAAGGAGCTGTCGCCAGCACTTTACGCCCGACGTCAAAGAGCGCGCGCGGCCGCGTACTGAAGCGGTTGCCTGACGTTCACACCGATCGTTGATTCCCCGGTTCTCTCCTGAAACCGTTCCCTATGCCTGCCCCTGTCAGGCCGCGAGTCTTGTGCTTCAGCGCGGGCCGGGCCATTTGTTTTGCATTGATGTCCTTGTAGGATGGCTTTGCCCGCCACGATCTGCTCGACCGAGAATCGCTTCTTCACGGCAAACTCCCTGGGCCTCCTGGACCCCAGTTTGCCGAAAACTCACCCTCCTTGTGGTCCAAAATTCTTAAAGCAGCTCCCTCCTGGCCCAATACCACCTCGGCAGAAACTGAAGTCTCGACCCGATCTGTTTGCGAACCCGTCCTGCAAAGCCGCGTCGGGTTCGCCAAATCTCGGTCATAGCCTGCGGCGTATGTCCTCTACGGCTTCACCCACCTGCAGCCGCCCAAAATTACCTACCCCGCGCTTCTGGGACCAGCTCGATCCAGCGAAAATGCTGCGGAATTGAGCGTCTCCGGACAGAAGTAGCCCCGGATCAGCCGCCGCATCGATTGACAGGCTGATGCCGTGCACCGAGCATTCGAGTCGCCGTGTGT
>Ga0116216_10003126_pt1 | contig 10815 bp, 4 predicted proteins | sample Sb_taG_11_FD_89696 | JGI IMG/M metagenome (GOLD analysis project Ga0116216, IMG submission 89696) | Peat soil microbial communities from Weissenstadt, Germany - Sb_50d_3_AS metaG | ecosystem: Environmental > Terrestrial > Soil > Wetlands > Peat | place: Germany: Weissenstadt | collected 2010-09-21
CAGGGGGGGACCAATGTTTATTCGGTTTCCGATACCCTAGATTTAATTCGCGGCAAGCACGACATCAGGTTCGGAGCGACCTTCCGCGCCGAGGAAATGAACATACGAAACAACGCCTTCCAGGACGGTTTTGTTACGGAAGTCGGCGCATTCTCAACCACAGGCGACAATATGAGTGATCTCCTGCTGGGAAGCATGGGGGCCTTTGCGGCTCACGATCAAACATTCCTCGGAGGCACTGTCGGTCGCCGCTGGAAATTGTTCCGACCGTTCGTCCAGGATGATTGGCGCGTCACCAACAATTTGACGTTCAACATCGGTCTTGCTTGGGCTCTGGCTTCGCCTGAAACTGAAGTCGGAAATCGCCAGGCGAACTTCGACATTCAAAACCTTAAGTGGTACGTTCCTGCTGGAAGCCCCGGGTTGGCTGGCTGCACAAGCTGCGTAACCACCGATGGACGCGTGGGCATTCAATTTGACAAGACTGCTCTGGAACCGCGCATCGGGCTGGCTTGGAAGCCGATGGGGAGCGACAAAACTGCGATCCGTGCCGGTTATGCCATCTTCCATGATTCGGCCTGGAACCAGGGCGGACAGTGACTCTGGCAGAACCCGCCCTATTATGCGGAAGTGGATCCCTTCACAGGTTTTTGCGCCACTCCCACCTCCACCGGTTGCGGCCTCTCGAATGGCTTCCTTCTCCCAGCCGGCACGGGTTCTACCACAACCGTCGCGGGCGGTGCCGTTTACACCGCGCCTGTCAACCCCACTGCTTACACTGGAACCAAGCAGTCTATGAACCGCAATTTCGTGCAGGGCATGATCCAGCAGTACAACTTGAATATTGAGCGGCAGTTGCCGGGAGATATTGTGCTCACGACGGGCTACGCTGGTTCCCGCAGCACGCACATTCTGGTAAGCCAAGTGAATGAAAACCTGACGTCTCCCGCGGCGTGCGGCACAGTGAAGGGCTACACCATTGGCTGCGGCTTTCCCACGTTCCCTTACGGATCTCCGTTCCAGGCCGTTGACAGCAATAACAGTATCGGCTCGGCCCGCTACGATTCTCTGCAGATTAAGGGTGAGACTAAGAGTGCACGGCACGGCCTCTACGCGCTGCTGGGCTATACCTGGTCCCGCACCTTCGACTCCGGCATGCCCGACGGTCTGGGCTCGAATCCCGGCGCACTGTACTGGCCGCTTCCAAACACTGCGAAGCTAGACTGGGGGTTGTCCCAGCTCAATCTAAATGATGTCTTTACGGCCAGCATTCTGTATGACCTGCCCTTCGGCAAGGGCAAATACTTCGGCAGCAACTGGAGCGGACCTACCAACACTTTGTTAGGAAACTGGCAGATCAACGTGATCGAGAGGGCTGAATCCGGCTTTCCGCTTTTTGTCGTCGATAGCGCCGATGAGTCAGGCGTCTTCTTCATGTACAACGGATTGGTCATACAGCGCCCGAACGAGGTAGGCAATCCTAACCGGCCCGGCGATGAAGGCGGCCAGACGGGATGCCCCACGAAAATTCACACCCTTCAGAATTGGTTTAATCCCTGCGCTTTTATGAAGGCTCCGGCGGGAGAGTTGGGCACGGCTCCGCGCGCCCCAGTCTACGGCCCTCGCTATGTGAACACGGATTTCTCTCTCCTCAAGGACTTTCCATTTTCCTTCCGCGAGCGGATGGACCTACAATTCCGGGCAGAGTTCTTTAATCTCTTTAACCACCCGCATTTCTTCCTGCCGGGCCTCGCGGGCACCGGGGAGCAGGACATTAACACGCCGAGCAGCTTTGGCGTGGTGAGTCAGACGGTCAATCAAACAGTAAATGATGCGCGGTCGATACAGTTTGCTCTCAAGCTGAGGTTCTAGAGCGATCGCTACATCTTTGTAGCGCCGGCATCCTGCCAGCTGTCCCGAGGGCGTCTCGCCCTCGGGGTGGAGGCGCGAGACGCCTCCACGACGGCCGCCGAGATAGCGGCGCTACAACTGCTTAATGCTCGCGCAGCGTGTACACGAACTGCTGAATCTCGCGCCGCTCGCGCTGCGCTTCCTCCTCCCTTTTCTTTGATAGCTGCTGGTAGAGTTGCAGCTCACCTTGGGCCTCCGACTCTTCTCCCGCCCGGTTGTAGGCCTGCGCAAGCCGGTAGTGCGCCTCTTCCAGATCGGGACTCGCTGCAGCCGCTCTCTGATAGGCCGCGAGTGCCTTGGTAGAATCTCCGCGGTCCGAATAGAGGATACCCAATTTCAAATAGCCAGCGCCAAAGTTGGGATCGAGCTGGACGGTCTTCTCCAACAATAACTCCACGCCTGCGCTCGTAGCGTTGCCCTGCAGATTCCAAAGACTGAGCGCGTAATAATAATTAGCCAGAGCATTTTCGGGACGCAGCCTGGCAAACCGCCTCAGGCTCTGCGCGACGCATTCTGACTTGCCGGCTTCGACACTTTGCATTTTCCCCAAGAGGAGGTAAAAACTGGGATCGTCTGGGTTCAGATCGGATGCCTCGCAGAGACTTTGCGCAGCCTGATCGTAAGCTCCGCGAGCGTACCAAGCCACTCCTTGGCCAGCCAGCATTCGCGCGGAACGCGGGAACAGGCGATTGCCCTTGGTGAACACTTCGATAGCCGGTTCAAAAGCGCGATGAATCAGGAGATCAGCTCCCCAATCGAAAAGATTGGGTTCGCTCGGATCCAGTTCTGCAGCGTGCTGGTACTCCCGAACGGCTTCGAGAGGATTGCCCACCTTCTCTTCGATGTCGCCCAGCAGGCGATGAAGATCGGCTTGCTGCTGCGCGGATTTATTCTGCGTGGCTTTGTCGTCTAGATTCAGCAGACTTCGAACTTGCGTGCGTGCGCGTTCGTATTGACCTGCCGCTGCAGAAGCGAGCGCCAGTTCATAAGCGCTTTCGAAATCACCATGATTGAGCTGAGAAGCCCGCTCCAGATAGGGAAGCGCTTCACCCGGCTTACCATCATCGGCCAGCAATTTTCCGAGCCGATAATTCGCCTCAAAGTCTGCGGGTTCGCGCGCGACTGCGTCACGCAGCGATTGTTCCGTTGCGGCGCGGGACGAGGCTGAAGTTGAAGCCGTTCGGGAACTGCTGGGCTGCTCGTTCGCCGCGGTGGCGCCCAGTGAAGCGGTTTCCTTGGCCAGTGCCTCCGTGGTTCGCAAAATCGCATTGGAACCGTGCCCTCCGGGATTCATGGCTTCGGTCACACCGGCTACGGTGAAAGTCGGCTCGTCGAAAAACTGCGGTTTGTCCGTTCCCGAGGTTCCTGAACCGCTTTGCCGTGCGGAAACTGTTGTAGACTCAAGCGTCAGGTCAACCCTCTTCGTTTCTCTTGGTTCCAGAACGCAAGGGCTGAAGGTCGTGCGGCTGTATCCGGCCATTTCGGCGCGCACGGCGTAAACTCCGTCGCTAAGCGCCGAAAAACGATAGGCGCCATCTGAATCTGTGAGGATGGTCAGAATTTGCGTCCCAGTCTTGAGCTGAAGGTACACAGTCGCAGCTGCAATCGCATCTCCATGAGAGTCTCGTACTTTCCCCTGCAACGTGGCTCCTGGAGCCTCAGATTGTCCTTGAGCCGTTCGACCATGAATCAGAATCGGAGCAAGAAACGTGCTTAGCGCGAGAACACAGATTGCGATGCGAGGGATAAAGTATCCGGATTGGCGCGCGGTCAGGCGGAAACGGACCATAGGACAAGAAGGCATCAGAAAGTGAACGACATCAGTCGCGCTCGCGCACAACATTCTATTCGGCACAGGTGCCATCTGCAATCGCCTTATAATTGAGCGTCCGTTCCAGGCTCACAAACTTTGAGGTGAATGATGAAACTCGGCCGCGTCTCGTTGCTGACGACAGCGGTACTGCTCACATGCGTGACCTGCTGGGGCCAGAAGCGAAAGATCATCATCGATCAGGACGCGGCCGGACCCGCCGGGACCGACCAGCAATCGATACTTCTGATGATCCAGTCGCCGCAGACCGAAGTTTTGGGCATCACGGTGGTGACGGGCGATCAGTGGCTGAAGGCGGAAGTGGCGCACACTTTGCGCATGCTTGAACTCATTGGACGAACCGACATTCCGGTCGTGCCCGGAGCAGAGTATCCGCTGGTCCGACGAAAGGATGAGACGGAACTCTGGGAGCAGCACTACGGCTCCGTAGGTTGGCTGGGAGCCTGGACCCCACGGTTCTATCACCCGCCCGACGAATTGGGCGACATCCCCGAAGGCAAGCCAACCACCACACCGGCCGAGGAAGACGCCGCCCACTTTCTAATTCGTATGGTCCACAAATTTCCTAACGAGATAACAATTTACGAGGGCGCGCCTATGACCAACTTGGCCCTGGCTATCGCCATCGATCCCGCATTTGTGGGTATGGTCAAGGAGTTGGTCTTCATGGGAGGCAGCCTGAATCCGCAGACCACCGATCCCGAGTTCATCAATTCTCCTCGCCGCGAATTCAATCTCTGGTTCGATCCGGAAGCGGCTCACACTGTATTGCGTGCCCCGTGGAAGAAGATCGTCTGCACTCCGGTAGATATTTCGGTGAAGACAAGAATGACTTCGGAATTGATCAACCGGATCAAAGTCGCCGACTCGCCGGCTGCGCGCTATATCGGTACCTACGCCCGCCTGCATGGCGAGTATAACTATTTGTGGGATGAATTGGCGGCGGCCGCATGGCTCGATCCAAGCCTCATCACGCAGAGGGAAACGCGTTTCATGGATGTCAATCTCGACCGCGGCGCAGGCTACGGCGACACCTTGACTTGGACGGATCAGGATAAGCCCAAGCTCGAGGTCCAGCCGGTTGAGGTGCAGGTCGACCTGGACGCCGAGAAGTTCTACAAGATGTTCGTAGATTTGTTAACCGCTCCCACGCCGAAACAAAATTAGCAACGGAGGCCGGGCGTCACGCCCCGCCGTAAGAGTGAGCTACCTTTCTTCCATCTGATTCAGAATCCAGGCGGACGCTCGCCCACCACGCCAAAGCTACGCTCCAGCGCCAGCCCCGCGCTGGCCAGGGTGCCCTCGTCAAACAGCCGCCCGATTAGCGTGACGCCGTGCGGGACACGCCGTGGCTGCGTGAACGACGGCAGGGGCATGCTCGCGTCCGGTGCCCAGTCGCTGCGCGCTCTCGATACCTCGACAAAACCTGCGCGCAGCGTGAGTGAGGGGTGTCCAGTGAAGTTGGTGATGGTGAGCATTTCGTCGCGCAGCGATGGAACGAGCAGCAGATCGACTTGGGAGAAAATGCGCGCCATTTCCTGCGCAACTTTGCGGCGCAGCCGGTCGGCCTGCACGAAGTCGACTGCGGAAAGAAATCGTGCCTCACGAAAAATATTGGGCCATGCGTCCGGCGTCTGGACTCGAAGCTGACTCATCCCGCCATTGAACCCAAGCTCTTCAAATGCCGCAGCGCCCTCGGCAAAAAGAATTAGATTGAGCGAACCGTACGGCCAGTCTGGAATCGCAACTTCCACCGGGACCATGCCTAAATTCTTAACTGCGTCTACCGCTGCACGGTCTACGCTGGTCGCGGGCCGCTCGTTCATCCAAGCCGGAAAGTATCCCACTCGTAGCCCTTCCACGCTGGTGCTTGCGTCGAAGTCGAGCTTGCTGGCCACGCTGGCCACATCGCCAGCGTCCGATCCGGAAATAGCCTGCAACACCAGCATTGCATCTTCGACGCTGCGGGTCATCGGGCCGAGCTTGTCCAGCGACCAGCATAGCGTCATGGCACCAGTGCGCGGCACGCGCCCGTACGTCGGACGCAGCCCCGTAATTCCGCAGCGCATGGACGGGCTCACGATACTGCCTCCGGTCTCGCTTCCGATGGCGAAGCCGACCAATCCCGCCGCCGTGGCCGCGCCAGGTCCCGCGCTCGAGCCCGACGCGCCTTCTTCAGGCAGCCACGGGTTCATAGTTTGCCCACCGAACCAGATGTCATTGAGCGCCAGCGCGCCCAGACTAAGCTTGGCCACGAGCACAGCGCCGGCGTCGTGCAGACGCTTCACCACTACGCCGTCCTCGCTAGGTACGCGGTTGCGGAAAGGCTCTGCGCCGTATGTCGTGGGAATTCCGGCCGTGTCGAGGAGATCCTTGGTTCCCCAAGGAATGCCGTGCAGTGGGCCACGGTATTTGCCTGCTGCGATCTCTTCATCGGCCTTCTTGGCTTGGGCCAGCGCCAACTCGTGGGTGAGCGTGATAACGCATCGCAGCTTGGGATTGAATTGTTGCAATCGTGCGAGATAAAGATTCGTCAGTCGTTGCGAGCTTAGTTGTCGGGTCTCGATCCAGCGCGACAGCTGAGTGACCGGAGCGAAGGCAATGTCTTCGTCGTTCGCCGGCAACGGACCGGGGTTGGCGTTGCTGCGGATGAACCGGTCGCGCTGGGGCAGAGTCTTCTCACCGGGGAGAACCGGGTCCCAGCGCGAAGCAGGCGCGAGCGTGACTTCCAGCGCCAACTTGCGAGGTCCGGTTCGTCGCTCATACAACCCTGCCATCGTTCTCCGCCAACTGGCGGCCGCCATGGCTCGCTCGCCGTCGCTCAACGGCATCTGCACAAGCTTCTCAGCTTCGGCGAACGTGGACATTGTCACATCAGGTCCAACTGCCGGCGCCGTGCCGAATGCGGACGGCGAACCGGGAGGCAGGTCTTGGGACATCTGAGCCTTGCTGAAAGAAGCCGCAGCTGCGCCCAACAGACTGAGAGATGTGGCCGCTAAGAATTGCCTGCGCGATTTGGACATGAATCCTCCGCATCGCATTGTAACCTGTGCGGGGATTGCACTCTCGGCCGCGCCGGTTGCATAAACGGCCGTCGAACCTCTGCCTATCGCGGCAATTCCGCAAGCATCTTCTTCGCCTGTGCATGATCTGGATGTTGTTTGAGAAGGTCGAGCAGAATCGCGCGAGCCTTGTCCGGCGCGGCTTCCAGCGCGTAAACTCTTGCGAGGTTCAGGTAAGACTGGTCGAAAGTGGGCGCAACCCGGATGCACTCCTCGAAACTTGCGACGGCCTGCTCCCGCCGCTGGGTGCGAAGATACAGAACGCCGAGGTTGTTCAGAGCTTCGGGATATGCGGGGCGAAACTTCAAAGCTCTCTGCAGATATTCGTAGGCACGGTCGCTGTCGTCGAGCTGTGCAAAAACCATCCCCAAGCTGTAGTTCGCCTCGGGATCCTGTGGGCTGACCTTAAGCGCCCGTTCCAACACACTGCGTGCTTCGTCCCATTGCTTCTGCTGGCGATAAGCGTTCCCCAAGTTATCGAGAGCAATCAAGTGGTCGGGACTCAGCCGGAGAGCCTCTTGAAAATACGAAATCGCTTCAGCGGTATGTCCTTCTTGAGCGGCCAGAAGTCCGAGATTGTTCCAGGCGTTCGGCAGAGTGTCGGGATAACTGGCGTGTAGTTTGATCGCGCGTTCAAAACTCTCGCGCGCTTCAGCAGTCTTTTGTTGTTTGAGGTAAACGCTTCCCAAGCCGTAGAGAGCTTCCGCACTCGATGGATCGTCGCGCAAAGCAAGCCGGAGCGATGCTTCGGCTTGATCGAAGTAGCCTCGCTGAAAGTAAACTGAACCGTAGGCAAGATAGTTGCGCCGAAACTCCGACACGTCACTCACGCCGGGAAGGGGCAGTGCCTTCGCCACGCGCTCCGCCGGAGTTTGGGGGATATGCCGGAAGTCCTCTTCAACGTGTTCGGCGTTTACCGAACCTTGATAAACCTTCACGATGTCCCCCTTGTCATCGATCAAGAAGGATGTTGGAAAGCTAAGGTCGCGGTGCCGGTCAAATAAGTAACGATAGAGGATATTGTAGATTCCGGCCACGTCATCCGATCCGCGAAGGATGGGAAACGAAAGAAGAAGATCGCGCGCGAGTGCGCGAACATTGTCAGCGGCCCCGGTGTCGTCGACGTTCACAGTGAGGAGTCGAAGTCCCTCGGCTCTCCAGCGGGCGTGGATCCGGTTCAAGACCTGCAAATCGTCGCGATGGCTCGCTGAGTGCATCGCCCAGAAATTAAGAAGTACCGTCTTGCCGCGGAGTTCGGCAAGACTTCGGATCTGGCTGCTCAAGTCAGGCAGAGAAAAATCTGGAGCAGACACTGGCGCGACCAGCCAGGTTTCAACTGTCGGAGGAAGGGATTCGCCCTCTTTGTCATTATCACCGCTCTCAGGAATCGATTTTGGGAAGGGCTCGGCTTCAGCGCCCCGAGTCGCAAGCGGCGCGATCTTTAGCCCTTGCGTGTCCGCTTTGAACACTTCCAATTTGTACGGTTCAGCCCCCTCCTCAACCCAGATCCTGTGGTTAAGTGGAAGGTCGTGTAATTCCTGCATGAGCCCGCTCGGCCAGCGGATCGACGCTCGCACCGGTCCTCTGGCCTCGCCGAGTCCGAAAAATACTTCCTTGCTGTGCTGGGAAAGAAATCCTGATCCGGCTTGGAGCATGCGGGTCTGACGGACCGATTCGGTTTCCACCGTGACCGCCGCGCCGATAGCGTCACGATTACTCTTGCTGCCACGAAGACAAAAAGCGATCGACGGCGCAAGATCCTTCATCACGTTCTTCAAAAGGCGCAATTGCGGGCCATTGCGATTCTTCAAGAAGACTTCCAACCGTCCATCGTGATCGAAATCCGCGAGCGCAAACGCCCTGCCATCCTCTAGAAAGTCCAGGCCGATTGCTCCGGAAACATCGGAAAATGTGCCATCCCGGTTGTTCGCGTAAAAGACGTTCCTCTCGAACCCGCTCCATGTTTCATCGGCTCGGATCAGTTCATTCAACGCGTTCCAGCCCTGCTCGTAATCGGGTGCGAGCCGTGCCTCCACAGGCGAATTGGCAACCACCTGCCGCCAAAAAAAGCTGTTCAGGTCTTCCGCCTGGGTCGGGCGCGACGGACCAGAGATCATGCCGTTGGCGATGTAAAGATCGGGGAATCCGTCGTGATCAAAATCCCACGCGTCGCTTGACCACGACCAACGGCCCATTTCAACTCCCGCCGTGGCGCTAGCATCTTGAAAAGTGCCATCTTTCTTGTTGCGGAACAAAGAATTGCCCTTCGCGTGTTTGCGATACAGCGCCCGCACTTCTTCCGATGCATTCTTCTGGAAAACATCTTGCATCGAAACGCGTTTGCCGGCAGCGGACCACATGTCGGCAACGTAGAGCTCTTCCGCTCCATCGTTGTCATGATCGAACCAGCACACGCTCATTCCCGCGCCGACATCCTCAACCCGCGCCTGCGGGGCAACGTCGGTAAATGTTCCGTCGCCATTGTTGCGATATAAATTCTTCCGTCCGAAATCGTTCACGACGTAAAGGTCGGGCCAGCTGTCGCGATTGTAATCGCCCCATCCACAGCAAAAGCTGTAGCGCGTATTGTTCCGAAATAGCCCTGACTCAGAGGTGACATCGCGGAAAGTTCCGTCCCGGTTGTTGCGCATCATGAAGTTGGGTGGCCCATTTTCGGCGTCGTAATAAGGTACGGGATACTTGTACTGATCCGTGCCCTGGTAATAAATGTAGAGGCAGAAGTAGATGTCCAACCAGCCATCGCGGTCATAGTCGGCAGTGGCTGCCCCCGTGAAAGTCCCTTGCGGCGGTGTGGCAAACTGAAACGCATCGGTTTTCTGGCGAAACTTGCCTCCGCCGTCGTTTAGGAACAACAGTGGGCCACCTGTGCGCACAACGAGCAGATCCTGCCGGCCGTCGTTGTCAAAATCAGCGAAAAGCGCACACGCCGTATTCTCGAGAACGCCAACTCCGGATGCCTCCGTGATGTCCTCAAACGTTCCGTCTCCGCGGTTTCGATAAAGCCGGTTGGGAAGGCCCGCGGGCTGGCAAACGTAGAGATCGTCGAACCCGTCGCCGTCAAAGTCGCCCACGGAGACGCCGTTGTGCCCGTAGATGTCGATGCCGCATGCGCCGTCAAGAACCGCTCGCCAATAGTCCGCTCCGCGCAGCAACTGCCAGGAGTATGACGGATTGCCGCCGAGGGCCTGTGCGGCGATATCCACAAAGACCGGATCAGTCGTCCGGCTGGAGGTTTCCTCAAACGTCTGCCAGTTCTTCAATCGAAAGTCGCCGACTGAACTCGTTTCCCACTCGAGATCCCAGTGCCCCACCCTTTGCTCCCGGTAACAGGTCTTACCTGTGCCCACCAACTCGTAGCGAACGCGAGTTCGCAGTCCAGACGGAGATTGCGAAATCGATGCAGGAGCGGGGACCTCATCGATGCTCACCACTTGAAACTCCGCAGTCAAGATCTTCGAGAAACAACTCATCGTCGATCGCAAATCATGAAGAAAGGCATCTCGACCTAGAGCATTCGCATGCGTGAATTTGTTCTGGCGGATTTCCAGTGCCGCTCCAGACCTCGCGAGTCGCGATTCAATCGCCAGCGGCGAGGACCCGGAGAAATCCACGGTAAGGGTCTTCTCAATCGCCTGCGTGTTCTGTGGCGATTGCAGCAGTTCCGAGCTCCAGTCCGCGAGAATTGCTGCGATCTGGTCCTGATATTTCTCGGTGATAAAAACGTCGAGTCCAGACTGAGTCTTCAGGAGGATTGCATCGAGCGGAGTTTGGGCACGATAGTGGGGATGCAAATGAAGTTGGCCATCGCCCAAAGATGAGAATGTGTTCTGAAAACCGAGGAAGTGGCGCGAGGAAAACCCGAAACCGCGCAAACCCGCCGGAACCAGAGCCGCTGAAGCCCCTTGGCAGAATCGGATGAGAAAGGCACGCCGGTCCTGATTGACAAAATGGTCGCCGGCTGACACAAGATCGGTGGATGGAGGCTCCACC
>Ga0116216_10003127_pt1 | contig 10814 bp, 7 predicted proteins | sample Sb_taG_11_FD_89696 | JGI IMG/M metagenome (GOLD analysis project Ga0116216, IMG submission 89696) | Peat soil microbial communities from Weissenstadt, Germany - Sb_50d_3_AS metaG | ecosystem: Environmental > Terrestrial > Soil > Wetlands > Peat | place: Germany: Weissenstadt | collected 2010-09-21
CAGGCTGGGCGCCGAGATGCCGAAGAAGCCCTTCTGCTGCTGGGGGATGTTCGAGTAGGCCAGGTGCGTCCAGGAGTGAAACGCGGCGTGGTTGTAGAGCAGCAGCGGCACGATCCCGATGAGGCCGCCCGCGACGTAGGCCCCGGCGCGCATCGCGACGAGTCGCGGCGTCAGCGCGTCGCGACGCGAGAGGAGGTATCCACCCAGCACGAGCGCCACGAACGCCAGCGGGTACTCCGAGGAGACCGCGTAGCCCATCAGCAGGCCGGCTGCGCCGAGCAGCAGCGGACGCGGCGGACCGGCGCGCTCGCGGAGCATGATCGCGAAGGCGGCGAAGCCGAGCATCGCTGCGAAGACGTGCGAGAACAGCAGCGTCGAGAACGGCAGCAGCATCGTCCCCAGCCCGACGATCACCGCGGCAGCGGCGCCGTAGCCCGGCTCGAAGTTCTCGGCCACGCGCCAGACCAGCAGCAGCAGCACGAGCGCCGGAAGCACCGTCCCCCACTCACCGACGAAGTCGATCATCTCGTCTTCGCCGCGCAGCGCGTGCGAAGCGCGCGCCACCGCCGGCGCGTCGAGGACCTTTAGAGCCTCGTAGAACGGCAGCGAGTAGATCGCCAGGCCGGGCGCCCGCGCCGAGTACCAGTGACCCTTGTAGTAGGCCTTGTCTTTGGTGGGATACGGGCCGTAGTCGATTGTCGTGCGGCCTGCGTCGAGCGCGCGGATCAGGTCGTAGTGGGAGCTCTGGTTGTCCGACCAGTTCTGGAGCATCAGCGCGGAGGAGAGGCCCACGAGCAGGATCGCCGTCAGTGCAAGCCTCTTCTTGGTGAGCATCAATCAGTTCCGTGCAAGGCCTTGGGGCCAGGGCCGATTTCATAGATGACGAGCGAGCCGACCCGACGTCGCTTGACGCCCAAACCGGCGACCGGTTTGGCCGCTGCCGCATACACGTTCGGTGGCTCGGCGAGTGCGTAGCCGACGATTCCCGGCAGCTTTGGCATCTTCAGGTGCAGGACCACGGTGCGGATGCCGAAGTAGCGCAGCTTCTCGACGCTCGCGCGATCGGGAAAGCCGTTCATGCCCCCGCGCAGGTCATCGACGGCGGTGATGTCGAAGGTGCTGTTGCCGATTGGGATCTCATAGAAGCCATTGGTCGAGAAGTACTGCCAAACGCGGTCGGCGGCTCCGTCGGTGGGTAGATCTAGAAGCGGTCCCGGTAGGCCGATCTCCGCGCGCGCTGGCTGCGGCACGACCGGGTGAGCGAGATGCCCCGCTCCTTCTCCGAGGAGACCGATCAGCAGCACCACGCCGATCAGGCCGGGTAGTCCGCGCAGCGCCTGGCGCTCTCCCCAGGAGCCGATGCGCTGTATAAGCAATTGCGCGCCCGCGCCGGCGAGCAGCGCGTAGAAGAGCGTGGCCAACGTGAAGACCCTGCCGGGCACGCGCACGCCGTTCCAGCCCGGGGCGTAGTTGTACAGAAGGCGGTAGGGGTAGCCGGCGCCGGTCAGGCCCATGCCGAGCGCGAGGATCGAGACGACGGCGATCCCAACGGCCAGCCCGATGCGTAATCGCCGGGTATATGGATTCCCACCCACCCCATTTCCGCCCACCCCATTCCTGCCCACCCCCGGCCCGCGCACTCCGATGAGTCCCACCAGGGCGAGCACGAGGATCAGGCCTCCGGGGAAGAAGACGCTCTCGTTCTTTGAGTGCACTTTCGCGCGCATGCCCGCGGTGGCGGCGCCCCACACCCGGTTCTCCGAGGAGGCCGCCAGCAGCGCGGCTGGGCCGGCGGAGTAGTTTTTGACTTCCTTGATCGTGCGTTTCGCCGTCGGGTACTCGCTGGCGACCTTCAGGTAGGGCCGCGCCTGGTAGATCGTGACGATCCCCACCACCACCATGCCCACGAGCGTTACGGCCACCAGCTGGCGCGGCAGAGCCGGGCGTTCAGCCCGCCACCAGTAGATGAACGCCAGTGCCGCCAAGACCGCCAGCAGGTAGGCGAACTGCAAGCCCAGCGTGAAGCCGAGACTGATCTGCCAGCCCGCCACCAGCCAGCCCGCCACGATCAGCCCTCGCCCGGAGTGGCGGTAGCCGCGCAACAGCAGGAACAGCGCGAGTGGGATACCGCCGCTTGAGATCACGTGCAAGTGCCCCGCCTCGGTCACCCGGTATGGCGCGTAGGAGAAGGCCACGCCCGCGGCGCCGGCGGCGAACCGGCCGAGACCGAGCTCGCGCCCCAGCAGATAGGCCCCGATGAAGCACAGCGACCACGCGAACAGAAACAGCAGGTTGTAACGGATGAGCGCGGCGACCGTGCCATGCCCGAAGAACGCCGCCGGGCCATACCCGAGCAGCGAATCTGAGAAGGCAAGGCTCAGCGGGTGGGGGTAGAAGACGTTAGCGTTGAACAGATGCAGCGGGTCGTGCAGCATCGCGTGCCCGACCCAGGCGATCTGCCAGGCGGTGCGCACCGGGTCGCCGAGGTCCGGCGCGATCCGGCTGGGCAGGTGCAGCACGAGCGGCCAGCTCGTCACCACGGCCAGGGCGACCCCGGCGAGGATCACCCACAACAGCTCCGCGCGCCCCAGTGAGGGGGAGGCGGGCCAGCGGATCTCGCGCCGCTCGACAGTAGGGGTCGAGGACCTGTCCAGGAGCGTGCTCGCCATCGGTCGGGGCAGCATACGGGAGCCGTCCGGCCGCAGTCGGGCAGTCGAGGTATGTCCTTTGCGGCGCATCCGTGAGATCTTCTTAGGCCGTTCGGAGATGTCGTTCTGCGTCACACTGGAGTGCATGCGAGTATTGGTGGTCGGGTCCGGGGGCGTGGGGGCGGCGTTTGCGGCGATCGCCCAGCGGCGGCCTGTCTTCACCGAGGTCGTGATGGCCGACGTCGCGCTCGAGCGTGCCCAGGCGGTGACTGAGCGGCTCTCCGAGCCCGACCGCTTCAGCGCTGAGCGCGTCGACGCCTCGAGCCGGGCTGATCTCCTTGAGCTGATCGGTGCTGTCAAGCCCGACGCGGTGCTCAACGCATGCGACCCGCGCTTCAACGAGCCGATTTTCGACGCTGCCTTCCAGGCTCAGGTCACCTACCTCGACATGGCGATGACGCTCTCTCACCCGCACCCGGAGCGTCCCCACGAGCTGCCCGGAACGATGCTCGGTGAATACCAGCTGGCCCGTCACGAGGCATGGGCGCAGGCGGGCGTGCTCGCGCTCGTCAGTATGGGCGTGGAGCCCGGCCTGTCGGACGTCTTCGCTCGCTACGCCGCCGAGGAGCTGTTCTCGAGCGTCGAGGAAATCGGGGTGCGCGACGGCGCCGACCTCGTTGTCGAGGGCTACGACTTCGCGCCGACCTTCTCGATCTGGACGACGATCGAGGAGTGTCTGAACCCGCCGCTGATCTGGGAGCGCGGGCGCGGCTTCTACACCACCCCGCCCTTCTCTGAGCCGGAGGTTTTCGAGTTCCCCGAGGGGATCGGGCCGGTTGAGTGCGTAAACGTCGAGCACGAGGAGGTCGTGTTGATTCCCCGCGAGGTTGACTGTGAGCGCGTCACGTTCAAGTACGGCCTCGGCCAGGAGTTCATCGACGTGCTCCGTACGCTGCACAAGCTCGGGTTGGACTCCACCACGCCGGTGAGCGTGCGCGGCCAGCAGGTCGCCCCGCGCGACATGGTCGCCGCTGCGCTGCCGGACCCAGCGACGCTGGGCGAGCGCATGACGGGGCGCACGTGCGCGGGCACGTGGGTGACGGGAACGGGGAAGGACGGCCAGCCGCGCTCCACCTACCTCTACCACGTGGTCGACAACGAGCAGACGATGCGCGAGTACGCAAGCCAGGCGGTTGTTTGGCAGACGGCGATCAACCCGGTGGTCGCGCTGGAGCTGCTCGATGAGGGCGCGTGGAAAGGAACGGGCGTGCTCGGCCCCGAGGCGTTCCCACCTGTGCCGTTCCTGGAGCGCCTGCGAGAGCTGGGCTCCCCGCACGGGCAGCTGGAGCTGGCGGTCGACGACACGCGCTGACCGGCTCGCCCAACCGACGCCACCCACTTCGCGAGCGGATATACTCGTGCTGTCTTTAGGTTTCAACAGGGATCAAACAGGGATCAGAGGGAGAGAGTTAGGTCAGATGGCACACAGGACTGGTATTCGCGATGTCGCTGAAGGATCGGCGCGGATCCGATCCCGATCTAGACGCGAGCGCACGCGCCTGCGGGCCCTGTTGATGGCTGGGGCGATGACGTCGCTCGGCGCCGTCGCGGGCGTGGCGGTGCTCGGGGCCGGCGCCTCCAGTGCGGCGGGTCCGGTCGGGACCGCAGCTAGGACGCTGAACCTGAGCGAGACCGGGCATCTGCACCTCACGAGCCACCACTCCTTCACGCTCAACGAGCAGGGCTCGGCGTCCGGCACGATCTCCGGGACTATCTACATCCACCTGAACGTCGTCTCCACCAACCGGGTTACCGCGGAAGTCAACATCTATCCCAGCAGCGGATCGTTGACGGGGTACGCGAACGCGAGCTACCACCCCTCGGGAGGAGTTGCCACCTTCAACGGCACGATGTCCATCGCACGAGGAACGGGCCGCTACAGTCACGCCCGCGGGTCCGGTCTCAGCTTCACCGGCACGATCCACCGCTCAAATGACGCCGTCACGGTCCACGTGAACGGCAGGATGTCCGCTTGACGCGGACACGCTGAGGCCGCGGTGTCAAAGCTCCCCGCCATAGCAGCGCTGTCCGTCGCGCTCATGTTCGCCCTTGCACCGACAGCCGCACAGGCGACCTCGGAGAATGCGAGCCTGCACGCCTCCTTCAGCCCCGACCGGCTAGGCGCCCCGACGACGATCACTTTCAGCTTCCACCTCTCGACTACCGAAGGCACGGCGCCTCCCCCGCTGATCGGTATGGATCTGCGGATGCCCGCCGGCATGAACTACACGACCACGACGTTGGGCCTCGCGATCTGCCAGCCCGCCGCCGTGCTCACCAAAGGGCTCGCGGGCTGTTCGCCGAACGCGCGTCTCGGTTATGGCAGCGCGCTTGTGGAAGTGCCGTTCGGGGTGGGCGCGGGCCACGAGATCCCTGAAATCCAGGCGGTGGCAGGCCCGTCCCCCAACGGTAACCTGGTCGTGCTGTTCTACGCCAACGGCGCGTTCCCCGTCTCCGCCCAGCTGGTGTTCGCGGGCGAAGTCCTCCCCGACACCGGTCGCTTCGGTTCCCGGCTGGCCGCCAACGTCCCCCTTGTGACGAGCGTCCCGGGCGGTCCGGACGTCTCGATCGTGAGCGTCCAGACGACGATCGGCCCGAGCCATCTCACCTACTACAAGCATGTCCACGGCCGCCGCGTCCCGTTCCGGCCCCGCGGCGTGTCCGTCCCGGAACGCTGCCCGCACGGCGGGTTCCCGTTTGCCGACGACTTCACGTTCCAGGACGGAAGCAAAACGAGCGCACAGACCACCGTCTCCTGCCCGCTGCACCACCGGTAAGCACGCGGGGGATCGGATGAGCACGGCGATACACACGAATAACGGCCGCCTCGCCCAACACCCTCTGGCCGAGGGTCCGGTCGTCGGTACTCCGCGACTTGTGCCTGCGGTAGAGGCTCTCGAGTTCACCGGCGTCTTCACCGGCACGGTCGTGCGCTACCTGTTTCGGGTGCTGCCGCAGGTGCGTTCCGAGCTCGCGTACTGGCGTACCAGAGCGGCCGAGATCCCCAACCCCAACCTCCGGCGCCATGCCCTGCAAGCGCTCCGAAAGCGAGGGAACATCGAGGGCGCCGCCCTGTTCGCCACCCTCGCCCCGGCCGCGCAGCGCCGGCGCACGGTACGAGCCCTGGTCGCCTACCAGGCCGCCTACAACTATCTCGACACGCTTTCAGAGCTTCCCTCACCGGACCCGGTGGCCAACGGCGACCAGCTGCACCAGGCGCTTCTGACGGCTCTGCACCCGGGCGTGTCGCACTCTGACTACTATGCCCATAACCCGGATAGCGGCGATGGCGGCTACCTCCGTGCGATCCTCGACGCCAGTCGTGACGCTGTCGCCGGCCTACCGTTATACCCGGCGCTGGCACCCGCGGCGAGGGCGGCGGCAGCTCGAATCGTCGACTTCCAAGCGCTCAATCTCTCAGAGGAGCAAGGCGGCCACGATGCGCTGGAGCGCTGGGCGACCGAGACGACGCCGGCGGGCAGCGGCCTTGAGTGGTGGGAGACCGCGGCGGCGGCCGGCAGCTCGCTGGCGGTGCACGCGCTGATTGCAGCCGCCGCCGACCCGGACCTCGACCCATTGGATGCCCGCGAGATCGACCGCGCCTACTTCCCGTGGATCGGGGCGCTGCATTCGCTGCTGGACAGTCTCGTCGACCGCCGAGAGGATCACGATGGCGGGCGGCGCTGTCTGCTGGACTACTACGACTCCACGACGTACGCCGCGAGCCAGCTGGCGGGCCTGGCGATGCGCGCGGCAGACGCCGCCGAGCGCCTGCCGAAGTCCCATGCGCACAGGGTCATCCTCACCGCGATGTGCAGCTACTACCTGTCCGCTCCGGAGTGCGACACTGCCGAGGCGCAGACGATCGCTCGCGCCCTTACTGGTGCGCTCGGGCTCCCGCTGAACGTGGCGATCCTGATGTTCCGCGCCAGGCGGCTCCTTCACACCCTCACAAACCGCACGTACACCTAGGGTGGCGCATGCCCGGGCATGCATATTCGGCGGGCAGGTCGGGGCAGCCTGATGCTCGAGCTGCGCGATCTCGTAAAGCATTACCCGGAGGCAGACGGGGAGCCCGTGCGAGCGGTCGACGGCGTCTCGCTGTCTATGGGCGCGGGGGAAATGGTCGCGCTGTACGGCCCGAGCGGCTCGGGCAAGACGACGCTGCTGCTGATGGTCGCGACGCTGCTTGAGCCCACCAGCGGCACCGTCTCGATCGCGGGCCGGGACGTCTCTTCCCTGTCCGAGCGTGAGGCCTCTCAGTTCCGTCTCTCCCAGCTCGGATTCATCCGCCAGAACTTCGACCTGCTTCCGGGCGTCAGCGCGATCGACAACGCCGTGCTGAAGCTCCTTAAGTCGGTTCGCTGGCGGGAGGCGCATCTGCAGATCACGCCTCTACTGGAGCGTCTGGGCCTCGGCGAGCGCTTGGCCCACCGGGCGGAGACGCTGTCGATGGGGGAGCGCCAGAGGGTCATGATCGCCCGCGCGCTCTCGACCGAGCCGAGCCTGCTGCTCGCCGACGAGCCGACGGGCAGCCTGGACACGCAGCGCAGCCGCGAAGTCCTCGAGCTGCTGCGTGAGCTGTGTCGCGAACGCAATGTGGCGGTCGTTCTGGTAAGTCACGACCCGCTCGCGGCGGGCTATGCCGACCGTGTTTACGCGCTCCGTGACGGGAAGCTCTCCGACTACGAGGCCGATCAGCCCGCGACGCTACCCGCCGTCCACTAGCCGGACACCGCTCGGACCGTGAAGCCGGGAAACGTCCTTCATCTCTACCGCGTCCGTGTTCGCGCACGCCTCGTCCAGGAGCTCTTCGCCGTCGTCGGGATCGCCGCCGGTGTTGCCCTCCTGTTCGCCTCCCAGGTCGCGAGCCAAAGCCTCAAGAGCAGCGTCGCGCAGCTGTCCCACGGGATCACCGGTCGGGCAACCCTGCAGCTGCTCGCGCGCGACCCGCACGGTATGCCAGAAGACCTGCTTGCCCAGGTTCGCGGGATCCCCGGTGTTCGTGTCGCGGCGCCGCTGCTGGAAGCGAGCGCCGACGCCACCGGCCCCAAGGGCAACCAGTCCGTCGAGCTGGTGGGCGCCGACTCGAGTCTGAGACAGCTCGGAGGTGCGCTTGTCCGTCACACCGAACTGGAACCGTTCGCAGGGATCGGCGCGGTCCTGCTCCCGGCCCCGCTTGCCAACCATCTCGGCGTCACCAAGTTCGGGAAGGAAGTGACGCTGCGGCTCTACGGGCGGACGCAGCAGGCACCACTGTACGAGGAGCTCCACGAAAAGCAGATCGGGGGGCTGGTGGCGAGCCCGATAGTTGTCGCGCCCCTGTTCTTCGCCCAGGAAATGAGCGGGTTCGCTCACCGCGTTTCGCGCATCCTCGTCCAGCCCGCCGCTGGTATGGAAGGGGGGGTCCACGCGGCGCTCCAGCATCTGGCTGCTGGCCGTCTGAACTTGGAGAACACGGGCTATGACGAAAGGCTGTTCGCAAAGGCGGCGTCCGCGAGCAACCAGTCGACGGCGCTGTTCGCGGTGATCAGCGCGCTGGTGGGGTTCCTGTTTGCGTTCAATGCCATGCTCCTCACGGTTCCTCAGAGAAGACGGCTGATCGCCGATTTGCGCCGCGACGGCTACGCCCCCCGCACCGTGATCGCGGTGCTTCTCCTTGACGCGGTGGTTCTCGGTGTGGCCGCGTGCCTGCTCGGGCTGGCGCTTGGGCAGGAGCTGTCGATCCACCTGTTCGGATCGAACCCCGGCTATCTGGGCTCGGCCTTCGCCGTCGGAACGCAGCGGGTGGTGGGCTGGCAGAGCGTCGCAATAGCCACGGGCGGCGGGATGCTCGCCGCGGTGGTGGCGGTGCTGAGCCCGCTGCGCGACATCCTCTCCCGCGACCCACTCGCTGCAATCACGCCGAAAGAGGGCTCCGCCGCCGGTCGCGCCAACATCAGTACCGCGCTCGGGGGTGTGCTTTGTCTGATCGCCGCGACCGCGATCCTGCTCGGCGCGCCCAAGTTGGCGATTCTCGGCATGGTCCTCCTCATCGGCGCTTTGCTCCTCGTGCTGCCGGCGGCGCTTGATCTTGCGCTCGGCCTCCTCACGAGGCTGGCGCGGCGTCTTACGGGCGTTGTGCCGCACGTCGCGGCGATGGAGCTGGGCGCGGCGCGCGCGAGGGCGATCGGCGTCGCGGCGACGGGTGCCATAGCCGTCTTCGGTGCGGTCGCGATCCAGGGAGCTCACGCCGACCTTCTGGCCGGCCTTGAAAACGCCGGACATGACATGAACGCCTTCACCGACGTGTGGGTCTCCCCGCCCGGCTCCTACAACCTGCTCAGGACCTCCCCGTTCAGCCCCACACAGCAGACGACGCTTGAGCGGCTCCCGGGCGTGCGGTCGGTGCGGGTGTATCGCGGAGGCCTGCTGGACTGGGGCGAACGCAGGGTGTGGGTAATCGCCCCACCGAGCGAGGCGACCCCGTTGCTCCCCGCCTCGCAGATAGTCGAAGGCACTGTCACCCAGGCGACGGCGCGCCTGCGGGCCGGCGGTTGGGCTGTGTTTGCGCAGGCGCTGGCGGGGGAACACCATCTCCACATCGACGAGCGGGTCACTCTGCCGACTCCGGTGCCGACGACGGTGAGAGTGGCGGCGCTCTCGACGAACATCGGCTGGGCCCCGGGCGCGATCATCATGACCGCTGAGGAATACGCGCGCGCGTGGGGGAGCACGGACGCGAGCGCGTACAACGTCCTTCTCGACCCGGGCACCACGCCTGCGCAGGCCGCTGGCGAGATCAGGCGAGCGCTGGGCCCGTCCTCGGGCCTATCCGCCCAGACCGCATCCGCGCACGCGGCCGAACAGAACGCTCTGAGCCGCCAGGGTCTCAAGCGCTTGACCCAGATCGCGACGCTCATCCTGGTGGTGGCTGTGCTGGCGATGGCGGCGGCGATCGGCAACATGGTCTGGCAGCGCCGCCCGCGCCTTGCGAAGCTGAAGCTCGAGGGTTTCCCCCGCTCAGAGCTCTGGCGCACGATCCTGCTCGAGAGCGTGCTCCTGCTCGCGGTGGGCTGTCTGACCGGAGCCGTGTTGGGCCTCTACGGTCAGCAGCTCCTGGATCGCGCGCTCGCGAACGTGATCAACTTCCCGGTTGTCTACTCCGTCGCGGCCGTCTCCGCCCTCCTCAGCCTCGCAATCGTGACTGCTGCGGCCGTCGTAATCATCGCGATCCCCGGCTACATGGCAGCCGGTGTGCCTCCCGCAGTCGCGCTGCAGGACTGACTCCCGCCTGCAGGCACGCGGCCTCCTGCCGCGCACCTGCTCCCTGTCTCAAGGACAGTTTGATCAAGAACCCTCAGAAGTGCGCCGGAGCGCGCTCCACTGGCTCCTCGAACAGACCCGGTCTGACGGTTTCCCGCTTGCGTGCGAAGAAGGGACGGAAGTAGAACCTCGAGACGAGCATCAGCACCACGCCGAGCACGAGGCCGCCGACGCCCATCCAGATCGGCAGCGTGATGCCAAGGATCGGTGCCGTTTCTACGTGTGCGGTTTCGCCGTAGTAGACCAGCGCCTTGTAGAAAACGTAGAACAGCATCAGTCCGCCCGTCAGCGGCGCGAGACCGAGCAGGATGAAGTCGCGCACGCTTCTCGTCAGCTCGTGGCGGTAGTAGAAGGCGCAGGCGATCCCGGTGAAGCCGTAGTAGAAGCAGATCGGGAAGCCGATCGCGGTGATCGAGTCGGTCAGTACGTGTTCGGAGAGCAGCAGCAGCGGGACCGTGACGGCGATCGAGATGGCACCCATGCCGAGCGTCGAGACCGATGGGGTCAGGTAGCGTTTGTGGACGCGACCGAGGACGGCGGCAACCGCCCTCCAGTGCGCCATCGAGAGGGTGGTGCGGGCGGTGGGCAGGATCGTCGTCTGGGTCGAAGCCGACGCCGATGTCAGCACCGCGACGATCAGCAGCTTGTACAGCACGCCGCCAAGCACCGGCTTGCCGAGCGCGCTCAGCACGTCGGATTCGTTGGCCGCCAGGAAGCTGGGGCCGTGGAAGGCCTGGGCGGCGGAGGCGACGATTATGTAGATGAAGACCAGCAGGATCGTCGACATCACGGCGGCGCGGC
>Ga0116216_10003128_pt1 | contig 10813 bp, 10 predicted proteins | sample Sb_taG_11_FD_89696 | JGI IMG/M metagenome (GOLD analysis project Ga0116216, IMG submission 89696) | Peat soil microbial communities from Weissenstadt, Germany - Sb_50d_3_AS metaG | ecosystem: Environmental > Terrestrial > Soil > Wetlands > Peat | place: Germany: Weissenstadt | collected 2010-09-21
CGCGCTACGGCTTCTGGAGCATGGCGCACGAAGCCCGCGACGATTTCGCCATGCTGCTGGGTTCGCTCTATTTGCTGATCGAGGGAGCGGGCGCGTGGTCGCTGGACGCGCTGCTGAGCTGCGATCGGCCACTATCGTCAACGTCAGACGAGAGAACCCTCGGCAAGTCCGCAGCAGGCAGACCGCAATGAGCGACATCACCCATCGCACAATCGAGACAAACGGCATCCGCATGCACATAACCGAGCAGGGCGAAGGCCCGCTCGTGCTGCTCTGCCACGGATTTCCGGAATGCTGGTACTCCTGGCGCCATCAGCTCAACGCGCTGGCCGAGGCCGGCTTCAAGGCGGTCGCGCCCGATATGCGCGGTTACGGGCAGACCGACCGTCCGGCGGAGATCGAGAAATACACGCTGCTGCATCTCGTCGGCGACATGGTCGGCGTGCTCGACGCCTTGGAGGCCGAGACTGCGGTGATCGCCGGCCACGATTGGGGCGCGCCGGTCGCCTGGCATGCGGCGCTGCTGCGGCCCGACCGTTTTCGCGGCGTGATCGGCTTGAGCGTGCCGTTCCGGCCGCGCCTTGCGGCCCGGCCGACCAGCGTGATGCCGCAGACCGATGATGCGCTTTTTTATCAGCTTTACTTCCAGGAGCCCGGCGTGGCGGAAGCCGAGCTCGAGCGCGATCCGCAGGTGACCGTTCGCTCTTTGCTGTACGGAGCCTCGGGCGAGGGATCGCGCTTGCGCGCGCCCGGCGATGCGATCGGCATGGTGCCGCGCAAAAGCGGATTCCTGCGCGGGCTGACGAGCCCGCCGCCGCTGCCATCGTGGCTCACGCAGAACGACGTTGATTATTACGTCGGCGAGTTCAAGCGCACCGGATTTCGTGGCGGGCTGAATTGGTACCGCAACATCGATCGGAGCTGGGAATTGTTAGCGCCTTTCGCCGGACTGCGGGTCATGGTGCCGGCGCTTTATATGATCGGCGACCGCGATCTGGTCATGCATTTTAAGGGGATGGACCAGCTCTTGCCCAATCTCGCCAAATTCGTACCCAAGCTCCGCGAAACGATTATCTTGCCTGGCTGCGGCCACTGGACCCAGCAGGAGCGGCCGGCCGAGGTCAATGCGGCGATGATCGATTTTTTGAAAACTTTGGCGTGATCCGGCGGCTCAGACCGGCGCGCCGACTTCGTTGACCTTCACCGCGCGCATGCGCTCGTTGTAATTCTGCACGTTGAGTCCGCAGACCTCGAAGCGGGCGAGATAGCCCATAAGGAAACCGTTGATGCCGATGCGGTAAAGCTTGCCGACGTCGCCGGCGAGGAGCGCGCTTCGCTCCTCGTCGGTGAGGTCGAGGCCCGCCAGCGCTTTGGCCGGATCGGCCTTCATCGCCGCGCGGAAGGCGTGATCGCGCAACACCTCGCGGCAGAGATAGTTCACATTGAAAATGCTCATGGCCGCTCCGGCACGGGTCGAATATATCCGATGGTGAGCGCGGTGGGGATCGAACCCACGACCCCGTGATTAAAAGTCACGTGCTCTACCGACTGAGCTACGCGCTCATGCGCGCTTTCCATACGCAAAAGCGCCCGCATTTACTAGTCCGCCAGCCGGTCGCGCCGCCGGCCGCGCTTTGCTAGACTTAAGCGTTCGCCGGGGGCCGAGCCGAACGAGGACCATTACGATGCCGATCGTCAACCGCGTCGCCGACCTGCATACCGAGATCACGGCGTGGCGGCGGGATATCCACGCCCATCCGGAACTCCTCTACGACGTGCAGCGGACGGCTTCCTCGGTCGCCGACAAGCTCAAAGCCTTCGGCTGCGACGAAGTCGTCACCGGCATCGGCCGCACCGGCGTGGTCGGCGTCATCCGCGGCCGCAAGGCCGGCGGTAAGGTGGTGGGCTTGCGCGCCGACATGGATGCGCTGCCGATCGAGGAGGCGACCAACCTTCCTTACAAGTCGACCGTGCCGGGCAAGATGCATGCTTGCGGCCACGACGGCCACACCGCCATGCTGCTCGGCGCCGCCAAATATCTCGCCGACACGCGCAATTTCGCCGGCACGGCCATCGTGATCTTCCAGCCGGCGGAGGAGGGCGGCGCCGGTGCCCGCGCGATGATCCGCGACGGCCTGCTCGATCGCTTCGGCATCCAGGAAGTGTTCGGCATGCACAATTACCCCGGCATGCCGGTCGGGCAATTCGCGCTTCGCTCCGGGCCGATGATGGCCTCCACCGACACGATCGCCGTCAACCTCGAAGGCGTCGGCGGACACGCGGCGTTTCCACAGCTTGCCGTCGATACCGTCCTGGTCGGCGCGCAGATCGTCAATCAGCTGCAGTCGATCGTGGCGCGCAATGTCGATCCGTTGCAGGCCGCCGTCATCTCGATCTGCGTGTTTCAGGGCGGTCAGACCGAGAACGTCATTCCGCAGCGCGTTCGCCTCGGCGGAACGGCGCGCAGCCTCTCTCCCTAGGTCCGCGATCTGCTGCAAAAGCGCGTACGCGAAGTGGTCGAGGGCACCGCGCGGCTCTACGGCGCCAAGGCGGAGCTGACCTATACGACCGGCTATCCGGTGCTGGTGAACGAGGAGCGCCGCACGGCCTTCGCCGCCGCCGTCGCCGGCGAGATTGCCGGCAAGGATAAGGTCAATGCCGATTGTCCGCCGCTGATGGGCGCGGAGGATTTCGCCTATATGCTCCGGAGCGGCCGGGCGCCTTCATCTATCTCGGCAACGGCGACACCGCGGGGCTCCACCACCCGGCTTACGATTTCAACGACGAGGCGATCCCGGTCGGCACATCCTATTGGGTGCGGCTCGCGGAAACCGCGCTCGCGGGCTGACCGCTTACTGCGCCGCTTCGGCGCGGTTCTCGGCGGGAAGCTTGGGCGCTTCGGCGATCGCCTTGGATCGCGGCAGAAGTTCGAGCAGCCGCACCTCGATGCCGCGCCAGTAGGCGAAAGTGTTGAAGCGCGTCCCCTCGATGAGGGCGATCGCCACCGCGGCGACGAACGGCAGGCTTTGCGCCACCAGTACCGCGGCGAAGATATTGATCTCGCGGACCTGCTTGTAATTGGTGACGACCAGCGTCAGCGATCCGATCAGCAGCAAAGCGGCGATGATCGCCTCCCAGAACGCCGGGAAGTCGCCCTTGCGCGTGGCGCCGCCCTTGGCGGTGCGCAGGAACGGCAAGCGTTCCTTGAACAGGCCGGTGCCGACCGCTTGCGCCACCGTCCACTGCATCGACATGGCGGCGCAGACCGCGCCCAGGAGCTGACCGAGCGGCACGCGCACGCGCAGCCGATAGAGCGCCGCGAAATGTGCGATCGAGACGACGAAAGCCGCCAGGATCGGCACGGTGAGAATCCGGTCCGGCACCGCGATATTGGCGAACGCGACCACCGGCACCCAGACGATGTTGAGCAGCGCGACGATGACGCCGACGCTCTCGGCGCCGAGCCAGTTGAGCCAGCCGAGGCCGTATTCGCGTTTTTGCTCGCGCGTCAGCGTTTCCGTCCACGGCAGGAGGTGGCGCCAGTGCTTGGAGAAAAGCTGATAGCCGCCGAACGCCCAACGCTGCCGCTGGCGTTTGTAGGCTTCGAAGGTGTCGGGCAAGAGCCCGTAGCCGTAGCGGCGGTTGGTGTAATGGGCGATCCAGCCGTGCTCGAGCATGGCAAGCCCGAGATCGGTGTCCTCGACGATGGTGTCGCTGGACCAGCCGCCGACGCTTTCGATCGCCGCCCGGCGCACGAGGCACATGGTGCCGTGCATGACGATGGCGTTGAATTCGTTACGTTGCACCATGCCGATGTCGAAGAAGCCGGCATACTCGGCGTTCATGGCGCGATGCATCGGAGAGCGGTCGCCGTCGCGGTGGTCCTGCGGCGATTGGGCGAAGCCGACCCGCGCGGCGGCGAATAACGGCACCATATCCTTGAGCCAGTCGGCTTCGACGACGTAATCGGAATCGACGGCGCCGATGATTTCCGCGTCGGGGGCGGTGTTGGCGAGCGCTACGCGCAGCGCGCCGGCCTTGTAGCCCGCCAGATTGTCGATCCGGACGAATTTGAAGCGTTCGCCAAGCGTCTTGCAATGCTCCTCGACCGGCCGCCACAACGCCGGATCGGGCGTATTGTTGATCACCAGCACGCATTCGAAATTGGGATAGTTGAGCCGCGCCACGGCATCGAGTGTGGTCTTAAGCATGTCCGGCTGCTCGCAATAGGCCGGAATGTGGATCGAGACTTTGGGCGCGAAGGTCTCCGGCACGAGCGGCGGAGAATTCGCCAGCCGCCGCGGCGGCCGGCCGAAGGCGATGGCCGCGATCTCCTCGATGCGCGCGAGCGCGATCACCACAAGCGGTAGCAAAAGAATAACACCGAGCCCGAGCGCGAAGGCCGCCCCGGGCACAAAGTAATGGCCCTTCCAGAAGGCGACGATGGCGGCAAACCAGGCGCCGGCGAGGTTGGCGGCCGTCGCGAGCATCAAGGCTTGCGCCGCGGTCGCTCCGCTGAGCGCCAGGATCGGTAGTGACAGGAGCAGGCCGAACAGGACGGCGAGCCCGGCGCGCTTGATGTAATCGGGATCGGTGATCGGTCCAGTCCAGGAGAACTTGGCCTGCCGGGAGGCGTCGAGTAGGCCCCAATAGGGGCCGACGCCGCCTTCGGCGGTCTTCCACGGCTGGTCGATGGCCTCGATAACGTTGTAGTCGATGCCGTAGGCTTCCGCGCGCTTGACGAAATCGCGGATCACCATGGCCTGATTGATGCGGCCCGGATTGGCGTCGTGGAAGTTGTAGCCGGCGCTTGGCCAGCCGAACTCGGCGATCACGACGCGCTTGCCGGGATTCAGGCGGCGCAGTTTGTCGTAAGTCTCGATCGTTTGGTCGACGGCTTGCGAGGCATCCGTGCCCGCCCAGTAAGGCAATATGTGCGCGGCGATGAAATCCACTGCCGAGGCCAGTTCCGGATGATCGATCCACGCCGACCAAATTTCACCTGTAGTAACAGGGACCGGGCTCGATCTCTTCACACGCTGGATGAGCTTGATCAGATCCTCAACATTGGTCTCGGTGCGTAACATCGTCTCGTTGCCGACGACGATGGCGTTGACGTTGCTGTTGTGGGCGGCAAGCTCGAGCGCGGAGCGGATTTCCCGCTCGTTACGCTCCTGGTTCTTGTCGATCCAGGCACCGACCGTGACTTTGAGGCCGAATTCGGCGGCAATCGGCGGGACGAGCTCGGCGCCGCCGGTCGAGGAATAGGTGCGGATGGCGCGGGTATAGGGGGCGATGGCTTTGAGGTCGGCCCTGATCTGTTCGACGGTCGGCCGCTCCCCCCAATCCGGATGCACGGAGGCGACGAATGGAGCGTAGGAAACGCTGGCGAGCTGCCCAGTGAAGTCGGGAGCCGTTTCTTTGGTCCGTAGCGAAGCCCACAGGCCGGCATGCATGCACGCTACGAGCGCGAGCACGGCAGCGACGGTGCGCATCGAAGTTCAACCACGCGGGGAGAGGAAAACAATAGCCGAACCTGTCCCCAAGGCTCGACGATGAGTAGGACAAAGGCAACCAACGAGCGGCAATTCACAGTTAGCCGCCGGTGGTGGCAAATTCAAGACAAGCAACTTTCGTTCCGCGATTTTTTCTGCCGCGGTTGTTGGCAGGCGCTGGCCCTTGCGGGCTAGCGGTTGGTGGTCGGGCTCGTGGCTGCCGCGGCCGGTGCCGGGTTAGGGGGCGGCGCCAACGGATTGATCCAGCAGGCTTGGACCCGCGCGTTAAGGCTGTCGGCGGCTTTCGGGTCGATGGCAGTGCCGTTAAGGATGAGGCAGCGGAACGAGGCCTGAATATGCGCGCTCGGACAGCCGAAACGATCGTAGAGATCGAGATGGCGGAAGGCGGTATCGAGATCGTCGCGCCAGAGCAGGCTGACGACGCGGCGGCCTAGCCAGACGCATTCAGGATTGCCGACCGGTCCAGTGAGCGCGTGTTGCGCTTCGGCGAACTCATCGACTTTCTGGGCGTCTTTGCCGGCTTCCGCACCCGGCGGAGCGGCCTTTTCCGCAGGCTTAGCATCGTTGTTCTGGGCGAGAGCCGCGGGGGCAAAAGGACCCGTTACGGCCATCACGAAAATGAGCGCGGCGCACACGCCGCCGAAAACGCTAAACAATCGCTGGACCATGGTTCGCTTGAGCTGTTGGGCCGTTCGACCGAGAGAGGACGTTTCCTGAGCCACTGGATGGGCTGTCATTGCGGCCTCTTCCGGGCGCAGCCGGCCATGACAACACCCCAACCGCGCCGGTTTGTCCAGCAGCACGTATCGCTTTGCGGCTTGATCCTGCATCGATCTTGGCATCGGACGGCCGCAAGGTTAATGGCAAAGGGTGTCCCGCACGCAAAGCCACCCCGCAATCGGCCCGGCGCTCGGCTTTTTTGCGCTCACCACCTTGGCCACTGCCGCCGTGTGGTGGTGGCTTGGCGCGCCGGTCGAGTTGCCGCGGTCGCCGCTTGCCGCGGATGCAAAGCTCTATGACTGCGTCTCCTATGCCCCGTTTCGCGGCGCGCAGAACCCGCTGATTGAAGGGACCAAGGTCACCGCCGAACAGGTGGAGGAGGATCTGGCGGAGCTTGCCAAATATACCGGCTGCGTCCGCACCTATTCGGTGGACGACGGGGCCGATTACGTCCTGCAAAGCGCCCGGCGCCACGGATTGAAAGTCATGCACGGCGTATGGGTCTCCAACGATGCGGAGAAGACCTGCCGGCAGGTTGCGACCACGATTGCGCTCGCAAGAGCCTTTCCTGACGTCATCATCGCAGTGGTAGTCGGCAACGAAGTGCTGCTGCGCGGCGAAATGTCCGAGCCGGACCTCACCGCCATCATTCGCGACATCAAGGCGCAAGTGCCGATACCGGTGACCTACGCTGACGTCTGGGAATTTTGGCTGCGCTATCCCGGCGTGCAGAACGCTGTGGATTTTATCACCATCCACATCTTGCCCTATTGGGAGGACTTCCCGATCCCGGCGTCGAACGCGGCCGCCCACGTCGCAGCCATCCGCGGCAAAGTCGCCGCCGCCATCCCCAACAAGGACATCGTCATCGGCGAGTTCGGCTGGCCGAGCGCCGGCCGCATGCGCGAGGGCGCCCGGCCCTCGCGCTCGAACCAGGCGCGCGCCATCATCGAGACGGCGGCGCTGGCGAGGCGCGAGCATTTCCGGCTCAATATCATCGAGGCCTTCGATCAGCCGTGGAAGCGAGCGCTCGAAGGCGCGGTCGGCGGATATTGGGGCGTTTTCGACCGCACGACCGGCGAGCCGAAATTCAACCTTGCCGGCGGCGCCTTATCCGATCACCCGGATTGGCCGATCGAGGCGCTTGCCGGAATCGTCGTCGCTGCGCTGGCGTTCGCCGGCGCATTCGCCGTCGGGCGTGGCAAGGGGCTCGCCGCGTCCTTGTGGGGAAGGCTCGCGGCGCTGACCTTTCTTCCCGCGGTTTTGTTCGGCTGGACGCTGGAGACCGTTCCGGTCGAAAGCTTCAATGCCGGAAGCTGGCTGCGTTCGCTCGCCTTTGCCGCGGTCGCGGCCGCCTCCCCCATCGTCTGCGCCGCCGCCTGCGCTGCCGGCCGGCCGGCGCCGGCTTTCGCCTCGCTGTTCGGACGCCAATCCGAACACCGCGACTTACTCGATTGGGCGCTCGTCGGCGAAATGGCCGTGCTGATGCTGCTCGCCGTGCAGGCGGCGCTCGGCCTCGTGTTCGATCCGCGCTACCGCGATATACCGTTTGCGCCGCTCAGCGCCGGCGTTTGGCCGTTTCTCGTTCTGATGGTCGTGACGCCGCAGCCGGGCGGATCGCGGGCGGCCGCTGAAACGCTGGCAGGCGCCGTGCTCGTCGTGTCTGCCGGCTACATCGCGTTCAACGACGGCTTTGCCAATTGGCAGTCGCTTTGGTTCTGCGCCGGATTGATCGCGTTTGCCGTCACGCTGGCGCGGGCGCGGGTCGCGCCAGCGTGAGGATCAGCACGCCGGCGGCAAGCGCCGAAAGATCGGCATTGTGCAGCACCACGCCGAAAGCCGCCGCGGCGAGCGCGACGGCGAAAAGCACAAGCGACGGCCGCAGGAGATTGATCAAGGCCGCCGCGAGCGCCACCGCGCCAAAGACTTCATATCCGAACAGCACGACGGTCAGCCGCAACGTGCCGCACAGCCAGGTATCGAGTCCGGCCTGGCAGGCCAGCGACACCGTTCGGTTCTCGATCGCCATGTAGCGCAAATACATCGCTTCCCCGAGCGCGAGGAAGGCGACGATCAGGAGCCAGTTGGTCTGGCGCGCAGTCGGCAGGAAAAGCGGGCGGGGCATGGTCGGATCACTTTATACAACACAACGATAATATGCCGATCATTGCAGCGCGAGGCGGCCGTCGAACATCGCGGGCTGGCAGAGGTGCCGCAAAGCGATAAGCGCGGCGCAGAGTTGCACGGCCGCGACCTGATTGGAAAACGGACCGACCACCAGCCGCAACTCGGCCCGGTTGGACCTCGGGTTGTCCTTGACGGTGACGCCCGCATGCAAGCCCTGAAACAGTTGCGGATGAGCCGAGCGAAGACCAGTCCAGACCGCGCGTAGCGATTTGAGCGAAAGCGCGCTGCCGAGATCGGCGCCGTATCCCGCCAAAGCGTCGACGGAAACGGCCGCGTCCGGCGGCCATGAAATCGCCGCGCTCGTTGCCGGCGCGATCGCCGCGGTAGTGGCCGTCGCGTCCGCCGGCGGCGCTTCGGGCCAAGGCGTAGGAGGGCTGGCAGCAGCACGCGGCGGCGCGGCAGCCTCGGCGCCGGCAGTCTCGGCTGCTTTGGCCGCTTCAGCCTGCCGGCTGATGGATCCGGTCACGTCATCCAAACGGCGCTCGAGGTCGGCGATCCGCGTGGTCAATCGGTCGCGGTCTTCCGCCAAGCCGCGTACCGCTTGCGCGAGCTGCCGGGTTGCCGATTCCGCATCGAATGGCGCCGCCGCTGCTTGCTGTGGAAGAGGCGGTTGAGGCGAGCTGTTATGGAGCATGGACGCAAACATCACTGCTCTTTGCGCGCCGAAATCGCTCCGCCCCGCAAGGACGACGAGGAAGAGCGCAACAGCCGCCGCCGCGGCCCACAATGCCAGGGGTAAAAGCGATGCCGTGCGGGAAGCGGTGTTTGCCGCAAAACGCGGTGAGGTCGCGTCGATGACGTCTGCTTGATCGAGCAAACTTCCGCTCCCGGCGCATTGCGCAGCGAATCAGTGATAAAAATAGCAGATTCCAGTTTTTCGACGTGTCGCGCGGGCAATGCCGGCGCGCCCGGTTGTTTCCACTTTTCCGCATCATGCTTTATGAGGACGCTGCGGAGGTCTTCTTGATGAAGGCTCGGAGTTGCCTTGCCATCGTGCTTGCCGCCGGCGAAGGCACGCGCATGCGCTCGGGGTTGCCGAAGGTGCTGCACGCGATCGCGGGCCGCTCACTTCTCGCTCATGTGCTGGCCGCGGTCGCCGACGCCAAAGTCGGCGCGACGGCAGTCGTCGTCGGTCCCGGGCAGAAGGCGGTAGCCGCGGAGGCAAAACGAGTCATTCCCGGCGCCGAATGTTTCGTGCAGCGCGCAAGGCGGGGGACGGCGCACGCGGTGCTGGCGGCAAAATCCGCGATCGGCCGCGGACCCGACGACATTCTGATTATCTATGGCGATACGCCGCTCATCCGAGCGGATACCCTCAAGCGCCTGCGCGCGCCTTTGGCCGCCGGCGCCGCCGTTGCGGTGCTGGCGTTCCGGCCGTCCGATCCGACGGGCTATGGCCGGCTCGTCACCGAAGGCAACAAGCTCGTCGCCATTCGCGAGGATGCCGACGCGAGCGCGAGCGAAAAATCCATCGGCCTCTGCAACGGCGGAATCATGGCGCTTGCCGGCGCGCAAGCGCTGGCCATCTTGGAACGCATCGGCGACCGTAATCGCAAGGGCGAATTTTATTTGACCGATGCGGTCGAGGTCGCCAACGGCATGAAGCTCAACACATTAGCCATCGAAGTCGAGGAGGACGAAGTGCGCGGCATCAATACCAAAAGCCAGCTGGCGGAAGCGGAAGCCGTTGCGCAGCAGCGTCTGCGCAAGGCCGCGCTCGATAGAGGCGTAACATTGGTCGCGCCGGAGACGGTGTTCCTGTCCGCCGACACCAAATTCGGCAAGGATGTCGTGGTCGAGCCTTTTGTCGTGTTCGGAACCAAGGTCACGGTGGAAGACAATGCGATCATCCACGCGTTTTCGCACCTGGTCGGCGCGCATATCGGCAAGGGCGCGTCCGTCGGACCCTATGCGCGGCTGCGGCCAGGCACCCGGCTCGGCGCCGGCGCCCGCATCGGCAATTTCGTCGAGGTCAAAGAAGCCGTGATCGAAGCCGGCGCCAAGGCCAATCACCTGAGCTATATCGGCGACGCTTCGGTCGGCGCCGACGCCAATATCGGCGCCGGCACCATCACCTGCAATTACGACGGCGCCGAGAAGCACCGCACGACGATCGGCAAAAAGGCGTTTATCGGCTCCAACTCGGCGCTGGTGGCGCCGGTCGCGATCGGCGCCGGCGCCTATATCGGCTCCGGCTCCGTGATTACCAAGAACGTGCCGGCGGGCGCGCTCGCCTTGGCGCGCGGGCGGCAGGTCGTTAAGGAAGGCAGCGCGGCGCGCTTGCGCTCGCTCAAATCGATCGGCAAGAAGAAAGCGCATTCGGATTAATCGAGCATATTCCGCATGTTGCGCGTGCCGCCGGCCTTGTAACCGGACGAAACGTTTTTTTA
>Ga0116216_10003130_pt1 | contig 10810 bp, 9 predicted proteins | sample Sb_taG_11_FD_89696 | JGI IMG/M metagenome (GOLD analysis project Ga0116216, IMG submission 89696) | Peat soil microbial communities from Weissenstadt, Germany - Sb_50d_3_AS metaG | ecosystem: Environmental > Terrestrial > Soil > Wetlands > Peat | place: Germany: Weissenstadt | collected 2010-09-21
AACAGCACTGCACCGATAGCTAGACCTCCGACCGCCGGACGGGCCCACTCCGGCCGACCCCTCCAGAGGCGGTCGACGACGTCCTCGGCCTTGTAAAGGACCGATTTGAACCCGAAACCGACGAATCCGGCTGTCACACCCAGCAGGGCCACGAGCAGGTATGTGTAGGCATGGTGAACCGCAAGATCGTGAGGGATGGCCGAGAAGAAGGGCGCTGATCCAAAGAACGCCTGGCTGACCAGATCGGCGGCGACTGAGGAGAGGACGATGGCAAAGAGCGCGTCCAACGAGAACTCACGCAGGATGATCTCGAACCCGAAGAAGAGCCCGGTGATGGGCGCGTTGAACGTGGCGGCGATCCCTCCCGCCGCACCGCAGGCGACCAGGACACGAAGACGGCTCTCCGACATCCGCACCACCTGGCCGAGGGTGGAGGCGAACGCCGATCCGATCTGAACGATCGGCCCCTCTCGCCCTACCGATCCGCCCGCACCGATGCATACCGCCGACGCCAGCGCCTTCACGACAGCGACCGGCGGTCGGATGCGGCCCCCGTTCTCAGCCACCGCCAGCATGACCTCCGGGACGCCGTGGCCGCGGGCCTCTTTGGCCGAGCGTTCGATGAGCGGTCCGTAGATGAGACCTCCGATCACCGGAACGAGAAGGAGGAACCAGATTCCGAGAATGGGCAGGTGCAGGCTTGCGACGCGACCCTGCTGGCCGAACTGCTGATGTCCCGTCGTCAGCCAGGTCAAGGCGAAGATCAACCAGCGGAACCCGACTGCCCCCAGTCCGGCGCCTGCTCCGACGAAGAGCGCGGTGGCGACGAGCCCCAGACGCGATCCCCGCAGCCACGACCCGATCGGCTGGACGATCCAAGAAGGACCCTTGGTCGCCCACTCGAGTCTGGCTTCGGACTTGTGTTTGGCGCGGGATGGAACGGAACCCGGTTCCAGGTCGTTGTCAGGCGCCGGAGTGTCGTTCACGGGTCTACAGGTCCCAGCTCCGGGGCCACCGATCATCGGGCACCTCGCCCGCGGCGTGGCCGAACGCTCGAAAGGCGTCCGCTATCGCGCCTCGATCCGGCCCCGGCAGGGCGGCCAGAATCCGTCGGATCTCGAGGCGACGCCTCTCAGTCACTTCTCCCACCAGGGTCCGACCCCGCTCGCTGAGATCGAGGCGGACTTCTCGCCGATCCCCGGCCTGACGCCGCCGGGAGATCAGCCGCCGTTCGACGAGGCGATCGCAGAGGCGGGTCGACGTCGACGGATCCACGCCCAACGCCACCGCCAGGTCAACCGGGCGCTGCGGACCGCGCGAGGCAAGCACCACGAGCGCCCGGTACTGCTGAAGCGACACCTCCGCGTCGTGTTCGGCGAGTGAACGCGCTGCCACCGCCACCAGAACCCGGCTGGCCGTGAGAATGACATCGATCAGCTCCGAATCGACCGCCGGGGCGGTACTGGTAGGCATACATTCATTGTATCAATACAACTAGTGGCCGGCCCCGGACGAGGAACCGCCAGGTATTGCCCCTCGGCTCGACAGACCCGGAGCAGATCCATCGCGCCTCGCGGTTGTCCACGGGCCGGCCCGAGGAGGTTCCACCACCGGCGAGAGGTGGCCTTCGGGAGCCCTGGGCCCCGCTCCGCTGCCGGAGCAGCCAAAGCCGCGCCCGGCGTTACTTCATGGCAGCGACGATGGCCAAGGACACGAGCAGGGCGACCAACATGTAACCCATGGAGGTGTTGAGGCGGCCCGACCGCAGCCGCCCGGCTCCGGCGGCCCGTCACAGCGACACCATCCGGGCCGGGCGGTCCAGGTTGGCGACCAACGGTTCCAAGACCTCGGTCTCGACGATGTCGTGACCGTCGTCCTCGTCGGACTCCGGATGTGACGGTGAGCCGACCTGTAGGCGGGGTTCTGTATCTCCCTTTCGGGAGTGGTGGCCATCCATCTGAGCGGCCTACCTGGGGACTGCCCCTCTCGGGACGGGCGGGCCGCCCGTGTCCCACGCTTGGCCTTGCTCCGGGTGGGGTTTGCCGAGCCACCCGGGTCACCCCGGGTGCTGGTGCGCTCTTACCGCACCGTTTCACCCTTGCCTGTGCGGGCTGGGCCCGTCATCGGCGGTCTGTTCTCTGTGGCACTTTCCTGCGGGTCACCCCGACTGGCCGCTAGCCAGCACCCTGCCCTGTGGAGCCCCGACCTTCCTCGACCCGGTCCCGCACGCGGTCCGGACCGCGGCCACCCGGCCGGCTCACCGTCGCCTCCAGTCTGACAGCTGGGGCGACGCAGTCCGAGCGACGGGTCGCGACCCTCAGGAGATCAGTGATCGGACAAGCGGCTCGTAGTGCTCGAGCGTTCGGGTCGGATAGTCCGGGTCGAACGCCCGCTGGTCGTACTCCTCGCAGAACTCCTCGGTGAGCTCGAACCACTGGTGACCCCGGTGGCGCTCCCGGACGTCGCGGTCCTCGCCCAGATGGTGCCCGAAGTAGTACCGCTGGAACTCGCCGTGGTGCTTGACCATCCAGTGCAGGTCCTCGGGGAGGTGGGGCCGGAGCACCGCCGCCGCCAGCTCGGAGTGGTTGGCCGGCGCCAGGTTGTCGCCGATGTCGTGCAGGAGGGCCGCCAGGAGGTAGTGGTCGGAGCGCCCGGCCTGCTCGGCGCGGGTGGCGGTCTGGAGGCTGTGGGTGAGCCGGTCGACCCGGAACCCGCTCGGGGCCTCGCCGAGCCGCCGGAGCTGCTCGAGGAGGCTGTCGGCCAACGGGATGTCCGGCTCCACCGAGCGGATGATCCGCCAGTCCTCCACCGTGCTCTCCGACATCGCGCGAAAGGCTGCCTTCGGGGTGCTGCGGGTGGTGAGATCGGTCACGTCGCCTCCTCGTCCATTGCGAGCCTACGCATCTTCGAAGGTTGGCCACCGCCGGCGGGCCCGTGACCACGTGATTCGCTCGTCCGATCGGGTTCGAGGGCGGTCGGCCACGGATCTGGCCGTCTCTCGACGGGGCATGGGCGTCGGGCGCCGGGGGTATGCCAGCAGCACCCAGGGCGGGGGACTCCCTGGCCCCACGCGCCCCGCCAGACCAGCGTCCGCTAGGAATACAGCGGGAGGAACGCAATGCGAGTACGCCGGGTGTCCAACCAGCCGATCCGCCTGGCCGCCGGTGCCTTCATCCTGAACTCCGGCATCGAGAAGCTCCAGGCGAGCGACGACCGGGCCGAGCGGCTGCACTCGATGGCCAAAGGCCCGTTCCCGTTCTTCGACAAGATCCCGTCGTCGCAGTTCGCCAAGGGCCTGGCGATCGCCGAGATTGCCCTCGGCGGCGCGCTCGTTCTTCCGCTCGTGCCCGACCGCCTTGCCGGTCTCGCACTGACCCCGTTCGCGGGCGGCCTCGTCTGGATGTACACGCAGACCGACGGGATGACGAAGGAGAACAGCATCCGGCCCAGCGGACAGGGAACGGCGCTCGCGAAGGACGTCTGGCTGCTCGGCATCGGTCTCACCTTGCTCACCACCCGCCGGGCCAAGAGACCGCCGAGCAGGGCATAGCCACTGGCTCGCTGCCCCCGGATGCCGACTGGAGCCACATCGGAGACCGGCCCGGGGACGATTGGCAGGTCAGAGCCGGTCACATCACCCAGGCCGTAGATTGCACGGGGTGACCGAAGGAGCCGCTTGGTCGTGGGGTCGGAGCTGCCGATGAGCGCCCCAGCACGGTCGCGGGGTGGAGCGGCACCGGGACCCGAGACCGACATCCTCTCGATTGCCCAGCTCTACGCCCGTGTCGACCGGGCGCTCGTCGCCGAGTTCGCCCCCCCGCAGCTGCTCTGGGTGCGCGGCGAGATCCAGACGATCTCGGATCGCACGGGTCACTGCTACATCGATCTGGTCGATCCCGACGCCGACGGGGACCGCCGGGAGTCCGTGCTGAGGGTGCGCTGTTGGCGCAAGACCTGGGGCCCGCTCCGCGCCCAGCTGGCCAAGTCCGGGCTTGAGCTCGTTCCGGGCACGGTCGTGCACCTGTCCGGCCGGATCGACTTCTACCGGGCCCGCGCCGAGATCGGGTTCGTCATGGCGGGCATCGACGTAACCGCGCTGCTCGGGAAGATGGCGGCCGAGCGCGCCGCCCTGCTGCAGGCGCTCCGGGAGGAGGGGCTCCTGGAGGCGAACCGAGCCCTCGCGGTGCCGCCGGTGATCCGACGGATCGGCCTGGTGGCCAGCCCCGACACCGAGGGCTACCGCGACTTCGTGAAGCAGTTGGGTGCATGTCCTCTCTCCTTCGAGGTGGCGGTCGCCCGAGCTTCGGTCCAGGGCGCCGAGGCGCCCCGCTCGCTCGCCCGGGCGATCCGGGTCAGCGCCCGCGCCGGTCCGGACCTGGTCGTGGTCGTCCGCGGCGGGGGCTCCAAGGCCGACCTCGTCGCATTCGACACCGGTGCGGTGGCGAGGGCGATCGCCCGCAGCCCGGTGCCGGTGTGGACGGGGATCGGCCACACCGGAGACGAGTCGGTGGCCGACATCGTGGCCAACCGGGCGTTCGTCACCCCGACCGAGTGCGGCCACGAGCTCGCGGTCCGGCTCGAGGGGTGGTGGCAACGCGCCGTCGCCGAGCCGTCGGCGGCGATCCGCCGCCACGCGCACCGCGCGCTGGAGGCGGCCGACCGCCACCTGGGCTCCTGCCAGGGCCGGCTCTCGGGCTCGGCCCGGCAGCAGGTCCGCTGGCACCGAACCCGACTCGAGCACCGGATCGAAAGCCTCGTGCGGGCCGGCCCGGGATCGCTCGACCGCCAGTCGGCGTCGGTGACCGGGCGCGCCGGGCGGCTCGTCCCGGCCGCCCGGCGAGCCGTGGCCGACGCCGAGGGGCGCCTCTCCGGGATGCGAAGGCTGCTCGGCGCCTTCGACGTCGACCGACAGCTCGAGCGCGGCTACACACTGACCATGGACGCCGACGGCCGGGTGCTTCGCTCGGCGGCCGCGTTGAGCGACGGCGACGTGCTCGTCACCCGGTTCGCCGACGCGACGGCTCGCTCGGTGGTCACCGGTGGGGGAGACCGATGAGCCCGGAGGTCCCGGTCGCCGAGCTCAGCTACGCCGAGGCGAGCCGCGAGCTCGACGAGATCGTCGCCTTCTTCGAGCAGGGAGACCTCGACGTCGACCAGCTGGTCGGCCGGCTGGAGCGGGCCACCGCGATCGTCGACGAGCTCGACCGGCGCCTCCGTCGCACCCGCACCCAGGTGGAGGACCTCGTCCCGCGGCTCGAGGCCGCGGCGTCGGCGCACGAGGAGACCGAGGACGGGACGCGTCCAGACGGCGCACCCGGGTTGTTCTGATGGACGACCGCCTGTACTTCCGCCAGCTCCTGTCCGGCCAGGACTTTGCGCTCGATGACCCGATCGCCGCTCAGATGGTCAACTTCGTCTATCTCATCGGCGACCGGGCCACCGGCGAGGCACTCGTGGTCGACGCCGCCTACTCGGTGGACGACCTCCTCGACGTCCTCGCCGAGGACGGGATGCGCTGCACCGGCGTCCTCGCCACCCACTACCACGCCGACCATGTCGGCGGCTCGCTCGGCAGCTGGCCGATCGAAGGCGCGGCCGCGCTGCTCGAACGGGTGGACGTGCCGGTGCACGTCCAGCGCGACGAGGTCCCGTGGGTGACGCGGGCGGCCGGGCTCGAGGAGGCCAACCTCGTGGTCCACGACAGCGGCGACGTCGTCACCGTGGGTGAGGTCGAGGTGCGGCTGCTCCACACGCCCGGCCACACGCCCGGGAGCCAGTGCTTCCTCGTCGAGGGGCGACTCGTGTCCGGCGACACCCTGTTCCTCGACGGCTGCGGGCGGACCGACCTGCCCGGCAGCGATCCGGCCGCGATGTACGAGTCGCTCACCACCCGCCTCGCCGCGGTGCCCGACGAGACCGTCTTGTACCCGGGCCACCGCTACTCGTCGGCCCCGTCCGCGCCGATGTCGCTCGTGCGGCTGGAGAACTTCGTCCTCGCGCCGCGCTCGGCCGAGGCGTGGCTGGCGATGTTCGGGCGGTGAGCGAGGAGGGAGAGCCGCTCGACCTCGACGCCACGGTGGTGGTGATCGGTGCGTCCCTCGCCGGCCTGCGGGCCGCCGAAACGCTCCGGCGCGGTGGCCATCGTGGCCCGCTCGCCCTGATCGGGGCGGAGTCCCACCTCCCCTATGACCGGCCGCCCCTGTCCAAGCAGGTCCTCGCCGGGTCCTGGGAGCCGGAGAAGGCGCGGTTGATCGAGGCGGACGCGCTCGAGACGCTCGGCATCGACGCCCGGCTCGGCCACCGTGCGGGCGCGCTCGACGCCGGCGCCCGACGAGTCACCCTCGACGATGGCTCGACCCTCGAAGCCGACGCGGTCGTGGTGGCGAGCGGCGCCGTCCCGCGACGGCTGTTCGCCGACGAGGGGGTCCGGGTGCTGCGGACGGTGGACGACTCCGAAGCCCTGCGCGCCGCGCTCGTGGCGGCGGGCGAGCGCTGCCGGCTGGTGGTGATCGGGGCGGGCTTCATCGGCTCGGAGGTCGCGGCGACCGTCTCGTCGATGGGCGCGTCGGTGACGGTGATCGAGACCCTGCCCGTCCCGCTCGCCCCAGCGCTCGGCGAGACCCTCGGCGCCGCCCTCGGCGCGCTGCACGGCCGGCACGGGGTGTCGCTGCGGACCGGGATCTCGGTCGACTCGATCACCGGCCCCGCCGGCCCCCACCGCCTCGCCCTCACCGACGGCTCGACGCTCGAGGCCGACGTGGTCGTGGCGGGCATCGGGGTGGTGCCGGAGGTGTCGTGGCTGGAGGGCTCGGGGCTCACGCTCGAGAACGGCGTGGTCTGTGACGAGGCCCTGTTCGCGGCCGACGGCGTGGTGGCCGCCGGCGACGTTGCCCGCTGGCCGTTTCGCGGCGAGCCCACGCGCATCGAGCACTGGCAGATGGCGGCCGACATGGGAGCGGCCGCCGCCGCGGCGCTCCTCGCCGGGCGCCGCGCCGCCCCGCCGTTCGTCCCGGTTCCCTACTTCTGGTCCGATCAGTACGGGGAGAAGATCCAGATGCTGGGCCGGCCCGGGCCCGGCGACGAGGTGGTGGTCGTCGACGGCGACCTCGACGGCCGCTTCCTCGCCCTCTACCGCCGGGGGGCGTCGCTGAGCGCAGTGGCTGCGCTCACCCGGCCCCGCCAGCTGATGGCCCTGCGGCCGCTGCTCCAGCGGGGCGCCTCGTTCGACGAGGCCCTGGCGGCGGCCCGCCCGTCGGGCTGACCGGCCGGCGGCGCCTGGCCGGGGAACGGGACCGCCGGGCGAGGGCTCGGGCCTCTCGTTCGAGGGCCCGCCGGCCGGCCTGGTCGAGGACCCGCCCGCCGAACGCGCACTCCTCGGCGACGCCGGCCAGCGCGGCCGCGCCCGGGGCGCCGGGAGGCGGGGGGGTGTGGGCGTCGAGCCGCGCCCCGAGCCGAGCGAGCGACTCGGACGGCGCGGTGGCCACGCCGCGGCGGCGGGCCGTCGTGAGCAGGGCCCGGTGCACGGTGCCCGGAGCGCCGGCCCGCCGGCGGCCCCGGAGGCGGAGGACCAGCCCCCCGACGACGGCCGAGGCGAGGAGGGCGGCCAGCGCGGCCGGCGGGACGCGGCGGAGAGCGTGGAGGGCCTCGCGGCCCAAGGTGGCGGCGGCCGAAGGGGTGGCGGCCGGCACCGATGCGGTCGGATCGAAGCTCTGCCAGCCGAACCCCGGGAACCACACCTGCACCCAGGCGTGGGCGTCCTTCGCCTGGACCTGGTAGAGGTCGGTGATCGGGTTGTAGGGGCCGGGCACGTACCCGGTCGCTTCCCGGGCCGGGATGCCGAGCGTCCGCAGCATCACGGCGAGGGCCGTCGAGATCTGCTCGCAGAAGCCGCGGCGGTTGCCGAACAGGAACTCGTCGACGGTGTCGGCCCCGGGCGGCAGCGGCGGGATGTCGGTGGTGTAACGGGTGTGCCGGGCGAGCCATCCCTCGAGCGCGAGCACCTTGGCCTCGGTGCTCGTCGCGTGCGCGGTCACCCGGGCAGCCAGCGCGGCGACGCGCCGGTAGGGGTGGGGGAGCTCGGTGAAGCGGGCCAGGTCGGCGGCGTCGAGCGGCTGGCCGCGGGCCCCGGCGAGCTCGGCGGTGCTTGGCGAGGCGATGGTCGACACCACCGTGTAGATCGAGCCGGCCCCCATCGAGGTCCCCGAGCGGATGCTGCCGTCGGGGTTGACGTAGAGGTGGTCGGCCGGGAACCACACCTGGGTGGCGGCCTCCGCGTGGAACACCAGATTCGGGCCGGGCTGGGCCAGATAGAAGGTCTGGATGTCCTCGGTCCCGGCCGGCTCGCCCACCGTGGGGATCCCGAACGGGGAGGGGCCCGCGAGCTCCCGCCATCCCGAACGCCGGACCGGCTGGGCCTCGGTCCAGCTCTGGCCGTCCCAGTGGTCGAAGGTCTCGGCCAGCCAGAAGGTGGGGTGGTCGGCCCGCACCCGGAAGACGAGCTGGTCGCCTAGCGCGCCGCGCACGGCCGTGTCGAGCGGGCCAGCGAAGCCGAGGTAGCCGCCGACCGCGATCCGCCCGGTCGGGGAGCCGGCCCGGTCCGGCAGGGTCGCGCCCGCCGCGGTGCCCTCGAGGCCGGCCGGGGAGCCGATCGCCACGTCGCCCGACAAGGCCGAGGGGAACACGAGCCGGCTCGACACCGAGGGGGGAGGGAGGATGACCACGGCCCCGAGCGCCACCACGAGGAGCGCGCCGGCGGCGATCAAAAGGGCGCGGGCGCGGGGCGCTCCCGACCCGCCGATCGACCCCCACATGGCCGCTAGCCCGGCCAGCATGCAGGCCGCCCAGGCCACGACGTAGAGAGCGAAGGTCATGTCGACGGCCTGGGCCGCGGCCGCGGCCATGAGGGTCACCGAGCCGGCGAGGCTGAAGGTGAGGTCCTTGCGGCTCGGGACGTCGAACGCGTGGGTCACCTGGATCCAGGTGAACAGCACGGCCAGCGGGCCCTCCACCGCGCCGAGGTTGGTCACGCCGTTGGCGGCCGAGATGGCGAAGAAGAACCGCCAGAAGGCGAGGACCGCGACGACCGCGAGGACCAGCTTCAGCCAGGGCAGCGGCCGGGCCCGGCGCCGGTAGGAGAAGAGGTTCCCGGCCGCCACCGCCGCGATCGACACCGCCGCGACGGGGACCGACAGCTCGCCCTCCGCCGCGCACGCGGCGATGCCCACCGCCACGGCCGCCGCCGAGGCCGCCCGCAGCAACACCGAGTGCTCGGGCGGGCCCGGCTTGTTGGCCGACCGGATCCGGCCGAGCGCGCTGATGGCTCTACCTTCCTTTTCCATCGGGAACCCCACAGGGGATCGCTTTGCGCGCTTGTCCTTCGAGGACTGAGGTGAGACGGCGACCCCAGTGGGGGGCCCGGGAGGCCTGACGCCCACAACGGTGTCGTCCCTCGAGGACTGGTCCATCAGCACGGCGCCGTGCCTCCGGCAACCCGGTCGGACAATCAAAGGAGGTTCGGTGCTCGGAGTTGGGATCGATTTTGCAGAGGAGTTCCACCTGGTGGCCCTCGGCCGGCCCGGCGAGGGGGTGATCGACATCCGCCGGGTGGAGCACACCCCCGAGGACCTGAGACGGCTCTTCGGGGCCATCAACGAGCTCGAGCCCGATCCCGCCGAGGTGCGGGTGGTGCTCGAGACCCGCCACGGGATGCTCGTCGAAGCCTTGGTGGATGCCGGCTACACGGTGGTGCCGGTGAACCCGGACCTGGTGGCGCGACGACGGGGCCCGGCCAAGAAGAAGGATGACGCCGAGGACGCCCGCATCGCCTGCCTCATCGCCCTCGATCGCTTCGAGCGGCTGCGGCCGCTCATCCCCCACGGGGAGGTGGCCGGCGAGCTGCGGGCGATCGCCCGGGACGACGAGCGGGCGGCCAGGGACGAGCGACGGCTGCTCAACCGCCTGCGGGCCGACCTGATCGCCACCTTCCCGGCCGCCCTCGAGATCGCGGGCGCCGATCTCGGCGCGCCCACGTTCCTCCGCCTCCTCGAGGCCTGGCCGACCGCAGCGTCCCTGCGTGAGGTGCCCCGGGACGAGCTGGTGGCCTTCGCCCGCTCGGGGCGCCACGGCTGGCCCGAGCGCTTCGCGAACCAGGTGGTTTCCAGCGTGTCGGCCGAGAACTTCGTGGCCCGGGAACACCTCGTGGCCGCCAAGGCCTCGACCATCCGCCTCGCCGCCGCCCAGCTGCTGCTCATCGGCACCCAACGTCGGGCCTGGGAACGCCGCATGGGCGAACTGCTCCTGGGCGGCCCCCGACGCGGACGGGACCACATCGTGAAGGACCCCGACTTGGGGAAGGCGTTCCCTGGCGGCGAGATCTACCTGAGCTTTCCGGGCCTCGGTGACCGTCTCGCCGCCAGGGTCGCCGCTGAGATCGGCGAGCACATCGAACAGTTCGACACGCCGAACTCGCTGCAAAGCTATGCCGGCAAGGCGCCGGTGACCAGACGCTCGGGCAAGAGCGAGCTCGTCGTCTCCACCCGCCTGGCCTGCAACCGCTACCTGCGTGACGCCGTCCAGCAGTGGGCCTTTTGCAGCCTCAGCCGATCGGGCTGGGCCCGAGTCTTCTACGACGCGCAGCGAGCCAGGGGCAAGGGCCACCACGCCGCCCTCCGCGCGCTCGGCAATCGCTGGCTCGAGGTCCTCTGGCACTGCGTGCGGAACCGCACTCCTTACGAAGAAGAAGTCCACGTCACCAACCGCAAGCGATACCTCCAGGCGGCCGCCTGAGGAGGTGGTTGACAAACGGTGTCTC
>Ga0116216_10003133_pt1 | contig 10806 bp, 9 predicted proteins | sample Sb_taG_11_FD_89696 | JGI IMG/M metagenome (GOLD analysis project Ga0116216, IMG submission 89696) | Peat soil microbial communities from Weissenstadt, Germany - Sb_50d_3_AS metaG | ecosystem: Environmental > Terrestrial > Soil > Wetlands > Peat | place: Germany: Weissenstadt | collected 2010-09-21
ATCGGGACGCCGACTGCCGACCAGCAGCCGGACATGCCGGTCACGCCGGCGATCACCTCGGTCGGATAACGCGTGGCGAGCCGCGCATGCAGATGCATGTAGGACCCGTAGAACAGCGGATCGCCTTCGCAGATCACGGCGACGGTGCGCCCGGCCTCGAGGTGCGCGGCGAGCGTCGCGGCCGCTCCGTCGAAGAAATCGCGGATCGCATCGCGGTAGCGATCGCTGCACTTCGGCAGCTCGGTCGTGACCGGATAAAGGAGCGGCAGCTGCGTTGCGCCGTTGCGCAGATGCGGCGCCGCGGTAGCGAGCGAATGGCTGGCGTGTCCGGCCTTGGCGAAATAGGCGATCACGTCGGCTTCGCCGAGCGCACGCATCGCCTTGAGCGTCATCAGCTCGGGATCGCCCGGCCCGACGCCGACGCCGATGAGTTTGGCCGCGCTCACAGGCCGGGCCTCGCCAGCGCATTCACTGCCGCCGCGGTCATGGCGCTGCCGCCCATGCGCCCGCGCACGATGAGGAATGGTACGCCGCGCGGATTGCTCGCCAGCGCCTCCTTCGCTTCGGCAGCGCCGACGAACCCGACCGGAATGCCGAGGATCGCGGCCGGTTTCGGCGCACCGGCGTCGAGCAGGTCGAGGAGGCGGAACAGAGCCGTTGGCGCATTGCCGATGGCGACCACGGCGCTGGCGAGTCGATCGAGCCACAGATCGAGCGCCGCCGCCGAGCGCGTGTTGCCGAGCTTTTCCGCAAGCGCCGGCACGCGCGGATCGTTCAAGGTGCAGATCACCGCGTTGCCCGCTGGGAGCCGCGCGCGCGTCACCCCGTGCGCCACCATCTCGGAGTCGCAGAGGATCGGCGCTCCGGCGGCGAGCGCGCCGCGCGCCGCCGGCACCAGGCCGGCTCCGAACGCGATGTGCTGCGCCGCCTCGACCACGCCGCAGGCATGGATCATGCGCACCGCGACCTCGGCTTCCGCCGCCGAGAAACGCGATAGATCGGCCTCTGCGCGGATGATGGCGAACGAGCGCTGGTAGATCGCCGCGCCGTCGCGCAGATATGCTGCGGGCTCAGACACGGCCGCTGTCGCCGGTTCGCGTGCGCGCGTTGCGCGCGATCGCCGCGGGCAATTCGTCCGCCGACACCACGGCGTGCGGGATATCGCGCGCTGAGCCGTCGGCGATGAGCGCGCATCCTTCGGGCGTTCCGACGATGGTCAGCGCCGCGGGCCGAGGATGGGCGCAGCCCTTGGCGCAACCGGAAACGTGGATCGTGAACGACCGGTCGAGAAGCGGCGCTGCTGTCGCGGCGATCGCCGGCGCCATGGCGCGGGCGGCGATGTGCGCGGCGGCGCAGACCGGCGCTCCGGCACAGGCGATGACGGCGCGGCGCGGATTGCCGGCGCGCGTGATGAAGCCGAGCCGCTCGGCGTTTGCGGCAAAGGCCGGCGCGCTTGCTGGTGTGACGCCGATGATCATCAGCACCCGGCCCGGCGCTGCGCGCACCCCGCTCGCCCCCGCACTGCTTGCGGCCTCGAGCAATTGCCTGAGCGAGGTCGCATCGGCGTGACCGAAGGCGAGCCCGACGCCGTACGCCAGCGAGCCGTCGCGCAACCGATGCGCACCAACAGGCTCGCCCCGTTTTCTTTCTCCTGCGCGGGAAGGAAGCTCGCAGAAGCCGCCGGCGCTGGCGAGGGCGGCGCGAAATGGTGCGAGACCTTCCGTGGCGAGCACGTCGCGCGCGCGCGCATCGCGGCCACGCCGCGCAATGACTTCGAGGAGACGGACGGCAGCGTCGATCCCGCGCGCCGGCGGGACGACACCGATGTCGACGGCGCTTGTGCCGTCGCCGCCGAGGCCGACGTGAAGCGCCGCGCCGCCCTCGCTCATTTCCGCGCGAAGACGCACGTCGGCGGCGATTTCGTCGAGGTCGAGACTTCCGCCGCTGTCGATGATGACCGAGACCTTGGGCGAGACCGATGCACTCCGCGATCCGCGCGCAAGCGCAGCGCGCAGATCGCGGGCGAGCGCGCTCGCGTCGAGCATCTCTTCCGGATCGAGTCCGGCAAGCGCGTTGCTGAGAACGGGAATGCCGTCCGCTGCCGCAATCTCCAGCGCGCCGATCACCGCCGCGAAGCGCGGCGCTGAATCGGGAGTAAGTCCGCGCACCTGGATGCTTCCGCGCCCGGTGACTTCGACGACGCCGTTGCCATGCGCTTGCGCCGCATCGCACAGCGCGGCGAACGCGTCGAGTCCGATGGTGCCGATCGGCAGAAGCCGCACGAGCCATCCGTCGCCGGTGGGCATGGGCGTCGCGAGCGCGGGACAGGACCCGCGGCGCTGCACGTGCTCTTCCCGCTTTGCCGCAGAGGCGCCGGCAACGGGCGTCGCGAGGTTTTGCCCGAACATCGCGGCCCTCACGTCGCTTCCCGGCTGCACGTGCCGCGCAGTGTCGCGAGGCCGGCGTCGACATCGTTGCGGCGCGGATGCCAGAAACCGTGCCGCCGCATGGCGTCGAGCCGCTCGGCGACCGCCGCGGCAGCCTGCGGGTTTTCCTGCAGCAGAAAGTCGCGCACCTTGACGTCGGCGACGTAGGCGTCGTGCAGCAGGTCGAACAATTCGCTGGCGACCGCGCCGGTCGTTTGCGCGAAGGCGGCAAGCCGGTCGACGGTCTCGGCAAGCTCGGCGGCGCCGCGCGGGCCGTGACGCATCTGCCCGGCGATGAAGCGCGGGTTGATCGCGCGCGCCCGCACGATGCGCGCGAGCGCCGCCGCCAGCGATCGCGCGCGCGGCCGCTGCGGATCGGTCAGGTCGAGCATGACGAGATCGACGGCACGGCCGAGGAGTTTTGCAGCGACGGCGAAGCCGCCGACGAAGGCGGCGTCCTCGGCGCCTTCAAGGAGGTCGCGGCCGGGATCGTCGCTCGGATGCACGAGGAGATCGGCGGCGGCGATACGTTGCGCGAAGGCGCCGGGCGCCGCCCCGCCTTCGCCGCCGGCCCCGCCGTAGGCGTGCGAGGTCGCCGCGAGATAGGCCGCGCCGATCGATTGGCCATCGGCATCACGGCCGAGCAAATCCTCGACGCCGGCGCCGTAAGCGCCGGGCGCGTTGCCGAAGATGCGGTCGAGGTGGGACGCTCCACCGACTTCGCCGGCGCGCCGTGCCGTAGCGAGCGGATTTTCCTCGTCGCTTTCATCGCGCGCGGCGACGGCCTGCACTGCCGCGTCGATGAGCGCGATCTGCGCAGGAAAAAGATCGCGGAACAGGCCGGAAATGCGCCAGGTCACGTCGACCCGCGCGCGGCCCATGGCGGCGGTCGGCAGCACTTCGACGCCGGTGACGCGGCCGCTGGCGCCGTCCCAGAGCGGCCGGCAGCCCATGAGCGCAAAGCCCTGCGCGATCTCCTCGCCGCCGGTGCGCAACGTGGCGCTGCCCCAGAGGTCGATGACGACCGCGCGCAAGAACTCGCCGTGCGCCTGCAGATGCGCGCGCACGACCTCGTCGGCGGCGAGCCGGCCGAGGTCCATGGCGGTCGGCGTCGGCAGGGTGCGCGGATCGGCGGTGAAGAGATTGCGGCCGGTCGGCAGCACGTCGCGCCGCCCGCGCGTCGGCGAGCCAGCGGGGCCGGGCGCGACGCGCTTGCCGTCGAGCGCCGCAAGAAGCGCCGCGCGCTCCGCCGCGGCGCTCTGCTGCCATGCCGGATCGCCGATCTTCGCCGGCGCGCGACCGTAAACGTGCAGGCCGTCCTTGATGGCGAGGTCCTTGAGGTCGCACAGCCAGGCATCGATGCGGCACAGCGCGTCGTCGGGCGCGGCTGCGCGCGCGATACCGGCCTCCCGTGCCAAGCCGGTGCCCTGCGCCGTCTGGACGATCAGTGCGGCGAGGCGTTCGCGCCGCCGCCGGTCGAGGCCGTCGGCCTGCGCGTACTCGTCGATCAGGCGTTCGAGCTCGCGCGCCTCGCCGGAAAGCCCGCCGTCAACGAGCGGCGGCGGCAGGTGCCCGATGGTCAGCCCGGCGATGCGGCGCTTGGCCTGCGCGGCCTCGCCCGGATTGCTGACAATGAACGGATAGATCACCGGCAGCGCGCCGGTCATGATTTCCGGGAAGCATTCCGTGGTGAGCGCGACCGCCTTGCCGGGGAGCCATTCGAGCGTGCCATGCGCGCCCATGTGGACGAGCGCATCGATCTTCGCCACGTGCTGCAGCCAGAGGCCGAAGGCGACGAGCGCGTGCCGCGGCGGCAGCAGCGGATCGTGATAGTCGGCGCGGCGCTCGACCGCGCGGCCGCGGTCGGGCGGCAATGCGACCAGAACCTTGCCGAATGTTTGCGCGCGGAAGCGAAAGCGGCCGTCGCGCACGTCGGGGTCGTCCGCGGGTTCGCCCCAAGCTTCGCGCAACCGCGCGACGGCGGCATCCGGCACGCGCGCCAGCAAGGTTTCATATTCGCCGATGCTGAGTGTGGCCTCATCGCAGCCGGCGGCGAGCGCATCGAGCAAATGACGCGGCGTTCCCGGAGCGCCGCGCACCACATAGCCGGCGGCGGCGAGATCGTCGAGGAGCGCGATCACGCTCGCCGGCACGTCGAGCCCGACCGCATATCCGGTGCGCCCTGGTGCGCCGGGATAGTCCGGCATCAGCACCGCGATCTGCCGCTCGCGGCGCGGCAAGGTGCGCAAACGCACGAGCGCGGCGATCCGGTCGGCGACCATCGCCACGCGGTCCGGCTCGGGGCGGCTCGTGAGCGCGGTGAACGCGAGCCCTTCGTGTGGCGGCAGCGGATCCTTGAAGGCGACGGCGCCGGCGAGGATGCGGCCGTCGAGTTCAGGGAGCACGATGTGCATCGCAAGATCGGCGGCGCCGAGCCCGCGGGCGCTTTCTTGCCAGGCCGCGCGTCGGGTGGTGGCGCTCACGACCTGCAGCACGGGAACGCCGGCCGCATCGAGCGGCGTCGGCTCGCCGATGTTGCCGCCGGCAGCGAACGCCGTCGTGGTGACGACGACCGCGGGAGCGAGCTGCGCAAACGCGCGGCGCAAAAATTCGGCAGCGTCGCGATCCTTCAAGCTGGTGACGAAGAGCGCAGCCGGCGTCAGGCCGCGGGCGCCCAAAGCCGCGCACAGGGCGTCGACCGGCGCTGTGTCGGCGGCGAGCAGCATGGCGCGATAGAAGATGATCGGCACAACCGCCTTGCCCGGTTCGAGCGAGGAGATCAGCTTGCCGACATCGATTGCGCCTACGCCCGGCAAATAGCCGGCGAAGCGCGGCACCGGCCGCGGCCTCTGCGCCTCGAGCGCGTGCCCGGCGTGGCGGGCAAGGGTGCGCAGCAGGGCGCGCAAATTCTCGCCGCCGCCTTCGCGGAAGAAGCCGAGCAGCGTGTCCAGCTCCGCGGATGGCAGCGTCGAGGCGGCGGCGAGGCGCGCATCGTCGCGATCTTCGCCCGGCAGCACCGCGAGCCTGATGCCGCGCTCGCGCGCCAGCGCCGACAGCCGTTCGATGCCGTATCGCCACCAATCGAGGCCGCCGAGCAGGCGCACGACGATCACCCTGGCGTGGGCGGCGACGCGGTCGATCCACAGATCGACCGACATGGGATGGCGCAGGTCGCGCAGATGCGCGAGCCGCACGCTCGGCAGCACGGTGCGTTCCGCTTCCCACGCCACGGCAAGGCTGGCGAGGTCGCTGTCGGCGAACGAGAGCACGACGATCTCGCCCGGCGGCTGGCCGAGATCGACCGCTTCGACGATTTCGTCGAGGTTGGTCGAAGTCGTCGCCAACAGATGCATCGTCTGCCCCGACGGCTTACCCGATCAGCGCGCGCGTCACCGCCGCGCGATCGAGCCCCTTGAGCCCGATCACCACCAGCCGGCCGTCGCGCGGCTCGGCGGCGGCCCACGGCCGGTCGTATTGATGCGTCACCCGCGGTCCTACCGCCTGCACCAGCAGACGTAGCGGCTTGCCCGCCACGGCGGCGAAACCCTTGACGCGCAGCACGTCGAAATTTCCCGCAAGTGCGGCGACACGGGCGGCGAGCGCGGACGGATCGGCGATCTCGCCGAGCGGCACGACGAACGAATCGAAATCGTCGTGATCGTGCTCAGGCTCATCGTCGTGCCGCGTGCGGCGGTTGGCGATGTCGTCCTCGGTGCCGACGCCGAGTCCGAGCAGCAGCGCCTGATCGACCTTGCCGTCGGCGACCGTGATCACCTTGACGCTGCGCGGCAGTACGCTGGCGATCGCCGCCTGCGCCTTGGCGATGCCCGCCGCATCGATGAGGTCGCCTTTGTTGAGGACGACGAGATCGGCGCAGGCGATCTGATCATCGAATACTTCCTCGACCGGGTCGTCGTGCGCGAGCGCGCTGTCGGCGGCGCGCTGTCGGGCCAGGGCGTCGAGGTCGTCGGCGACGCGGCCGCTGGCAAGCGCCGCGCCGTCGACGACCACCACGACACCGTCGACGGTGACGCGGCTTTTGATCGCCGGCCAATGGAACGCCTGCACCAGCGGCTTCGGCAGCGCGAGGCCCGAGGTCTCGATCACGATATGCTCGACGCCGTCGCGCGCCAGGATGGCGTCGAGCGCCGGTACGAATTCGTCCGCCACCGTGCAGCACAGGCAGCCGTTGGCCAATTCAACGATGTTCTCCTCGGGGCAGGCCTCGTTGCCGCAGCCCTTGAGGATTTCGCCGTCGATGCCGACGTCGCCGAACTCGTTGACGATGACGGCGAGGCGGCGGCCCTGCGCGTTCGCCAGCACGTGCCGGATCAGCGTCGTCTTGCCGGCGCCGAGAAAGCCGGTGACGATGGTGCAGGGAACGCGCGCAAGGCTTTGCCGCGAACCGTTCATGCATCAACCTCCTCGAATCCGATCGGCGGGACGCGGGCGATCAGGCCGCGCTTGAGCGGCTCCGGCCGTCCCCGCCAGGGGAGAATGCCGTCAGCGGCGCGCGCGAGCAGCCGCGCGCCCTCGACCAGCGCTCCGGCAAAAGCCGGGTCGAGGCCGCCGAAAACGTAGGTCCATGAGCCGTTGCAGCGCAGCGCGGCGCTTGGGCCGCGCGAGCAATTGGCAAGGCAGCGCATCGGGCGCACGGTGACTTCCGTTCCGGCGGCGGCGCGTTCGACCGCCGCGGCGAGCACAGCGCCGGGACGCAGTTCGCTGTCAGGCTCACCGACGGGCCGGCAGGTGACGCACACATAGATGGTCGGCGCGTCGGCCGCCGCGGCCACGCGATCTGTCACGCTCGGTTGATCGCAAGAACTCACCCGCGCCGCTCCGACATGCGTCACGGGGTGCAGAGGGTGAACGACCGATACCGAGGCACCCCGCCCGGCCAACGACCGCATCGACGGCAGGTCTCCTGGCTCGCGGCTTGCCGCCCGTTACCGCCTTCCCGGGTGAACCCAGTGGCTTCGGATTGGCACGGGCTTGCCGCTTACAGTTGCGGGGGCAGCTGCGGATTAGGAACGCGCCGGTTCCGCACCGCATTCCCTATTGGCTCTCACATGAGAGGCCGTCGAATAGCCGCGACTAAACGGCCGTCCCGCGGACTTTGTCAATGCCGCCGCGGACGCCTTGCGGCCGGGCTGGCGGCCGCTATTATTGTCGGCGCTGTCGGTTCCCGCATCGGCGGGACGCAATAGGGAACGCGGTGAGAGCTTGCTCGAAGCCGCGGCTGCCCCCGCAACTGTGAGCGGCGAGCCTCCTCGTCGATCCACTGGAGCCCGCTCCGGGAAGGTCGAGACCAGGCGCTGACCCGCAAGTCAGGAGACCTGCCGGCGGCGTTGGCCTCTGTCTCGGTCCTCGGGTGGAGGACGAAGGAGAACGAAATGTCCACTCTGATCCGTTCGGTTGCACTGCCGGATGCGCGCCGCGACGCGATACGTTACGGGCTCGCCGCGATCCTGCTCGGCATCCTGTTCATCGGGGTGACCGGCTTCGCGCCGCTCCAGGCGCTGCACGACGCCGCGCACAACACCCGTCACGCCATCAGCTTCCCCTGTCACTGACGGGACTATCATGTTTCGCCGGATTTTTGCGGCCGCGCTCGGCGCCGGCATCGGCGTCGGCGTGCTTATTGCCGCCCTCCAGCACGTCGCACTGGTGCCGATGATCCTCGAAGCGGAGAAGTACGAAAAGGGCACGGTGGCGCCGCATCACGAGCACGGCGCGATCTCAACACAGTCCGGCATCGCCATGGCCTCGCTGCTTGTCACCGAGGCCAAAGCGCACGATCACGAGGCCGACGCGCCCATGGTCGCCGAAGACTCGCCGTGGCGTCCCGTCTTTACCTGGATGGCAACGACGCTCACCTCGGTCGGATTCGCGCTGCTGCTGGTCGGGGCCTACGCGGTCAGCGGCCGCGCGGTCGACGCACGTGAAGGCTTGCTGTGGGGGATCGCCGGTTTTGCTGCGTTCGCGCTCGCGCCCGCGTTCGGCCTGCCGCCGGAATTGCCGGGATCGGTCGCGGCCGATCTTGTCGCCCGCCAGGCGTGGTGGATCGGAACTGCCGTGGCGACAGCGGCGGCGATCGGGCTCATGCTCTTTGTCCGCGCCTCCTGGGCCATTCCGGCCGGCGTTGCGCTGCTCGTCGCGCCACATGTCATCGGCGCGCCGCATCCGCCGGCGGGCGCAGGTCTCGTTCCAGCCGAGCTTGCGGCGGCGTTTGCTGCGCGCTCGCTCGGAATTAACGCCGCGTTCTGGGCATTGCTCGGCTTGGCGACCGGGGCGCTCTACGCCCGTCTCGGCCGCACCGCCGAGGCTTGACGGCGCGCCGCTTGCGCACCCTCGTGCTCGGCGGCGCCCGCTCCGGCAAGAGCTGTTATGCCGAAAGCCTGATCGAGGGGTTGCCGCCGCCCTGGGCGTACGTGGCGACGGCTGAGGCGGGCGACGACGAAATGGCCGCGCGCATAAAGGCGCATCGCGCGCGCCGCGGCGCCGAATGGCGCACGGTCGAGGCGCCGCGCGACCTTGCCGCGGCGCTTGCCGCTTGCGGGAGAATGCCAGTGCTGGTCGATTGCCTGACGCTGTGGCTTTCAAATCTCATGCTGGCGGAGGCCGATATCGATGCGGAAGTCGAGCGCCTGGAAACGGCGCTGGCCGCGGCGGCCGCACCGGTGGTTCTGGTCGCGAACGAGGTCGGCTCCGGCATCGTGCCTGACCATCCGCTCGGCCGCCGCTTTCGCGATCTGCAGGGCACTCTCAACCAGCGGCTCGCCGCGGGCGCGGACCGGGTCGTGCTCATGGTCGCCGGCCTCCCGCTCGCCGTGAAGGGCGCCGTGAAGGAAACGTCATGACCGAAACGATCGACAAGGCCGAAGCCGAGCGCCACCGCGCCAAGATGGCGAAACGCAAGGCGGTGCAGGACGCCGAGGTGGCGCAAAAGACGATCGAGAAGGGTCTCCTCATCGTGCACACCGGCACCGGCAAGGGAAAGTCGACCGCGGCCTTCGGCCTCGCCTTGCGCATGCTCGGACGCGGCCACCGCATCGGCGTCGTGCAGTTCATCAAGGGCGCGTGGCATTCGGCCGAGGGCGACGCGCTCGTCCGCTTCGGCGATCAGGTCGCCTGGCACACGATGGGCGAGGGCTTCACCTGGGACACGCAGGACCGCGCGCGCGATATCGCGGCCGCCGAGCGCGCCTGGGCGAAGGCGCGCGAACTCATGGCCGATCCGAGCTTTTCCCTCGTCATTCTCGACGAGCTCAACATTGCGCTGCGCTACGACTATCTCGATCTCGGCGCCGTGGTTGCCGCGCTCGCCGCACGCCGCGAGGGCCTGCACGTCGTCGTCACCGGCCGCAACGCCAAGCCGGAGCTTGTTGCCGCCGCCGACCTTGTCACCGAGATGACGCTGGTGAAGCACCACTTCGCCGCCGGCGTGAAGGCGCAGCCGGGCATCGAGTTCTGAGAACATGCCGGCGCGCGCGCTCATGTTCCAGGGCACGGGCTCGGACGTCGGCAAATCTCTGATCGTCGCCGGGCTCGCCCGCGCGTTCGCCGCGCGCGGTCTCGCCGTGCGCCCATTCAAGCCGCAGAATATGTCGAACAACGCGGCCGTGACCGCCGACGGCGGCGAAATCGGCCGCGCCCAGGCCCTGCAGGCGCGCGCGGCGCAAACCGTGCCGACCGTGCACATGAACCCGGTGCTGTTGAAGCCGCAGAGCGAGATCGGGGCGCAGATCGTGGTGCAGGGCCGCGTCTACGGCAGCGCCAAGGCCGCCGCGTACCAGCAGATGAAGCGCGAGCTGATGCCGTTCGTGCTCGACAGCTTCGCGCGCCTGCGCGGCGAGGCCGATATCGTGCTCGTCGAGGGCGCCGGCAGCGCCGCCGAGGTCAATCTGCGGGCGAACGACATCGCCAACATGGGCTTCGCCCGCGCCGCCGACGTGCCGGTGGTGGTGATCGGCGATATCGACCGCGGCGGCGTGATCGCAAGCCTCGTCGGCACCAAGGCGGTATTGCCGGACGAGGATGCGGCGCTCGTCCGTGGCTTCATCGTCAACAAATTTCGCGGTGACGCGGCGCTGTTTGCCGCCGGGATGGAGCGTGTTGCCCAGGCGACCGGATGGGAGGCGCTCGGGCTCGTTCCCTATTTCGCGGACGCGCGGCTGCTTCCGGCCGAAGATGCGCTCGCGCTTGAACAGACCCACGGCTCCGGCACTTTCCCGCGCCGGCAGGACTCCAGGCGCGTAAAAATCGCGGTGCCGATCCTGCCGCACATCGCCAACTTCGACGACCTCGATCCGCTCGCGGCCGAGCCGGCGGTTGATCTGGAGTACGTGCGGCCGGGTGCGGCGCTCCCGGGCGATGCCGA
>Ga0116216_10003136_pt1 | contig 10791 bp, 10 predicted proteins | sample Sb_taG_11_FD_89696 | JGI IMG/M metagenome (GOLD analysis project Ga0116216, IMG submission 89696) | Peat soil microbial communities from Weissenstadt, Germany - Sb_50d_3_AS metaG | ecosystem: Environmental > Terrestrial > Soil > Wetlands > Peat | place: Germany: Weissenstadt | collected 2010-09-21
AAGCTCTTAGTCAAAACCGTCACCTTGTCACGCGGCAGGTGCTTCAGCGCTTCGGCCACATGCGGATGGCTTCCGTAAGCGTCGGTCGCATCGAAGAATCGCAGCCCCTGGTCGTAGCCATTGAGCAGCAATTCAGAAAGGCCCTTCAGGCCGAGCGCAGTCTGATTGGAGTGATGGCCGAAGCCAATCGTGCCCGTCCCCATGGCGAGCCGGCTGGTCTTGATGCCGGTCTGTCCCAGCACCACCGTGTCTGAGGCCTTGAACTTCTTCGCCAAGGCCGGCGAAGCAGAGGCCCAAGCCGCCAGACCGCGCGAGCCAACCCAAGCCGCTCCCAACCCGCGGGCTGCATGGACAATGAAATCTCGCCGCCTCATACCTACCCCCAAAGAGCCACTCGCTCCAGTTTCACTTAATTATGGACTTCCCTGAGAACAATTGGTCACCCGGCATTCGTGTGGGGAGGATACTCTTGTCTATTTTCACCCACGCTGCAGGTCGTAAACAACCTTGACAGGCTTTCCATCTGGCGGTGCTCGGTTACGTGCCGGACGCAAACTCGCGGCAGGAGCGCCTGATTAATTCCTGGCCCACAGAGTCCGGCTCTACGAATTGGAAGCCATAGCGAAAGGCGTTTCGTTGGTGAACCAGTGCACGAACCCACACCAGACCGAGCGCAAGCCTGAACTCTAACCGGACAACCTGGCCGCGGGGAACCTCTATTTTCAGCATGGCAGCGAGTCCGCCTTCGCTGATGTCCACGGTGCGCCCCATCACCAAGCCGCCGGCACGCGGATAAATCTTGAGGTCGATATCCAGCTTGAATCGCGGATAGTGTCGTGTCTCGATCAGGCCTTCAGTCGGGTGTGCTCCGAATCGATTCTTGGATTCCAACTTCTTCTCCGCGGCGAGTTGATCCGCTGGACGAATCACCCAGGACGAATGCCCGTTCCGACCGCCGTTGCAGGCGAAGATCAGGCCATTAAATACCTCATCGGCACAGAAGCTCCGCAACTTCAACACAAACCTGGATCCAATCCTCACCCGCAGGAATCGAAACAGGCAAATCACAAAATGGAGGCTCTCTGCAAACCCGAATCGATGGCGCAAAAGAACGCAAAATATTCTGGAATAAGGACTTATCTCGTCGAAGCATGCCTAGACCACCCCGCGCAACGGCGTGGTGTCCGGATTCTACCATTGTCAAATAGCTAATGTCTATTCGTGTATAATATCCTGTCGAGCACAATCGAGTCAAGCAGAGGAACCAGCGTGCGCCGATCACGGCGGGGAGGAACGGGGAACCACAAGGCCGGTACGATAACGGAAAAACAGTTGTCAGTTCTCGGTTCTCAGTTTGTTCCTCCAAGGAAGCCTTACGCTGAGTGTCACCACCTTTAATCATCGCTACATTTTGTCCGAGACCAGCATTTGCTCGACGATTTCGGCGAGGACTCGACTGGCCTCCGCATCAATCGGGCCGCGGGTCGCTTCCTGAAACTTGCTTGCCCGCTCCTTTTGATCGAGGTAATAGACGATGGCGGGCAGCACCCGGCGAACTTCGCCGCAGAGAGCGCGCAAATGCATCAGGCCGTCCACATCCAGACCGCTGCCCTGCAATCCGGACTGCAATTTGGATATTTCCCCGACCAACTGCTGGATCTCACTCTTCCAATGATCGAATTCGGTTTCATATTTCAAGAAAGACTCGGCGTCGCCGACGATCAGCAGTTCCAGGGTTTTCAGATCGGTCGGGGAGAGCGGCTTGCCTGACTTGAGTTTTGGCAGCAGCGAGCCGAAACCCATCGTGGACTGAAAGACTTCCCGCGCCTGGGCTTCGAGTTCTTCGACTTGATCGCCCAATAGCCCATAGTTGTCGCTGGTTTCGACCTGGGTACAGCGGGACGCCAGCGCGAGTGTTTTCTGAATGGTTTCGTTTACGGTTGGGGCATCGGCCATTACAGTGCCTCTCTAATGTCGAAATAGTCTAGCATTTGGACTAGCGACCGCGGCCTGTTCCAAAACGGGAAGGCGTTACGGTGAACATTTTGCACGGGATTGATAAGGATTGCGAATAGAAAGTGCACAAGCGCGCATTTTGTTATTGACTCTCATTTTGGGCTGTACTAATCTCTCGCGCACTCCGGCTGCGCCACTCAGCCGTTGGTTTTCTTTTTTTGCGTCCGCTTCGTCTGCTGTGCGCCACTGCGTCAGCAAAAGTTGCGTCGGGCGACCTCTGGGTTGAAGTCTAGAGGATTCCACCGGAGCTTGCATCCATGAACGGATGCGACTTCATGCGCTACTCGTGTGCCTGAAGCCGTCCACCGAAGAACCGTCCAGCCGCCGCGTTTTTGCGGGCCCACCTTTGTGGTCCGCGTGACGGAGAACTTCCCTGAAATTAAAACACCAGCTCCAGGCGCATTAAACCTGGCAGAGCCGGAGGTATAGGCAGCCAGGCGAAGGACACATTACGAAGGAGGAATCGTGATCAAAACAGCGAAACGTGCGACAGTTTTTGCGTTGGCGATGCTGTTCCTCGCGGGAATGGCATTGGCTCAAACCGATCCGGGAGTTCAGAGTGCGAGCCGCGGCACGGGCGCGACAATTATTACGACTGACCCGAACGGCTTCTTGCCGTTTTTTCAGGACGGTCAGAATCGCTTCAATGACATAGAATCAGTTTCCAACAGCCCGAGCAACAACAACGGCTTGGGACCGCGGTTCAACTCGAATCAGTGCAGTTCCTGTCACTCGCAACCTGCGGTGGGCGGTACGGGCGCTGCGGTCAACCCCCAATTCTCGTTTGCCGGCAGTCCAGTCGCGCCTAAGGACTCGACCCCGTATTTCATTACTGCCAATGGCCCTACCCGGGAGGCCCGGTTTCCGTTCTTCTTTAACGCGAACGGAGGGGTAAACACCGGCAATCCCAATGGCGGAGTGGAAGACCTGTTCACGGTCAGCGGCCGCTCTGATGCAGGCAGTTGCAGTCTGCAGCAGCCCAGTTTCAATGCTGCGGAGCAGGCGAACGACATCATCTTTCGCATTCCCACACCGGTGTTCGGCGCGGGCTTGATAGAGAACCTCGAAGACTCAACCCTGCTGAAGAACCAGGTAAACAATCTCAACAACAACTTTGGCATTGCCGGTGCGTTCAACCATAACGGAAACGACGGCACCATCAGCCGTTTCGGCTGGAAGGCACAGAATAAATCGCTGCACATCTTTGCCGGTGAGGCCTACAACGTAGAGATGGGTGTCAGCAACGAGCTGTTCCCGCAGGATCGTCCACTGCCAGGCGAGGACGGCAATGGCGGTAGCGGGCTGACCGGGCTGCCGTCGAACTGCCTGAACCTCACTGGAACAGGGTACCCGGAAGACACGTCCAACCCAACGTCAACGCCGCAGGCGGCGGTTCTGGATGACGTCTCGGCGTTTGCCAACTTCATGCGGTTTCTGGCTCCCCCACCAACCGGAGGAGTGGTGCTGAACGGACAGCAAGTATCGGCCTCGACGATCGCGGCCGGCGCCTCGCTGTTCACCGCAATCGGCTGCGCGACCTGCCACAATTCGACGCCCGGCACGACGCAAGTATCGAACTTCGTTCCTGCGTTGAGCGGCGCCCCGGTGAATGCGTTCTCTGATATTGAGATCCATCATATGGGCACGGGTCTGGCGGACAACGTTTCGCAGGGCGGCGCCGGTGGCGACCAGTTCCGCACGGCTCCGTTGTGGGGTTTGGGACAGCGAATCTTCCTGCTCCACGATGGGCGCACCACGAATCTGAATGCGGCAATTGAAGCTCATCAGGGCCATGGCAGCGAAGCCACCAATGTCGAGGAGAACTTCGACAACCTGAGTCAACAACAACAGCAGGAAATTTTGGACTTCCTGCGGTCGTTGTAGTGGTGGGATTCTGGCGGGGCTCGAGGGGGTCTCGCCAGAGTTTTTTCGGGGGGCGCACGGGCGCGGACGCCCGCGTCTACATTTGAAGGGAGAAGTATGCGCTGTGTAGTTTTGCGTTTTTTAGGTCTTGGGTTGTTTGTATCTTTCTTGGCTTGGGGGCAAAGCGCGCAGAGGAACGGCGGGGACTTTTCCAACGACACTCACCCCGTGACGAAGGTGCCGACTGGGGTCATTCTGGTGAAGGGAGCGTGGTCGAGCGCGAGTGATTCCGTGACGCCCGTCCCGGAGGACGGAAGCGTGACCAACAACGTCTTCCGCGATCAGTATTTTGGAATGACCTATGCTCTGCCCAGGGACTGGACGGAGAAATATAAGGGGCCGCCGCCTTCGGACAGCGGCCGCTACGTGTTGGCGCAGATCACGCCCGGAGACTCATTCAAAGGACCGGCTCGCGCGAGCATTCTGATCACCGCACAGGACATGTTCTTTACGCCGCTGCCTGCGACCAACGCACAGGAACTGATCAACTATACGAAGAACAATTTGCAGGCCGACTACAAATTGGAGCTGCCGCCTACGCAGACCAGGATTGGCGGGCGGCCGTTTACGTTTTTTGCTTATTGGTCTCCGGTGGCGGAGCTGCATTGGTATGTGGCGGCCAGCGAAATCCGCTGCCACGCTGTGGAAATTGTGCTGAGCAGCCGGGACACGAAGCTGCTGGAGAGCCTGATGCTGGACATGAGCAAGATGGAAGTGCCGGCGGAAGCCAGTCCCATGGCCGGGACTGGCGGGGGCGATGTGCCGGTTTGCATCAAGGACTACGCGAGTGGCGAGAACGTGATTGCGCGGGTTGATCCGGTCTTCACCGAGCACAGGTTTAATCCGGTTCCGGTGCGGATCATCATCGATAAGGAAGGCAAGGTAAAGCACATCCACTTTCTTAGTGCATTTCCGGATCAGGCGAAAGCCATCACCGATGCCTTCAAACAATGGAAATTCAAGCCGTATCTGCGGGACCGGAAGCCGGTGGAAGTGGAAACCGGAATTATGTTTGGACGCGGGTTGCGTCCGGCGACGGGGAATGCTTCGGTTGAGTGATTTGGGTTCGGTTGGCGCTTGTAAAACGCTCTGAGCCATGAGTGAGGTTTCGGACGGGACTCGGAATTATTCTTTCGCCCCGCTGGGGCTTTCTGTTTCCCGCACTATTCCCCACGGCTCACGCCGTGGGCTGCATTCTGTCGCCGCTTCGCGGCTAACAGCAGGAGGTTTTGCTCTATCGTATTGCTCCCGACGTCGAGCAGACACGACTTTCTCGTTGGATATCAATTTCAAATTGGCAGTGCACAGGCGTGGACATCTGCGCTTCCATTCTAGTAGTCGATTCCCTTTAGAAAGTCTGGGGATTGTACGTATTGGAAGCGTCTGGGGTCGTTCTTGACCAGGGAATCGGCGTACTGGTTCCAGACGGTGCCGTGGGCTCCGGTGGTGTTGTCCTGCACCACAGTCTGGTCGAGAAGGTAGTTGGAAAAGTTCTGATTGCTTCGGGCCTGGGTATCCCAGTGGGCTTCGACGCTGGCATTGTGGGCGTCCTCGGCTGCGTGGGCGGCGTCGGCCTGGGCTTTGGCGTTGGCTCCGATCTGATGGATTCTGCCGATTTCGGCCTGCGTCTGGGATTGGATCACGGCGCCGTTCTGTCGCCAACTGTTGGCGATGGCGGTTATGGTGGGCCACTCTTGATCCGCGAGCTGCTTGGGCAAGATTCCCTGATTTATCGTTATGGCCCAACTGCCGCCGGTGATGGGCCGGAGTGCCGAGACCAGAAGGCTGGACGCCATGAGGCCCTTGCCGTCATGGGAATCGATGTCCGCCATCAGCAGAACGGCATCGGTGACTTGCGGCGGGGATGGTGGCATCCTTTTCGCGCTGATGATGTTGATGGTGGGAATGGGTTGGCCCTCCTTTTGATGAACTTGTTTCACGACGGCCAGGAACGCCTGCACCAGATCGCCGCCGGAGGGATAGGCGGTGTACTTCCCAGGCAAAGGCCGTCCACTCCTGAGCGCCATCTGAGTTTGCGGACTGCGCGGGTCCATGATGGGGAGATAGATTCCCAGGTGGATTGATTCTCCCTTGGGACCGGCTGCGTTGACGCCGCCTCGGGCGGCGCTGGTGATTTGCCAGCCTGTAGGGAGGTCGATGCTACCGCTGCCGTCGGGGAAGGGAGTTTGGCGCATGGGCGGGACGGCGGCAGACTGGGCTGGAGTCGCTGGCTGGGCGGAACTCGCGTGCCACACTTCATTGAGCTTTTTGAGCATGGGGTTGGCAGTCGTGCCGAATCGCTGGGCGTCGTCGAAGATTAGCGCCCCGGCTGGTTGGCTGCCGCTGGGCATAGAGACGATTGCCATGCCGGCGAGATGTTTTCCGGCTTGCGTTTTTGCGGTCACGGTGAAAAAGGTGGCTACCGAGTCTCGGCCGCCGGCCTGAAAGAATCTTCCGATCTGGGGACGCTCGCCGAAGCGGCTGTGGGCATTGCGCAGGATTGCGCCCATGGCACCTTGCATTGAGGTCTGGCCGGTAACGGGTCCGTAGACGATTTGGCCGCCGCCGGGATTGTCGATGGTCTTCAGGCCGTCTTGCGCGTAAGCTGCGGCGCAGAGCAAAAGTAAGGTGAGCTTCGCGAGGAGTTGGATTTTAGGGCGGGACATGCGCTCTCCTGATTGTGGTCTTCAAACAGATTGCGAGATTCTCGGACGGAGAATCTGGGGAGGGATGACCAGTCAAGAGTAGTCATTCGGAATGCGTTGTCAAGCGGAATTGCTCTGCGGATTGATTGGTAACGTCAAACAGCGGACAGGAGTGTCCGCTCTACACGGGCTTAGGCGGCCTGGCCTTTGGCGGCGGCGCGGTCTACCAGTTCGGTTCTCGTCCAGGTGTAGCGGATGCGGTGGATTACGGTGATGGTGGACAACACCGCGATGATCCACAGTACCGGGGCCATGCGGTTGAAGAGGGCTCCGATGATTACCAGCACCAGGCGTTCGGGGCGCTCCATGAAACCTACGCGGCAGGAGCCGATGAGCGATTCGGCGCGTGCGCGGCTGTAGCTGACCATGATGGCGCTGATCATGACGATCGCGGTGAGCACGACGTAGAAGAAGCGGTCGCCGCGAGCGTAAAAGACCAGCAGTCCGAGAAATTGGGAAGCGTCGCTGTAGCGATCGACTACGGAGTCGAAGAAGCCGCCGAAGCGGGTAACGCGATTGCTGGCTCGGGCTACGGCGCCGTCGACCAGGTCGAAGAAACCTGAGCCGATGATAACCAGCCCGGCGTAGCGGAACAGGCGAGCCTGATTGTCGCCGTTAGCGTATCCAAACAGAAACGCGGCGATGATGTTGACCACCAGACCCATGAAGGTGAGCACGTTTGGGTTGACGCGGGCGAGGGCAAGCCAGCGCACAATGGCATCCAGGAGGACGCCGCAGGCGCGTCCGAAGGCGCTGGTCCAGGTTCGGTAGGTCCGGGCTGACCCGGCCCGGGCGGCACCGGTTCTGCTGGCGTCGCTCACCCGGCTGCGGCCTCGTCGTGTATGGTGCTCAATTTCAGGATTTCCATTTCACGCTTGCCGTTGGGCGTGACTACGATGGCAGTGTCGCCGACTTTCTTGTTTAGAAGGGCGCGGCCGATCGGGGAGCTGGTCGAAATCTTTCCGGCGGGGAAATCGGCTTCTTCGCTGGTTACCAGTTTGTATTCGACTTCTTCGTTTTTGTCGTTATCGTGAACCCGGACGGTCGATCCCAGCCCCACCTTGTCGCGGGGAATGTTGTCCATGTTGATGAGGGAAAGGTCGGCAATGCGTTTGCCGAGTTGACGGAGACGGGCCTTGACGAATTCCTGGCGCTGCTTTGCCATGTGATATTCGGCGTTTTCGCTGAGGTCTCCCAGGGCCGCGGCTTTCTTGATTTCCTTGGGGAGTTCGTGGACCAGTTCGTGTTCGAGCTGGTTCATTTCGTCCTGCAGCTTGCGTTTGATTTGCTCCGTCATGCTGGGAGGGATTATAAACCTAGCGCGGGCGCTCGGCTCGGGCGCTTGGGGAAAGGCCGCATGCTAGAGGGAAGTCGAACGGGAAATTCAAAAGTGGAAGCCTTAGGCTTGGAATTCGGAAGCTTCGGGGAATCGCAGATTCGACTTGGACAAGGCTTTGGTGAGCAGCTCCTCGATGAGCGGCTCTTCGCAGTTCTTTGCCATGGCCAGTTCGCTGACCAGGAGGTAGCGGGCCCGTTCCAGCATTTTCTTCTCGCGGAAGGAAAGCGCTTTGGACTGGTTCAGCACCAGCAGGGCTTTTAGCACATTGGCGACTTCCAGCAACGAGCCGGTACGCATCCGCTCGGAATTTTCCTTGAAGCGGTATTTCCAGTCGGTGTTGTTGTCGCAGGCTCCATCTTCAAGAAAATCCACGATTTTCTGGATTTCGCCGTTCTTAACCACCCGCCGCAGACCCACGGTCAAAACGTTATGGAAGGGCACCATGACTTTCAGGCTGCTGGACTTGATCTTGAGCAGATAGAAGTTTTCCACGCTCTCGCCGATAGTGCGGCTGCTAATTTGCTCAATAATTCCGACGCCATGATTGGGGTAGACGACCTTGTCGCCTATGTGGAAATTGCCATCGCCATTCAGCATGAAAAATCACCCACGGACAGAGGAGGGAATGCGAGGAACAACACTGCATGAGTCTACCCGAATTGGGACGGAAAGGCAATCTGTCGCGGGTTCTGGTCGCTTCCTCTCGAATGAACTACATGAGGACTCGACGTGACAGAAACGCGATGTGCGTTGCACCGGTCGAAGAACCTTCGTAAGTTGTTCATTTTCCAAGTTGGTTGACTGCATTACTCCCCGAGCCACGCGCCGTAGGGTTTCAGCGACTCCACGTGGGCGAAGATAATCTTCATGGCGGCGGTAATCGGAATGGCGAGCAGGAGCCCCATTGCCCCCCACAGCGCGCCCCAGACCAAGAGACCCATGGTTACTGCTAAAGGATTCAGTTGCAGACGCTTACCGAGGAATCGAGGGTAGAGCAGATTGAGAGCGATGAGATGCAGGCCAAGCACCGTGGCGACGATGATCAGGACATCCTGGGAGTCGGCATGGCCGAGTCCTACAAAGATCGGCGGCACCAGGGCAAGCAGCATGCCCATATAAGGAACCAGACTCAGGAATCCGCTGACGAAACCGGCGAAATAGAAGAATGGAAGATGAAGCATCCAGAAGACGGCGGTGCTGACTGCCCCCACGAATAGCCCGATCAGCACATTTCCCACCATGAAACTACGAACCATGGCTGAAATCAGGCCGAGCGTGACATAGGCAGTATGGCGGTTTTCCAGAGGAAACAGCATGACGGTGGCCGAGCGCACGTGCTGTTGCCAGGTCAGCATGAAAAATACCAGAAAGGGCACGAACGAGACCGCCAGAATAGCTGCGCTTGCTGAGCCGAAGCCTCGGGTCAGAATGTCGGTCCAATCGGTTGCAGGTCGGACGCTCACGACGCCTTTTTCATGCTCCGGAGGCAACACCTCGAAGCGTTCCGCGTTCTTGCGGAATAGCAACGCCTCCTCGCGAACCTTGTTGGTGTATTTCGGGAGATCCTGCAGCAGCGTGGTCGCCTGATTGTAGGAATAATAAACAACTCCGCCAAGTGCCGCCAGCAACAGGAGGATCGCGATCGCCGCCGCCAAACTGCGCGGGAAACGAAGATATGTCAGCAGGTCGACGATCGGTGCCAGAATGAACGCCAGCAGCACGGAAATCAGCATTACCGCCAGCACCGATTCGCCGTAGTAGCAGAGCGCGAAGATTCCGGCAATTCCGATGATGTTCATCGACCAATGAGGACGCACCTTGGCCGCGGGCACGGCTAAAACCGGAACTGACGTCGTCGTGGCCTGCACTTCACCGGTCGCCATTCCAGCATCGTAATCTATTCTTTGGTTTTTCCGCTGGGACTTTATAATTTGCCCGTGCCCTCAGAACCAACCCACTCTCAGAACCCATCCCACCCGCGAGTACTTGGTTTGGACGTTGGCTCTAAGCGGATTGGCGTGGCCATCTCCGACCTGCTTGGCATTACGGCTCAGGGGATCGAAACCATCCACCGCCAAAACAAGCGGCTGGATTTCGGAGAACTGGAAAAGGTCATCCGCAAATACGAAGTGACGGAGGTCGTGGTGGGCTATCCGCTGCGCATGAGCGGAGCCGAAGGCATTCAGGCGGAGAAGATGCAACGCTTCGCCGAAGAACTGCGCCAGCGTTTTCCGCTGCCGGTGCATCTGTGGGACGAACGTCTGAGCTCCGCCCAGGCCAACCGCCTGCTGCGCGAGACGGACATGTCGATCAAGCGCCGCGGCCAGGTGGTGGACCAGATGGCTGCTGTCCTGATCCTGCAAAGTTGGATGGACGCGAGGAGCGGCACTTAGCAGTCGGCTGGGCAGTTTGGGCCTCGCTTATAAGGTGACCAACGGCTAACGACCATCGGCCAACGACGCATCCCCCCGCCTCATCTAAACTATTCCTAACGTGCGCTACGTTTTCACACTGATTCTCCTTGCTGCCCTCGGCTGCGGGGGATGGCTGGCTTGGACGCTGATGCAGCCGGTGACCCCGGCGGGGCAGACGTTTGTGCTTTTGCATCCGGGATACTCCACGCGACGGATCGCGGCCGAACTGCAATCCGCCGGCGTGATTCGCAGCGCCGATGCGTTTGTCGTGTGGCACTACCTTCGCCACAAGCATTCGTTGAAGGCTGGGGAATATCTTTTCGACAAACGTGCGACGTCGATTGATGTCCACAAACGGCTGGTGCATGGCGATGTTTATTTCCACACGGTCGTG
>Ga0116216_10003137_pt1 | contig 10788 bp, 12 predicted proteins | sample Sb_taG_11_FD_89696 | JGI IMG/M metagenome (GOLD analysis project Ga0116216, IMG submission 89696) | Peat soil microbial communities from Weissenstadt, Germany - Sb_50d_3_AS metaG | ecosystem: Environmental > Terrestrial > Soil > Wetlands > Peat | place: Germany: Weissenstadt | collected 2010-09-21
TCGAACAAAGTGCCCGGCCCACGAGGTCCCACAGCGCGCGCTTCTCCGGCTGAAAAGCGCGGGTGTATTCGGGAAGCAGGTCGATCTTGACGCGGGTATGGGTCCCGTCCGCTGCGTCATTACCCTTCGCGCGCCCGGACATTGGGCGGTAATGCGATGCGCCGGGCATGGCCTCCAGCATCGCTGCATAGATGTCGTCTGGAAAAACCCCGTCGAACACGAGGTGATTGAACGGGGCCTCGCCCGCGCGCGCGCCATCAATCACGCCGGCGACAAAGCGACTGAGGCTTTCGACTGACCATTGCAAGTCCGAACCTCGCTGGCAGACTAACGAACTCATCCGGCATGCTCCAAATTTGCGGGCAGCAGCATAGCAGCAAGGCTGCGGAAGCTGGAATATTTCGCCTCTCGTCGTGACAGGTCTGAGGCAATACGCTTGAGTATCCTCACGTCTGCTCGGGCCACGCCCCGCCACCGTATCCGGCGCGCGTGCCGCCTACGATCCGCGCTAGATCACCTCGAAGCTGCGGCGCTTGCCGAGCGCGGCGGCGATCGTGGGTGACTACCGCGACGCTGCCTGGCTTGTTGCGGACCGGCACGACCACCGAGACGGCGGGGGCGGCCGGCGCGGTGGGATCATTCATGCGGCAGCCTCTCAGCGGTCATGGTTGCGCGGGGCGCATCCGGGCAGGACGCGCGGAGGTCGGTGCATGCTCGAGAGCTCTCCTGATGCGGTGTTGCGAGGGGCCAGGCCAGGGACGGACGGTGCCGTCCGGTGCGACCGTAAAGGCGAGCCGGCGTGCCGCGAACCAGTTGCGTACCAGGAGGGCGCCGAAGCCGCCGACGACGGCGCCGGCGATGACGTCGCTGGGAAAATGCGCCGCGATCATAACCCGGCTCACCGCGATGATCATCGCATAGATCCACAACGCCGGGCGGGTGCGTGGACACAGCGCTCCGATGGCGACCGCCGCCGCAAACGCGGTCGTGCTGTGACCGGACGGCAGGCTCGCATAATCGGGCCGCCACGAGAACGGGACGTAGTGGAACGGACCGAGATCGGAGGGCCGCGCCCGTCCGATCAGGCGCTTGAGGATCGTGAAGATGAGGCCCGGGATGGCGACGGCGAGGAAGACGAATTCGAGGCGCACCATGATCGCGATCAGCGTCAGGTCGGCGAGACGGCCGAGCGCCGGCGAGGCGACGGCGGCGACCACCAGAATCATCAGCCCGGTCGGCACCAGGAACCATCCCGAGAGGCCGAAATCGGTGATCCGATTGAAGACGTCGACCACGATTGGCGGCAATCGCCTTATCTCATCGATCGCCCACGCGTCAACAAACACCATTGCGCCCGCCACGGCGACGATCGCGACCACAGCGCCGGCGGCGAGCGGAATCGGCGCCGGCAGGATCAGCCGTCCTCCGACCCGGCGCGGCGCGCGGCCGAGGGCTGCCAGGGCGGTCGAAAAGTTCACCGCGATCCGGCGCAGCATCGCCACCGCGACATGCCCCACGCTCTTTTCCAGGTCGCCGAGGCCGGTCACCGCGTTTCCCCTAACTGTTAGACCTCGTCCTACCGTACCTGCAGGTACCAGAACGTCCAAACTACGCCCATTTTTCCCGATCTTTCGACTACGGCATGAGGCTGCATACCATCTGATCCCGGTGCCAACCAGGGGAAACGAAAAAGCCCTCCCGCTCGTCACGGGAGGGCTTGCGCTAGCCTCGCGCGTCTCAGCCGCGCGTCAACCCGTCCGGTCGGACCTCGAGCGGTCGGGCCGTCGCGTTCGCGGGCGTGCGATCGGCAGGGATGGGATCATGAGCGCCTGCTGCCACGGAGGCGGCAGAAAGCGAGATGGCACGGGATTCTCCGGCCCACGTTTCTCCTGTGGTGGTTGGAAATTGCCACACGAGCGGGTATCAGCCATCGGGATGCGCAGTCCGAAGGCCGATCCGATGACCGACACCCCGCCCGACCGCCTGTCCAACGACCCGGCGAGCCCGCACTACGACGCGGCGGCCCTCGCCAGGGGGGTCGGCATCCGCTTCAACGGTGTCGAGAAGACCACGGTCGAAGAGTACTGCGTCAGCGAAGGCTGGGTTCGCGTGGCGGTCGGCAAGACCCTGGACCGGCGCGGCAACCCGCTCACCATCAAGCTGCGCGGAGCGGTCGAGCCGTATTTCCGGTCGGACGCCGCGTGACGTATTCGAGCCCTCCAGGGTCGTCGACACGTAGCAGCGGGGCCAGAAGATTCTGGCGATCCAGCGCCATCGAGAAGCGACCGGCGTCGGCCTGAAGGAGGCCAAAGACTTCGTCGAGGAGGTCCAGCGGCGGGCCGGAGTCTGAATGACCCGCCCGGTCGTCTGGAGCGCGTGAACGCCTTGTCGCCGGGCACAGATACAACCTCGCCTGCCGCCGCGGCGGCCGGTTCGCTCGCATTGCGGTGAAGGCGGACTTTCTGACGCCGGGCTGCCCCGGGTGACTGCCGCCCGCGCCGTCCGCCCGTTCGGCGGGACTTGCGCTTGCGCCCGGTCCGCGCCACAAATCCGGCGGTTCCGTCTGATGTTCGCGCAGCCGGGAGCGGGGCAGTGGGACGCGCGGGCGCGAGCGGGAGAGCTGTATTGGCGACCTTCAAGGCGATCCGGATCGACAAGGCCGACAAGGCGCAGACCGCCGCGCTGGTCGATTTCGACGAGGCCAATCTGATGGACGGCGACGTCATCGTCCGGGTCGAATGGTCGACGGTCAACTATAAGGATGGTCTGGCAATGACCGGCAAGGCGCCGGTGGTGCGCCGTTTTCCGATGATCCCCGGCATCGACTTTGTCGGCATGGTGGAGGCGTCGTCCGATCCCGAATGGAAGCCGGGTGACCGGGTGGTCCTCAACGGCTGGGGCGTCGGCGAAAAGCATCTCGGCGGCTACGCCGAGATGGCCCGCGTCAGCGGAGACTGGCTGGTGCCGGTGCCGCCCGGCATGACCGGGCGCGAGACCATGGCGATCGGCACGGCGGGCTACACGGCAATGCTCGCCGTCATGGCGCTGGAACGCCACGGCGTGGCGCCGACGAGGGGGCCGGTGCTGGTCACCGGGGCGGCCGGCGGCGTCGGCTCGGTCGCCATCGCCATCCTCGCCAGGCTCGGCTATCAGGTGGTGGCCTCCACAGGGCGCGTCGCCGAAACTGACTATCTTAAGGCGCTTGGTGCCGCGGAGGTGATCGACCGCGCCGAGCTCTCCGGACAGGCGCGGGCGCTCGGCCGGGAGCGCTGGGCCGGCGGTATCGACACGGTCGGTTCGACCACGCTCGCCAACCTGTTGTCGATGACGAGCTATGGCGGCGCGGTTGCAGCCTGCGGCCTAGCCGGCGGCATGGACCTGCCGGCATCGGTCGCGCCGTTCATTCTGCGCGCGGTGTCTCTGCTCGGCATCGATTCGGTCATGTGCCCGCAGCCGATCCGCCGCGAAGCGTGGAAGCGCCTGGCGTCCGACCTCGACCGCGCCACTTTGCAGGCGATGACCACAGAGGTCGCCCTGGCGGACGTGCTGGCGACGGCTCCCGACATACTGGGCGGCCGGGTTCGCGGCCGGATTGTGGTGAAGATCGGGTAAACGTTCAGAATTTGTCCATGTTCGTTGGGCATGATCGCCCACGACCTTAAGGTTAACGGGGAGTTGAGACTGCCATGTTCCTGCGTATCGCTGTCACGGTCGCATGTCTGGTTGCCGCGCTGCCGGTCCGCGCGGCCGAGCTCAAGGCCGAGGAGGCACGCCGACTTGTGGTCGGAAAGTTGTTTTCCTTCAACTGTTTCGAGGGAACGTCGGGCGCCGGACGGGTGTTCGGCGACGGCTCCGTCAGCGGTATTGTCCGCTTCCAGGGCAGCAGCACCGTACGCTACGTCACGATGCCGCCGGGCACGCTGCGGGTCAAAGGCGAAGCGGTCTGCGCCTCGGTGCGCGGCATGGGCGTGGATCCCTGCTTCACGCTGAACCAGATTGATGAGCGCACCTTTCGCGGCGCGATCACCGGCCTTAGCTTCGCGTCGTGCCAGTTCGTCCGTCGCAGCGGCCGGACCGAGGTTGCCCATGCGGGCTCGTCGCGCACGATGCATTCGGCTGTAGCCGGCGAGGAGTAGGTCGGTTACGGCTGGTTTGGACACCAACGTCAACCGGAGTGCGCCACCTCCGCCGGGGGAGGTGCCTGGCGCGGGAACAGAAGGCGCTGATAGAGCAGCGCGATCCCGATCAGGACGGTGCCGAGCCCGATGAAGGACAGCGCCCGGAAAAAGCCATCGAGGCTCGCGAGGTCGACGACGAAGACCTTCACCACCGTGATGGCGACAGTGGCCGCGGAGGCAAGCCGCGTCGGCTGCGACCTGAGCCAGATCCCGATCAGCAGCAGCGCCACGCCGAAGGCGAGCCACACCGCCGAGACGGTATATTGCTCCGCATCGCTGGTGCGGCCGGCGGTGAGCACCGGGCCGTGAAACAACCGGATCACCTCGAGGGTGAAATAGGCGAGCGCCAAGCCGACCGCCAGCACGGTGGCGACGATGCGATAAGGCGTCGGCCGCGTCCCGCGAGTCACCAGGGCGAGCACCGTCATCAGCACGGCGTTCAGGCCATAGCCGAGCAGGATCAGGTTGACGAACGGACCGCCGACGCTGTCGGAGCTGATGAGCGGATTGTCGACGATCCAGAGGCCGAGCACGACGGCGAGCGCCACCAGCGCTGCCACCACCAGCGCGCCGATGTCGTGCACGATGCTGCCGGTGCGGCCCCGGATGCGCTCGAGCCCGATCACCAGCGCCAGCCCGGCCGCGACCTGGAGTGACAGCTCGGCCAGATCGGTGCCCGGGCGATAGACGTCGCCGCCGTTCATCAGGTGGTGCAGCTCGAGGAAGCCGAGCAGCACCGTGAACAGGATCGCGGCCGCATCCACCGTGCGGGCCTGCGGGTCGTCGCCGCGCCGGCGCAGCAGATGGCCGCCCAGCCAGAATGAGGCTGCCGGCGCGCCGTATCCCCAGAGTAGCCAATTGAAGATCGGCGTCGTGCCGACGTCGCTGCCCACGATGCGCGGCTCCCAGCCGACCCGCAGGACGACAAGTGTCGCGACGGCTGCGGCCACCAGGCGCAGCGCCGGCAGTGGCCTTTGCAGGGCGACCCAGGCGATGCCCGGCACCATCAGGGCGAGCGCCACCGTGAGCCAGCCTTTGTCCAGTGCGAAGGTGAGCGCCAGCACTAGCGCGGCAATCGCCCCGGTGGCGAAGATCGCGGCGGACGCGGCAAGCCCGGGCCGCGCCACACGCTGGGTGAGCGTTTCGGTGGCGACCGCGTACGCGGCGGCAAGCAACAGCGCGACGCCGGCGAACGGGATCGAACGCTCGAGCCCGGCGATCCGATAATAGAGCGCGATCAGGATGGCGACCGGCGCGACCACCGCGGTCGTCGCCCACAGCATCGGCGCAACCGCGCGCTCCGAACGTCCCTGGGCGAGGAAGCCGCTCGCCGCGAACAGCATCATGAAGAGCGCCCCGAGCGTCAGGTGTGATCCGACCATCGGGCCGGATGGCTCCGGGATGGCACCGGCGGCGGGGCCGACCGGCAGTACGAAGGGATCGATCCGCGTTTCCACCGCCCAGTCGGCGATGACCAGGGCCGCGAGCAGGCCCGCCGCCGGAACAACAGCGACGGCCGCATCGCTGCGCCAGGCCGCCGCGACCGACGCGGCCACCAGCACGGCGAACACGATGAGTGCGACGCTGTCGTGGCGGTTGGCGATCGCCAGCATGGCGGCGGCGAACAGATATGCGGCGAGCGTCCCGGACGAGACGGCGTCGATGCGGCCGGGCAGCGCCGGCGGTCCCCACCGGAGACCGGCGACGATGAGGCTGGCGACGAGCGCAAAGCCCGCGATCGCATGGAACGCGTGAGCCGTGATCGCATCGACACGCGGGTCGGCGATGCCGGCAAACATCCACAGGGTTCCGAACGCGATCGTCGTGACGGCGAGCCAGCGCCACATGCGGAGGCGGGCGAGCCCGAGTGCCGCGCCGGTCACCACGGCGAGGTAGACGTAGAGCGACCAGTAGTCCGGCGTCCGGCTCGCGACCAGCAGCGGCGTCACGAAGGCGCCGACGAGGCCGAGGCCGGCGAGCGCCGGTCCGTGCAGCAGCGAGGCGCCGAGAGTGAGCAGTGCCACGATTCCGAGGAGCAGGAAGGCTGCCGCCGGCGACAGGAATCCGTAGAGCCCGTAGGCTGCATAGACGGTCGCATAGGCGACCGTGGTGCCGGCCGCCGTGAGAATGCTGGGGATGTGTGCGCCACGTACTGCCGCGACGCCGGACACTTTGTCCTGGCGTCGCATCCACTCGCCGGCTGCCACCAGGATGGCGGCAAGCAGGCCACCGAGGAAGATGCGCACGCCCGGGCCGATCAGCCCCTGCTCGATGGTATAGCGCACCATGAAGATGCCACCGAGCGCCAGCGCCAGCCCGCCGACGCGCACCACCCACCGGGTGCCGAAGCGCTCCTCGAAGCCCGGCTGGGCGACGGGCGCGGCGACGGGCTCCACTGCCGGCGGGGGCGGCGCGATCGGCTCAGCGACGGTCTGCTGGGTCACCGCCGGGGTGGGCTCGGCCTCGGGTGCTGCCGCCGGCCTGGCGCTGCGCTGACGGGTCAGCTCGGTCTCGACCGCGTAGAGACGGAGCTCGAGCTTGCGCAGTGCGTCGCGCGAGCCGATCGCCATCACCAGCGCGATGATCGCCACCACCGGCATCGCGACCGCAGCCAGGAGCGCGAGCCCGATCAGCGCTTCCATGGCGTTGCCCCCCCGAGGAATGGCGGCACCTTAAGGCGTTTTGCCGTCAAGTGGAGTCGCAATGAACTGCGAATCCGAGGTTCGTCAGGTGAGATCCAGGCGGAACGGCACCGCCTCGTAGGTCGAGGCACCGCGCCCAATTGCGGTGACTGCCTCCACCATGCGGCCCCTGCGGTCGAGCATACGGTCCGCGATGGTGACGATGCGGATGTTCGGCGTCGCGCTCGGCGAGGCACGGCGCAGGTCCAGCGCGACCATCGCTTCGTCGCGGTCGGGATTGAGCGCGCACACGGCGACGAAGGCGCCGGCGGTCGAGCGGCTGATCCCGGCGTAGCAATGGATCACTAGCGGTGCCGCGCGATCCCAGGCGCGCACGAACCTGATCAGGTCGGTCACATGATCATCGGCCGGCGGCGTATATCCGTCGATCGGGTCGCCGACGTCGTCCATCTGCAGGATCAGGTGATTGGCATGGGCGATCGCCGTCGGACGGACCACCAAGTCGACCTCGCGCATCAGGGTGATGACATGGCGGGCGCCGGTCTCGTCGACGGTGTCGTGGAGGCGGGAGAGCGAGCAGACATGAATCATGGCGGGCTCCTCGCAAGAGGGAGCATCTTATTCCATGGCGAGCTCGGCGAAGCGCGCGATGTAGCACGCCTTGGCGTTGTCGGCCGGCCACGGCTCGAGATGGTCCCGCTCGAATGCGTCCGACACTTTGGGTGGCGGACCGAAGAATCGCCGGGCCTCGGCGGCGGAGAAGCCGGCGAGCCTGGTCGACTCCAGATAGGCGGCGGCGCGGTCGGCCGCCTTGATCAGCCGGCGGACGTCCTCGGGGAGCTCGACCGTGAGGCCGAAGCGCCGATGGATCGCGGCGAGCAGCCGCGCCTCCACGGCCTTGTAGGCGTCGTCGAGCACCGCCTTGAATGGCGAGATCATGTCGCCGATGACGTATTCGGGCGCGTCGTGCAGCAGCACGGCAAGCCGCAACCTCCGGTCCGGATTGGGCGCGAGCTGTCGCGCCAATTGCTCCACCAGAAGCGTGTGCTGGGCGACCGAGAAGATGTGCGCGCCGCGGGTCTGGCCATTCCAGCGCGCTACCCGGGCGAGCCCGTGGGCGATATCCTCAATCTCGATATCGAGCGGCGAGGGGTCGAGCAGGTCGAGCCGTCGCCCGGACAACATGCGCTGCCAAGCCCGCGGCAGCGGTGAGTCGCCGCGGCTTCTGGCCGTCCTGCCGTGGGTGGTCTTGTCCAGGGCGGTACTGTTGTCTTTAGGCATGAGGCCGGGTGCGTGATCTCGCTCTCGCCCGTGGCGCTGTTTCCGCGGCAAGCTCGGCGTGCCGGTAGCAGGTGACCAGGTGATCGTTCACCATTCCGACCGCCTGCATGAACGCATAGACGATGGTGGGTCCGACGAATTTGAAGCCGCGCGCAGTGAGCTCCTTGGAGATCCTGCGCGACAGCTCCGTCTCGGCCGGGACCTGGGAGGTTGAGCGGAACGCGTTCACCTTGGGTCGGCCATCGACGAAATTCCACAGGAGCGCCGCGAAGCCGGGGCCTTTCTCCATGGTGTCGAGATATCCTTGGGCCGACCGGATGGCGCCGGCGATCTTGGCGCGGTTGCGCACGATGCCGGCATCCTGCATCAGCGCTTCGATCTTGCGGGCGTCGTAGCGGGCGATCCGCTCAGGGTCGAAGCCGTCGAAGGCGCGGCGGAAATTGTCGCGTTTGCGCAGAATGGTGATCCACGACAGGCCGGCCTGGAAGCCGTCGAGCACAAGCTTCTCATACAGGGCGCGATCGTCGTATTCGGGAACGCCCCATTCCTCGTCGTGATAGGCGACGTAGAGCGCGTCGTCCTTCGGCCACGGGCAGCGGATCAGCGTTGAGTCAACGGTGAGCGTCATTCGGCCGCCTTGGCGCTGTCCGGAAAGGCAAACCTCGCCCAGTCCTGTTTGATCGGCCGCACCGGCACGTCGCCTGCTAACAATACCTCGCCGCGCGAGAGCGCTTCGGCGGCGCGATCGAGGCGCAACAGCGCAAGCCCGCGGCCGCCGGCCGCCGAGCCCATGGTCCCGACTTGCCGCCCGCCGGCGGTGATCGTCGCGGCGATTTGCGGGGTGGCGCCGTCATAGCCAACCGCAACGGCGCGCGTGCGGGCGATGCCGCGATGCTCCATACGTGAGACGACTTCCTGGCCGACATAGCAGCCCTTTTCGAAATCGACGCCACCGAGCTGATCCATGTCCGCCTCATGCGGGAAGGCATCGCCGTAGCCGAAATCGACGCCGCCGCGCGGAATGCCGAGCGCGATCCGGTGCGCCTCGTACTGGCCTTCGTCCACGAGCGTGGCGCCGAGACTTGCCGCCGTATCGGCAGCCCGATGTGGTGGGAGCATGACGCGGATGCCCAGCGCCGGCAGGCGCGGATCGGGATAAGCAAGGCCCACGGACGTTGCGCCCGTGCCGTCCCATGTCGCGAGCACGCCGAGCACCTCGGACAAATCCTCGACCATGACGCGCGAGCGCAGCTTGTAGAGATTGAGCTTATCGACCAAAGCTTTCACGCGCTCGCGCGGCACGTCGAGAAAAAAACCGCCGCCGTCCTTGGCTGGCGCTTCGGTGGCGATGAAGTCGGCGATGATCTTGCCTTGCGGTGTCAGCAGCGCGCAAAAGCGCGCGGCACCCGGGCCGAGCTCCAGCATGTCGGCGCTGACAAGCCCATGCAGAAAGCTTCGCGCCTCGTCGCCGGCGACCTTTACCACTCCCCGGTCCGAAAGTAAGGCGGCCTTCATCGATGCCACAATTCCCCGTTCTCAGTCTGCAGGGCCGTCTGGGGAAGCTAAGGTCCCGCCCCGTTACCCTCAAGGGTCGCTTCTGCCGCAACGATGGAGCGCATCGGCCCGATAAGCAATCGGTGATCGGCACCGCGCCTTGACCGAGCGGCACAGTCCCACCCCTTGGGCCTCGTCACAAGCCCGATACAGCACGCGTTCAAGGAGTGAGCGCATGGCCGACGAACTGCTTTCCTTGCGCATCATTGTGGTCTCGCCATCGCCTGGCGATCGCGCGCTGTTCCGCAATGCGGCGGCCGCCGCGCGCGTGCCGATCGAGCTTGTGGAAAACGACGGCGAAGCAGCGGCCGGGCGGTCGCTCGCCGCCGGCGCCGATCTGGCGTTTTTCGACACGGCGCTTGGCGGCGAAGCAGTGGCGCGGATGGCCTCGGCGGCCCGCGCCGCGTCGAGCCCGCCCTTTACCGTCGCGCTGGGCGCGCCTGCCGATTCCAGGTCTTTTCCGACGGACGGTCAGGCCAGCCGGCCGGAGGACGAGGACGATGCGCACCGCCTGATCGCCGGCTCGATCCGGCTTCGCCTGCCGAGCCGCGTGCTGTTGGTGGACGATTCGCCGACCATGCGCAGCATCGTGCGCAGGGCTGGCGGCAACACGCTTCCCGCTCGACGTGACCGAGGCGGGCGACGGCGGACAGGCGCTCGCGCTGGCGCGCGCGGCCGAATTCGACTTCGTCTTTTTCGACCACAATCCGCCCGGCTTGAGCGGTTTGGAGGCGATCGCCGAATTGCGGCGGGCGAAGCGCTATCCGGGCTTTGTGCTGATGACGTCGGCGGATGATGCGGCGCTGGCGGAAAAAGCGCACACTCAGGGCATCGCCTTTCTCAAAAAACCGTTCTACCCGGCGGATTTGGAATGGGTCCTATGCCGCTTCTGCGGACTAGGCGCGCTCAGTCCCGCGCGCCGGTAATATGCTATTGGCGCGACAGCTCGACGGAGAATTCGCCGTTGTGAATACGCGCCGCGAGGCTTTCGGCGTAGCGGGCCGTTGCGTCCTCGCCGTAGGTGGAAATGAGCTCGACCAGCGCCAGAAACAGCGCCGTTTGCGCCAGGCAATCGCCGTCGATGCCCTCATGGCGCGCATGAACCCATGCTTCTTGCAGATAACCGAGCGCCA
>Ga0116216_10003138_pt1 | contig 10787 bp, 12 predicted proteins | sample Sb_taG_11_FD_89696 | JGI IMG/M metagenome (GOLD analysis project Ga0116216, IMG submission 89696) | Peat soil microbial communities from Weissenstadt, Germany - Sb_50d_3_AS metaG | ecosystem: Environmental > Terrestrial > Soil > Wetlands > Peat | place: Germany: Weissenstadt | collected 2010-09-21
ATCCGTGTCCATCCGTGGCTCAAAATGCTTAGCTTGCCCTCAGTTCTCGGTCGGGACCTTGTTCGCGTAGTCGACCACCAGAATATCGATCGGCTGTTTCCGCGACTCCAGCTTCAGATTGAGATCGCGCTGTACGGTCGTGAAGATGGAAGGGGCGTTGGGGTCCTCGGGCTCCTTGCCGTTGAAGCCCAATCCCGAGAGATCCACAGAGAAATCGTAGACGCCCTTGAGGCCGGTCTGATCCAACACAGGGCGGTCCAACCGGCGCGTCAGCATGAAGGTGAACCTCGAAATGGGCTGCTTATGGAAGAACGCCTTGGGCCCATTCCCACCCAGGCTCGCCTGGCTGTCATCTGTTACTTCTTTGACATTCGGCGTGCCTTTGCCCGGCACCAGCACGTAGACCGAGAAATCCTTCTTCTCCCGGTGCAGTTTCAACTGAAACCGCTCCGTCAGCAGCGCCTGCAGCATCAGCCGGATCTGGTCTTCGGGAGCCGGCCCCGGCGCCTTTGCGATAATGTCGTAGCGCTCGTCCACCTTGATCCAGTCGGGGCCCGCGACCTGGTAGTCTTTCAGGTCGTACGCCCACAACAGGTAGTGCCGCAATGGAGCATTCTGCATGGCAAAATGGCCGGGTGAGCTGTCCATGTTCCGCGGGATGTCTCCGGGAGGGCCGCCGCCCTGCCCGCGTTTCACCGATGCCACCTCGAACTTCGGCGCCCCGGCTTGCGGCTGTCCGAATACCGCGCACGAAGTCCACACGATCAGGCTCGCATTCCAAATGGTTCGTTTCATCGTCGTGACCTCCACAATACTCGAAAAACGAACGAGCCTCCAGCTTTTTCGGAACGCCGAAAAACACCGCCGCCCGCTCGTTCTATTTGCAGGGGCCGTGTAAACGGCGGAGAATGATGATTTGCGGCAATCCATCGAAGTCGTGTTAGAACGCGAGACGCCGGAAGCCCGGGACGCAACCGGACAGGTGGTCCGCCTGTTCGACGAATTCCGGGAATCGCTGTTCCGCTATCTGCGATGGCTCGGCTCCACGCCCGACGAAGCGGACGATGCCATCCAGGAAACGTTCCTGCGCCTGCACGCGCATCTTCTCGCCCGGCGCTCGCGCGAGAATCTTCGCGCCTGGTTGTTTCGCGTGGCGGGCAACCTGGTCCGCGACGAGCGCAAGAGCGGCCGGCGCCGCCTGAACGAGCCCCTGGAGGACAGGCCGCAACTCGGCGGCTCGTGGGCCGACCCGGGAGCCGGGCCGGAACAGCTCGTGCTCGCCAGAGAATCGCACCAACGGCTGGAAGCGGCCATCCGCCGCCTGCCGGCCGATCAGCGCAAATGCCTGGCGCTCCGCAGCGAGGGCTTCCGCTATCGCGAGATTGCCGAGATCCTGGGGATCGGCGTGACGACAGTGGCCGACGCGTTGCGGCGCGCGGTGACCACGCTGGCCAAGGAGTTGCCATGAGGGAAGGCGGTCATCTTTCCGACGAGCGGCTGTTGCGTTTTCTCGATGGCGAGGCGCGCGGCGCCGGCGCGCACGTGGAAGCCTGCAGCCAGTGCCGCGCGCGCCTGGAGCGAATGCGCGGCGTGTCCATCGCGATCGAGGACTATTCGGCTTCCTTGACGGATGCGCAACCAGCGGACGGGCGGCGGCAGGCTCTGCTGGCGGCCCTGGACGCGGCCGGCCCCAGACCGATTGCGAAGTCACCGTCGGGAAATAACCAGTTCAATCGGCCACTACCGCTCCCTAACGGTCACGGCTCTGACAGCGCGTCGGAGCCGCGACCGTCAGGGAGCGGTTGCCACAGTTATTTCCTGACAGGCGCTAAGCCCGCGCCCCAGCCTCGCCGCACGGTAGCTGCCGTGTTGCTCGCGTGTGCCGCCGCGGTGCTTCTGGCTATCGGTATTTGGCGGGCCATCCCGCGGCCGGCGGCGCCGGCGACCCCGCCGGGATCCGCGGCGCTCGGCAACGGCTTTATCGCGCTGCCCTACTCGGACGAGAACCTATCGCAGGAGGGCGCGGTAGTGCTCGAAGTCGAGGTCCCGCGGTCCGCATTGCTGCTGGCGGGGATGCCCGCGGGCGACGGCCAGTCGAAGGGGCGGGTCAAGGCGGAAGTAATGGTGGGGGCCGACGGGCTTGCCCGTGCCATCCGGTTTGTGAATTAGGAGAACTTCGAAAAGAGATGTGGCAGACTTTCCATTGCGCAGCGGCCCTGGCCACGGTGATGGCTTCATGCGGATTCGCCCAGAGCGCGTTCGAGGCCACCGTGATTTCGCCCGATTTCGTCGTGGAAGGCCGCGTTGTGAAAGGCGTGCCGTACTCGGCGCAGGCGGTCACATCGGTGAAGCAGACGCTTCCCACCGGCAGCGAGATCGTCACCCAGATGACCGCTCTGGTGGCTCGCGATGCGGAAGGCCGCACGCGCCGCGAGCAGACCATTCGCGCCATCGGACCTTGGGCGGTGCTTCCGCCGATCTCTCCACGCGGGGCCGAGGAATCCTGGCGCGAGACGCCCACCGTGATTCTGATCCAGGACCCGGTAAAGCAGGTCAGCTACACGCTGAATCCGCGCACCCACCTCGCCCGGGTCACGCACCCCTCCGTTGCCGTTGCAGTGCGAAGGGACGAAGGGTGGTCGCGCCCCGCCGCCCCGGAGCGCCAGACCGAGAGAAGTGAAGCGCTGGGGAACCGTGTGATTGAACGAGTGCCGGCGCAGGGCAGGCGGACCGTGGTCACCCTTCCGGCGGGAAGTATCGGCAACAGCGCGCCCCTCGAACTCACGGTCGAGACGTGGTACTCGCCGGATCTCCAGGTGGTGGTGCTGGGCAAAAGGAGCGATCCGCGGGTGGGCGAGATCACCTATCGGCTGGTGAGCATCAAGCGCGGCGACCCGCCGGCGTCGCTCTTCGAAGTGCCGGCCGATTACCGCGTGGAAGGAGAGCCGCGCCGGCTGAACGAAAGGGAGCAGCGCAAGGAGCGGTGACGAGGCGCCGCGCCCACATCCCGTTGGGAGCCAATTGGGAGCCACGACCGTGGAACCGGGCTGAGTGCCGCTGTAGTATACTGGCCGCTTCAAGACAAAGCTGTACGGAATTCCAAAGGAGTGGCCATGTTGCCAGATTATCTCGCAAAAGCCGTGCCGAACCCGCCGGGGAAGCGCGCGCCGTGGTATGCCAATACCGCGCCCAGCTATGCCGGTATTTTTCTGTGGGTAGCATTTTATAAAGCCATGGCCGGAGCCACCATCGCGCACGCCGGCCTGGTGCACTGCCTGCTGGCGCTGGTCATCGCCGGATTCCTCTGTTATGCCCTGTACTACCGTGTGCCGGCGATGCTCGGGATGCAGACCGGTTACCCGCTGTACGTGGTGGGAAGCTCCACTTTCGGCACGGCGGGCGGATACATCATGCCGGGGCTCTTGATGGGACTGCTGCAGATCGGATGGTTTGCGGTGGCCACGTTCGTCGCGACGGACTTCATCCTCAAGGGAGTCGGTATGAATTCCGCGCCGGGGTCCGTGCCGTTCATCGCGACCGGCCTGGTGTGGGGCCTGGTGCTTTCGTGGATGGGGGCCAAGGGCATTCAGTACGTGGCCAAGATCGCGACTTTTCTGAATTTCATTCCGTTGCTCATGCTGCTGATCGTGGTCTTTCAGACCGCGGGCGGGGTAGCGAGCTACCATGTGCCGGCGGGGCAGGAGAATTCCTACGGGGCGTTCACGGCCGTCATCGCCATCGTGATCGGCTTCTTCGCCACCGCGGGTGCGGCGGGCGCGGATTTCGGCACCAACTCGCGGAACGAAAGCGACGTGAAGTGGGGCGGACTGGTGGGCATCACGCTGGCGGTGCTGATCGCGGGCGGGCTGCCGCTGATTTCCGTGGCTGGCGCCCACGGCACCAATCCCTCCCTCGGATGGGACTACGCCGACGTGATCCAGGGAATCGGCGGACCCATCGCGAGCGTGATGTTCCTGCTCTTTGCGATCGCCTCCGTGCCGCCCACCTGCTTCTGCGCGTTCATCGCGGGCAACAGCTTCAATACCATGATTCCGAGCGTTCCGCGTGTGGCCTCGACGATGGCGGGAGCGACGGTGGGAATTGCGCTGGCGGTGTCCGGAGTGGCGGCGAACCTGATTTCGTTTTTTACGATTGTGGGGGCGTCGTTCGGTCCCATCTGCGGCGCCATGGCGGCGGACTATATGCTGTCGGGCAAGCGCTGGTCCGGTCCGCGCGAAGGAGTCAACTTCGCGGGCTACGGAGCTTGGGCCATCGGGTTTGTAGTGGGGATTCTGCCGTTCCTGCCGCTGCCCGCCGACGTGAAGACGTATGTGGAGCCGGCGGTGCTATACAGCTTCGTCACGGGATTCGTGGTGTACTTCATTCTGGCGAAGGCGGGACTGCAGCCCAAGGTAGTGGCGATGCCGAAGGCAGCGTAGCACACTGGTTGAGATGCCCAGTAACGTAACGCGGGACCGCTTGCTGACGCGCGCGGCTCTGATCGGAGCCACGACCGTAACTCGCCCTTGGCGAGCGAGGGAGTGGTCTTCACACCAATGAGGCGTCTCTCACTCGGACTGTTCTTGATCGCCGCTGCCTCTTCGATATTGCTGATCTCCGACTGGAAGCAGAGGCGCGCGCCCACCGGCCACCTGCCGCGAGTCGCCATCCTGCAGCACGTCTCGCAGGGCATCATCGACGAGGGAGTCCGCGGCATCGTCGATGCATTGGCCGAGAACGGATTCGTCGACCAAAAGACGATCCTGCTCCGGCGCTACAACGCCGAGAACGACATGGCCACCGCCAATGCCATCGCCAAGGAGGTAACCAGCGGACAATTCGACCTGATTGTGACCGCCACCACCATCAGCCTGCAATCCGTGGCCAGCGCCAACAAAGCGGGCCCGAACAATGGGGGCAGAGTCAAGCACGTCTTCGGGCTGGTGTCCGACCCGTTTGCCGCGGGCGTGGGCATCAGCCGCGAAAACCCGCTCGACCATCCGAAGCACCTGACCGGCCTCGGAACCATGCAGCCCATTCGCGAGACCTTCGACGTGGCCCGCAAGCTTGATCCCGACCTGAAGACCGTCGGCACCGTATGGAATCCCGCGGAAGCCAATTCGCAGGCCAACCTCAAGCTGGCGCGGGCGGTCTCCAAGGACCTCGGGATCGATCTCGTGGAAGCCACCGCCGAGAATTCTTCAGGCGTCCTGGAGGCCGCCAATTCGCTGATCTCCCGCGGCGCGCAGGCCATCTGGATCGGCGGCGACGTCACGGTGCTCGTCTCCATCGATTCGGTGGTGGCCGCCGCCCGGCGCGGCCGCATCCCCGTGTTCACCAGCGTTCCGGGGAATGCCCCCAAGGGCGCGCTGTTCGACCTGGGCGCCAACTACTACGAGCTCGGGCGCCTGATCGGGAATCTGGGCGCGCGCGTTTTGAAGGGGACCGACCCGGCCACCGTTCCCGTCGAGAATGTGGTTCCCCAAAAGGTGATGGTCAACCTGACCGCGCTGGCCGGACTCCGCGATCACTGGCGCCTGCCGCAAGATCTGCTGGCGAGCGCCGATACGGTGATCGATGCCGCGGGGACCCACTCCAAGGCGGCGGCCGTGACGCAGCCGAGCAAGAAGTGGAACGTGCAGGTGGTCGAGCTGAACAACGTGCTGGACGTGGAAGAGACCGAGCGCGGAATACTCAAGGGGCTCGATGAGTCGGGGCTGGTCAAGGGCCGGCACTACGACATCCAGTTCCGCAATGCGCAGGGGGATATGGCGACATTGAATGGCCTGGTCGATGCGGCCATCGCCGCCGGGGCGGACCTGCTGCTTACGCTTTCCACCCCGACCCTGCAGGCGGCCATACAGCGGTCGCAGGGCAAGGTGCCGATCGTGTTCACATATGTATCGAGCGCGATCGCCGCCGGCGCCGGGACCAGCGACGACCACCATCTTCCTTTCGTAACCGGCACGACACTCACTCCTCCCAATGAAGAGATGATCGCGATCATCCGCCAGGTACTGCCCTCGGCGCGGCGCATCGGCACGCTGTTTGTGCCGTCGGAAGTGAACATGGTGTTCGCCAAGGATGGGCTGGTCAAGGCCGCCGCAAAGGCCGGCATCGAGGTCGAGGCATTGGGCGTCGCGACCAGCTCCGAGGTTCCCGACGCGGCCTTGGCCCTGATGAGCCGCAACGTGGACGCCCTGTGCCAGATTCCCGGCAACCTCACGGCGGCGGCTTTTGGAGGCATCGCGCAGGCGGCCGAGCGCAAGAAGATTCCGGTATTCGCCTTCCAGACGAGCCAGGCCAAGGAGGGCGCTCCGGTGGTTCTGGCGCGCGACTATTTCGATAACGGCCGGGCGGCTGCGGCGATGGCCGCCCGCGTCATGCGCGGAGAAAGCCCCGCCCAAATGCCGTTCGTGCCGGATGCCAAGACGAAGCTCATGATCAACATCAAGGCCGCCCGCGCGGTGGGTCTGAATATTCCCGCGGCGCTGCTGGCCAAGGCAGCCGAGGTTATAAAGGAATGATAGTCATCAAGGACTGACATGGAGATCACCTCCGAGCGAATCGGCGATTTCATCGAGGTGCGGCCCAAAGGGCGCCTCGACGGCTCCTGGGCCGACCATCTCTCGGCGGCGTTGGAAGAAATCATCCGCCGCGGCGACCATCGCATCCGCGTCAATCTCAGCGAAGTGGTGTACATCAGCTCCATCGGGATCGGCGTGCTGGTGTCGTTCTATAAGAAGGTGGCGGCCATCGAGGGCACCTTCCTGGTTACCGAGCCGTCCGCGCACGTAGGCAGAGTTCTCAGCATGTCCGGCCTGCGCCAGCTCATCCCCGATGCCGCCGCCCCGGCGGCTGCCGCGCCCAAGACCGAGGCGTCGCACGAGGTGGATGGGAAGTGCGCGCTGTTCGAAGTGTTCGCCCTCGATAGCTCCGGTGTGAAGAGCCCGGGAATGAAATGCCGTACCGTGGGCGATCCGAGCCTGCTCGAAGGATGCCGCTTCGGCGAGAAGGATTGCCGGCCGCTCGTGTTTCCAGACTCCTGTTGCGCCGTGGGGTTGGGAGCTTTCGGCCACAGCTTCGACGAGTGCCACGACCGCTTCGGCGAATTCCTGGCCGTGGCGGGCGCCGCCGCCTATCAGCCATCCGGCGGCGCCAACACGCCCGATTACCTGCTGAGCCAGGGCACCTTCGTGCCCGAGTTGCAGGTGCTCTACGGCGCCGTCGGCGAAGGCGCATTCACCACGCTCGCACGATTCGAGGCCAAACCCGAATCGCGCGTGATCGGTCTCGCAGAGCTGGCGCAGACGGCGCTCGAGATTGCCCAAGCGGATAGCGCGTGGATGGTGATGGTGGCGGAATCCGCAGGGCTGGTGGGCGCGAGTTTGCGCCGCTCTCCGGTGAACGCGAACTCGCCCGGCGCACCGTTCGGGCATCCCGAGATTCGATCCTGGCTGTCGTTCACCACCGAACGCGCCCACACGCGCGCGCTGGCCGTAGTGGTGGGACTGGCATCCGCTTCGGGGCGCAGCAGCTTCCTACGGCCGATGGGCGGACAACCTTCGAATGGCAAGCCCGCGCCCGTGGGCCACTTCCACGCGGCGGCCTTCTCCTACCGCCATCTGCAGCGGGGATTGATCGATCTCCAGAAGACGGTGCGGCCGCTGTTCGAGCACGAATCGCTGCTCGGGCTTCTGCACCTGATTGGCGACGACCGGGAGTACGGGATTGCCGAGAGTGAATTCGTGCGCGGGGCTTGCTGGATCGGGCCCACTATCGGGCCCATGATTGGGAGCGCCCAATGAGCCTGCTCATCGGCGCTCTGACCATCGGGTTCATTCTTTCGCTGCTGGCCCTGGGAGTGTTGATCAGCTTCCGCATTTTTTCCTTCCCCGATATCACCGCGGAAGGATCCATCACGCTGGGCGCGGCGGTCACCGCGGCGATGCTGGTGAAGGGGGTGAATCCGCTGGTGGCCACCGCGGCGGCCGTTCTGTCGGGCTTTCTGGCGGGCGCGGCCACGGGCGTTCTCCACACCAGGTTCAAGATCAACGGGCTGCTCTCCGGAATCCTGGTGATGACGTCGCTCTATTCGATCAACTTGCACGTCATGGGCCGCAGCAACATCCCTCTCATGTCCGCCAGGACCCTGGTCACGTACGCCGAGCATCTCGGAAGACTCCTGCTGGGCGGCGCCGACAACGTCAGCGTGGCGGGCTGGGAGGTGGGCGCGCGCGATGTTTCGGTCCTGGGGTTCTCGTTCGTGGCCGCGCTGCTGGTGGGTCTGGTGCTCTTCACTTTCTTTCGCACCGATCTGGGAACGGCCATGCGCGCCACCGGCGACAACAGCCAGATGGTGCGGGCGCTGGGCGTCAGCGATGCCGACATGATCGTGTTCGGCCTGGCCGTTTCCAACGGGCTCGTGGGCCTGGCAGGCGCGCTGCTGGCGCAGTATCAGGGGTTCGCCGACGTCCAGATGGGGATCGGCATGCTGGTGTGGGGCCTGGCGAGCGTCATCATCGGAGAAGCGCTGGTGGGCGTTCGCCAGTTGGGCTACCTGCTCGCGGGCGCCGTGATGGGCTCGGTGCTTTTCCGCCTGATGGTGGCGATCGCGTTGCGCTGGGGCTTGGATCCGAACGACCTGAAGCTGATCACCGCGGCCTTCGTCTTCGTGGCGCTGATCCTGCCCGGCCTCGTGGACAAAATGCGGACCAGGAGCGCGGCGCATGCTTAGCGTGCAGCAGGTCCGCAAGACCTTCAACCCGGGGACGCCCAACGAGGTCCGTTCGCTGCAGGCCGTCGACCTGACTCTCGAGGAAGGCTCGTTTGTCATCATCATCGGCACCAATGGCTCGGGCAAATCGACGCTGCTGAACGCGGTGGCGGGAACGTTCCTGGTGGATTCGGGCGCCATCCTTCTGGCCGGCCGGGATGTGACCGCGTGGCCCGAGTATCGCCGCGCCGGGATGATCGGGCGCGTCTTCCAGAATCCGTTCAGCGGCACGGCTCCCAATCTCTCGATCGCCGAGAACCTGGCGCTGGCGGCCCGCCGCGGACTCGGCCGCGGACTGACATGGGCCCTCAATAAGAAGCTGCGCACCGAAATGCGGGAGACGGTCCGCAGCCTGGGGATGGGTCTCGAGGACCGGCTCGACAACATCATCGGCAGCCTCTCGGGCGGCCAGCGGCAGGCTCTCACGCTGCTGATGGCCACGTGGCTGAAGCCCAAGCTGCTGCTGCTCGACGAGCACACCGCGGCGCTCGACCCCAAGAGCGCCGACCAGGTGATTCACTTGAGCAGCCAGATCATCCTGCGCGACCACCTGACCACCCTGATGGTGACTCACTCCATGCAGCAGGCGGTGAATCTCGGCGATCGGCTGATTATGATGCACCGCGGCCGGATTCTCCACGATTTCCAAGGCGCGGAGAAGCGGCGGCTGCGGGTGAACGATTTGTTGGGCCGCTTCGAAGAGGTGCGGCGCGCGGATTTGCTGGACGAATCGGCTGCGGAGATGCTGCGGCGCATGTACGTGTAGAGTTACCGGCATGGTAAGTTGGTACTGAGAGTTCGCCATGTCCACGCTTTCCAAGACGTTTCTGACGCCCGAGCAGTACCTCGAAATCGAGCGCAAGGCCGAATTCAGGAGTGAATATTATGACGGCGAGATGTTCGCTATGGACGAGGCGAGACCCCACAATGTGATCAAAGGGGCCCACAGTCTTATCAAGACGAACCTGACTAGAGGACTCAGCGAGCAACTTCGTCCGCGTCCCTGTCAGGTGTATTCGACCGACATGCGCGTCCTGGCGGCGCCGACGGGTTTGTTTATGTATCCCGATATCGTGGTGGTCTGCGGAGAACCGCGGTTCCTCGACGGTGAATTCGACACTCTGCTGAACCCCACGGTGATTGTGGAGGTGCTCTCACCCACCACCGAAGCCTACGATCGCGGGCGCAAGTTCGGGCACTATCTATCGCGCGATCGAATCCCTGAAGGCCTATCTCATGTTGGCCTCGGAGCTGATTGGCGCGGAGCTATTCACCAGACAGCCCGGCAACTGCTGGACGCTGACCGCGGCCAGCCGCCTGGAGGACACAATCGAAATTGAATCCATCGGCTGCCGCCTGAAGCTCGCGGACATCTACGAGAAGGTCGAACTGGACGCAAATCATTGAGGTAAACTTGAGGCTGTAGGAAACGGACGTCCGACCGGATCTCGATAAACCCGAACATTTGCCATGGCCAGGCGTGCGTGAAAGGCACCCGCATGCCCGTCCACCAGATCGTGCGCATGATGGCGAATGGCGACACGGTCGAGGATCTGCTGGCCGAGTATCCCTATCTGTCCCGCGAGGACATCATGGCTTCGCTCGATTACGCGGCCGGCCTGGCAGAGGAGCAGGTCACTCCGATCGAGGTCGCGAACCTCTGAGGAATGCGCTTCCACCATTTCCGCTACACTGAAAGTGAGGGTGCGATGAAAAAAGAGAAGACCATCCTGAGACGGGCAGTTCCTTCCCAGCCGAAGAGCGGCGAAACGTCTGCCAACGGGAAGCCTTCCGGCATCCGCAGCACTTCCAAAGAAGAGTTCGAGAAGGTGAAGCGCAAGGTGTTCACTCTTCACGATGGCCTCTTCCGCCGGCTCGCCGAGCACGACCGTCAGCGTTGAGGGTTGACGGCCGGCAATGAGCCAGCAGCAGGAACCGAGATTCCTTACGCGTGAAGAGGTCGATGCCCTTCATTCGTCGTGCATCGGCAGTATAGCGGCACTCAGAGCGG
>Ga0116216_10003139_pt1 | contig 10784 bp, 7 predicted proteins | sample Sb_taG_11_FD_89696 | JGI IMG/M metagenome (GOLD analysis project Ga0116216, IMG submission 89696) | Peat soil microbial communities from Weissenstadt, Germany - Sb_50d_3_AS metaG | ecosystem: Environmental > Terrestrial > Soil > Wetlands > Peat | place: Germany: Weissenstadt | collected 2010-09-21
ACCAGACTCGACGGCGGCTCGGCGCCGAAGACAATCCCGCACGCGACGCGCGCAGCCTCGCCGCCCCGCAGGATGAAACGTGCGGCCGGCGGCGCCTCGGACAAGGCGAACCGCGGCCCCGCGGGGAGAGCAAGGCCTTCGAGCGGCGAGCGGGCGCGGAGCGCAGCGTCAGACATGGAGGCGCGCTCCGGGCTTGTCGTAGAAGATCGGCGCCGTCACGGTCACGCGCACGGCGCCGCCGGGCATCGGGACATGGAGCTTGGCGCCGATGCGCGAGCGCCCCGCGGCGACGAGCGCGAGCGCGATCGGACGGCCCAGAGTCTCGCTTCGGTAGGACGAGGTGACATGGCCCAGCGCGGCCGAACCGGTCGGCGGGCTCGCGCTCTCCGTCACCTGTGCGCCCTCCTCGAGCGCGACTGCCGCATCCTCCGTCAGGAGACCGACGAGCTGCTTGCGGTCTTCCTTGAGCATATCGGGGCGAGCAAGCGAGCGCTTTCCCACGAAATCCTTCTTCGCCTTGCCGATCGCCCAGTCGAGGCCGAGGTCGGCGAGCGTCACCGTGCCGTCTGTCTCCTGGCCGACGATGACATAGCCCTTCTCGGCGCGCATCACATGCATCGCTTCCGTGCCGTAAGCGCAGCCGCCGTGCTTTTGAACCTCGCGCCACACCGCCTCCCACACGGCGCGGCCGAAGTGCGAGGGCGCGTTGATCTCGTAGCCGAGCTCGCCGGTGAAGCTCACCCGCATGAGCCGCGCGGGCTCGCCGCAGATGCGCGCCGCGCGTACGCTCATGTGCGGCATGGCCGCGTTGGCAAGATCGATTCCCTCCACCAGCGGCGCGACGCAATCGCGGGCTTTCGGGCCCTGCACGGCAATCGTGACCCATTGCTCGGTCGTCGAAGTCAGCCAGACCTTGAGATCGGCGAACTCGGTCTGGAGATAATCCTCCATATGGGCGAGCACGCTGGCCGCGCCGCCGGTCGTCGTCGTCACATGGAAGCGACCGGGCGCGAGGCGAGCGATCACCCCGTCGTCCATGAGAAACCCGGCCTCGCTCAACATGAGCCCGTAGCGGCAGCGCCCGACCTCGAGTTTGAGAAGCGCGTTCGCATACATGCGCTCGAGGAACGCCGCCGCGTCGGGGCCGACGACTTCGATCTTGCCGAGCGTGGAGGCGTCGAAAAGGCCGACGCTTCCGCGGGTCGTGCGGCACTCGCGCGCGACCGCCTGATGCATGGATTCGCCGGCTCGCGGGAAATACCAGGCGCGCTTCCAAAGCCCCACGTCCTCGAACGCGGCGCCGTTTTCCGCCGCCCAGTCGTGAATGGACGTGCGGCGGATGGGATCGAACAAGTCGCCGCGCGCGGATCCCGCGAAGACGCCGAACGTCACCGGCGTATAGGGCGGGCGGAAGGTCGTGAGGCCCACTTCGGGAATGGGCTTCGCCAGCGCGGAGGCTGCGATCGTGAGCGCGTTCATGTTGGCGAGCTTGCCCTGGTCGGTCGCCATGCCGGTGGTGGTGTAGCGCTTGATGTGCTCGATCGAGCGCATGCCCTCCTGGACTGCGAGGTCCAAGTCCGTGGCGCACACGTCGTTCTGGAAATCGACGAACGCCTTGGCGCGACGATTGGCGCGCACATGGCGCGCCGCGCCAAGCGCGCCGCCCGACGCCAGAGGAGCTTCAGCGACGGCGTAGTCGCGCGCCTCGCGCGCAGCGAAGCCGGCCGCGGCCGCCGCCGCGCGCCCCGCCGCGTCGCCTTCCGCGAGCGCGCCCTTAAGATCGAAGGCCGCGTTGCAGGCCCCGGCCGACCGCTCTCGCTGCGCGGACGCGCCCGGCTTGAAGACTTGCAGCGCCTCATCGAAGACGAGCTTGCCGCGCGATTGCGAAAAGAGATGCACCGAAGGCGTCCAGCCGCCCGACATCATGAGCGCATCGCAGGCGACCGTTCGCATTCCGGCGGGGAGATTTAGGCAAACGGCCGTGACCCGGAGACGCCCGTCGACCCTGAGGATCTCGGCCCCGGCCGCAACCTCGATGCCGGCCGCGCGCGCCGCCTCCGGCAGAGGCCCCGCCGCCTCGCCGCGCAGATCGGCGATCAGCTCGACGCTGACGCCGGCGCTTTTGAGATCGAGCGCGGCGCGATAGGCGCTGTCGTGCGAGGCAGCGACGACGGCGCGTTCGCCGACCTTGACGCCATATTGGCAGCAATAGCGCCGCGCGGCGTCCGCGAGCATCACGCCCGGCCGGTCGTTATTCGGGAAGACCAGGGGACGCTCGATGGCGCCGGCCGCCAGCACGACCTCGCGCGCGCGCATTTGCCAGAGCCGCTCGCGCGGGCAATCGTTATCGGCGATCAGGTGTCCTTCCGCGACGCGCTGGTTGAGGGCGACGAAATTCTGCGCGTAATAGCCGAACGCTTGCGTTCGCGTCATTACGCGCACGTTGGGCGCGGCGAGCAACGCAGCGAGAGCGTCATGAAGCCAATCTCGCGCGCTCCTGCCCCCGATTTCCGCGCGCGTCTCGGCGAGGAGTGAGCCGCCCGCCGTCGGGTTTTCGTCGCAGAGGACGACCCACGCGCCGCTCGCGCTCGCGGCCAGCGCCGCCGCAAGCCCCGCGGGGCCGGCGCCGACGATCAGCACGTCGCAATGATCGAAAGTGCGCTGATAGCGGTCGGGATCGGGCTCGCGCGGCGCGGCGCCTAAGCCCGCGGCGCGGCGGATCATGGGCTCATAGACATGCGTCCACGCCCAGTTCTTGCCGAAGACGTTCGGGCCCATGAACATCTTGTAGTAGAAGCCGGCGCCGAACAACGGCGAGAGGACGTCGCTGACCGCGCCGACGTCGAATTTGAGCGACGGCCAGCGGTTCTGGCTCAAAGCCGCAAGGCCCTCATGAAGCTCGATCTGCGTCGCGCGCAGATTGGGCGTAAATCGGCCCGGTCCGCGCGAGACGCCGACCAGCGCGTTGGGCTCCTCCGCGCCGGCGCCGACGATTCCTCGCGGCCGATGATATTTGTACGAGCGCCCGACCAGATGGACGCCGTTGGCGATGAGCGCAGAAGCGAGCGTGTCGCCTGCGTAGCCCTGGTAGGCGATGCCGTCGAAGGTGAATGAAAGTGGGCGCGAGCGGTCGATCAGGCCGAGGCCCGCGACGCGAAAGGGCTGGCTCATGCGCTTGGGCCAGCTCGTTCGGCGGCGCCATCCGGCCGCGCTTCGCCCGCCTTGTAAACCGCGAGGATCTTGTCGCTCGCCGTGTCGCGCAGACAATTGAAGAAGCGCCCGCAGCCGAACGTGTGACGCCATCGCTCGGCGAGCACGCCCTTCGGATTCGAGCGGAAGTAGAGGAAGTTCGCCCATTCGTCGTCGGAGAGCGCGTTCGGATCGGCGGGCCGCGCGATATGCGCTTCGCCCCCATAGCGGAATTCGATTTCCGGCCGCTCCATGCCGCAATAGGGACAGGGGATTAGGAGCATGGTGCGGCGCTCAGTGCGCGACCGCCGCAGCGGCGGCTTCGTCGATGAGCCGGCCGGAACGGAAGCGGTCGAGCGTAAAGGGCGCCGCAAGCGGATGCGGCTCGCCGCGCGCGATCCAATGCGCGAACACGTGGCCCGAGCCCGGTGTCGCCTTGAAGCCGCCGGTGCCCCAGCCGCAATTGACGAAGAGGCCCGGAACCGGGGTCCTGCCGATGATCGGCGAGCGGTCGGGCGTCACGTCGACGACGCCGCCCCAGTTGCGCAGCATGCGCATGCGGCGCACCGTCGGAAAGAGCTCGCAGATCGCCTCCAGCGTGTGATTGGCGATGTGCAGCCCGCCGGTCTGCGAATAGGATATATAGGCGTCCGTGCCGGCGCCGATGACGAGTTCGCCCTTGTCCGACTGCGACATGTAGGCATGGATCGTGTTCGACATGACGACGCAGGGCATCATCGGCTTGACCGGCTCGGACACCAGCGCCTGCAAGGGATAGCTTTCAACGGGCATTCGGACGCCCGCCATCGCCATCACCACCGAAGTATGCCCGGCGGCGACGACGCCGATCCTCTTTGTCGCGATCGGCCCACGCGTCGTCTCGACGCCGGAAACCGCGCCGGAGGCGTCGCGGCGGATCGCCGTCGCCTCGCAATTCTGAATGATGTCGACGCCGCCGGCCGAAGCGGCGCGCGCATAGCCCCAGGCGACGGCGTCGTGCCGCGCCGTGCCGCCGCGCCGCTGCAGCGCGGCCCCGACCACCGGATAGCGAATGTCGCGCGCGATGTTGAGAAGCGGGCAGAAGGCCTTCGCCTCATCCGGGGTCAGCCATTCGTTGTCGACGCCGGCCAGGCGATTGGCGTGAACGTGGCGCTTGCCGACCTGAACGTCATGCGTATTGTGGGCCAGCATCATGACCCCGCGCGGCGAATACATGACGTTGTAGTTGAGCTCCTGGGACAAGCCCTCCCAAAGCTTCAGCGCATGTTCGTAGAGCGCAGCCGATTCGTCCATGAGGTAATTGGAGCGGATGATCGTGGTGTTGCGCCCGGTGTTGCCGCCGCCAAGCCAGCCTTTCTCCAAGACGGCGACTTTGGCGAGGCCGTGCTCTTTGGCGAGGTAATAGGCAGTCGCGAGCCCGTGCCCGCCCGCCCCGACGATGATCGCCTCGTACGCCGCCTTCGGCTCAGGATTGCGCCACTGCTCCGGCCAGCCAGAATTGTGCGCAAAGGCCTGCAACGCCACCTTGGCAAAGGAAAATCGCACCAAACGCGCCTTTGGGTGGTTTTCGCGGGCGACGATTGCCCGCTTCCGCTCGCGATTGCGAGAACAATTTCGCGGCGGAGGCGAAACTTTGTTGCTCGACCGACATGCGGCCGATGCTCAAGCGATCCCTTACAAGTTCGCGCGGGCGTTTTCACGGCGCAGCCGCGCCTCCGGCCCCCGGCCTTAAAGATGAGGTCAACGCTCGCAGCCGACGAGATCCCTGTCCTCGATGGCGAACGGCTTGCCACTCTCGATGCGGATGCCTTTCGCCATGCATACGCGCCCATCGGCCAGGGTCACCCGCGCATCGTATGCGCCCGTCGTGACGCCGGTCACGCGCACACGCTCGTCGTGGTCGACAGCGCCGTCGGGATCGTTTGCGCATTGGTTGGGGCCGAAGGCGGAGGTGCCGGCGGGCGCGAGTTCAAGCGATTTGACGGTCGAGGAGGTCAGGTTCCAGAAGCGCGTGTCCTTCGCCGTCGCGGGTCGGGTGAGAACGCTCGCGGCGAATGCGAGCAGGATGAGGCGCTTCATGATCCCTCCCCGTTTTGCGGGCGCCGGTCGCTTATCCGGCCCTGACCTCTGGCGATCATGGCGCCCCGCGTCGGCCAAAACAACGATTCGTGGGCGGCCCTCGTCGCGTTCGCCCGCGTGACGCTTGCCGCGAGGCTCGCCGCCGCGGTCATCGCGGGGCTTCCTGGCGCGACGCTGCGGCGGCGCCGCCGCCGCGCCCCAAAACATCGGACTCCATCCGGCAATCTACGTAGATTAACTTAGCCATGCATTGTGCAACCACGGTTGTGCCAAGCTTTGGCCACGAACGATTGTAGTCTCGCCAGAACAGAAGTACAATTTGATGTTGCGTCGCACATATGGCAGCGTGACAATTGCTTGACGTGCATCTTCTCAACATCTAAGGAAGAGAATATTTTTGAGCGATGACACGTTGAGAACAAATTTTATCGTCATACTCCGTTCTCAAGTGCTCGCCGGCGGAAGGAGGCTGCCTATGATCGTGCGCGAGATCGTCTTGACCTGCTCCAATCCTCACGTCGCACGCGCGGCGGTTGCTTCCATCGGCGGCAACTTCGCGCGCCGCGTTTCGCGCGACGCAGCGAAGCGGAACGTAACGAGCGGCGTATTCGCCGCATGGCTCGTTCGCCGTTTTTCCCGCCATGCGGGCGACCGCGATTGGGAGGGGGTCGACGAAGCGACGCGCGGCGCCGACCAGCCAATCCTCTCCGGCCTCAGGTACATTCTGGAACGCGGCGCCGAATTGGACGAGGACGATTCCGATCCCGCGGAGGGTCGGCGGGCGCCCACGCCTTCATTCTCCTGTCGCGAAGCATGGCATTGACACCGGCGGCATGGGTATAAATTCCGTTTGATCGCTTTGCCCATCGTCGTTCGCGAGACCGCGCAGTGAAGCCCGCGCTTGAGAAAGCGCGGAACGCGGCGCACAGTTCGTGGCCATGTATCTCGGGCTCGACTGTGGAACCTCCGGGCTTAAAGCGCTCCTGACGGACGAGCGCGGCGAACTGGTCGGAAGCGCGGCGCGCGTCTATTCGCCCAACCGCCCGCACGCTGGCTGGTCGGAGCAGAATGCTGACGACTGGCTGGCTGCGATGGCCGGGGCGGTCGCCGACATCAGGAATTCGGCTGGCAAGGCGCTTGGCGCGCTAAAGGCGATCGGCTTTTCCGGCCAGATGCACGGCGCGGTCCTTATCGACCGTTGGGACAAGCCGATCCGCCCGGCGATCCTGCACAACGACGGACGCGCCTATCGTGAGGCCGAGGAGCTGGCCCGCGACTATCCCGATCTCCCCCCAGTCGTCGGCGTGAAGCCGATGCCCGGTTTCACTGGGCCGAAGCTCAAATGGATCGCCCGGCATGAGCCGGACCATCGCCGCCTCATCGCCTCAATCCTGTCGCCGAAAGACTATCTGCGCCTTGCGCTGTGCGGCGAACGGGGCTCCGACATGAGCGATGCAGCCGGCACGTGGCTCTTCGACGAGGCGGCGCGGACATGGTCGCCAGCGGCGTTCGCCGCATGCGAGGCCGATCCCGCCTGGGCGCCGCGGCTCATCGAGGGCTCGGCGCCGGCCGGCCGGATGCGGCCTGAGGCCGCCGGCGAACTCGGCCTGCCGCGCGGCGTCCTCCTGGCGGCAGGCGGCGGCGACGCAGCCGTTGGCGCAGTGGGCTTGGGCGCGATCGGGCCGGGCGAAGCGTTCATTTCGCTTGGCACCGCGACGCAGCTCATTGTCGCGACCGACCGCTATATCAGCGCGCCGGAGAGGCTCGTGCACAGTTTCGCCCACGCGCTGCCGAATCGCTGGTACGCGATGGCGGCCATGCTGAACGGCGCCGGCGCGCTCGCCTTCGCCGGACGCCTTGTCGGCGCGTCGCCGGACGCGCTCGACCGCGAGGCGGCCGCGGACTATCGCGGGCCTGGCGAGCTTCTCTTCCTGCCTTATCTTTCCGGCGAGCGCACGCCGCTCGACGATCCTTATGCGCGCGGCGTGCTGTTCGGCATGAGCGAGACGACGACGCGCGCCGATGTGGCGCGCGCCGTGATGGAAGGCGTCGCGCTGACGCTTGCCGAGGCGCGCGATTGCCTCGCCGCCGCGGGCGCGACGATCGAGCGCGTCGGCCTCATCGGCGGCGGCGCGAGGAGCCTGTTATGGACCCGCATGATCGCCGCCGCGACCGGCTTTACCGTCGTGCGCATGCGCGGCGGCGAAACTGGCCCCGCTTACGGCGCCGCGCGCCTTGCGCGGATGGCGGCGACCGGAGAACCGCCCGAAGCCGTGTGCCAGCCGCCCGAGATCGCCGATGTCACCGAACCCGACCCGAGGCTCGCGACGATGTTTGCGAAACAGCGTGACAGGTTCACGGCGCTTTACTCCGCGGTCAAGCCGGAGTTTCGGAGGTAGCCGCTAGCAAAACTCGCTTGGTTCACGGCGCGGCGCCAAGCGCCCGGAGTTCGGCGGTCGCCGCGGACCATTGCAAGAAGTTGTTTGGGCATTCGCTCGCAGCGAGTCGAAAAAGGCCTTCCGCGTCGTCTTTGCCGCCATTCAGCAGGGCCAGCTCCCCGGCAAAGAAACGCGCTTCGCAGAGCTGGCCCCGCGCCTTGCCAGGATCAGGGTCACCTGCGGCGGCGAGGAGTGCCGCAAGATCGATCTCGCCCATGAGATGGCGGACAATGGGGGCCGGCCAGACCGCCATATCGAGCTTCGCCCTGAGTTCCGGGAGCCGACTTGGCAGACCGTTGCGACGCTCGGCGACGTCGAGCCAGAGGGCTGCGTAAGCGTATTTAGGATCGAGCGCGTTCGCCTGGGCGAAGTCGGCCTGCGCGGCGGCGAGAGAGCCCTTGGCGATAAAAACAACGCCGCGGCCAAGATAGGCGTGAGCGTCTTTCGAATTGAGCCGGATCGCCTCGTCATAGTCGGCGATCGCGCCATCACTGTCTCCCTTGGCGTTCAAGGCGTTTCCACAGTCGCTAAGGCGCGGGCCTCTCTCGGATCAAGTCTCATAGCCTCCTCGGAGTCTGCGATCGCGCGATCGCTGTCGCCCTTGCCCAACCAGGCGATGCTTCGGTTGACGAAGGCGGGAGCGTGTTTCGGATCGAGCCGGATCGCCTCGTCGTAGTCGGCGATGGCACGGTCGTTGTCGCCCTTGGCGCGCCAAGCTATCCCCCGATCGATGAGGGCGACTACGTACTTCGGATTGAGCCGTATCGCCTCGTCGTAGTCAGCGAGCGCCTGGTCCTTATCGCCTATGTCGAGCCAAGCGTTCCCCCGATCGTTGAATGCGACCGCGTCCTTCGAATCGAGCCGGATCGCCTCGTCATAGTCGGCGATCGCGCGGTCGTTGTCGCCCTTGGCGCGCCAAGCCCTTCCCCGGTCGTAGAATGCAACGGCGAGCTTCGAATCGAGCCGGATCGCCTCGTCGTAGTCAGCGATCGCCCGGTCGTTGTCGCCAATCTCCAACCATGCGTTCCCGCGATTGATAAATGCGACGGCTGTCGGAGTGAGCCGTATCGCCTCGCCATAATCGGCAATCGCTCGCTCCCTATCGCCTTTCGCGACCCAGGCGTTCCCCCGATTGGTGAAGGCGACGGCGAGCTTCGGATCGAGTCTAATCGCCTCGTCATAATTGGCGATCGCGCGGTCGCTCTCGCCCTTGTCGAACCACGCTTTTCCCCGATTGTTGAATGCGACCGCGTCCTTCGGATTGAGCCCGATCGCCTCGTCATAATCGGCAATGGCGCGGTCGTTGTCGCCCTTGGCCTCCCAAGCCCTTCCCCGATTGTTGAACGCCACCGCGTTCTTCGGATTGAGCCCGATCGCTTCGTCATAGTCGGCGATGGCGCGGTCGATGTCGCCCTTGGCCTGCCAAGCCCTCCCTCGATTGACGAGGGCGACTCCGTAATTCGGATTGAGCCTAATCGCTTCGTCATAGTCGGCGATGGCGCGGTCGCTCTCGCCCTTGTCGAACCACGCTTTTCCCCGATTGTTGAATGCGACCGCGTCCTTCGGATTGAGCCTTATCGCCTCGTCATAGTCGGCGATCGCGCGGTCGTTGCGCCCTTGGCGTGCCAAGCTTTCCCCCGATTGTTGAACGCTACGGCGTCCTTCGGATTGAGCCGGATCGCTTCCGTGCAATCCGAGACGGCGTTATCATCAGCGGCTTTGTCGCCCTCGGCGCCGCATCGGTCGACGTAGGCCCACTCCACGTCCTTGCCGCGCCATTCGCCCCAATTGATCGCGCGGGTGCAGGCGGCGATCCGATCGTCCGCCGCAACCGCCCCTGCCGCGCTCGCGCAAACGGCTGCGTCGTGGGCTATTTGCGGATCCATGCCCGGGACTGCGAGCGGCCACAACGCCGCCGCCGCCCCGCTTGTCATCAGGTGATACGCTCGGCGCATTCAGCCCCCGCGGCTCAAGCAAACCGGATCGTAAGGCCAGGGTAATACAGTTCTTTCCGCGCCGGAAGGCCTTCGGCGGAAGCCGTCAGTCCTGCCCTTCCTTGAGAAAGCTTAATGCGCCGGTCAAATTCTGGATAGGCGCAAAGGCGCATGGTTCGGCCAACCGATCGCTGAAATGCGGTCACTCAGCTATTTGGAGGCCTCCATGTTTTACCCCCGGTTCGCAAACTCCCGTTTGCACCGCCAGACGATCCTCGCCTCGGTCGCGGTCGCTTCTCTGTTCGTCGCGGGCGCATTCGGCGAAGGCGCCCTGACGTCCCACGTCGCCCATGCCGCGGCCGTCACGACGGTCGATCTGCAGGGCCAGCCCATGCCGTCGTTCGCGCCGCTGATCGACCGCGTCAAAGCGGCCGTGGTGTCGGTCAAGGTCAAGATCGTCAGCGACGGAGCCGCGAGCGGCTCTTCGATCCAAATGGACAATCTGCCGCCGGAAATCCAGCAGTTCCTCAAGCGGTTCGGCGTCCCCAATGGGGCGACCCAGAACCCGCAGTCCGTCGTCATGGGTGAAGGCTCCGGCTTCTTCATTTCTTCCGACGGCTTTATCGTCACCAACAATCACGTAGTCGACCACGCGAAATCCGTCACTGTCACCATGGACGACGGCAAGACCTTGGACGCCAAGGTGGTCGGCACCGACCCGAAGACTGATCTCGCGCTGCTCAAGGCAACCCAACCGGGCGATTATCCTTTTGTGACCTTCGCCAAGGCGCAGCCGCGGATCGGCGACTGGGTGGTAGCGATCGGCAATCCTTACGGCCTCGGCGGGACAGTGACCGCCGGCATCATCTCGGCCGAGGGTCGCGACATTGGTGACGGCCCCTACGACCGCTTCCTGCAGGTCGATGCGCCGATCAACCGAGGCAACTCGGGCGGCCCAACCTTCAACACGCAGGGCGAGGTCGTCGGCGTGAACACCGCGATCTTCTCGCCGTCAGGCGGCAGCGTCGGCATCGGCTTCGCCATTCCCTCCAGCACCGCCGACGGCGTCGTCTCGGCGCTCGAGCATGGCGGAGCGGTCCCGCGCGGCTATCTCGGCGTCAACATCCAGCCGGTGACCTCGGAG
>Ga0116216_10003143_pt1 | contig 10776 bp, 11 predicted proteins | sample Sb_taG_11_FD_89696 | JGI IMG/M metagenome (GOLD analysis project Ga0116216, IMG submission 89696) | Peat soil microbial communities from Weissenstadt, Germany - Sb_50d_3_AS metaG | ecosystem: Environmental > Terrestrial > Soil > Wetlands > Peat | place: Germany: Weissenstadt | collected 2010-09-21
CTGCCGGTAGAGATCGCCTCCCGCCCAGCGCGCGTAGTGGCGGGCCGTGACCGCAACGTCCGAGTGCCCGAGCTGCGCTGACACATATCCGAGTTGAACCCCTGTCGAGAGCAGGTGCGAGGCGTAGGTGTCGCGCAGGTCCTTGAGCGCCCGGTGCCCGATGCCCGCGCGTGTGCAGATGCGCCGCCACTCGCGCTTGCGGAAGTTCCACGGGTCGATGCTCCCCTCGGTCTCGCCCCGTATCACGAGCGCCTCGGGCCCGGGCTGGAAGCGGCCACGGTAGAGCTCCTCGAGCGCTCGGCGCAGGCGACGGGAGAGGGCGACGGTGCGCGCGCGTCCGCTCTTCGTGTAGCCCTCCTCACCGCCACGCGGGCGTGAGCGGTCGATCAGCAGGGCGCGCGTCTGGTCGTCTTCGTCCTGGCCCCACGCGATGCCGCCCCACGTGAGTCCCAAGGCCTCGCCCAGGCGGAGGCCCGCGTCGAGGAGGAGCAGCACGAGCACGAGCGGGGCAGGGCCCTCGACCTCGGCCTCGGCGACGAGCCGCGCGATCTGTTCGGGCTCCTCGATGGGACGAATGCGGCGCCGGGGATCGCTCTCGGCGCGCGAGCGCTGGGTCTGCGAGCGGCGCCGCAGGGTCTCGCGGAAGTCCCTCACCGGGTTGGCTTCGATGAGCCCGAGGTCCTGGGCGTAGCCGAGGATCTTCGACAGCACGTCGAGGTAGTGACGACCCGTGGCCGGGGAGCGGCCCGCGCCGATGACGTGGACGTTCCACCAGTCGCGCAGCGTCGGTACCGAGATCGTGTCCAGCGGGCGGGACCCGAAGAGGCTGAGGAGTGGACCGTCCTCGCTCAGGTAGTGCTTCCGGTCTCCGCGGGTGGTGGGCGCCAGGTGCCACGTGTCCTCGGCCCGGTAGCGCGCAGCGAACTCGGCGAAGCGCGGGACCTCCAGCGTGGGAAGCGCCGGCTTGCCGAAGCCCTTCAGGGCCTCGAGGGCATGGCGGCGCGCGGCTGCGACCTCCCAGTCCGAGGTTTCCAGGCTTCTCTTGATCCGGGTGCCGTCGCGCAGGATGCGCTCGTAGTAGATGACATCGCCGCGCGCGTGGAGGTTGCGGCTGCGTGCGCCTTTGGGCTTGGACTTCATCGTGTGTCTCCGTGCCGAAAGTCGGCGGACTGCTTGTCGGTACTCATGCGGGCGTAGATGGCGGCTCTCATTCTGGCCCTCCCGCCTTGTTATGGGCATCCACCGGACGCTCTTCCGGCATTGTGCCTTCCTGCGTCGGCGAGCCTATATCGGAACGCAACACCGTTTCCGTTTCTAGTTCACCGGGGCCTAGCACTTTGGGTGGACCGACCGGAGGCGCAATCGCCGGACCCAACGCTTCACGCAGTCGAGCGACCGCCTGTCGGTCGTTCTCTTCGACTTCTTGTCGCATCTGAACAGCACGTCGCTGCTGTTCTTCTGCCGTGTATGCGCGCAGCGCCGTTTCGTTCGTTGGATCTCCGCCTGTGACCTCCCCATGCGGCGGAGTTAATTCTCCTCGCCCTTGCATGATGATCCGTAGGACCTTTACGACTTCTTCCGCGTTGGCCAGGGGTGCAGAGACACTTGCCCTAATCCCGCCAGATGTAAACACAATCTTTGTAGGACTAACATCGGCTGCGCTCACCGCGCCCGCCTTCTTGAGAATATGACGACCTACGAATCCAAGACCCACTAGACTGCAAGCGACTGCGAGCCAACCAACTAGCAACCCTGGTTGGGTTGCGAGCGCGTTAAAAGCTACACCGACGACCGCAACGCACATCAAACCCAGCGCAACGACGCCAGCGTCTTTTCCGAGCAGCCGGCCGGATAGGCTGACCCCCGTCTTTGACTCTTTCGTCATCGCGGGGAGAACAACCCTGGAAGCTGGACAGGCGGCTGAGGTGTCGGTCGAATGGATATTGTTCCGTCAGGATGAAACTCTGGTGCGAGATGGCCCCACTTCTTCTCAATCCATTCGCGGGCAAAGGTGTTGTAGAGCTGAAGGACCCGGTGCGCGTCATCAAAGAAGGTAAAGGTACATCCAGCGAAGAAACAGTGGTCGAGATCAATCGCTCCTTTGGATGTCAAGATAGTGCATGAGTCGAAGCGACAACGAACAAAACGAAAACCATCTAGAGCCACCGTCTGCCGGAGATACCACTTATCCTCAATTGCGTAGGGTTGACTACCTAGAATAGAGAGGAGCCCCCTTAGGTCACGCCCTCCTTCAGTCATCGAACCTCCTCCCCATTCATGGTCTCTTGTTTGCTCACTCGCCTGCATCCACCCAACGCGACATCGGCTTGGTCCACCAACGATTGCGATCCTCCCACGCCTGCTCATCGGCGGCGGTCATGGACATCCTGGCCCCTGCGAGCCAGATCGCCCCCAGCGAGAACGCCCGCGCCACAGAGCGCGCGAACCGCGAAGCCATTCCATGGGGCCAAACGTAGGTCTCTCCGCAGTCCAGCAGTTCTGGAACTCCTTGGAAAAGATGTCAGCCGGCTTTGGATCACCGATCCAGTCTTGCCTCAGTGGTGCCTTTGCTTCGCATCGGAAACCTGCGGAGACGCACTCCTCGGCCGACTCCCAATCGGGCATGTAGGGCGAACAGCTATCAACGTGTTGAACGTGCCAAACTCCGTTCGATGAGTCGTTCAGCACCGACACCAGGAAGGCGAGATGACGGTCGGGCTGCGGATAGTCCGGGTTGAGCTGCTTGAGTTCGTACAAGCCACCTTGTCGAGCACGACGCCCAAAGGGTCCAAACCGCGACCATCCCTAGAATCGTCAGTAGAAATCCGCAGCCCGGGGCACCCTGGCGCGTCGGGCTCGGGGCGCTCACGCCCACTCCGCCACCGCGAGCACCAGCACGCGCCCCGTTGGGCTTCGACTTGGCCGCTCCGTGTACGGTCGCGCACGACGCCCCGCGGCTCGCTCTCCCTTGTTCGCGCATTCCGAGGCGGCGCGATCACTGAGCGGACCGCGCCCAGCATCGATGCTGTGCTGGGAACATGCAGCCATTCCTAAGGCGAAGGTGTAGCCCGCGACGTACTCCTTAAACCTTGGGTCCCCGCGCTGGTACTTAAGCGGCGAATTGCACTGGCCTTCGGGCACCGGCTCCAGGTTCCCCCAATACGGCTGAACGCAGTCGGTTTCCTCGCGCCCCGACTCGACGCCCTCAAGGAAAACGCTCTTGGCCTTCGGTGGCTCTACACGTTCAAGAGGCTCACTAGGGACCGCGGGGGCGGGGTAGCGCTGCGCAACCGGGCGCTGGTCCGGCATCACGCAGGGCTTGAGCACCGCGCCGATCAAGAGAACCAGGCCGATGCCTAGAGCCACCCGTAGCAGGTCGGTGGCAAACTTCGAAGCCGGCTTCATCCCCGGCGACGCGCTCATCGGCCGCCGCCCTTCGTCGGATCGGTCCGCGAGTTCTGCATAAGGGATCGTTCGATTCATCGGCTGGGAGATCGGCTGTGAGGGCTGGGCCGGCGGGCTTTGGAAAATCGGCCGGGGGGCAAGCGGTGCCATGAAGCCCACGGTGAGCAGCGCGAACGGGCCAAAGAGGATACCGAGCAAGAACCAGCCGAAGCCACTTCTGTTTTTGCTGCTTGCGATGACAGCGGAGCATGTTGCGAAGATTAACCAGAGTACAACGATCATCGAACGGACAACTTTCGGGCCGGTTTCATCGGCGGCGGGCCAGGTAGCGCTGCAGGACCTTGCGAGCGAAGGCTGCCAGGGCCCCTCCCTTGGCGGCCTTCGTCAGCGCATCAAGCTCCGCATCGGTCAGATTCAGCGTTAGCGCCAGACGGTTCCGCCGGTGCTCCTCCGGCGGCCGGGGCTTCCGCCCCGATCCAGGTCGTGCGCCACCCCACTGTCGCTTCATCGTTTCTATCATAGCTCCTATCTTGAAAACTTGCTCATTTCAAGTATGCCGCAGAAGGTCCTCCCGCTCGTGCAGCCCCGTCCGGGGGGAGCCGAAAGCCCGCTCCTGCGCTCCCGCGCTCGGTGCCTGAAGAGCAGGCGCGCGAGGTTTCCTGTAGGGGCGCTCACCTCGGGGTCGCCCACAGCGCCGAGTGCAGGCCCACGTTCAGAATGATGCCGCCGCGCTCGTCACGGGACACCCCTGGCCGGCCGAGGTGCCCGCGAGAAGACTATTGCCGAGCTCAAGCAGCAGGTGGCCTTCGATGCGATCCCCACCCAGAATCAGCTTTGCGAACAGTGTGTGCCTTCAGATCAGCGCGTTGACCCATAACCTGGCTCGCAGCTTCCAGCTCGCGGCCGGTGCTCCGCGTCGGATCCCCTCGTGGAAGCGGGCTTCGTGGTCGGCCGCAGATCCTCGGCGCCCGGTGTGAGCGTCAGGCGGCTCGTCAGCTTCCGCGTACATCGGAGTACGATCACGAGGGCCTCGGTCACGGCGCGCGTCCCACCAATAGTCCCACCACGCGACTCGTGAGTGCGCGGAATTTCTAGGTTGACCCCCAGCGTCCAAGGCCCAGAGCGCTCAGCCGAGAAGGGTAGCCAGGATCAGACGTCCCGAGGCCGTCGTGGACCGGCTCGCGCTCACCCAGGGGATCCGCGCCGGCGCGTCGGTGTCTGCACAGCGCCTGGGCGTCGCGTGGGGGACGGCCCGGAAACATCGCCGCGGAGCTCTCAAAAAGGGTTGCCGCGGAAGTGCCGAAAAACCTAGAAGCGGCGCGGGGCGATTCGGGCACCTGAAGCCTCTCAACAACCGACCGGTTTTTGCGAGGCGTGCGCATTCAGTTCTGCGCCAGAGCGTCGCGCCGACCCGGCCCTGTGTGAGCCTTTCTGGCACCGCGTTCAGCTTCCGCAATCGGCACAGCCTCCTGCCGAAGGCACGCCCTTTGCAGTGTCATATGAGTGAGTCGTAGAAGCTGCATAATGACGACGCTCAAGCGCCCTATGACGAGTAGAAGAGCTGATGCGGTGGGACATTGTGACCGCTCCGCCGGGCACAACATTGAGCGCAGGGGCGCCGGAGCGCAGAAGATCACTGTAGTCGTGGCCGGGGTCCGATCACGAGGAGGACCATGACGAGATGGAGACAATACAGCATCGCCGGTCGGCGAGCACGTTCATCATCGCCATCCTGGCTGTCGCGCAGGGCCTCCTCGGTCTCCTGAGGACGGCTCACTTCGTCGAGATCGGCAGCGATCTCTCCGAGCGCGGGCTGGTGCTGCTGCCGATCCTCGGCATGATGGTGATCGGGCGGGGAATCCTGGTTGCGCTGATCGCCGTGCTCTACGGTGTGTTCGCGTGGGGCCTGCTGGCGCGGCGCGGCTGGGCCTGGGAGCTTGGCCTCGGCGTTGCCGTCGCGCACCTGATCCTCGCCGGGCTTGCGATGGCCGGCGGAGGGTTCCTCGTCCAGGATCTGCTCTGGGTGGTCGTGCCGACGATCATCCTCGGCTCCGGGTGCCGCGCTCTGGGCGGTACGCCGTCATGAACTGGTTCGAGCTCTCCTGCTTCGCCTTGCGAGGTAGCCACTGCACACGATCACCGAGTACACGGTCCATTGCGGCTTCAACCCTCCCGAGCGTCATGCCCTCCCGTGTAGCACGGGGGTATCACCATGGCGGGCAGGGTCACTGCCGGGCGTTACAGCGGTGAAGATCCAGGTACCGGCGAAGAACCAGGCTCAAGAGCAGCAACGTAATAATGATCAAAGTGCCGGCCTGGGGAAATCCGCGGTTGGGCATGTAGGGATTGTTCGTACCGAGTATGCACAAATGCCAACGTAAGACGCGCGGCGCCCGAGCGAGGGGTTTCACGTACGGCTGCGTCGGAGGGCGTGACTCTGCGATGCGTGCCGCCACGCATCCCCCGACTCGCTCCAGTTAGTCCGCTACGGTTCCCGGCTCGCCGATGGCTTCGGAAGACCGGCGCGAATGCGCTGGGAGAAGTCAGGGGCCTGGTCTGCGTCGTGGGCTGCGGCGTTGATGTGCGAGCGGCGCTTCAGCTCCTGGAACGGCAAGCTCGTATCCAGTCGACCCCGTTCATACACGTAGAGGGGCGCGTAACCGCTCAGCAGGACCTTCCAAGAGTAGGCGTGATTGCCCGGATTCACCTTGGCGTGCATGAGCACGTTGGTTGTGCAGTTGGTGGTCAACGTGTTGTAGAAAGCGGGGTGCTCCTTGAGCTCATTGATCTTTTGAAAATAGCTCAAGAACAGCCGGCGCACGTCCTCGGCTGGGGCATTGGTGCGGTAGAGGTAGGCATCTTCGGGCGGATCCTTGCGGTAGTTGGTGCGCAGACGGACTAGATCTCGTTCATCGCCGACGATATAGATCAGCTCGTACTGCCGGAAGAAGCCCTTGAGGGTGTCGTAGGTCTCGCCGACCTCTTTGCGCGTCTCAATCGAGACCGTGACAAAGTCGTGCTCAGCGAAGCCGAAACTGACCATAATGTGCGCGATGGCATCGCCCATCCAGTAGACGGCAATCAGATCGGCGGAATCGAGCTGCCGCATGTCGTAGGTCTTGTCGTAGTAGTGCGGTGTGAAATCGGTCTCGCTGTGATAGTCGAAATTGCTGATGTTGTGGATCGTTACCATGTCGCCATCGAACGTCGCGAAGGGCAGCACGGCGACATCAGGCTGCCAGTTCCGGTGGTTGGAGGGCTGCACGGCGTTCCATCGCATCAGGAAGCCGGCGAAGGCCGCCATGAACAATGCCAGCGGCCACCAGCGGAGGCGCGGCAGGACTGCGGCCGCAGCAGCGGCCAGCCCCGCCGCAGCGAGCGCGGCGGCCCACCGTGTGGATTGCAAAGGCCCCAGGTAGAGAGCCAGAGCCGCCCACGCTGAGAGGCCCAGCAAGACGATCACCAGGAGGGCACGCCTGGCCACCTTTGCCAAGGTGCGTCTCATGGGTGCGACTAACACGAGTGCGGCGAACGGATCACGCGCTCTGACTCGACGCCGTCGATGTGGGCATTGACATACTTCACCACGCCGTCTCTGCCGTTCTCCAGCGCGCCCTCCGCTTCCAGTGCGATGATCGAGTGCGCGTGGACGAACGCATGCTGCCACGATGCGCCTTTTTGGCTCGCTGAGGAACGCCTCACTTTGACGGGACGCTCCTCTCCTCCTCCACCACTGGGATCGTGGCAGCGAGAGCGTAACGAATCACGGCGTCCATCTTGTTCTCGATCTGGTAGAAGCGAGCGACCTTGCGTCCTGGCAGGGCCTTGGCGAACTCGTCGAGGTAGGCGCGCTTCACCTTGACGCGGTCCGCCTCGACGGTGAGGTAGTCGTCGACGAGCTTCATGGCCTTGTCATTGGAAAGGTCGCTGAAATTCGCGGTGTAGTCCTGGATCACGCCGACGAGACGATCGCCGATCGCGTTGATCTCCTTCTGATAGCGATCGTAGATCGGCCAGAACTTGCCGCCCTCCTCCTCGGTCAGATTGAGGTTTGCCGCCACCAGGGCCTGGCGATTGGATCGAATGGCGTCGACCAGGACGTCCAGGTTGGCCTCTCCCTGGCTGGCAGGAGGCTGCGCAGCGTACAGGGCTGCGCCCGACAGGCTGAGGATCCCAGCGGCCGCGAGCACGAGGCGTATCTTGGACATGGTGTTGGCTCCTTTCTGTGTCGGCGGCGCTGGCGCGGCGCCGAGTTCTACTTCGAGAGCTTCGTGATCTTCGAGCCCTGAATGCCCAGCCCGGCCATCAGTCCTTTCTGAGAGAAGATGAAGGCGTACACATCCTGCGTGATCGTCGTACTGGTGATCGACTTGCCCATGCCTTCATCGACCACGACGATGCTTGGACCGACACCGACCTCCCAACCGTCACTCTTGTTGAGATAGGAGAGCGCACTGTCGTTCATAAAAAAGAGCGCGTAGCCAAATTCCTGTATGCCCGCCTGGAGGCCATAGGAGGCCGCGGTGGTGTTATAGTATCCGGTCGCTCTGCCATTCTTAAGGAGGACCCCGTCACCCGTCTGCCCGCCGAACATGAAGCCGGCCTTGACGATGCTCGGGAAGACGAGAACAGCTTTGGCCTTCTCGCCGAGCAGCCGTGCGGCGGAGTTGCTTTTGTAGAGCTTCTGGAGCGCGCGGTTGCCGTCGCGCGCGAGCTCCTGCCGGCTAGCCGCCAGGGCGAGCGGTGCACTCACCGCCGCGACGATCGCCGCGAGCATTACGACGGCCACCTGGATTCGCATGCGTTTCATCATAGTTTCTTCTCCTCCTGGATGTGTTGAGTCGGCGTCTCTCCCAACTTCGCGTCAGCCGCTGTCCCTGCAAGTCTTGAGCCCGGGCCGCCTCGGTGTCAACCGCGCTGCTGGGCAGCCGCACGGCGATACGCTCTTCGTGGACGCAGCACGCACGCATACAGCCATCCGTTGGAAGGATGGAAGGATAGAAGAGTGAAGACGAGCGCAAGCTTCAGCCGGCTCCGTGGGTTGCTTTGCCACCCGATCGACTCGTTGCGGACCGCCCAAGAAGCCTAGCGGTCAAAGAATCTGTGCCTCTTGGCGAGCGCGGCGGTTTGCCTCACGCTGTCATTTTCTGCCGCACCCCAGGAAGAGTTCGCGTTCCCATGGGCTGGTCCGAAGTGGGCGTCATCGCCGAAAAGACTGCCAAATGCCTACGCACAAATCAGGCACGATTGATGCATCGCCTGCCTGAAAGTCGCCACATTAGCGCGTATAGCCGCTCAATCGGAGCGCTGACCGTGTGGGTACGATGCGACGTTCGTGATGGTGAAGGATGAAGCGCTGCCCCACCCTGAGAGGCACCCGACTATGGACCACTGGATCGCAGGCTTTCTTGCGCTCGCCCTGCTCGCCCTCGGCTGCGCTCAGACGCAAGGAGAGACGGCTCAGCAAGGCGCACGCGCCACCCCCCGCCTTCGCTGCCGGACGGTGCTTGACTACCGCCCGGGCCCGGGCGGCACGGTCGGCCAGTCAACGCCGGTTCAGAAATGCGAACCCATCGAAGCTCCGACGCTCGCTCCGAGCGATCTCCCGAATCCGGGCGGAACGCCGGCGCCCACCACGCAGACGGTGCCGGCCCCGAAGAGCGACGCGCCGCCCAGCGACCAATGAAGCTCGGCGTAGGGCGCCTTCACCGTTCCCTGATAGGTCCCATCAGGGGCGTTGCCAGAAGGAGCCTTTCATCCCCGCTCACTCCGCACTGCTCGGTGGATCTCTTTCGACGCGGCGCCTCCTGAGGCTCTGGCGGAGGATGTCGAGGCTGAGCAGCAGGATCCAGAGAGGGAAGAGCAACCTGACCCACGGCGTGATGCCGATCGCCAGGAGGAGGACCAGAGCGATCGCGTACCCGGAGAAGCCGATCCACCGCGGCATGAAGCCGGTATGGAGCCCGATCGTCGCCGTCGAGATCGTAAAGACCGCAGCCATCCGCATCGCGTAGGTGTTCACGACGATGAAGACGACCCTCGGTCCCCAGACTTCATTTGGCGCACCGGTCCGGCCGGCGGTGCCGGCGAGAAGGCCCGCCGCCAGCGCGGTGCCCACGAACAGCATCGCGACGAACAGCAGCCCGCTACCCAGGAACACCGTGGCGAAGAACCGATCCTCGCCCTGGCCGATCCGGTCGCGCACGACCCCAATGAACCATAGGAACGCGATCCCCGCGAACGGCACGAGGTTGAGCGCCAAGGTGAGCAAGCGCCTGCTGCGCGGATCCGTGAGCCACGCGCCGGTTTCACCCGAATCGGCCGGCGCCCCGACCCGCACAAGAACCAGCGCTGCCGTGATCAGGACCGCGAACAGGATGCCGGCGATCGCCGCTGCGCGCGGTGTCCGTAGCGAGCGGCCCACTACTACATCGTGCTCCGTCGCCTTGCTCCCGGACACCTCGGACACAGGCTCCTATCGCCTCTCACGCGCCGGTTTCGCCCACCGGCGGATCGCCCCTTCAAGGGATCTTAGGTCCAGGAAGGGGATCCTGGCACATTGCCCGTGAGCGGGAGCCGGCGCTCGTAACCAGCGCCGCACTCTCCTGTCCGGCGACCTCGACGCCATGATCGCCGAGGGAGCCCAACGATCTTCGAGAGAGCTCGCGATGCCGGAGCACAACTTCGACACGCTTCCGTGGGCCGCTTTGCCACCCAATCGAGTCATTGCGGAAAGAAGTCTAGCGGTCAGAGAGTGTACAAGCCTTGGCGAGTGCTTCGCGGCGGTTTGCCTCACGGTGTCGTTTTCTGCCGCACTCCAGGTAGGGCTCGGAACGTATGGCATGCCGCAATGGGCATCATCGCAGTATCGAAAGGCTGCCAAACACTTTGCAAAGTCAGGGCATGGTTCATGCATCGATGGGGGAGGGGGATGCTCACCTACAAAGGAGCGTTTCCACTACCAAGGTCAAGGAGTAGCAATGCGAGGCGGTGCCGGAGTCGCTCTCGGAGTCTCGAGGTGAACGAAGGCGAAGCCGCGGACGGGCAAGGGAGACCGTAAATGGACGCCGAGCATCGACGCTTGGAGGAGACACGCGCCAAGGCAGCCCAGTGGAAGAAGTGGGGGCCGTATCTCTCGGAGCGCCAGTGGGGGACGGTGCGCGAGGATTACAGCGAAAACGGAGATGCCTGGAACTTCTTCACCCATGATCACGCCCGTTCCCGGGCGTATCGCTGGGGCGAAGATGGCCTGGGAGGGATCTCCGACGACCAGCAGCACCTCTGCTTCGCCCTCGCCCTGTGGAACGGCAAAGACCCCATCCTGAAGGAGCGGCTCTTCGGGCTCACCAACAGCGAGGGCAACCACGGCGA
>Ga0116216_10003145_pt1 | contig 10776 bp, 9 predicted proteins | sample Sb_taG_11_FD_89696 | JGI IMG/M metagenome (GOLD analysis project Ga0116216, IMG submission 89696) | Peat soil microbial communities from Weissenstadt, Germany - Sb_50d_3_AS metaG | ecosystem: Environmental > Terrestrial > Soil > Wetlands > Peat | place: Germany: Weissenstadt | collected 2010-09-21
GCGCCGTTGAGCTGCTCGCAGATACGCGTCACGACGCGGGTGCCAAAACCTTGGCGCGTCGGCGGCACGACCTGAGGTCCGCCGGTTTCGACCCAGCGCAGAGACAACCGGTTGACCGATTGCCGCCGCCAGGTGAGCGCGATCCGTCCTGACGGAACCGACAGCGCGCCGTATTTGACGGCGTTTGTGGTCAATTCGTGGAGCGCCAGCGCGATCGCTTGTGCCGGCTGTTGCTCCAGCATCAGGCTCGGGCCTTCGATTTGCGCGCGCGAACCGTCTTTGCCATCGTCTTCGGCCCGGTAAGGCGACAATTCCTCGAGCGCCAAGTTGCGCAGATCGGCGCCGGCCCAGCGCGATTGCGCCAAGAGCGTATGGGCATTGGCCAAAGCGCGGAGCCGGCCTTCGATCGCGCTCTTGAGCTCGGCCGCAGTCTCTCCGTTGGTCAGATGCACGGTGGCTTGCGCCAGCGCCAAGAGGTTCTTGGTGCGATGGTCGGCCTCGCGGGCGAGCAGGCCGATCTGTTCTTCGCGGCGCTTCTGCTCGGTGATGTCGCGGGCGATCTTCGAGGCGCCGACAATGCGCCCCAAGCCATCGGTGATCGGCGACACGGTGAGCGAGATCGAGACGAGGCTGCCATCCTTACGCCGGCGTATGGTTTCGAAGTGATCGATGCGCTCGCCGCTGCGGATGCGTGCCAGGATCCGGGTCTCTTCATCGCGATGCTGTTCGGGAATCAGCATGGTGATCGGCTTGCCGACGGCCTCCTGCTCGAGATAGCCGAACAGCCGCTCGGCGCCCTTGTTCCAGGTGGCGATCACGCCGTTGAGGTCCTTGCTGATGATGGCGTCGTCGGACGATTCGATGATCGCGGCGAGGCGATGCGACACCTGCTCGGCGCGCTGGTGCTCGCTCATGTCGATCAGCATGTTGACGGCGCCGACGAAAGCGCCCGCGGCATCGTACAACGGCGTCGGAAACGCCATGAACGGCACGCGGCTGCCGTCGGGCCGCTCGGCAATGGCCTGGCCGCCGCGCACTGCGCGGCGCTCCCTTAAGGTGATCGCCATTGGGCAGGCATCGTGTGGCATCGGTGTGCCGTCGGGCCAGAATAGCCGCCACGAGCCGCACCACAGATCGGCATTGAGCTTCGGCCGGCGGCCCCACAGCGCGGCCGCCGCTTCATTGAAATAGGTGATCCGGCCGTCGGCGTCGGTCATGTAGATGGCGGCCGGCAGCGCATTGAGAAACTCACCGCGGCGCGTTGCGTCGGGGAAATCCGGCAACGGTTCTTTCAGCGTGATGGTCGAGGTAATGCCGGTTGCGAGATCGGACAAAGCAAATCCCATGTGTGACATTGCGACACCCCGGAATGCACCCCGACCGGCAACGCGACTGCGTGATTTCGGTTCCGTCATCGGAACAGATTTCTGTCACGGCGCGATGTTCGCGAAATGTCGCACTTCAGACTGGCGCACCGCTAAGTCAGCGTGGCGTGGCGGAACTGGCGTGGGCGAGAAGGGTTACCCTCAAGCAAATAACGAGCCCGGGCGGCATGCGGACTTCAATGTTCACGGGCTCGGAGAGGGACGACACCAAAAGAGGAACATGATGAGGAATAAGCTATTGGTTACGGTCGCGATGACAGCCCTGATCGGGTGTACGTCATTTGCTGTAGCGCAGAACGCCGGCACTCAAGGCGGCGCAACGCAATCCCAGGGCGCCCAGCAGCATCAGATGGGCAATCCAAGCGCCTCGCCCGGCGGCGCGATGACCAGTCCGTCCGGCGGCAACGCGCAAACCGAACCGTCGACATCCACCCCGCAGGGCTCCGGCGAGCAGGGCAAGAGCTTCTCGCAGCAGGAACGCAATATATCCCCGACACCTCAGCGTGGTGCTCAGAACAACGAGCCCGGCCGTGCCGGCGCGAACGGCAGTCAGGAGCGCGGGGACCAGGACCGAGGCAAGGCGGTCCAGCGCGAGGCGCAGCAGAACGGCACCAGCGGCCGCCCGGGCGGCGCGTCGGTCCAGCTCTCGCAAGACCAGCGCACCAAGATCAAGGACATCGTGGTCCGCGATCGCAACGTCGCGCGCGTCAATAACGCGGACTTCAACGTCAGCGTCGGCGTTACCGTGCCGCGGACCGTTCATGTCGCGGTGCTGCCGCCCGAGGTCGTGACCATCGTTCCGGAATACCGCGGCTTCGATTATGTCGTGGTCGGCGACCAGCTCCTGATCATCGATCCGAATACGATGGAGATCATCGCCATCCTGCCGGCGTAACGTTCGCTCGATTGAACGCGATTGAAACTGACAAAAGCCCGTGCCGGCGTCCGGCGCGGGCTTTTTCGTGGCGGCGCGCGTCAGACGATATGTTCCGGCGACAGCTTGCACGGCCGGTCGCCGCGCTCGATCTGGATGGTCGGGTGGCCGATGCCAAAGCGCTGCTGCAAGCCGGCATAGACCACGTCGAGAAAATCCGGCTGCGGGTCGCCGTCCGGCATCACCAGATGACAGGTCAGCGCGGTCTCGGTGGTGCTCATCGGCCAGATGTGCAGGTCGTGGACCTCGGCGACCGCGGGCAGCGTTTGCAGATAGACGCGCACCGCGCCGGGATCGATCTGCGGCGGCACCCCTTGCAGCGACATTTTCGCGGCGTCGCGTAATAGCCCCCAGGTGCTCCAGACGATCACGCCCGAAATTACGAGGCTCGCGACCGGGTCGACCCACAGCCAGCCGGTCAGCAGGATGACCAGGCCGGCAAAGACCACGCCCGCGGAAACGGCAGCGTCGGCGACGAGATGCAGGAACGCGCCATAGACGTTGAGGTCGTCGGTATTGCCGCGCGCCAGGATCGCGGCCGCGGCGCCGTTGATGAGAATGGCGAGCGCCGCGACCACCATCACCGTCGCGCCGGCGACCGGCTGCGGCGCGAACAGGCGCTCGAGCGCCGCCCAGGCGATAGCGCCGGTCACCACCAGAAGGATCGTGGCGTTGATCAGTGCCGCGATGATCGACGACGAGCGGAAGCCGTAGGTGTAGCGCTCGGTCGGATGTCTTTGCGAGATGGCGTGGCTGCTCCAGGCCAAGACCAGTGCCAGCACGTCGCCGGCATTGTGGCCGGCATCGGCGAGGAGCGCCATGGAATGAGCCAGCACGCCGTAGGCTGCTTGAATGATCACCAGCGCGATATTGAGAGCCGTGGCGAGGGCGAAAGCGGTTCCGAACGTGGCCGGCGCATGGCTATGGCCATGGTGGTGGCCGTGGTCATGGTGGTGACCATGATGATGACCGTGGTCATGCTCCTGCGCGTGGTGCGACGCCATGCTTTCGACTCTTGCTCCCCCGCGCGCATGCTAGAGCATTTTCGCGTCGGCGGAAACGCGCGCCATCGTCGTGCTGCAGAAGAATTCGGCATGGTGCGGAGGAACAATGTAACATCGCCAAATATGGTGCGACCGTTCGGCCCTTCCTAGGTTCGGACCGGCAGTGTAGCGTGCCGGAAAATCCGCCGAGCCGATCATCATGCAGACGACCCGCCGCCGCTTCCTGCAACTCGCCGGCACCGCGGCTGCGCTGCCGGCGCTGCCGCGCTTTGCCGCCGCGCTCGATTATCCGCTGCGGCCGATTCACTTCGTCGTCGGCTTCGCCGCCGGCAGTGGGCTGGACATCACCGCGCGCCTGATCGGCCAGGCGATGTCGGAGCATCTCGGCCAGACGGTCGTCATCGACAATCGGCCCGGTGCCGGCACCAATATCGCTACCGAATCGGTCGTCAACGCGCCGCCCGACGGTTACACCATTCTGATGGTGTCGACCGCGTCGTTCACCAACGGCGCGCTCTACGAGCACCTCAACTTCGATTTCATCCGCGACATCGCGCCGGTCGCGAGCGTCAGCCGCGGCGCCTTCGTCATGCTGGTCAATCCGGCATTTCCGGCGAAGACGATTCCGGAGTTCATCGCCTATGCCAAAGCGCATCCCGGCATCACGGTGGCGTCGGCCGGCAGCGGAACCGTTACTCATGTGTCGGGCGAAATGTTCAAGATCATGACGGGCATCGAGACGGTGCATGTCGCCTATCGCGGCGAGCCGCAGGCGCTGACCGACCTGATTGCCGGCCAGGTGAATTGCGATTTCAACACGCTCTCAGGCGCGGCCGAGTTCATCAGGACCGGCAAGCTGCGCGCGCTCGGCGTCACCACGGCGCAGCGCTCGGAGATTTTTCCCGACATTCCGGCGATCGGCGAATTCGTGCCCGGCTACGAGGCCAATCTGTGGAACGGCATCGGCGCGCCGCGGGCGACGCCGCCCGATATCATCGACAAGCTCAACTCAGCCATCAATGCCGGCTTGAACGATCCCAAGGTCAAGGCGCAATTCGCCGAGCTCGGCAGCATGACGGCGCCGTTGACGCCGGCGGAATACGGCAAAGTCATCGTCACCGAGACCGAACGCTGGGGCAAGGTGATCCGCGCTGCAGGGATCAAAGCGGAATAATTGAAATCTTCCGGAAGGCATTCGTCATGACCCAATCACGCCGAAGTTTCCTGACGCTGGCGGCCGCCGCCGCCACACCGGCGTTCACGCGCATCGCCAAGGCCGACGATTATCCGTCGCGGCCGATTCATCTGGTGGTGCAAATTCCGCCCGGCGGCTCGCCCGACATCGTCGGCCGGCTGATGGCGCAATGGCTGTCGGACCGGCTCGGCCAGCCGGTCGTGGTCGACAATCGGGCGGGAGCGAGCGGCAATATCGGCACCGAATTCGCGCTCAAGGCGGCGCCGGACGGCTACACGCTCCTTCTCGCCATGTCGTCGAACGCGATCAATCCCTCGATCTACAGCGACCTGCATTTCAATTTCATGCGCGATGCCGCGCCGGTGGCGAGCATTTCGCTCATTCCGCTGGTGATGGAAGTAAATCCGTCGGTGCCGGCGCAGACGATTCCGGAATTCATCGCCTATGCCAAGGCCAATCCCGGCAAGATCAACATGGCGTCCGGCGGCACCGGCACGCCGCTGCATGTCGCCGGTGAATTGTTCAAGATGATGGCCGGCGTCAATCTGACTCACGTTGCTTATCGCGGCGAATCGTCGGCGATGCCCGATCTGCTCAGCGGCCAGATGCAGGTCATGTTCGGCGTCATGCCGGCGTCGCTGGGCTATATCAGGGACGGCCGCGTGCGCGCGCTCGGCGTGACCAGCGCCAAGCGCCAGGACGTTTTGCCGGGCGTTCCGGCGATCGCCGAATTTCTGCCCGGCTACGAGGCGAGTGGCTGGTACGGCATTACGGTGCCGAGCGGCACGCCGCCGGACATCGTTGCCAGACTCAACAAGGAGGTCAACGCCGCGATGGTCGATCCAGGAATGCGCAAGCGCCTCGACGATCTCGGCTGCGGCGTGTTTTCAGGCTCGCCGGCCGACTTCGGCAAATTCATCGCCGACGAGACCGAGAAGTGGGCCAAGGTGAACAAGTTCGCCAACATCAAGGCCGAATGATCCGCCGTTTTTATGGGAGGGATGACGTGAAGGTTCACCGCCGCGAATTTTTGCAACTGACCGCGGGCGCCATCGCCGTTCCGGTCCTGTCCGCTGTCGCCGCGGCGGAAACCTATCCCGACCGGCCGGCGCGGATTATTTCCGGTTACCCGCCGGGCGGCATCAGCGACACCTATGCGCGGCTGATGGCGCAATGGCTGTCGCAGCAGCTTGGCCAGCAATTCATCGTCGAGAATCGCCCGGGCGCCGGCGGCAACCTGGCGGCGGAGGCGGTGGCGAAATCGGCGCCTGACGGTTACACGCTGTTGCAGACCACGTCGGCCGACGCCTGGAACGCGACGCTCTATCAGAACCTCAGTTTCAATATCGTTCGCGATTTCTCTCCCATCGCGACGATGTCCCGCGGCTCGGGACTGCTCGTCGTGAACCCGTCGCTGCCGGTGCAATCCGTTTCCGAATTGATCGCTTATGCCAAGAACAATCCGGGCAAGGTCACCATGGCTTCGGCCGGTGTCGGCAGCGCACCGCACATGTTCTGGGAATTGTTCCGCACCAAGACCGGTGTGGACATGGTGCATGTGCCGTATCGGGGCGGCGGGCCGGCCGTGGTCGATCTGCTCGCCGGTCAGGTCCAGGCCTATTTCGGTACTTTCCCGTCGACGATCGAACAGGTCAGGGCCGGGAAACTGCGCGCCTTGGCGGTGACCAGTCCGACACGCGCGGCGGTGCTGCCCGATGTTCCGGCCATGGCCGAATTTTTGCCGGGCTTCGAAGCCAGCATCTATGTCGGACTCGCCGCGCCGCGCGGTACTCCAGCCGCGGTCATCGATAAGCTTGGCGCTACGCTCAGTCGCGCGCTTGACGATCCGCAAATCACGCGGCGGATCGCCGAATTCGGCGACGCGCCGCTTCGGCTGTCGCCGGCCGCGTTCACCAAGCTGGTCGCCGACGAAACGGAAAAATGGGCGGAAGTGATCCGTGCCGGCCACATCAAGGCGGAATGACCATGAAACTCTCGCGCCGTACTTTTTTGTCGCTGACAACGAGCGCAGCCGCGCTCCCCGCCGCATCGCGGCTCGCGTCGGCGCAAGCCTATCCGGCGCGCCCGGTGCATCTCCTCGTCGGATTTTCCGCCGGCAGCGCCTCCGACATCGTCGCCCGCCTGGTCGCGCAGAAATTATACGAGCAGCTCGGCCAGCCGGTCGTGGTCGAGAACCGGCCGGGCGCCGGCACCAACATTGCCGCCGAAGCCGTCACGCGCGCGCCGGCCGACGGCTATACGCTTCTGCTCGCGACCTCGGCCAATGCGGTCAACACTACGCTCTATCAGCACCTCAGTTTCAATTTCTCTACCGATATCGCGCCGGTCGCCTGCATCGATCTGGTGCCCTATGTGCTCGAGGTCACCCAATCGCTGCCGGTCAAGACGCTGCCGGAGTTCATCGCCTATGCCAAAGCCAATCCGGGCAAGATCAATATGGCGTCCAACGGCATCGGCTCGGGGCCCCACGTCGCCGGCGAGCTGTTCAAGATGATGGCCGGCGTCGATCTCGTTCATGTGCCTTATACCGGCAATCCCTATTCCGACCTGATCGGCGGCCAGATACAGGTGATGTTCTCGCCGATCCCGGCGTCGATCGGTTACGTCAGGTCGGGCCAGCTGCGCCCGCTCGCTGTCGGCACCACAACGCGGATCGCGGTGCTGCCGGACGTGCCGACCGTGGCCGAGTTTTTGCCGGGCTACGACGCCAGCGGCTGGCACGGTGTCGGCGCGCCGAAGAACACGTCGGCGGACATCGTCGAAAGCCTCAACAAGGCGGTCAACGCCGATCTCGCCGATGCCGCGTTCAAGGCCAAGATCGCAGATCTTGGCGGCGTGCCGATGCCGATGACGGTGGCCGCGTTCGGCAAATTCATTGCCGACGAGACCGAGAAGTGGGCCAAGGTCAATAAGTTCGCCAATATCAAAGCCGAATGAATTTTGCGCGCCGAAAATTTCTGCACCTGGCCGCGGGCGTCACGACGGCGGCCGTATGGCCGCGGCGTGCGCGTGCGCTCGATTATCCGACGCGGCCGGTGCGGCTGGTTGACGGCTTTGCCGCCGGCGGCGCCGTCGACATCGTGGCGCGGGTGCTGTGTCAGTGGCTGTCGCAGCGGCTCGGCCAGCCGTTCGTGGTCGACAACAAGCCGGGCGCGGCGACCAACATCGCGACCGAGGAGGTCGTTCGCGCGGCGCCCGACGGCTATACCCTATTGTGGGCCACGACGGCGAACACCACCAATGCGACGATCTACGACAAGCTCAGCTTCAATTTCATGCGCGACATAGCGCCGGTCGGAACCATCGACCGCTTTCCTCTGGTCATGGAAGTGAACCCCGCGGTGCCGGCCAAGACGGTGCCGGAGTTCATCGCTTACGTCAAAGCCAATCCGGGCAAGATCAATTACGGCTCGGGCGGCATCGGCACCATCCAGCACGTCGCCGGCGAGCTGTTCAAGTTCATGACCGGCGTCGATCTGGTCCACGTGCCGTATCGCGGCGCGGCTCTGGTGCTCAACGATCTGTTGGCCGGGCAAGTGCAGCTCAGCTTCAGCCCGATCGCGTCGTCGCTCGGCCATATCCGCGCCGACCGGCTGCGCGCGCTGGCAGTGACCGGCACGATGCGCTCGCCGGCGCTGCCGGACGTGCCCACGGTGAGCGAGTTCCTGCCGGGCTACGAGGCCTCCGCGGTGGACGGGCTCGGCGCGCCGGCCAATACGCCGGCGGAGATCATCAACAAGCTCAATACCGAGGTGAATGCCGCGATCGCCGATCCGTCGATCAAGGCAAAACTTGCCGACCTCGGCAGCATTCCGTTATCGATGTCGCCGGCCGAGTATCGCGCCCTCATCGCGGCCGAAACCGAGAAATGGGCCAAGGTGATAAAATTCGCCGGCATCAAGGCCGATTAAAAAGGGAGAAGCACATGGAACGCCGAAAAATTCTGCAACTGGCCGCAGGCGCCGCCGCATTGACGCTGGCGCCCCGCGGCGCGTCGGCGCTCGATTATCCGACGCGACCGGTGCACATCGTCGTCGGTTTTCCTCCCGGTCTTTCGCCCGATATTATCGCGCGGCTGGTGGCGCAATCGGTGTCGGAACGCCTCGGTCAGCAATTCATCGTCGACAATCGGCCGGGCGCCGCCAGCAATATCGGCACCGAGGTGGTCGCCCACGCAACGCCGGACGGCTATACGCTCCTCCTCATCGTCTCGGCCAACGCCATCAACGCCTCGCTTTATCAGCATCTGAATTTCGATTTCGCCCGCGATCTCACGCCGATCGGCTCCATCGGCCGCACTCCGTTTGTCATCGTGGTCAATCCGCAATTTCCGGTGAAATCGGTTCCCGATCTGATCGCCTATGCCAAAGCCAATCCCGGCAAGCTCAACGTCGCGTCGGCCGGCGTCGGCACCGGGCCGCATGTAGCCTGCGAATTGTTCAAGATGATGACCGGCACCGACATGGTGCAGGTGCCGTACAAGGGCAGCTACATGACCGATCTCTTGGGCGGACAGATACCGCTGGCGTTTGCGCCGATCGTGCAGATCATCGAGGACGTCAGAGCCGGCAAGCTCATTGCCATCGGCGTCACCACGCCGACACGTTCGAATGCCGCGCCGGATATTCCCGCTATCGCCGAATTCGTGCCGGGCTATGCGGCGGCCGGCTGGTACGGCATGTGCGCGCCGGCCGGCACGCCGGACGAGATCATCGAGAAGCTGAACGCCGCGATCAGCGCCGGCGTCACCGATCCCGCACTGAAGACGAAGCTGCTCGGCCAGGGCGTCGAGACGATGGCGATGCCGGTCAACGATTTCAAGAAATATGTCACCGACGAAATCGCCAAATATGCGAAAGTGATCGCCGCGACCGGCATGAAAATGGACTGATTTGGCCGAGCCGCTGCCGTTCGGTGGGAGGAACACATGAAGAAACTGCCGCGCCGCGAATTTTTGCGTCTCACCGCGGGCGCCGCCGCGGTCGCGGCGCTGCCGCGCAGCGCCTCAGCGCTCGACTATCCGACACGGCCGGTGCACATCGTCACCGGCTATCCCGCCGGCGCCGGGCCCGACATCATCTCGCGCCTGATTGCGCAAGCGCTGTCGGAATCCATGGGCCAGCAATTCATCGTCGACAACCGGCCGGGCGCGTCGAGCAATATCGGCACCGAAATCGTCGCCCATTCGGCGCCGGACGGCTACACGCTGCTCACGACGGTGTCGACCAACGCGGTCAACGCCACGTTCTATACCAACCTCAATTTCGATTTCGGCCGCGACCTCAAGCCGGTCGCCGGCATCGGCCGCACGCCCTTCGTCTTCGCTGCCAATCCGGGATTCCCGCCCAAGACGATCCCCGAGCTGATCGCCTATGCCAAGGCCAATCCGGGCAAGGTCAACTTTGCCACCCAGGGCGTCGGCTCCGGGCCGCACGTGTCGGCCGAATTGTTCAAGATGCTGACCGGCGCCGATCTCGTGCACGTGCCCTATAAGGGCAATTACACCACCGATTTGATCGGCGGCCAGATTCCGCTCGCGGTCGCGCCGATCGCGCAGGTGATCGAGTTCATCCGCGACGGCAGGCTGCGCGGCATTGCGGTGACGACAGCGACGCGAACGAATGCGCTGCCGGACGTGCCGGCGATCAGCGAGTTCGTGCCGGGCTACGAGGCGGCCGGCTGGTACGGGATCACCGCGCCCGCCGGCACGCCCGCCGACGTCGTCGCCAAGCTTGCCGCGGCGATCGTCGCCGCGGGCAACGATGCGACGTTCAAATTGCGCCTGGTCGCGCTCGGCGTCGAGTCGACGCCGATGACCACGGCCCAATTCGAGAAATTCGTCAGCGACGAAATCGCCAAATGGGCCAAGGTGGTTCAGTTCGCGTCCATCAAGGCGGACTGAATTCCTTAGACCATGATCCAATTCAATTGAATCGGATCATGGTCTGGAATCTCAGATTGCGCATGATCTTATCCGAAAACCGGTATCCACTTTTCGGGATCATGCTCTAAGCGGACGGCGTCCCAATGATTGCCGCGGCGCTTATGTCTTGGCGGCGAGTTTTGCCGCCGGCAGCGGTTGAGCGACGAGTTCGCTGAGCGGCCGGTAACGGAACAACAGGATCATGGTCGTTGACGCCACCAGCATGATGACCACGGCGAGAACGAGCGGCGCGACGAATGCTCCGGTCGCCTGCGCGATGAGGCCGGTGCCATAGGGCGACAGCGTCGCGCCGA
>Ga0116216_10003151_pt1 | contig 10761 bp, 8 predicted proteins | sample Sb_taG_11_FD_89696 | JGI IMG/M metagenome (GOLD analysis project Ga0116216, IMG submission 89696) | Peat soil microbial communities from Weissenstadt, Germany - Sb_50d_3_AS metaG | ecosystem: Environmental > Terrestrial > Soil > Wetlands > Peat | place: Germany: Weissenstadt | collected 2010-09-21
ACGACGAGCTGATCGCCCGCATCGCCGCCCGAGCGATGCGGGAAGCGGTGCTGGCGAAAGCCAAGGCTTAGGAGGAGGAATCCCCGTGGCGGAAGAGGTAACAGAGTACGCGGGCGCGATTGATCGCGGTCTTGAGGGCGTGGTGGCCTGTACAACCGCCATCAGCGCGATCGTGGCTTCGACGCTGACCTACCGCGGCTACACGATCGAAGACCTGGCCGCGAACTCGACCTTCGAGGAGGTCGTTTACCTACTCTGGTATGGGCGGCTCCCGACCCAGAAGGAGTTCTCTGATTTTCAGGCCAGCTTGCACGAAAAGATGGCGCTTCCGCAGCGCTGCTTCGGCTGGTTCCATGGCCTCCCGACCGAGGTCCATCCCATGGACTTCCTACACGCCGTGGTGGCCGGCCTATCACTCCACGACCCCGACGCGAACGTGATCGCGGACGAGCCGAACCGGCGCAAAGCGGTTCGGCTCACGGCGCGGCTTGGCACGATCATCGCCGCCTACCACCGAGTGCGAACCGGCCAGTGGCCGCTCCAGCCGATCAAGGGCAAGTCGCTCTCCTGGAACTTTCTGTACATGCTGTTCGGCGAGGAGCCGGAATCGAGACGCGTCAAGCAGTTCGACACCTGCCTGATCCTGCACGCCGACCACGAGCTCAACGCCTCTGCTTTCTCCGCGCGCGTGACTTCCAGTACGGAGTCCGGGCTCTACTCGAGCATCATGGCCGCAATCGGAACGCTGAAGGGCCCGCTTCACGGCGGCGCGAACGAGCGCGTGATGCGCATGCTGCAGGAGATCGGTTCGATGGATCACATCGAGCCTTTCCTGAAGGAGGCCCTTGCGGAAAAGCGCAAGGTGATGGGCTTCGGCCATCGCGTGTACAAGGAGGGCGATCCGCGCGCGAAGATCCTGCGCGACATGAGCCGGGTGATCACCGCCGAGATCGGCCAGCCACAGCTCTACGAGATGAGTGTGCGCATCGATGACGTGATGCAGCGCGAGAAGGGGCTCTTGCCGAATGTCGACTTCTATTCGGCCACGGTCTATCACGCGATGGGCATCCCGACCGATCTGTTTACGCCTGTCTTTGCCATGAGCAGGGTGGCGGGCTGGTGTGCCCACGTGCTGGAGCAGTACGCGAAAAACCGCATCTACCGGCCGCGCGGCCATTACGTGGGGCCTACAGACCTCCGGTACGTACCCATCGAGCAGCGCGCCTCCTAGCCGCGGAACGATTGCCGTGCGGGTCGCCGTCGTCTACGTGTCCGCGGCATCCGGGCGCCTGCGGGATGCCGCCTGCGAGGTCAACGAAGCGGCGGCATGGGAAGTGGCCCGGGGCCTGGAGCGCGCGGGCCACCGGGCCTGGCTCGTGCCCGTGTGCGATGAGGCCTCCCTCGAGCGTGGTCTTGCAGGCGCAGGCTTCGACGCGGCCTTCAACCTTTGCGAATCGCTCTCCGGGGACCCGGCGCGCGAGAGCGAGGCCGCCCGACGCATCGCCGTGCACACGCCCCGGGTCACCGGCTGCCCGCCCGAGGCGCTTCGGCTCCTCCTCGACAAGCCAGCGACCAAGGCGCGCCTCGCCACCCTCGGCATCCCGACGCCCCCGGGCGTGGCAATGGGTGGAGGTCCGTTCCTGGCGGAGGAACTCGACGGGCTTTCGTATCCCGTGGTCGTGAAGCCAGCCTGCGAGGATGCCTCCATTGGAGTCACCGCGGCGAGCCTCGCAGCCACCCCTCAGGCCGCAGCCGCTCGTGCGAGCGAACTCTCAGGCGCCCTCGGAGGACCCGTTCTGATCGAGCACTATCTCCCCGGCCGCGAGCTTCACGTCTTTGTTGCAGGCGGCGCAGAGCCAGAGGTTGTCCTCGTGTCCGAGATCCTGTTCGAACTGCCCCCCGGCGGCCCGCGTCTTTTTACCTACGATGCGAAGTGGCGCAGCGCAAGCGCTGAGTACCAGGCCACACGCATCGAACACGCACCTCGTGTCGAGCCGGCGCTTCGGGACAGGCTCGGCGAGATTGCACGCTTGGCCTGGAAGGGCCTCGCACTCTCGGGCTATGCCCGGCTCGACCTGCGGCTTGATGAATCCGCCGCTCCGCAGGTCCTCGAAGTGAACGCAAATCCCGATCTTTCCCCCGCCGAGGGCATGCACGAGGCGCTTCTCGCCGCGGCCTTGCGCTTCGACGAGTTCGTCGCCCGGCAGCTCGACTGGGCCTGGGATGCACGCGGTGCCTGAGCTCGAGCTGCGCGGGCTTCATGCGAACCACAAGAACGCGGTGGAGTCGGTGTTGCGCGGGGCGCGGGTCTTCCGGGAAGAGGAGATTCGCACGGCGCTCGACGTGTTCGAAGAAGCGCTCCGGCCCTACGAGGACTACCGCATGATCGGCGCGTTCCTCGAGGGATCCCTTGGGGGCTACGCGTGCTACGGTCCGACACCGATGACGGACGGATGTTGGCACCTTTACTGGATTGCCGTCCATCAAGGCTTTCAGCGTCGCGGGATTGCGAAAGCGCTGATGGAGCGCGTGCTGGCCGACTGCCGGGCCGGAGGGGTACGGCTGCTCACCCTTGAGGCCTCCGGCGATGCGCCGGCCGCCGCAGCCCGCGCCTTCTACGAGGCTGTGGGCTTCCGGGAGGAGGCCCGTGTGCGCGACTTCTATCGTCCCGGCGATGATGTGGTGCACTACGTCGTGAGATTCCCTCCGGCCTAGAGACTCGCTCGCATTCGCTGCAAGACCGATCGCCCTACGCCTTCGCCGGGCGCCCTGGACGCCAGGCCCTCCACAAGCCGCCCTCGCTGAAGGCGCTCCAACCCCAGCGCAACCAGCCAAGCAGTGCGAAGGCCAGCCAGAGCGCCCAAGCGAGCATCATCGCTCGATACACCAGGAGCGGTAGCGACAGCATGAGCGCGCGCGGCAAGAAGGCAGCGCTGCGATCCTGGTACCAAAGGAGCTCGCTGGCCGACGAGCCATTGCCGCGCACCTGCATCTGCGGCAGCCCGAGCAGTCCTTGCTCGATCGCGAAGAAGAGCCCCGCAAGCGCGATCGGGGTCCAGAGTGCGATCGCCAGCTGCAGGAAGCGAAACGCCCGGTCGCTTTGGGCCGCGCCCCGCTCGCGCCGCCAGCCGAGGGTGAGAAGCCATCCCACGACGATTGCCGACACGAAAGCCGGAACCTGCGTCAACCCGACTCCGAGGAGCATCCAATGCCACCAGCGAAGAGGCGTGATGCGCAGCCGCCCGAGACCGATTGCAATGAGGGCCACGACCGCCAGGAGACTCCAGAACAGCACAGCCGGCCCGCGTCGCGGACCGGCCAGGGCGAGGATCCAGCGGTCCGCGGGCGGCAGCACACGCAGCGACACGTTCACCGCGGGTGCACCGAGATCCAGCGGGGGCGTGCGAAGCACCCAGGCGATGCCAGAGGGCTCGCGCCACGCGATCACGACCGTCTGCCGGCCGGGAACGATGGGGAGCGTCACCTTCCCGTCTTCCAGGCGAACAGGCTGCGGCTTGTTGGCGATTTGGACCGATTGGAGTTCGGCGCCCGGGGGAAGGGTGACGGTGTGTTGCCCACCCCGGCTGCTCCGAAGCACAAGCTCGAGCGTGACATCGCTCGCGCGCAATCCCGGTGTTTGGGAGAGCGAGACAGAATCAATGGTCAGGGTCTGACCGGGCACACTCTCGGGTCGCGAGAAAACGAGCCGCACCAGCTCCCCCGGCCACGGCTGGAACTCACGCGCCCGCGACAGGGAACCCGCGCCCGGATCAGGTTGGACCGGAGGGATGCCCGTCGCCTCGACGTGCCAGATCGGACTCGTGTCGACGCGCCAGACCTCAGTCCACGGCACGGTGTCGGGGGCCTGGAGCACAAGCACGTCTGTCTTCTCGAGGACGGAACGCCAGGTGAGCTCTGAGACCTCGGGGCCGAGACTCGCGGTCACCCGGCCGGCCTCGACGCGGACACCTTCGGTCGTCACCGACTCGCCCGGAAGCACGGGCACCGCCAGCACGATGGCCTGACCCATCGGGGCGACGCGCACGACCCGCGTCGTCACCTGCCATTCGAGGCCGAGCTCGAGCTGCCGTTCGATCCGCACGAAGGGAGGAAGCGGTAGGGGCGCCTCGCCATGCTCGTTCTGTTCCGCCCGGCGTGTGCGCACGAGCTGCAGGTTCTCCCCGGGGACGCCGTCCTCATGGATACCTTCCACGCGCCAGCCGTCCTGTGCCGCATCAGGAGCTTCGACGCGGGCCGGTCGTAGGGGAAGCGGAATCTCGACGGCGTCCCGGTCTGGAAGCGGTCCTTCCATCACGATCTGGTGTCGGCCCGGCGTGAGTGCGATCCAGAGCACCCCCGCCCTGTCCCGCAGCAGGCCGCGGGCGGGCACCGAGTCCAGCGTGACCATGCTCGGACTCCACCCCCGCGCGCTTCCCGGCAGGGGGACGCCGGTCTCGAACGCGACGTCAAGCTCAAGCCGTGCACGGAGCGTCCCGCCGACCGCCTCGACGCGCAGGCGAGGGATCGCCGCACAGCGAGGGGAACACTCCGCAGGTGCTACGAGCCGCTCGCGCAGGGAATCGAGAAGTTCCGGGGGCGGGTAGTCGGCCCGCGCAGGCTCGGCCAGCGTCGCCGCCGCAACCACAAGGAGGGCCGGAAGGGCGACCGACGCCGCCGCACGACCGACGCTCGATCCCTCCCGGGGCCCCGCTTGGGCGCCGGGAAAGGAGCCATGACCGCGCGCGGTGCCGCGCAGGAGGAAGAAGACAAAGAGCGCGACGAGTCCCACGCGAAGCCAGGCAAGGACAAAGTTGCCCAGGGGAGGGACGAGCCACAGCCGTAACTCCTGGGCGCTCTGCACAGGTCCCCGCCAGCGCAACGTCACGGTCTGCCAGCGCCAGGTGGGAAGGCCGGGCCCCGTCGGGATCAGCGCGCTCGGATCGGGAGCCCAGCGCTGGGGAGCTTCGAGGGGCGCCTTGCGAAGCACGGCGCGGGATCGCGCTGCCATGGAGCTCTCTGGAATGCTTGCGCTCGGGGAGGGCGCTTCTTCGGCTTTCGTGAACGCATCCATCCGCTGCTCCGTTTGGACCTCTGCTCGGGCCTGGGTTGCCGCATAGGACGCTCTCGATTCCGGAGGCTCGAGCCCGGGATAGGTGGCTTCGCGCACTTCCTTCACGAGGAACGGGACGGCGAAGACCACGAGGCCGACCAGAACGCCGAGGCGCAAGAGGCGTGCGCTGTCGCGGGCTCGGCCAATGGGAAGGGTACGAACCAGCGCCTCCGCCGCGAGAGCCGCGGGCCAGAGCCAGCGCGGGGCCGAGGGCTCGGTCCAGCTAAGCCCGAGGGCAAGGAGTGCCACGAGGCCCCAGGTTCTGCCGAAGAGCCGACCCGCCGCGAGGGCGGTGATCAGCACGAGGAAGAGGTCCAGAAGGCTCCAGCTCGCGATCCACGTGGGCGAGATGTCATCCACTCCCGAGGCGTGAAAAAGCCGCCAGCCTGGGGGGAGATTCAGCGTGGCCGCGACCTCGGCGAAATCGGAGCGCCAGCCGACGGCGGGGATGCGCGTGCGGAGTCCCTCGAGGCGCGCGTCGGCTTCGATGTGGGGTCGCGCCTCTCGCACTTCGACGCCGACGGTTTGCCCCCCCGGCAGTTTCGTCACGAGCTGATCGGTGGCGCCGACGGCGACGCGCCCGAGCGTCATCTCGGGTTCGACCTCAAGGCGCCAGCTCCGCGACATCGTCCCGCCGAGGAGATCGTGCACGCTGTAGCCGGTGCCATCGAAATCAAGCCAAAGTGTGCGTGCCAGGGTGAGCCGGTCGGGTGCGGGGTCGGCATCTCCCCGGCGCCGCTCGACGAAGCGAAGCGTTGCACCGGGCTGCACCAGGAACGCAGGGTACGAACGCCACTCCTCCGGGAGCAGGGTCTGTTGCGGATCCACCGTCACCCCGCCTGCAACGTCTACCAGACGAAGCTCCGGCCGTGCCGAGAATGCCCAGACTTCATTCGCGTCGAAAACCTCCTCGGCGCCGCCATTCTTTGGCTTCGGCGCAGCGGGGGAAGCGGGGAGGCTGAGCTCGTTGGTCGGGCCTTCGCTTCGCGCCTTGAGGAGGATCTGCCAGCGGCCGGGCCGAATCTGGAGCACCAGGCGCCCGTCGTGCTCGATGCGCGCGGGAAGCGCGCTTTCGAGGGACATGGGCAAGAGATTCGGCAGCAGGGCGTTCGGAAGGGCCAGCTCCCGACTCTTGCCCGCCACTTGGAGATCGATGCGCGTCTCCACGACGAGCGGCACTTCGTCCATCACGAGGCGCTGGGAATGGAGCTCGACCTTGTCTTCCTCGCCTCCTGTGCCCGCGCGACGCTCGAGCCACAGGCGACCCTCGTCGTCGCGCGCTGGGAAAGGCACCATCTCGCCCCGTAGGCGCAGCGACAAGAGTCCGACTTCCGGCGGTAGCGGAAGAAGCGCCGGGGGGGCGTCCCAAAGGAACGTCCCGCTCGCACGATGCGATCCCGTCCCAAGCCGCACGCTGGGCGCTCCCCCGTGGAGCACAACGGCGACCGCTGCCTCATCCACCTTGACGTCCTGGGGCCAGGTTTTCTCGTCGCCAGGAAGTGGCACGAACCCTTCCGCATACACCAGCCACTCTTGGGTGAAGCGCGCGCCCGAGGCGTCCGCCTCGACAAGAAGACGCGCTGGCCACGCGCAGGCGTGTCGTGCAGGGTCCCCGACCATGCCTGGGCAGAGCTCGCTCTCGTGGCCGTGCATCACCCAGCCGATCCAGGGGCGCAGCGGCTCGGGGGCATCGCGTGGCGCGAGAGGCTCCGCAAGAGCCCGCGCCGCAAACAGGCACAACGGGAGCAGAAGGGCGGCGCGCGGGACCCGCGACGCGACCCTGCTCGTGATCCGGGAGAGCATTACCCGCGGAAGGCTTTTCAAACGATGCGCTACGCCGTGGAGCCGCATGGAGAAGACGCTCTCTGGTGTCATCTCTCGCCACTCCACGCGCCGGCTCTTGGTCATGCGTTTCTCCACCAAAACTCGGCTGGGCCACCGTTCGCGTCGTGACACCGAAGCGCTTTCGATTTCAACCCTGCGCGTCGACAGCGGAGCATGCGCGTCGGCGCAAGCCGCCGGATCGAATGAGCTAGCCTCCGCGATGTGAACGGAGCACACCCTGTGTGTAGCGGGCCTTGGTGGTGATGATGTGGATCAGGCCATTCGAGGCACTCTTGCCATAGAGTGCTGCGGCGCGCCCGCGAATGAGCTCGATCCGGTCGATCTCGCTCAAGAGCGGCGCGGGCGCGTAAGAAGGGGGACGCGCAGCGGACCCCTCGATTTGTCGGCCGTCGATCAGCACGAGAAGCCGCCCATCGAGACTGTCGCCCCGCCCCGTGCTGGTGACTGTCCAGTCCTTCTCGCCGCTGCCCGTGACACGGATCCCGGGCATCGTGCGCAGGACGTCGGGCAGAGTCCGCACCCCGAGGCTTGCGATCTCTGGTCTGGTGAGGACGTAGATCGTCGAAGGTTCTTCGGCGGAGGCGCTGATCGAGGTGGACGGAAGAACTGCGCCAGCGAGGGCGAGGGAACAGAGTGTGCGTGCGAGCCACCCCATGCGGTTTCCCCCCCTTCGCTCATGGATCGGCAAACCGTCTACTCGCTTGAGAAAAGGCAGAGGGCCGGTTTGTTCCCAGCGCCACGGGGGGCCCGGGGTCAGCGTCTCGCAGTCTTCCCTGTCCCTGCGCGGCGCGCACTCGCTCGGATGTAGCGGCGGGTCACAGGAGAGAGGTCTTCCGGGGCAAGGCGGCATTCGATCAGCACGAACTCGCGCACCTCGTGGGCGGCGCGCAGGGCCTCTCGGAGCTCGGCCCGAGTTTCGGCGCGGAATCCCACGCCACCCCATGCCTGGGCGAGCTCGGCATAAGGCCAGTTCGGCAGGGAGAGCAGGTCCTCGCGCGGGGACACGGGGCGAAAGATCTGCCAGCCGGAGTTGTTGAGCAGCACCACCACGGGCGAGAGCCCGCGCTCGGGGGCGTGGGAGATCTCGGGGCCCGTCATCTGGAAACCGCCATCGCCGCACAGCACAAGGGGCCGGACTCCGGTTCCGATCTGCGCCCCGAGCGACGCGGGCACTGCGAAACCCATCGACGCGTAGTAGCCCTGGGCAAAGTAGAGTCCACCGCCGTGGAGCCGTAGCTCGAGTCCGCCGAACAGCATGTCGCCCGACTCGGCGAAGACGTGGTAGCCCTTGTTCGCGGCCAGAAACTCGTTCACCTCCAGCAACAGATCGTTGTTGCTGAGGGGAGCCGCGTCCCCGCGCGCTTTCGCCCCACCGTCTACCCTCTTGCGGACCAGATTGTCCTGATAGACAACCCTCTCGGAGAAATTGGGAAGCCTCTGCTTGGCCAGGGCCACCACGAAATCTCGCAGCATGACGTCGGTGTACTGGTGGAACGACACGTTCACACGTTCACCGAGCGCCCACACCGACCTTTCACGTCGCACCTGCGGCCTCGCCGCCCCGAGGTTCATGTCCGTCAGCAGCGTGCCGAGAGCCAGCACCAGGTCGGCGTCGCGTACGCGCTTCTGGATCGCTGGGGGGCTAAAGGGGCCGACGTGAATGCCCATGTGGAGCGGATGATCCATCGGAAAGACGCCTTTGGCGTCCACCGTGGTCACGACCGCGACACCGAGTTTCTCGGCGAGCTCGAGGAAGTCCCGCTCGGCTGCCGCGCGGTAGAGTTCGAGGCCTCCGATCAGCACCGGGCGCTTGGCCGCCCGCACGCGGGCGAGCGTGTCGGAAACCGCCTCGGAGAGCTTGCGCGCGTCAGAGGTCGGCCGCGGGAAGGTCCCGTCCCACTCCACGATCTCCCGCGGAACCGGAATCTCGACGTCCACAATGTCGCGGTGGATCTCGAGGTACCCCGGGCGGCGCTCCAGCGCGATCTTGCGCACGACCTCATGGATCTCGAGGGCCGCCCGTTCGGGGTGCTCCACGATTTGTGCCGCGCAGGTCACCTGCTGGAAGATGCGCCATTGGCTCTCCACGTCTTTGACCTGATGGTGGATGCTGGAGAGCTTTTGTTCGGCCTCGCCGGGTCCGCCGGAGACGACGAGGATCGGGACCTGCTCGGCATAGGCCCCGGCCACGGGATTCACGACGTTGTGTCCTCCCGCGCCATAGGTCACGCACACCACGCCAAGGCGCCGCGTACTTCTCGCATAGCCGTCCGCGGCGAAGCCGACGGAGGGCTCATGGGAGAAGGTCACGATCTCGAGCGCCCGGTCACGACCGAAGCGGTGGAAGAGCCCGAGCACGAGATCACCGGGAAGCCCGAAGAGATGCGTCACGCCGTGGCGCTTGAGATAGGCGACCAGGAAATCGCCAAGCGCCATACGCGGGCGCATGGCCGAAGCAGGCTCGATCCCCCGCGCTCGGCGCCTAGTCATCCGAGTAGCGCTCTGCGTTCCAAGGGTTGCCCCGCATGTGGTAGCCGTTGCGCTCCCAGAAGCCCGGCGCGTCTTGCTGCATCAACTCGAAACCGCGTACCCACTTCACGCTCTTCCAGAAGTAGAATTTTGGCGCCACCAGCAGCGCAGCGGCCAGCCGTGCTCGGGTGTCAGGGGCTCACCATTCATGCCAAAGGCGAGGAGCACACTCTCGTCGAGCAGGTCCGTGAGAGGAAGGTTCGAGCTGAAGCCGTGCTCGGCGTGCACCATCACGTGGCGGGCGCGCGGTGTAGGGCGTACACGCGCGACGAGGTCGCGCACGGAAACGCCGTCCCAGCGACACTCGAACTTGCTCCACCCCGTGACGCAGTGGACGTCGTTCGAGAGTGTGATTCGAGGCAGCGCTCGCAGCTCCTCGAAACGGAACGTGGTGGGAGACTCAACCTCACCGAAGAAGCGCAGGTTCCAGCTTGCGAGGTCAATGGTGGGAACGGATCCGTAGTGGAGAACCGGCCATTTCTCCGTGAGGGATTGTCCAGGCGGAAGCCGGCGGGCCTTTTGCATCTCCGCTTCCCGGCGCTTTCGCTCGCTAGTGTCGGAGAGCGACATCACGACCCCTTCTGCCCATGCGCGATCTGGTAGAGATAGAGCCCTGCCACGACCAGCGCGTGTTGAATCGTCCCGTCCGCGAGCCGCGCCGTGAGCTCGCGAACGGGCAGGAGCTCGACGGCTGTCTCCTCCGCGCCGTCATTGCGGATTTCCGCCACGCGCTGCGCACCCCGCGCGAGGAACGTATGGACGCCGTTGCCGAACAGGGCAGGATTCGGGCTCAGGGTGCCAATCAGCAGAACTTCCGGCGCGCGATAGCCGGTTTCCTCGAGCAGTTCGCGTGCGGCGGCTTCGGCCGGTGTTTCCCCAGGGTCCACGATCCCGCCGGGGATCTCGAGCGTGAGCTGGCGCGCGCCATGACGCCACTGGCGCACCATCACGAGCTCGTCTTGGCTCGTGATCGCGACGACGTTCACCCACTCTGGAGAGTCGATGCGGAAGAAGGGATAGACCTGGCCCGTGCGCGGCGAACGGAACAGCGTACGACTCACCTGGAAGACTTTGCAGTCCTGAAGCGGCTCGGTCTCGAGCTCCTGCCAGGGACGCGGCAAACCTAGAGCGCCTCGTCAAGCACGATGCTTATTTGTGCGTCACCGGGATTCGCGAGGCCGGGTGCAGCGCCTTGCAGGTCGCCGGGCTAACGCGTGGTGGCGTTGCCGTCGCTGTCCAGTCGGGCGGTGAGTTGGAGGGGACCGCTCCACGGCATC
>Ga0116216_10003153_pt1 | contig 10756 bp, 8 predicted proteins | sample Sb_taG_11_FD_89696 | JGI IMG/M metagenome (GOLD analysis project Ga0116216, IMG submission 89696) | Peat soil microbial communities from Weissenstadt, Germany - Sb_50d_3_AS metaG | ecosystem: Environmental > Terrestrial > Soil > Wetlands > Peat | place: Germany: Weissenstadt | collected 2010-09-21
CAATCTGGCCAGCGACATCCACTCCGAGGGAAGCGCATTTTCCGGCTCGTGGAGCGAGGCGACCCGCAACGCTTCGGGCAGTATTTCGGGCCGCATCAACGGCGGCCAGATCGAGGCCACCGCGAAGGGCGGCTCGTTCGCCGCCAACCTGCTCCTGGTCACCCGCGGGCCCCGTCAGTCGGTCTCGATCCGGGCGGCCGGATCCGATATCACCGGGGTCGACATCGCGCTCAACCGGCAATGACTGCGGCCTATCCTGATCAAGCTTGATCTCGGGCGATGCTCTGACGCGAAGGCCTGTCGCATTTATTTGCCAAGCCCATAGCCCGCGAAGACGGCGCCAATGACCTTGAGGTGCACTTCGGCGGAAAATGCTGGCGGGCGCCGGAGCGTGCGCTCAGCGGCCGCGTGCGCCCGCCGGCCGGGCCGTGGATCGCACCCGGCCTTCCGGATGCTCGCGGGCGCTATCGCGCGATCGCCCGCCGCCGGCGACGCGCCGTGACGTTCCGATGTCGTCGACGAGGAACGGCTTGGCGAAGTAGTAGCCCTGAGCTACGCGGATGCGCGTGGCCGCCTGTAGATAGGCGAGTTCCTCGAAGGTCTCAACGCCTTCGGCCACCACCTTCATGCCGAGCGCCAGGCTCAAAGATTCGATCGCCTTGAGCACGCTCTGGCTGCGTGGCCGCTGGTGGATTGCGGTGATGAACGAACGGTCCACCTTGACCTCGTCGACCGTGATGTCGGCCAGCGCGGACAGTGACGAATAGCCGGTGCCGAAATCGTCGATCGACACCTGCACGCCGATATCCCGCAACAGCGGGAGGATCTCGGTCTGGAACTGGCTCTTGACGACGAACGCGTCCTCGGTGACCTCGATCATGAACCGATCCGCGCATCCGCTGTCGCGCAACGCCTGGACGCAAGACTCCATGAAATGCTGGTCGCCTGCCTGCCTGGCCGCCACGTTGATGCTGATCGTCGTTTCCGGGCCGAAGGCGTCGTTGATCCGATCGAGAGACTCCACCGCCTCCTCGAGCATGAAATGCGTGATCGGGTCGATCAGTCCGAGCTCGATCGCCAGCCCCATGAACTCTCCAGGGGCATTGATCGTGCCGCGATCGTCGCACCAGCGAATGAGCGCCTCCAGCCCGACAACCTCCTCGGTGCGAATGTCAACCTTGGGCTGGAACGCACAACGGAACTTGCGATCGCGAATGGCGAGCCGCAGTCGTTGCTCGAGCTCCATGCGGGTGGTCACTGCGCGCCCCATGGCGCCGTCGAAGAAGGCCGTCCCACCCTTCGAGGTGGACCGCGCCCGGGACATGGCGCTGTCGGCGTTTCGCCGCAGGAGCTCGTAGCTGCGGCCGTGATCCGGATAGACGCTGACGCCGATCGAGGCCGAGGTGAACACCTCGAATGCCTCGATATGGAACGGCTGCCGCAACGCATCGGAAATACTTCCGATCATCGCACGCAACTGGTCGTCGCTGTCGACCGGATCGATCAGCAGCACGAATTCGTCACCGCTGATCCGCGCCAGCAGGTCGGAGGTTGCGATCCGCCCCGATATGCGCCGCGCGACGTTGACGAGAAGCGCGTCCCCGACCGGGTGGCTATAGTAGTCGTTGATGTGCTTGAAATTGTCGAGATCGAAGAAAGCCAGCGCGAAGCGGTCGCCACCGCGAACAATCGCCTCCTCCACGCGCTCTTTCAGCACGACGCCGTTGGCGAGACCGGTCAGTTCGTCGACATGCGCTTCCCGCGGCGGTTCGCCCGCGGCCAGTCGGCACTCGGTGACGTCGACGGACGACGTGACAATCAATGTGCGATCGAAGGCATTGACCCGCTGCCGCGACGTCAGAAACGCGCGGCCGTCATGGTCCACTACGCCGCTGGCGGCGGTCGCCGCGAAGAGCGCCGCAGGGTGCGGCTGCTGCGATTGAGCCGGATGCGACCCATCGCTTACGGACGGCCCCATCACGTGGGTGGTCGTGGCAGCCGGACCGGCGGCCGCAGCGCGATTGACCAGAATCACCCGACCGGCCTCGTCCTGCACGGTCAGGCCGACCGGAATGCGATCGATGATACTCTCGAGCAGATCGGCCCTCGGCGGGTCATCGGCGCGACTGTCCAGTTCCGTGGTCCGGATATGCTGAGGCTCGTTCATGCACCGTCGCGACCAGCTGGCCGATCGATCTCCCCCGGATATAAAGGGCCGAAGCGAAGAAATGTTTAACACTGGCAAAACGACCGGAGGGTCGGCCCGGTCGCCTCATGTTCGAACCTGTCGAGTAAAACCGTACCAGGCGCGTTCGGTTCGTTGTCCGATCACACTTTGCCGCGGCAGACGATCCGGCGCGGTCCGCTGCCGGTCCCGACTCGCGCCGATTAACCGAATCTACAGCGCCGACTGCTATGCGAAGGTGATCGGCCTCAAGCTAGCGGATTGGAGTGGACGGATGTCGACGCAGGATCAGAACAGTGTGGGTGGCGTGAAGGCGAGACGCGAAGCGCTCGGCCTCGTCACGTCGGTTCGCGGCTCGCAGGCCCATGTCGCGATGTTCGCCAAACCGACGGACAAGCCGGATCACGCGCGCGCCACTGTGGGTCGTTTCATCGCCATCGACACCGGGAAATCGCGACTCATCGGCGTGATCACCTTCGTGTCCCTGGATCCGGCGCCAGCCTCCGGCAGCTGCGGTCATCGCGCCTCGGCCGACGTCGATCTGGTCGGCGAGATCAGGGATGGCGCCACGCCGGGCGCGAGCTTCCATCGCGGGGTCACCGAATATCCCGACATCGGCGATCCGCTCAGCGCGGTCGAGCCCGAGGAGCTGCGGCTCATCTTCAACTTAGCCGGAGCGAGCGTCATCGACATCGGCGAACTGCAGCAGAACCCGGTGATCTCCGCCTGCGTCGACGTCAACGAGATGCTGAGCAAGCATTTCGCGATTCTCGGCACCACCGGCGTCGGCAAGTCGAGCGGGCTCGCCATGATCCTGCAGGAGATCATACGTGCGCGTCCCGACGTGCGGATGTTCGTGCTCGACGCCCACAATGAATACGGGCACTCGTTCCGTGACCAGGCGCAGGTGATCAATCCACGAAACCTGCGGCTGCCGTTCTGGCTGTTCAGCTTCGAGGAGATCGTCGACGTCTTCTTCGGCGGCCGCCCGGGTCTCGAGGACGAGGTCGACATCATGGCGGAGGTGATCCCGTTCGCTAAGAGCAACTATAGCGCCGTGCGCGGCTCGAGCGACCGGACGCTCGTCCGGCGCACCGACCCGAAGACCACCGGATATACGGTCGACACGCCGGTGCCCTATCGGCTCGGGGACCTCCTGGCGATCCTCGACGAGCGCATGGGCAAGCTCGAGAACCGCGCTTCGCGCATGCTCTATCACCGGCTCATCACCCGGATCGAGACCGTGAGCAGCGATTCGCGGTACGCTTTCATGTTCGACAACGCGAATGTCGGCGGCGACACCATGGCGGATGTGTTTGCCCATCTCTATCGGCTCCCGCCGGACGGCATGCCGATGACCCTGATGCAACTGGCCGGATTCCCCTCCGAGGTGGTCGACGCCGTGGTGTCGGTGATCTGCCGGATGGCCTTCGATTTTGGGCTGTGGAGCGACGGCGCGGCGCCCCTGCTGTTCGTGTGCGAGGAGGCACACCGCTACGTCTCGGCCGACCGCACGATCGGCTTCGGTCCGACCCGCCGCTCCATTTCACGCATCGCCAAGGAAGGGCGGAAATACGGCGTGTTCCTCGGGCTGGTCAGCCAGCGGCCGGCCGAGCTCGACCCGACCATCCTGTCTCAGTGCAGCACCTTGTTCGCCATGCGGATGACCAACGACCGGGATCAGGCAATCCTGCGATCGGCGATCTCCGACGCCGCCGCCAATCTGCTCGCCTTCCTGCCGTCGCTCGCCACCCGGGAGGCGCTGGCATTCGGCGAAGCCGTCGCCTTGCCGACAAGTTTGAAGTTCAAGGAGCTGCCGCCCGGTCAGCTGCCGCGCAGCGAAGCGGTGCCCGGGATCCGCGACGACGCCGTGACGGGGATCAATCACGCCTTCGTCGCCTCGGTGCTCGAACGCTGGCGCGGCGCCACGACCAGCGTGCGCAGAGCGCCCGATGAGGGCGCCTTCGACCAGGCGGCCGATACCGAGGTGCCGCTGCAGCCGGCGCCGGCTCCCGATGGCGTTCGCTCGAAACTCCTGAAGCGGCCGCTGGCCGAGACCGCTACCGGGCTGCAGGCGCGGCTTGTCTGCCGCCGCGACGACCCGTCAGGCCGCTGAACCGAAACGTGCGCCAGCTCCTCGTACCGCATGACGCCGCCCGGTGTCAGCCGTAAGAGAAGCTTGGCCCGCCTTCAGCGCCTCATTAAAGCCAACTTTAGGCACACGGTTGAACCCGGGGTGACTTTGCAGCACAATCCTTCGGTTCCCGCGGGGTGGGAACGAGCAACCCTCGGAGCAGGACGGTGGCGGCAGATCGGGACGCGACTCGTCGATGCGCGCCGATGTTTCTTGCGGCGGCGCTGACATTTTGCGCTGCGGGATGCGCGGTGGATTCCGATACGTTCGCCGTGCCGGAGGTGAAGAAGCCGGACCTGACCGCCTTCACGCGGCCGGACTGGACGGTATCTCCGGGCAAGAACGAGCCGTTTACGCGGCCGGTATCACAGCAAGACCTGATCGGCGCTGACGGGCGTTGCGCCAATGAAGCGGCGGCGCCCACCGCCGAGCCACCGCGCGCGCTCAACTTCACTGCCGGCCCGGACGCCTCGCGCCCCGATCGCGGCGCTCAGGGACTCCCGCCGGCACCGGCGCCGGTCCAGCCGGCTGGTCCGGCGGTCGGCCTCGGCATGTCCGAATGCGAGGTGGTCTATGCCCTCGGCCATACCGACCGGATGGAGGTCGGCGGCGAGCGCGGCCAGCGCGCCGTGGTGCTGACCTATGTGCAGGGCCCGCGTCCCGGCATCTACCGGTTCGCCGGCGGCCGCCTAGTCTCGATCGAGCGCGGTCAGGAGGCCCCGGCGCCGGCCAAGCCGGAGAAGAAGACCGCGAAGAAGCCGCCGGGAAAGAAGCCGGACGATTCCTGAACTAGGCGGTCGCCGAATCGTATTGCGAGCTTGCTTCGAGCCACTCCTCCTCGGCTGTGTCCAGCGATCGAGCCGCTTCGGCGCGCGCCTTGGCGAGCGCCGCCGCGCCCGACGGGTCGCGCCCGAACAGATCGGGCGCCGTGAGCGCTCGGTCGATCCGCGCGATTTCCTCGGTTAGACGCTTGATCGCCTTTTCCGCTGCCGCGATCCGGTTACGCAAGGGTGCCAGCTCGGCACGCTTCTCCGCCGCCGTGCGACGCAGATCGGTGCGCGACATGCGGGGTGCGGTGGACGCGTCGACGCCCTCGGCTACGCGCGGGCTGCCGCGGCCGGTGAGAATCCCGCGGCGATAGTCGTCGAGGTCGCCGTCGAACGACGACACGGTGCCGTCGGCCACGAGCCACAGCCGCTCCGCGCAGGCGTCGAGCAGGTAGCGGTCGTGCGACACCAGGACGACGGCGCCCGCAAACCCGTTGATCGCCTCGACCAGCGCGGCGCGGCTGTCGATGTCGAGATGATTGGTCGGCTCGTCGAGAATGACGAGGTGCGGGCCGCCCAGGGTGGCAAGCCCGAGCAGCAGTCGCGCCTTCTCGCCGCCAGAAAGTTCGCTGACCGGGACGTCTCCCGCTTCGCCGGAAAATCCGATCGCGCTGACTCGCGCCCGCACCTTGGCCTCCGGCGCAGCAGGCATCAGACGACGGACGTGTCCATAGGGACTGTCGTTGGCGCGCAACTCGTCGAGCTGATGCTGGGCGAAGTAGGCAACGCTGAGACGATCGGCGCGTACGATCCGTCCGGCCGTCGGCGCCAGACGGCCGGCGAGCAGCTTGGCAAGCGTCGATTTTCCATTACCGTTGGGCCCGAGCAGCGCGATCCGATCCTCGGTGTCGATGCGCAGCGTGAGTCGGCTCAGCACCTCGCGGCCGGGCGCGTAGCCGACCGCGACATTGTCGATCGCCACGATCGGCGGTGACAACGTGCTCGCCGGCGGCGGGATGATGATGGGTCGGATCGTGTCGGCGATCGCGGCGGTGGCCGGCTCGAGCTTGGCGAGAAGCTTCAGGCGTGACTGCGCCTGGCGGGCCTTCGAGGCCTTGGCGCGAAACCGGTCGACGAAGGCCTGGAGTCTGCGCCTTTCGGCCTCCTGCTTCTTGCTGAATTTCTGGTCAAGCTCCTGACGCTCGCGGCGCTGACGCTGGAAGGCCGAAAAGCCGCCGCGATAGAGCGTGAGCCTGCCGCGATCGAGATGCAGAATCGAATCGACCGCATTGTCCAGGAGGTCGCGGTCATGGCTGATCACCATGACGGTGCGCGGATAGCGCGCGATATGGTCCTCCAGCCACAACGTACCCTCGAGGTCGAGATAGTTGGTCGGCTCGTCGAGCAGCAGAATGTCGGGCTCTGCGAACAGAGCCGCCGCCAGCGCAACCCGCATGCGCCAGCCGCCGGAGAATTCCGCGCAGCCGCGCTCCAGTTCCGCCGTCGCAAAGCCAAGCCCCGCCAGGATCGCGGCGGCTCGGGCCGGCGCCGAATGCGCGCTGATGTCGGCGAGCCGCGTCTGGATCTCGGCGATGCGGTGGGGGTCGCGGGCGGTCTCGGCTTCCGCAACGAGACGCGTCCGTTCGGCATTGGCGACGAGCACCGTGTCGAGCAGGCTCTGGGGTCCATTCGGCGCTTCCTGTGCCAGCCGGCCGATGCGTTCATGCGCCGACATGCGCACCGCCCCGGTCTCCGCGGCGATATCACCGGCGATGACCCGGAACAGCGTGGTCTTGCCGGCGCCGTTGCGCCCGACGAGCCCGACGCGGGCGCCGTCCGGCACCTGGACCGAGGCGTGGTCGATCAGAAGCCGGCCGGCAATGCGCACGGAAAGATCGTCGATTACGAGCATGGGCCAGATTTCTAGGGCATCATGCCCGGCGCTGCCATCGCCCCTGCGCGTCCGGTTGCCAATAGGTCACATCGAACCCGCAGCTCTTGGCCTCGGTCCAGCGTTCGCGGGCGTTCGCGACGGCGTCCGGATCGTCGCCGTCGATCAGCAGCACGATGCGTTGATAGGCGGCGGCATCGCGCGGCAGTGCGACCCCGTCGATCAGGAAGCGCACGGTTGCGCCGTTCGGATTGTCGTCCGCAAGGGTGAGCAGGACCGGCTGGGCCGCGACCTCGCTGTCGCGATAGGTTCCGTGGGGGAGGAATCCGTCGTCGCGATAGGTCCACAGATGGGCGTCGAGCGCCTCGATCCGCTCCTCCGATGCTGCTTGGACCACGACCCGCCAGCCGCGCTCGAGCGAGCGCTCCAGCAGCATCGGCAGGACCCGGTCGAGCGGTTGATGCTGCAGGTGGTAGAAAAGCACCTCCGTCATCGCGGCTACTTCTCGTAGTGGTCTGCCACCAGCCGGTCGAGCAGCCGTACGCCCCAGCCCGAGCCCCAGCTCTTGTTGATCTCGTTTGGCGCCGAGCCCATGCCGGTGCCGGCGATGTCGAGATGCGCCCATGGCGTCTTGTCGACGAAACGCTGCAGGAACTGCGCCGCCGTGATCGATCCGGCCTGGCGGCCGCCCGTGTTCTTCATGTCGGCAAATTTCGAATCGATCAGCTTGTCGTATGCCGCCGTCAGCGGCATCCGCCACACCCGCTCGCCGGTCGCCTCGCCGGCTTCGTGAAGCCGCTCCGACAAGCGGTCGTCGTTGGAAAACAGCCCTGCATGCTCGTTGCCGAGCGCCACCACAATGGCGCCGGTAAGCGTCGCGAGATCGATCATGAATTTCGGCTTGAAGCGGTTTTTTGCGTACCACAGAACGTCGGCCAGCACCAGCCGGCCCTCGGCATCGGTGTTGATGATCTCGATCGTCTGCCCGGACATCGAGGTGACGATGTCCCCCGGACGCTGGGCGTTGCCGCCCGGCATGTTCTCGACGAGGCCGATCAGGCCGACCGCGTTGAGCTTGGCCTTGCGGGCGGCGAGCGCGTGCATCAGCCCGACGACGCACGCGGCGCCCGCCATGTCGCCCTTCATGTCCTCCATGCTGGCGGCAGGCTTGATAGAGATGCCGCCGGTGTCGAAGCACACGCCCTTGCCGATAAAGGCGACCGGCGCCGCGCCGGCCTTGCCGCCATCCCAGCGCATCACCGCGACCCGGCTTTCCTGCTCCGAGCCTTTCCCGACGCCGAGCAGCGCGTTCATGCCGAGCTTAGTCATCGCCTTCTCGTCGAGCACCTCGACGGCGACGCCGACCTTCTTGAGTTCGTTGGCGCGACGGGCGAATTCCACGGGAAACAACACGTTGGGCGGCTCATTGACGAGATCGCGGGCGAGCTCGACACCGGCTGCGACCGCGTCCCGGTCGGCCCACGCCTTGCGGGCGCCCGGCACATGACCGACGCAGAGCGTCAACCGGGCGCTCTGGACCTGGTCCTCACCCTCCTTGCGCCTGGTCTTGTACCGGTTGAACGTGTAGGCGCGCAGCCGCATCCCGATCGCTACGTCAGCAGCCTGCTCGGGTTTCAGCGGCCCCGACCCGAGCTCGAGCACGACCGTCCCCTCGGTGGCGGAGGCAGGTATTTTGCCCATCACGATACCACCGAGCTTCACCAGATCCGGCTTGTCGGCGCCCTTGCCGGTCCCGATCACGATGAGACGCGAGGCCTTCAGGCCGGCCGGCGCCACGATATCGAGGCTCGAGCCGTGCTTGCCGGTGAACCGTTCGGTGCCGGCCGCCCGGATCATCAGGTCGTCCGTCGGCTCAAGGATGCTTCGTGTCACCGGGCCGAGCCGCAGCTCATCGTCGGCGAAGACGATGAGAACGCCCCGGGCTGGCGCCGCGAACGGGGCGAATGCGAGCTTTACGCCTTCCGACATGACGGCAGCGTCCCTTGTGGTGGAATTGGCAGGCGGCGGCGCAGCGGCACACCGTTACGGATATATTAACGGGGGTCTTACAGCATCGCCTGTGGGCTGGCGAGGAGGCTGCCCCGTTGTTGCCACCGAGCGGGTCTATGAGGCTCACGAGGGCGGCGTGGACTGAGGAGTGGCTCGGAAGGAATTTCCGCGCGATGGAGCGGTCCGACCAGGGTGTTGCCCATTCGACACGCACAGTCCGGATCGCGTGCCAAATCAAGAAGTTGGGCTTGACGCCGAGGCGGTTCCCCGGGACGCTGCGGGTTCGTTGCGGCGTGCTCGAGAACCTGGGCAGCCAGCCCCATTGGGCGGCTGGCGCGATAGCCGTGTCGACCGGCGACACCAGCATGTTACGCTGACATTTTGCTCCGACGATCGAGCCTGGAACGCGCGGCAGAAAACGAAAGACGACTCCCGACAATGGCTTCAATCGATCGCTACATCTTCCGCACGAGCTTCAGCGCGTTCGTGCTGGTTCTGGTGAGCCTGACTGCGATCATCTGGGTCACGCACGCGCTGAAGGAAATCGACCTGATGACCAACCAGGGCCAGACGGTCCTGGTGTTTATCGGGCTCACCGGCATGCTGATCCCGCTGCTGGTGCTGGTGATCGCGCCGATCGCGCTGGTGATTGCCGTCGCCTATACGCTCAACAAGCTCAACGGCGACTCGGAGATCGTCGTCATGACGGCCGCCGGCATGTCGCCGTGGCGGGTGTTCCGGCCGTTCCTGATGGTGGCATGCGTGGTTGCCGCCATGGTCGGCTTCCTCAGCGCCTATGTGTCCCCGAAGGGGCTGCGCGAGCTCCGCGACTGGGGCAACCAGGTGAACGCGGATGTCGTCACCAGCATCGTGCAGCCCGGACGGTTCACCCCCATCGAGGGCGGACTGATGACATTCCATATCCGCGAGCGGCGGTCCGATGGCCTGATGCTCGGGGTCTTCATCGATGACCGCCGAGTGCCCAACGAACGCGCGACGTTCCTGGCCGAGCAGGGGGAGATCCTGCAGAACGAGCGCGGAACGTTCCTCGTGCTGGTCAATGGCAGCGTGCAGCGCCGCGAGACCACCCAGCGCGATCCGACCATCGTGCTGTTCGACCGCTACGCCTTCAACCTGTCGCAATATACCGGCCAGTCGGCCGTGGTGAACTATGGGCCGCGCGAGCGCTATCTGTGGGACCTCGTCAATCCCGATCCGAATGATCCGATGATCAAGGCCCAGCCGGGCCAGTTCAACGCGGAGTTCCACGACCGGCTCGCGGCACCATTCTATCCGCTGGCGTTCACGGTCATCGCCTTCGCGGTGCTGGGAACGCCGCGGACGACCCGGCAGAGCCGCGGCTTCTCCATGGGACTGGCCATCGCGGCCGTCGGCGTTCTGCGCATGAGCGGTTTCGCCAGCACGGTTTTCGCCGTCCATCTGCCCGGGATGGTGCTCCTCACCTACGCATCCTTAGCGTCGACCTTTGGGCTCGGGCTCTACGCCATTGCGCGTGGCACCATCATCGAGCCGCCGGCGGCGCTGACCGAGGCGGTCAGCGGTCTCGTCGAGCGGGTGTCCCGCCGACTGGCCCCGGCCTGAGAAGGGACCCGATGATTCCGCTGACGTTGACCCGGTACTTCGCGAAGCGGTTCTTCAGCGCCGTCATGGCGGTGTTCATCGGCGTGTTCCTGCTGATCGTGCTCACCGACTATGTCCTGTTGTTGCAGAAGGCCGCCGATTTCAACGTCTCGCCGCTGCTGGTCGCG
>Ga0116216_10003162_pt1 | contig 10742 bp, 9 predicted proteins | sample Sb_taG_11_FD_89696 | JGI IMG/M metagenome (GOLD analysis project Ga0116216, IMG submission 89696) | Peat soil microbial communities from Weissenstadt, Germany - Sb_50d_3_AS metaG | ecosystem: Environmental > Terrestrial > Soil > Wetlands > Peat | place: Germany: Weissenstadt | collected 2010-09-21
CTACCTGTTCGCGATGCGCGCCGCCACGTTCGCGCTGCGGGCCGGCCGCGGCAGGGAGTTCGCCGTGCAGGCGTTCCGCCACGCGTTTCGTGACGGGCACGATCTCGGTGTCCCCGAGCACGTTCTGGCAGCCGCCGCCGCTGCGGGCCTGGACGCGGGGGCGGTCGGGGAGGCGACCGCCGATCCCGAGATCAAGCTGGCGCTGCGTGCCGCGACCGACGCCGCTCACGAGCTCGGCGTGTTCGGCGTCCCCACGATCTCTGTCGCGGGCGAGCTGTTCTGGGGCGATGACCGTCTGAGCGAGGCAGCCGTCGCAGCGGGTGGGTGAGCTTTTTTGGGGTAAGACGTAAGTCGGTCCCTTCGTCTGGTTGCCGTCGGCGCCGCTTACCGCACCTGTTGGCGTTGCGTGGGCGTTTTTTGCGCGACACTCAGGTTGATGCTGTTGCGCCCTGGGTTCTACTTCAGTCACCCCGCCTGCCTGGAGCACGATCCGCGGGCGCACATGCCCGAGCACCCCGACACGCCCGAGCGGCTCGTGGCGATCGAGACCGCGCTGGCCGCGCGCGACTGGCTGGGCTGGGAGCGGCGCACCGCTCCGCCGGCCGGCGAGGCTCAGCTGGAGCTCGTCCATTCCGCCCGTCACGTCGAGCGGATCAGGGAGCTCTCGCTGGCCGGCGGCGGCGCGATCGACGCGGACACGTTCGTTGGCGAGCCCTCCTACCGCGCCGCGCTGCACGCCGCCGGTGGCGCACTGGAGATGACGCGTGCCCTGATGGCCGGCGAGGCTTCGCTCGGGTTCTGCGGCGTGCGTCCCTCCGGCCACCACGCCGAACCCGACCGCGCGATGGGGTTCTGCCTGTTCAACAACGTCGCGCTCGCCGCCGAGCTCGCCATCCGCGAGCTCGGCGCCCGGCGGGTGTTCGTGCTCGACTGGGACGTGCATCACGGCAACGGCACCGCCGAGGCGTTCCGGCGTCGCTCCGACGTCCTGTTCGTGAGCGTCCATCAATCCGGCATCTATCCCGGCACGGGCCCCTTGAGCGACGTCGGCTCTCCTCCCGGCGAGGGCTACACGATCAACCTTCCCGTCCCCGCCGGCTCCGACGAGGTCCTGTGGCTGTCGCTGCTGGAGCACATAGTCCTGCCCGCCGCCGCCTCGTTCGAGCCCGATCTCGTGCTCGTCTCCGCGGGCTTTGACGCCCACCTCGCCGATCCGCTCGCCGGCTGCCGCCTGGAGGCGTCCTCGTTCGCGGAGATGGCCCGCCACGTGCGCGACTTTGCCCGCGAGCGCTCCATCCCGCTCGGGGCGGTGCTCGAGGGCGGCTACGCGCTCGCTGTCCTGGCCGAGTGCGTGATCGCGACCCTTGCCGCGCTCGCCGACGATCGGCCGGCGCGGTCCGCCGCGCCCGAGCCGTTCTTCACCTCGCGCGCCGCCGCCCACGTCGCTCATTACTGGCCGTTGTGAGCCAGGGTGAGACAGAGCTGGTCCGGCTGCGCGACGGCTCGTCGGTGACCCTGCGCGCTGCGACCGCCGGCGATGAGGCCGCGCTGCGCTCGTTCCTGTCCGGCCTGTGCCTGGAGGCCCGGCGCCTGCGCTTCTTCTCTGGAGCCGCCGACATCGACTCCGCGGCGCGCTGGGCGACCGCCACGGGCCCGGACCGCTATGGGCTGATCGCACACGACTGCACCGGCGCGATCGTCGGTCACGCCACATATGTCCAGCTGGAGACCGAGCGCGGTCTCCAGACGCGCGCGGAAGTCGGGGTCGAGGTCGCCGACGATCTGCACGATCGCGGATTGGGGACGATCCTGATCGAGCGCCTGGCCGCCATCGCCGAGCGGCGCGGCATCAAGCGCTTCGTCGCCGAGGTGCTGCCCGAGAACCGGGCGATGCTGGACGTGTTCCGCGACGGGTTCGACGCGCGGTTGACCTTTCACGACGGCGTCGATTCAGTCGAGTTTCCCACCTCTTCCTGGCGCCTGGCGCGCGAGCGCTTCGTCGTTTAGTCAAGAACTCCAGCTTTCGGGTCAAAAGAGCTCCAGCTTTCGGGTCAAAAGAGCTCCAGCTTTGGGTCAAGAGTTCCAGCTTTCAGGTCAAGAGTTCCAACTCTTCTACCGATAGCTGACTGATGGAACAGGCTCTCATCAGCCGGCGTTTTCTCGGGGCAGTGGGTGTTGTCGTGCTCGTGACCGGCGTGGCCGGGGTCTGGATCGGACTGGGGATCGGCGGCACGAGGGTGACGCTGTGGGTTGACGATGGGCTCACCCCGCTGGCGGCGCTGGCGGCGTGCGTGCTGTGCTTTCACGCTCGCGCTGGGCACACTGGGCGGATGCGTCTGTTCTGGACGCTGCTGGGCTTGGCGACCGCGTCCTGGACGCTGGCCGAGGTCATCTGGGGCTACTACGCGCTGATCCTCGATATGGAAGTGCCGGTGCCCTCGTGGGCGGATGTTGGCTATCTCTCGGCGATCCCGCTCGCGGTCGCGGCGCTGGTCGTGCACCCGGCAACGGGAGGCGGCGGGACGCGCAAGGCGCGTTCGGTGTTCGACGGGCTGGTGATCGCCACCGCTCTGATGTTTCTCAGCTGGACGCTGGTTCTCGGCCCGGTGTGGCGCAGCGCCGATCTCAGCACGTGGACGGGCGTGGTGACGCTGGCCTATCCGTTCGGTGATGTGGTGATCGTGTTCTTCATCGTGCTCGCCATTCGCGGGATGACCGGTAAGGACCGCCTGTCGCTGTGGTGCCTGCTGGCGGCGCTGCTGGTGATGGCGCTGTCGGACAGCACGTTCGCCTACCTCACGGACGTGACGAGTTACACGAGCCCGGGCCTGATTGATATCGGTTGGGTCGCGGCATATCTCGGGATCGCGCTGGCCGCGTTCAGCTCGCGGCCCAGCGGCGCCGTGGAGCCGGCGGCCGCCAAGGACTCCAGGCCATCGCTGGTGTCGCTGATATCGCCGCTGCTGCCGGTGCTGCTCGCGCTGACCGTCGCGGCAGTGGAGATCAGGCTCGGTCGTCACCTCGACCGCGCGGCCTGGCTGATGGCGTTCGGGTTGATCGCGCTGGTGCTCGTACGTCAGGGGTTGATGGTGCTCGAGCTGCTCGCGCCCAGCCGTGACGCGAATGCCGGTCTGATGCAACGGCTTACGCATGCGGCTCTGGGTGGAGCTGGGAGCGGGGAGAGGCCGGGGTCCGGCTATGAGCCCCTTTGACCTGAGTGCAGGACCGTCCAGCCGCGTGGGGTTCGCGCCCACGAGCGGCGCATCGGACGTCAGGTGGATTCGCCCAGACAGGCCGGCCTACCTGCCACCCCCGATGTCGAAGTCGGCAATGAAAGAGCGCAGCGAACGGGCGAACGCCCTGATCGTGATCGTACTGACCCTCGCCTGCACCGTCCTGGCCATCTTTGACCTGTTCCTGCTGGCCGCAGGCTCCTGAGGCTGGGCTCACTGACTCGCTCACTCGCCGGTGTTGATCCTCGGATGGCCGGTGGCGGCGTATCTCGGTGCGCCGAGCCCGAGGACCGCCGCCTGCTCGTGCAGCTGCTCGCGGGCGCCGGGGTGGGCGGCCTGCTCGATCATCAGCCGCGCCTGCGCTCGCTGGCTGCGCCCGAAGATGTGCGCGCATCCCTGCTCGGTTATCACGGCCGAGTGCTGGAACGAGGTCACCGGGTCTTCCAGCCTCGGCACGATCGTCGAGCTCCCGCTGCCCTCGTGCCACGACCGCAGGGCGATCACAGCGTGACCGCCCCTCGAGTGCAACGCGCCCTCGACAAAATCCGGCTGCCCGCCGAACCCGGAGTACAGCCGCCCGCATATGTGACTCGCGCCGGCCTGATCTGACAGGTCGATCTGCAACGCCGTGTTGACCGACACCATCTTTCTTTGCGCGGCGATCCTCGACGGGTCGTTGCTCGTCTCGGTGCGCACCATCCTCACCCTCGGATTCTGATCGACCCACTCATACAGCTCGGGCGAGCCGAACATGAACGAGCACACGATCGGATGCTCCCGATCGAGCGCCCCCTCTCGATCGAGCGCCATCGCGCCGTCTGAGATCATCTCCGACCACACCCGCAGCTCGCGCCGTCCGCTCAGCGCGCGCAGCGTCGCGTCCGGCACCTGGCCGATCCCCAGCTGCAGCGTAGCCCCGTCATCGACCAGCTCCGCGACGCGCTCGGCGATCGTCTCCGCGTGCTCGTGTCCTTCGCCGATCGCGGGTGTCTGCAGCTCTTCCTCCACCTCGATCGCCAGGTCGATCAGGCTCTCCTCCAGCTCGCCGTCGCCGTGCGTGTATGGCATCCGGGGATTCATCTGCGCGATGACCAAGCCACCGCGCGCCCTTACCTGCATGATCGCGGCCACGAGGATGTTCACCTCGATACCGAGCGAGACCTTTCCCTCATGGGGAGTCGAGGTGTGCAGCAGCACGACGTCCGGCTCGCGCATCGTCGCGAACAGCCTCGGAACGAGCGACAGTCGCATCGGCAGGTAATCCAGCTGCTCGCCGCCGTCGCGCATGCCCGGCCCGGCGAACGGCGTCTCGTAGATCACACCCTCCCTTTTCGGCAGCGGCGCCTGCGCCGCGAGCATGAACAGCCGGTAGCGCTCCACCGCCCGCTCCAGCACGTCCAGCAGGACTCGCGGGGTCGCCAGGTTTCCGCTCGCGACGACCCGCGGCTCCGAAACCGGCAGCGAGCCCAGTGTCTCCTGCAGCTGCTGTTCTGAGATCGCCTTCACCAGAGGCACGCTACGCGCGCTCGCACCGTCAGTCATGGGTGCGAACTACGGAGCCGCTCCAGGGGCTTCTGCGGTAGCCGCGTCCCCCGCTGACGAGTTGACTTCGTGTGGAGTCCAGTGAGTGCTTCGACCACAGCCCCCGCCCAGCCCGCGCTCGACCTCGTGCGTCCCCTCGCGCGTCTGAGCAGCGATGACGTCGCCTTCGCCGGCGGCAAGGGCGCGAACCTGGGCGAGCTGACCGCGGCGGGGCTGCCGGTGCCCGACGGCTTCGTTATCGGTGCCCCCGCGTATGCCGCGTTCTGCACGGAGACGGGACTGCGCGAGCGTCTTGCCGAGCTGCTGGACGACGTCGACGTGGAGGACACCGCTGCGCTCCGGGCCGCGAGCGCGCAAGCCCGCAAGCTGTTCGACGATACGCCAATGTCCGAGGCGCTTCGGCGGGAGATCATCTCGGGTTACCGGCAGCTGGTGGGCGAGGACCGGGCGGGCGGGGATCCGGTTCCCTTGGCCGTGCGCTCCTCCGCGACGGCGGAGGACACCGCAGAGTCCTCCTTTGCGGGGATGAACGAAACGTTCCTCAACACGCGCGGCCCGGACGCGGTCATCGACGCCGTGCGCCGCTGCTGGCGCTCGTTGTTCGGCGCTCGCACCATCTACTACCGGGCGGTGAACGGGCTCGGGCAGGCCGGCATGGACATCGCGGTCGTCGTCCAGCGCCAGCTGGCATCGACCCGCGCCGGCGTGATGTTCACCGTCAACCCGGCCACGGGTGAGCGGGACGAGCTCGTCATCGAGGGTTCCTTCGGGCTCGGCGAGGCGGTCGTGTCGGGCTCAGTCTCTCCCGACCGTTACGTGGTGGACAAGGCGACACTCGCGATCCGCCGGCGTGAGGTTCATCACAAGGAGCTGATCATCGAGTACGCGCCCGAGGGGGGCACCCAGCAGCGCGCTCTCTCCGAGGACGAGGCCTCCAAGCCGGTTCTCACCGACGCGGAGGTGATGGCGGTCGCCGACCTCGGCCGGCGCATCGAGAAGCACTACGGCTCTTCGCAGGACACCGAGTGGGCGTTCGACCCCGACGGTGCGCTGTGGATGCTGCAGAGCCGCCCGATCACAACGCTGCACGACGAGGCCGCCCCGAGCGCCACGGATGCGGAGCGCGCCGAGCCGCGGGCCGTGCTGCTGCGTGGGCTCGGCGGGGCGCCGGGGAGCGCTGGCGGCAGGGCACGAATCCTCACCTCGCTCGCCGACGCGGCAAGCTTTCAAGCGGGGGATGTCCTGGTCACCCATATGACCTCCCCGGATTGGCTGCCGTTGCTACGCCGCGCCGCGGCCGTCGTCACCGACTCCGGCGGTATGACCTGTCACGCCGCGATCGTCTCGCGTGAGCTCGGCATCCCCTGTGTCGTCGGAACCGGAGAGGCGACCCGCAGGTTGCGCGACGGAGAGCTCATCACGGTCGACGCGACCCGGGGGGTTGTGCTGGAGGGCGCCCGTGCGGCCGAGCGGGCGAGCGCCGTGGCGTCCCTGTCCGCCGGCGTCCAACCCGCCGGCGCCACAATCGCAGCGGTCGCGATGCGCCCCGCCGCCGCGCCGGTGACGGCGACGCAGATCCTCGTGAACCTGTCCGAGCCCTCTCAGGTCGATCGCGTCAAGGATCTGCCCGTTGACGGCGTCGGCCTGCTGCGCGCCGAGATGATGGTGCTCGAGGCGCTCGCCGGGGATCATCCGCGCACCCTGCTGGAGGAGGGCCGGGGCGAGGAGTTCGTCGCGCGCATGGCCGAGGGCCTTACGACGTTCGCCGTCGGGTTCGCGCCACGGCCGGTCACCTACCGCACGATCGACTTCCGCACGAACGAGTTCTCCGGGCTGCGCGGCGGCGAGCGGTATGAGCCGCACGAGGCCAACCCGATGATCGGCTACCGCGGCGCTCTGCGCTACACGCGCGAGCCCGATGTGTTCGCACTGGAGCTGGCAGCCCTGCGCCAGGTGTGGGACGCCGGCCATCGCAACCTGCACGTGATGCTCCCGTTCGTGCGCACCGCCCGCGAGCTGCGCCGCTGCCGTGAGCTGATCGCCGAGTCCGGCTTGCTCGATCGACCGGGCTTCCAGCTGTGGGTGATGGCTGAGGTGCCCTCGGTGCTGTTCAACCTGGCGGAGTACGCCGCGCTTCAGATCGCCGGCATCTCGATCGGCTCCAACGACCTCACCCAGCTGCTGCTCGGTGCCGATCGTGACAACGAGGTTCTGGCCGACACGTTCGACGAGCGTGATCCCGCCGTCACCGCCTACCTGCGCGAGCTGATCCCGCGCGCGCGCGAGCTGGGGTTGCGCACCTCGATCTGCGGTCAGGCGCCCTCGGTTCACCCCGAGTACGCCGAGTTGCTGGTGCGCGCGGGGATCGATGCGATCTCGGTCAGCGCCGACGTGATCGACCGCACACGCGCGCTGGTCGCCGCAGCCGAGCAGCGCGTGTTGCTCGACGCCGCGCGGGAGTAGCGATGTTTGAGGTGCGCATCCACGGCCGCGGCGGTCAGGGTGTGGTGACCGCGGCGGAGCTGCTCTCGTTCGCGGCCTTCGACGAGGGCCGCTACGCGCAGGCGTTCCCGAGCTTCGGCTCCGAGCGCATGGGCGCGCCCGTCGTCTCGTTCTGCCGCATCGACGACCGCGAGATCCGCGTGCGCGAGCCGGTGATGGAGCCCAACGCGCTGATCGTGCAGGACCCGACGCTGCTGCACCAGGTGGACGTGTTCGGCGGTCTTCGTCCCGACGGCTACGTTCTCATCAACACCACACGTACGTTCGACGAGCTCGGCCTCGGCGAGCTTGTCGCCAGCTTCCGCCACGAGCGGCTGCTCACCGTCCCCGCGGCCGAGCTCGCGCGTGAGCACACCGGACGCGCCGTCGCCAACGCCACGCTGCTCGGCGGCTTCGCGGCGCTCACCGGCATGGTCTCGCTCGACGCCGTCGCGCGCGCGATATCCGAGCGCTTCGCCGGAGCCGTCGGCGAGGGCAACGTGGCGGCGGCGCAGGCCGCGCATGCCTGGGTTTCAGACGAGATGCGGGAGCTTTCCGGTGCTGCGTCAGGTTGAGGGCTCCCGAGCGGTGGCTGAGGCAGTCGCTCTCTGCCGCCCCGAGGTCGTCTGTGCGTACCCGATCTCGCCGCAGACGCACATCGTCGAGAACCTGTCGGCGCTGGTGAAGTCGGGTGAGCTCGCGCCGTGCGAGTTCGTCAACGTCGAGTCCGAGTTCGCCGCGATGTCGGTTGCGATCGGGGCCTCGGCCACCGGCGCGCGCGCCTACACGGCGACGGCCAGCCAGGGTCTGCTGTACATGACCGAGGCGCTCTACAACGCCTCCGGACTGGGCCTGCCGATTGTGATGACGCTCGCCAACCGCGCGATCGGCGCGCCGATCAACATCTGGAACGACCACTCCGACTCGATGTCCCAGCGCGACTGCGGCTGGATCCAGCTGTTTGCCGAAACCAATCAGGAGGCGCTCGATCTCCACATCCAGGCGTTCCGACTGGCGGAGGAGCTGTCCACCCCGGTGATGGTCTGCATGGACGGCTTCATCCTCACGCACGCCGTCGAGCGCGTCGACATGCCCACGCAGGAGCAGGTCGATGCGTTCCTGCCGCCGTTTCAGCCACGTCAGGTGCTCGATCCTGACGAGCCGATATCGATCGGCGCGATGGTGGGGCCGGAGGCGTTCATGGAGGTGAAGTACCTCGCGCACGCCAAGCAGATGCAGGCGCTTCAGCTGATTCCGGAGATCGCCGCCGACTTCAAGGACGAGTTCGGACGCGACTCAGGTGGCCTTGTCCGTCCCTACCGCGCTGAGGACGCCGAGACGATCGTGCTCGCGCTCGGCTCGGTGCTCGGGACGATCGAGGACACGGTCGATGAGCTGCGCGAGCAGGGCGTGAAGATCGGGGTCCTCGGGATCTCGTCGTTCCGTCCGTTCCCGCTGGACGCCGTGCGCGCGGCCCTGAACCATGCCCAGCGGGTGGTCGTACTCGAGAAGGCGCTCGCGGTCGGCATCGGCGGGATCGTTGCGGCGAACGTTCGCATGGCGCTCGCCGGCATCCAGCTGCACGGCTACACGGTCATCGCCGGGCTCGGCGGGCGGCCGATCACGAAGGCCTCGCTGCATCGGCTGTTCGTCGACGCGGCGGCCGATCGGCTCGAGCCGTTGACGTTCCTCGACATGGATTGGGACGTCGTCGACCGCGAGCTTCAGCGCATGCGCTCCTCGCGCACGTCGGGGCCGCATGCGGAGAACATCCTGCGCGACGTCGGACCCGTGGCGGCGGGTCCGGTGTGAGGGGCGCGCGAGCATGAAGGCCCCGGCGATCCGCTACTACCAGACGGGCAGCTTCGCGGTCGGCAATCGCCTGCTCGACCCCGAGCAGCGCTCCGTGCAGGCCGGCGAGCAGCGCACGAACTCGATCACCTGCGGCCATCGTGCCTGCCAGGGCTGCGGCGAGGCGCTCGGTGCGCGCTACGCCCTGGACGCCGCGATGCGCGCCACCGGCGGGCGGATGATCGCGGCCAACGCGACGGGCTGCCTGGAGGTGTTCTCCACTCCCTACCCGGAGTCGTCCTGGCGTATCCCCTGGATCCACTCGCTGTTCGCCAACGCCCCGGCCGTCTCCACCGGCATCGCCGCCGCGCTGCGCGCGAAAGGCCGCGAGGACATCCGTGTCGTCGGCCAGGGCGGGGACGGAGGCACCGTGGATATCGGCATGGCATGCCTGTCGGGCATGTTCGAGCGCGGCGATGACGTGCTCTACATCTGTTACGACAACGAGGCCTACATGAACACCGGCGTGCAGCGCTCGGGCGCGACCCCGCCCGCGGCGCGCACCACCACGACGCCGGCGGTTGGCTCCGAGCCGGGGAACGTGTTCGGTCAGGGCAAGTCCGCGCCGCTGATCGCGATGGCGCACGAGATCCCCTACGTTGCCACCGCCACCGTGGCCGAGCTGCGCGATCTGGAGGCGAAGGTCCAGACCGCGATGGAGATGCGCGGCCCGCGCTACCTGCACGTGTTCGTCCCCTGCCCGCTCGGCTGGGGCAGCGCGTCCAAGGATACGATCCGGATCGCGCGCCTGGCGAAGGAGAGCGGCATCTTTCCGGTGTTCGAGGCGCGCGACGGCGAGGTCGTCGGCGTCTCGCCGATTCGCCGGCAGGTGCCCGTCGAGGATTACCTGCGCCCGCAGACACGGTTCGCGCATCTGTTCAGACCAGAGCTGCAGACCGACACGATCGCCCGCATCCAGGCCGGCGCGAATCGCAACATCCGTCGCTTCGGGCTCGTGTGATGGACAAGCCGTTCGCGATCACGCTCGACGTCGGCTCGAGCCTGGCGAACAAGACGGGCTCGTGGCGCGATGAGCGCCCTGTCTACGTGCACCGCCTGCCCCCGTGCAATCACGCCTGCCCCGCCGGGGAGAACATCCAGCAGTGGCTCTACCACGCCGAGTCCGGCGACTACGAGGCCGCCTGGCGCGAGCTCGTCGAGGACAACCCGCTGCCTGCCGTGATGGGACGCGTCTGCTACCACCCGTGCGAGAGCGCCTGCAACCGCGCCCAGCTCGACGACACGGTCGGGATACATGGCGTCGAGCGCTTCCTCGGAGACGAGGCGATCCGGCGCGGTTGGCGGTTGGCGGCAGACGCCGAGCCGAGCGGCAAGCGCGTGCTCGTCGTCGGCGCCGGTCCGTCGGGGCTGTCCGCGGCCTACCACCTCACGCGCCGCGGGCATGAGGTCACGATCCGCGAGGCGGGTCCGATGGCCGGGGGCATGATGCGGTTTGGCATTCCCAAGTACCGCCTGCCGCGCGATGTGCTCGACGCCGAGGTCCAGCGCATCCTCGATCTCGGCGTCACGCTGCAACTGAACGCCAAGGTCACGAACATCCTCGACGCGGTGCGCGAGGGCTCATTCGACGCCGCGTTCCTGGCGGTCGGCGCGCACATCGGCAGGCGCGCCTAC
>Ga0116216_10003163_pt1 | contig 10742 bp, 7 predicted proteins | sample Sb_taG_11_FD_89696 | JGI IMG/M metagenome (GOLD analysis project Ga0116216, IMG submission 89696) | Peat soil microbial communities from Weissenstadt, Germany - Sb_50d_3_AS metaG | ecosystem: Environmental > Terrestrial > Soil > Wetlands > Peat | place: Germany: Weissenstadt | collected 2010-09-21
CCAGAAACGGGCTTGGAGGACATCAATGAGGATCTCCTCGAAGCGGACTTGTGGATCGCCTCGATTCTGGCACGTCTACTCACGTTTTTTCAGCGCGGCGAGCGTGTTGGAATGTGTGAGGAGTAAACTCATCGGCTGAACAGCTGGCGCCGGAATCCAATTTGGCTATGGACATGGCGTCCCAGGTCCGGAGAGCGAAGACTTCATGACCATCCTCACTCGATTAGAGCAATGGAAGGAGCAGGGCAAAGTATCGCCGGAGCAGTGCGCCCATCTGGCAGGCCTCACCCGTGGAGAACCGTTCTCTCTTTTCCTCGAACTGAACGTTCTCCTCTATGCCGGTGTGCTGGCGTTCGTTGCTGGCCTGGGCTGGAATGTCAGCACCTGGTCGAAGCAACTCGGTGACGGGCTCGTTCTGACCGTCCTCTCCACCATACTCGCCGCCAGTTTTTGGTATTGCTTTTCCCGCGCGCCTGCCTGGTCGCCCGCCGAAACGCCTGCACCGAGTCCGATCTTCGACTACGTGCTTTACCTCGGCAGCCTCATCTGGTCAATGGAACTCGCATACGTAGAGAACCGTTTTCACGTGCTGTCCGGACAATTGGATCTCTATCTCCTGGCGAGCGCCGCCCTCTTCTTCTTCCTCGCTTATCGTTTCGACAATCGCTTCGTGCTGTCGCTCGCTTTGTCCTCACTCGCCGGATGGTTCGGGCTCACCATCTCGCACTGGTCGGCGCATCAGGACGCTGCGTATCGCCAATATGCTCTTCTCTACTGCCTGCTGGTCGGCGTCGGCGGGGCACTTCTTCAGCGCGCCAGCCTGAAGCCGCATTTCTTCGGCACTTATCTGAACATCGTGGCCAACGTTCTCTTTTGGGCACTGCTTTCCGGCGTGTTCATTCGCCAGGGCTACGGCCCATGGTTTCTCGCTCTGCTGATCGCCTGTGGCGCTTCTGTCGCCTGGGGCCTGACGCGACGTCAGTTTGCCTTCGTTGCTTATGCCGCCGTCTACGGCTACGTGGGCGTCAGCTCGCTGTTCCTCCGTGGCGTCACTGATCAAACCGCCGTCCTGTTCTATTTGGTCGTTAGCGGAGTGGCGATGCTCGTGGCGCTGGTCTTGATCGGGCGCCGCTTCGGGAGGCAGGCGTGAGAATCTACAGTGCATCCAGCGAAGAAACTCTGCGCGCCCGCAAACTCCTGAGGGACTGGGTCGGCGATGGTTTCCTCGCCAAGACGCAATACCAGCGTCTAGAACAAGAAACGCCCTCTGAGCTTCGCACCACTAACATTTTTCTGAGGCTAGTCTTATTCCTCTTCACCCTTCTCAGCGTGGGCGCCGCCTTTGGGCTGTTCTTGGTTTTTCTTTCGCGGCCGTCGAATCAAACCGCCGGCGTTGTTTCCCTGATCTTCGCGGCCGTCTGCTACGCGGCTGCCGAGGCCGCCGCGTCCCAAGCCAGGCTCTATCGCTACGGGATCGAGGAAGCGCTCGCCGTTTGCTCGGTTGGTTTTCTCTGCGCGGGAATGCAGGCCGCGTTTTTCAGCGGCCGCTCTTATTCGCCGCAACCGGAGGCAATTCAGTCCATGGTTCCGGCCGCCGGCGTCGTCTTTTCACTCTGGATATGGCGCCGCTTCGGGCTCCTCTATGCATTTCTCGCCGCCATGATCTTCGTCATATTTCTGCCAGGCTACTGGACCTCGTCCCACGAGGCGCAGCATCTTATCGTCGCCGTGTTCTATGCAGCCGGGTTAGTAGTTGTAGCCGTAGTACGCTCCCGCCACCGCTTCGACTATCTCGACGAGGCTTATTCGGCCGTAGAAGCGTTCCTCTGGCTCGGTATCTACCTCGCCATCAATCTCCAGGTCTCGTCGTTGAACCTGTCCATGCACTGGTGGGACGGTACTCGAGCCGCCTCTGAATTCGCAAGGCCATTCTATTGGGGAACGTGGGTGCTGATCTGGTGCCTGCCGCCAATCGTACTCGCGCGCGGCATTCGCCAGAGGGACCGTTTCGTCATCGCAGTGGGCGCGATCGTCGCCGTCCTGACGTTCGTCTCCAATAAGCCTTATCTCGGCTGGCCGCGGCATACCTGGGACCCGATGCTTCTGGGCATATTGTTGACCGGGGTCGCAATCTACCTCCGACGCTGGCTTGCCCGTGGCCCGGGCGGAATTCGCAACGGCTTTACAGCTGCGCGCCTCTCGGGAAAGGACAAACAATGGATCAACGTCGGGGCGACCGTGACCGGCCTGCTATCGCCCCAAGCGCCAGCCCCGCAGCCAAGCAGTCCAGATTTCCGCTTCGGTGGGGGACAAACGGGAGGCGGAGGCGCCGGCGGGGATTTTTGAAGAGCCTTCGGGTGGATGGGCTATCGGCTGACGTAAACCTCAACCGCACGTGATGATCGCCTGAAGCTGCCGAGCGCCCGGCCCGTTCTCATTTGTTACGAATGAGTGAATTTGTCACAATCTGACCGAAATCCTGTACATGCTCCATTGTTGAAATTAGGCGATTGCACTCAGATCCCGGTTTTTGAGTGTTATGGGGATTTATCGACAGTCAGCACGGATGGCATCGCCTTTGCCATGAGCTAGGGGGACGTGAGATTATCAGTCCAAACTGTCGCCTTGCCTTACTCATTGCTTAGAATCGGGTTCGCCGCGTTCACGGAAGCGGTCGGGCTCACAACTGCTCCGTAGCGGGTCAGCCGGGGGAAAAATGGCGTCACTTCCAGCGGCATCTTGCCGCGACCCGAGGTGATGGCGACCGGCGTTGTCTTGATCAATTCGACGCGGTTATCCCAAGCGTTGAGCTTGATGCGTCCACCCAGAGGCAGGGCTGCGATCTGGTCCGGTTTGTCGGGAACGAGGGTCGGAGCAGAGTCCAGCAACGCCACCATCCGATCCACGGCGCCCTTACGGTCCGTGAAGCCGGTGCCCAAGTGAGGAGTCAGCAGCGCAGAAAGCGCCCGGCCCCGCACCGCCAACTCCCGCAGAAACAGGCCGGGCGTATACAGCTTATCGGCGTATGGTGAACTCTTCAGCAAATCAAGAGCTTTCTTGTCGGCTGCAGCTTCCTCCTCGGGAACGTGGCGGAAACCCAGGTTCTGATAGACGGATTCGTCAGAGAACAAGAGGCGATCGTTGAAAGCGTACTTGCTGCCCAAGTTGTGTCCGAGAAGCATGTGGGCCAGTTCGCGCGATAGCACCATGGCGAGGCTGGCTTCATCCGGGAGCACGTCCACCAGTCCGCGGCTTACCACGATGGTGTTGCCCACACTGAACGTCTCCAGGGGCGAAGTCAGCATCACACGGGCGCGCACCGGGCCCGGCAGTTCAATGTTGTTGCTGGCGAGCAAATTGTTGGCCACAGTCTCCAGCACCTTATCCACGTCACCCTCGGGAGCGAGCAGTCCGGCCTTCTCTAACCGCTTAATCACGTTGTCTCCCGCCTGCTGTTGCCATTGCCACTGGGCCTGCAGCGGCGAAGCATCCTGCGACTCCGGGCTTTCGTCCTTCACCGTGGAGTCCACCCGCACCTGGGTCAATTCGCTGTCCTGGGCGCGATTCTGCTGGTCGTAACCCCAGAGCCGGGTCTGGGCCTTGAAGGCCATCTTTTCTTTCGAACCCTCGCTGAAATCGCCTTCCTCGCTGTAAACGTAAGCCGGAACCCAGTAGCCCGGGATCAGGTTCAAGCGCCAGCTATCCATGTGAAAGAAGTAAGCGTTGCGGGGACCCGGCTCATAAGTGCCGTTGAGACGCACAATGTTGTAATCCTGGTCTTCTACCCAAATTCGGCCATGAAAGCGGCCATGGCCGGTCCCCTTTTTGGCGGAAACTTCGAAGACTATACAGCGGACGTCACCCAGGAACTCGCGGCTCTCGTACTTGAAATCGTAGGTTTGGCGATTGAACTGGTCGCGGTCAGCATAGATCATCCAGGAGAAACCCATGGGTTTGTATTCGAATTTAAACAACCGGGTGAGGCCGCCCAAGAGGCGGCTTTCAAAGCTGGTCTCTTTGTAGAGATAGTCACGGCGGTTCATGCTTTCGCTCAAATCCATGCGGCCGAGGAAGTAGTGGTCTTGCACCGGCGCCGGGCCCTCTTGCGGACGGAACTTCAGATCTTGCAGATAGGTCTCGACGAACGGGGTGCGGGCCTTTAGCATTTCCATCAGCGCGTGCTCCCGTTCGAGCGCGCGATCGACGACCGTGTCCATCGGGGCAGACAGTGGCGATGCAGGCACGGCGCTCGCAGATGCTGCTGGGGGCTGCGGCGCAACGTTCGGTGGCTGCGGATCAAGCTGCGCGCGCGGCGAAGCCGGGCTAGCCTGAGCGGCCGAAGCCGGTGTCTGGTGCGTCGCGGGTGACGATGTTGAATTTGCCGCCTGCTGCGCGCTAGTGCTCAACGGGAACAAGAGGAAAGCGGTAATCACCCAATGCCAAGTACGCATAACTCAACCGAGATTTCGTTCTTGCCTTTGTCCAGCACTTTCGAAAAGCAACGGTTCAGTGGCGGTCGTGCTCGTGGTGCTCACCCGCCACTTGCCTGGGGCGCGCTCAGGTCAGCAGCTGCGGTGGAGTGTGTGCTCGTTACATGGAATGATGCAGGAATCGTGCCAATGTGAACCGGTGATTAAAGATTTATTTTTAATGCATTATTTTTAACGAGTTAGAAACTGACCTATCAGGTCAGAATGTCAGCGATGCGCAAGCTCTGGTGGTTTGGTTTCACCAGGCTGGTGGTTTTCAGCCACCGGTTGGAAATCAGCGACGCATTGCAAGGTGCTGGGGGAATATATCGCATTGTTGACACAGGCGAGGCGGAGGGATGGTTTGCCTCCCATGAATTGCAAAGCCATGCGGAGGCTCGCCAGCGACGTGTCGATTCCGAACACAACGTGCACGGCAGGGAGAAGCCGCTCAAGAACTCTGCCATAGCCACAACCTAGCTCCAAGACGACCATGGAGGGCCTCGTTCTTCTAAGGACGAACTCGATCTTGGCCTCGAGGTGCGCCCTCGTGCGGGGCGGAGCGAGATCATAGCAAGCGCGGAAGCGTTCGGTCGCCAGCTTCTCAGCGTAGTAGCTGGTCATTGTGCGACTCATTGTCATGATAAAAGAGGGCCCCTCGCAAGAGTCGCCGCACTCAGTTGATGAAATCTTGCGATTAGACTCAAAACCCCCTCGATGAGGTCAATGAGTGTAATGGGATATTACGTCAATTAGGAGTCGGGGCCGCTTCCCTCAGTCCAGTTTGACCCGTCTCTAAAGTGTGTAGGCTGTCCTTATGGAGAGCAGTTCACACTGGGGGGTGTCAGGCATCACAGAAAAGACCTGCCCACCTGAAGTAGCGTTAAGAGGGGTACTCCTTTCCCCCGGAGGAGGTTCTCATGAGCACCGGAGCGATCCTTCCCTTTGCACCGGAATGGAACCCGAGCACAGGAGCTATCGAGCGGTATCGAGAGGCCTATCACGTAGCGCGAACAACTACCGCTTTTGCAGAAACCGTGAAGTTGGGCGGCATCTTCCTGGGCGGTGTGTTAGTCGTGGCTGCGACGATTGCGTACCAATTGGGTCGGGCATGGCATTCCGGTTTCCCGGTAGCATCTCTGGCACTGTTTGCCTGCGCAATTGTCGTGGTATTGGCCGCGCATGTTTGGGAGAAGGTTTTTCAGGCACAGGGACGTCTGCTGGAAATGAGTGTAGATTCTGCCGTCAACTCGTCGCCTTTCCTCTCGAACGCACAACGAGCAGCAGCAATGTCTTTGCGGCAAGAAGTGGCGAACGTGATCAGCTTTCAAGCGAAGACGGCGTGAGCTTCGGATATGACGGGCAGTGCGGAAGTTAACTGTCGTAACCAGGCGATTACACTCATCGAGAATTGCGTGCCCGTCCCCGTGCTGTTTCCGTGCCGTTAACACCGAACTAGGCCGAACTAGCTGCGATAGATGCCATATGCCGCAAGCTAACTACATGAAACTACGTTCTCGCGCGGATTCGACTCACACACGCTTCCGCCAAAACAAAGGACTTAACTGCCGTCACCTGCCACCCGCCTGCGGTTGAGGGCCAAAACTTGCACTTTCCCACACGCTACAGCTATTTCGTCGGTGACCACATGGCAGCAGGTGTTCATCATTGCGCGAATGTAAGCTTGCCGCATCAATTTCTGATGAAGTAGGCGCCAGACAAGCGCGACAGTACGGAATAGTTCCGCAAGATGAAGGCACACCTTGAGCCATGTTACCAACGATTAATCTCTCCACAGTTATGTTCACAACGTACACATAACGTCGTATACATTATGACCTAATCGAGCCCGAAAGAATCTGGGAAGTGCTCCCGGAAATGCAGTTGACTGTTTTTTCCGGGCTCGACGATCCGGCGCTTTGGGTTGAAGGCAAGCAACGTGGAGCCGACGACTACGTTCGAAATAACCGCATGCCCAAAGAGTTGCCGGATCAGGTGTACGAATTGTTTTCCGGGCGCCCGGAAACGTCAGCCATGAGCGATTGAACGGAGAGATGGGAGAACGTCAATGTCTTGGTGTAGCGAATACGGCTATGCAAAATCAGGTAAAGCCAATAGGTTGCTGGACAAATATTGGGTGGTCGCGGCGTTGCTGTTTTTTGTTGCGTTGACCGCCGCCGCGCAACAGGGACGCAGGCCTGTTTCCAATCCGCAACCTGAATATCCAGATATCGCCAAGAAGATGAATCTTTCCGGCTTGGTGAGGATTGAGGTTGTTATTGGACCTGAGGGAGAGATCAAGAACGCCAAGGTCATCGGCGGGCACCCCGTGCTCGCCGATTCTTCGCTGAGGGCGCTAAAGAAATGGAAGTATGCGCCGAGCACTTCAGAAACAAAGGAATTGCTGGAGTTCAAGTTCTAGCCAGCGTCCAGCCGAGCCGCTTGGAACGACGAGCAAGCAGTACGAAGTTATACGGATCTACCTGTTGACGCCAAAAGCGGCAACAGCAGTTTTACAAAATCTCAAAGGCGGCACGGAAGCTTAGCCAGGCTTTCGCGACTTAGGAGTGATTGAAAATGCGCGGCAAAATCGTAATCTATCTCTTGCTTCTGACGCTGGGTCTTTCTTGCGGGCTCCAGGCACAGAACATCTCATCCGCCAATTTGCGGGGCACGGTGAAGACTCCTGCGGGCGAAGCGGTGCCGGATGCCAGGATCGTGATCCTGGACGCGAGCCATAATCTTTCCCGCGAAGCAAGATCGAGCAAAGATGGCGCGTATCGTTTCCCGGCCTTGCCGCCAGGCACCTATGCGCTAACCGCGGAAGCGGACGGCTTCCGGGCCACGGAGATCAGCGATCTGGTCTTAACCGTCGGTCAGGACGCTGACCTGCCGCTGGTGCTGCAATCCCTCGAGGATGTGGCCCAAGTTGTTGTCGTCAACACCAATTCCGCGGACCAGCTTGAGACGCAACGCACTTCGTCCACCAATACGGTTACGCGTGAGCGCATCGACAATCTGCCGACCAACGGCCGCAACTACGTGCAGTTCGCGCTGATCGATTCTGAGGTCAAGCGCGACGGTCTGGCGCCAAACCCGATCGCTCCCACATCCGGCCTGAATTTTGACGGCGCCCGCGCGCGGTCCAACCTTGTCAACGTCGACGGTTTCGATGCCGAGGATAGCATCGTCAATGGCATTCGCTCCACCGTCTCGCAAGAAGCGGTCGGAGAATTTCAAATCATCACCAACGCTTTTGCTCCCGAGTACTCGCACTCCACCGGTGGCGTGGTCAATATCGTCACCCGCGGCGGCAATAATGAGTTCCACGGAGATGCCTACGCCTTCCTGCGCAACAAATCATTCCAGGCCGTGAATCCATTCAGCACGGTTCCTGATCCCGCTTACACACGCGTGCAACCAGGTTTTACGCTGGGTGGGCCTCTGCAAAAGGACCGCACTTTTTTCTTTCTGTCCTATGAGTCCACACTCCGGGAGGAAACTGGCTTTTCCACCATCGGAACCAACAACTTCAATCTCACCAACATCGACGCCTCGCGATTCCTCGGCCCGGGAGTAACAATCCAGGGAACACCGGAGCAGCAAGCGTTCCTTGAGAACCCCGCCACGCCGGTTAACGCACAAACTGTGCAGTACGCCGGGCTTGTCGGTGCGGGTTCCTCCACAGCGCTCAGCGGCGTACCGGGCTCTTCCACGTTCGCAACCTCCGGACAAACCTTGCCTCTCGGCTTCGTGCCTCTCACCGGCCTCATTGGAAATTATCCGGTAAAGGAAGACACCAGCATCTGGGGTCTCCGCCTGGACCACAAGATCAACGATATGCAACAACTCCTCTTGCGCGTCAACGTGAGCCCAAGTCTGGTGACTGGCTTGGAGAGTTCGCTCGACGGCCAAGTGCCGGGTCAGGGCTCCTACAGCCGCACCGACCAGCAGCAGTACCACGATTGGAGCATCGCCGTTTCGCACATGTGGGTGCATAGCGTGTCTCTCTTCAACGAAGCGCGCTTCCAGTTCGCGCGCCGCGGGCTGGGATTCGATGCCGCGCAAGCGCCCGGTTCACAAGGCGTTGGCGTGGACATCCCCGGATATGCGTACTTCGGCCAGGACACCCTCTCATACTTGCATCGCATTGAAAAACGCTACCAGTTTGCGGATACGGCTACCCGGACCGCCGGCAACCATTCCGTCAAGTTCGGCGGTGACTTCAGCTACATTCCTCTGAACATTCAGTCCACCAGTCAATTTGGCGGCCAGTTCATTTTCGCCAGTGACAACATCATCTCCGGTATGCCCTCGCTCTCCCCCCTTCAAACCTACGGCCTCGGTCTGCCCCAATCTTTCGCCCAGGCTGTCGGCAATCCGAATACCAGCTTCGCCACCAAGAATCTTGGCCCCTTTATCCAGGACTCCTGGAAGCTCAAGTCGAACCTCACCGTGAATTACGGCGTGCGCTACGACTTGGAACTCGCTCCCCTTTTCAGCGCCTCCACACCTCTTGCCGCTGCCGCGCAGCAGGCACTCCATGTGGTGCAAGGAATCCCGCTCGATTACAGGAACATCGCACCGCGCATCGGGCTTGCCTGGGATCCATGGAAGGATGGCAAGACTGTGGTCCGCGCTTCCTTTGGGGTATTCTACGATCGCCCGCCGCTCACGATCGCTTACCAGTCTGGTGTTTACGATGGCTCGCGGACTCCGGTAATTCAAATGGTTGGCGGAACAGCATGCACCGCTTCGACGCCGGTGGGCTACGATCCGACCCTCTTGAATGCGACGAACGTCTTCCAGGGTTCGTTGGACAATCCCAATTGCCTGCCGCTACCCGGCTACCTGCCGGCTCAGCAGAAGTTCAATCCCTATGACCCATCGATAGCTGCCGTCATAACCAATCAAGGGTACTTGACGCCGGCCAATGAATTTCAATTGATGGCCCAGCCCACTGCCAGCATGACTGCCGCGAATTTCTCCTACCCCTATTCTCAACAGGCCAACCTCCAGATTGAGAGAGATCTCGGCGGGGGCTTTACCATGAATCTTGCATATGACTTCAACGGCGGGCGGCACCTGTATCAATTGCAGAATTACAATCCCCAGAACTTGAATGCGGAAGTTGCCAACTGGGAACGCGCGGTTGCTGCTGGTGCGCTCTCCCCGTCGTCATCTCCGCAAGATGTGTCGAGTTGCGGTACCGGACCAGCCGGCGCGTATTATCCCGCTGCGTTGCTCAGCTTCTTCCGCGTTTCGGGCCTCAATCCCTCGCTGCCTCCTCTGTATCCAGCAGCGTGCGTGTCCGCGGCAGTTGCCGCATTTCCGGGCAACAGTGTGACCATCCCGTTCGCCGATGTGAATACCGAGGTGTCCAACGGCAACTCTTCGTACCACGCGTTTACCGCCGAACTGAAAAAACGGACCGGAAAGCACCTGGAATTCCAGGCGTGGTACACGTTCTCTCACGCCATTGACGACGCTAGCGACTTTACCTCTACCCCGCAGAACGACTTCAATCCAGCTGCGGATCGCGCAAACTCCGATCTCGACCAGCGCCACCGCTTTGTTCTGAGCGGAATTTACGGCAGCGGCTGGCATTCCGGCCAGGGACTGGTGAACCATCTAGCAAACGGATGGACTGTCGCGCCGCTGATCGAGATCTCTTCCGGGCGCCCATTCAACCTGATTACGGGTGGGACCTCGCAACGGCCGGACGTGGCCGCGTCGGCCACTACCACGGACGCGTGCGGCAACACGGCCATCGCGTCGAAGTACTCGCCCACCGGCTACCTCATTCCGGTTTGCATGAATGACGGCGTATACGACGGCGTCGTAAACGTGCCGCTGTACGGCACACTGGGACGCAACACCGGCGTCATGCCCATGACCGTCTTCACCGATTTGCGGGTTGGCCGCCTCTTTCAGTTGAGCGAGCGGTTCAAGCTGGATGCCACCGCGGACATGTTCAATATCATCAACAAGTACAACGTGCTCGCGGTAAACACATTGTTTACGCAGGCTGGAACACCCACCGCCACTTACGACCCTCGGCAACTGCAGTTGGGGTTGAAGCTGCGCTGGTAGTAAAACGATCAATGCTTCACCAGCTTGGCAAAGCCGGGAACCTGCGGACCGTGACGACGTCACCATGAGCCAGAATCCTGTTCCTCAAAACCCGAAACAGTGACCGGATTCGCTTGATGCGCTCGCAGTTGCCCCGGCCCACCATCAACTGTTGTTGCAGGACCAGCGGGTAGATCGACG
>Ga0116216_10003165_pt1 | contig 10738 bp, 9 predicted proteins | sample Sb_taG_11_FD_89696 | JGI IMG/M metagenome (GOLD analysis project Ga0116216, IMG submission 89696) | Peat soil microbial communities from Weissenstadt, Germany - Sb_50d_3_AS metaG | ecosystem: Environmental > Terrestrial > Soil > Wetlands > Peat | place: Germany: Weissenstadt | collected 2010-09-21
CCGCAAGCCCGAGCTAATGACAAATCGTGTACAGAATCGTGTACTGCAAGGCAGCATCGACAAGTTCGTCAAACAACTACAACGCGTAAAACGCGGTCAATAAAGGGATTGCCGAAACGCGGGCAGGTGGCCGAGTGGTTAATGGCAGCAGACTGTAAATCTGCCGCGCTCAGCGCTACGTAGGTTCGAATCCTACCCTGCCCAGGTTTATCTGAAGGATGATGCATGGCGTTTAGCCTCCGCCGAGGGAAAGCCGCAGTTCTCAAAGCCGTCGCGCTCGCTGTGCTCATCCTCCTCGTCATCCTCGCGGCGCTCGCCGCCTGGATCATCCGGTCACCCCTTCCGAAAGTCAACGGCAAGCTCACGGTTACGGGGCTCCACGCGCCCGTGACTATCCGTCGTGACGCCCGCGGCATTGCGCACGTCGAGGCCGCAACCGAAGGTGATCTGTTCTTCGGCGAAGGGTTCGCCTGCGCGCAAGATCGCCTCTGGCAAATCGATCTGCTGCGCCGTACGGCGGAGGGCAAGCTCTCCGAGATCGTCGGTCCGGGCGCGCTCAGCATCGATCGCTATATGCGCACCGTCGGTCTTGGCGATGCGGCGAGGCGTGACGCACAGGCGTTGAGCGGCCAGGCACGGATGGACGTCGAGGCGTATGCGGCGGGCGTGAATGCTGCAGCAGCGACGCGGCCGTTGCCGCTTGAGTTCCGGTTGCTTGGCTATCGGCCGCAGCCCTGGACTCCCACCGACAGTATCGCGATCATCAAGCTCATGGCCCAGCGGCTCGACGATCAGTGGAACCAGGTCGAGCTGCGCGGATTGCTGCAGAAGAAGATCGGCGTGCGCGCAGCCGACTCGTTGATGGACGCGCAAGTGCCCGCGCTCGAGCATTTCATTCCAGCTAGCGGCGTACGAAGCGCGAGCACGGAGCGGGCCAACGAGCGCGTCGCCGACGTCGGAGCGCCAGGGTATCTCTCACCGTTTCCGCCCGATTCGCAAAACGGTTCCAATAATTGGGTCGTCGCCGGCAGGCGCGTGACCACAGGCAAACCCGTCCTCTCAAACGACACGCATCTGGGCCATTCCGTGCCAAGCACGTACTGGCTTGTGCAGCTGCGGGGCTCCGGTTTTGACGTCGAAGGTTTCATCATACCCGGGATCCCGTTTGTCGCGCTTGGGCATAATCAGCGCATCGCCTTCGGCGTGACAACCGGTGATATCGCAGTCCAAGACATCTTCATCGAACGATTCAAATCCCCCACGTCTGACGAATACATGGCGGACGGTCATTGGCTGCGCGCGCAACACCGCATCGAACGCATCGCCGTCAAAGGCGGGCCAACCCAGGTGCTAGACATCCTCGTGACCCGGCACGGACCTGTGCTCTCGCGAACGGGCACGAAGGCGAACGCGCTCGCCTGGAACATCCTGCGCGGTGGGAACGAGATCCAGCTGCTGCGAAGGTTGAACCTGGCTGCCAACTGGGCGGAGTTCGAGGATGCGCTCTCGCAGGTCGTCGGTCCCATGTTCAACTGGGTCTATGCTGATGTGGACGGCAACATCGGCTATCATCTTGCCGGCAAAGTGCCGCACAGGTTTCATGGCGATGGGTCGCTACCGGTCGAGGGAGAAGACGATCGCTATGACTGGCACGGGTATCTACCATTCGAGAGCTTGCCGCACGCCTATGATCCGCGCATAGGATTTCTTGCGACCGCCAACAATCAGCTCGCGCCAACCAACACCGCGGTCGGATCCTCACCGTTCTTCGATGCACCGTATCGCGTCCACGAGATCTACCAGCGGCTTGGACAGAACGCCATCATGACGCCGCAAGCCATCGGCGACATCCAAGCGGATGTGTACGATGTTCCGCGGCACGAGTTAGCCATGATCACCGCGCAAGCGTTGTTGCAAAGCCATGACGCGCGCTTGCGGATCATCGGTGCGCAGTTGGCGGCCTGGGATGGGAACGCGACAGACTCATCAACCGTTCCGACCTTCCTGATGGTGGAGAGCCGAAACCTCGAGGATATGCTCATCGCGCCGAAGATCGGAGCTGCGTACACGAAGCGCTACGATGAGGATTTCAACTCGCTTGTGCCGCTGAGTCGCGTGGTCATCGGCGATACATCGCTGCAATCGATCGGTATCACCCGTGCCTCGCTCATCCTCGCCATCCCTCATGCGTGCGCGCGAGCAGCCGACTCGCTGGGTGCGACGGCGAAAGACGGGATCGGCCGCATCGCGCCATGGGGGGAGCGCAACGACGCGATCTTCGACCACCCGATGGGTCGTGCGTGGCCGCTCACGGCACTGTTCAACATCAAGCCGTTCGCGCAGCCCGGCGATGGATTCACGGTCTTCGCCGCAAAACCGGATCACGGCCCAGCGTCGCGCATGGTCGACGATCTCTCGGATTGGGATAACTCGTCGATGCTGCTGACGCTCGGGGAGGCAGGTCAGTTCAACGACGCGCATTATCAAGATGAAGTTGCCGACTTCGCCGCGATCAAATGGGTGCGAATGCCCTTTTCCGATGCAGCCGTGAAAGCGGCGACCAAGGATACCCTTACCCTCAATCCGTAATAGCTAGGGAGCGGGCGGGAGTAGCTCAATTGGTAGAGCGCTAGCCTTCCAAGCTGGATGTTGCGGGTTCGAGACCCGTCTCCCGCTCCAGTCGGGGGCTTGCACCCGATCAACGTCAACGACATCGGTCGCCCTGCTCAGCGGGCGAACATTCGGCGTTTGTCGTACAAAAAAAGAGAGGTCGTTCATGGGCAAAACTGTGCATCTCCTCATTGCCGTGCTCGTTGTCACAAGTGGGCTCATCGCTGGGTCGTCGCGAGCTACGGCTTCCACGACGCCCCCGCCAAGCACGAGACCCAACAAGACATACGACCTCACAAAGGTGCATTGCAGTGACCTGCTCCAAGCGAATATCATGGATCGTTCTAGCGCTATCATGTTCTTGTGGGGGTTTGAAGCCGGTAGACGCAACATCACAACTTTCGACACCCCGAAACTCGAGGCGGCTACGCACGGGCTGATGGAGACGTGCGAGGCGCAGCCCTCGCTCACCGTTTTCGCCGCGATCGATAAGGTGGAAAAGAACTATGCGCCTTAGGAGAATCAATGCAGGCGCCGCTCCTCTCGCGATCGCGCTCTCTTCCCTCATCATAGTGCAGCTTACCCCTTCAGCGACCACAGCACAAGGGTACGCCCCTCAAGGGCAGTCCTACGCGCAGCCGTCAAACAACGTCTACGCGCAATGCATGAATGCAGCCAGCCGCCAGACCGGATATTCGGGAGCTACGACCGGCGAGAATGGCCAAGTGCTCGCTGGGGCAGCGAGCGGAGCGCTTATGGGCTCGTGGGTCGGCGGTTGGAACGGCAACGCAGGCGAGGGGGCGGGTTGGGGTGCCGCGGCCGGCGCAGTCGTCGGTGCTTCACGGCGGCGGCGTGACAAGAAAAATCAAGAACAGGCAAAAAATGCCTACGATCAAGCGTTTGAACAGTGCATGCAATATAACACGCGGCCACCGGTAACGCCGGCCGCGTCCGCGTCGCAACCAAACAACATGCCTGCGGTTACGCCCGTACCGCTGGGAAGTGCGCCGCAGGGGCAGTTGTAGCCGCACACGCAATTGCAGCAATATGATGTGCATCGACCGCTCCAAACCACCGCATTCAATTGCGACATTTCGGAGCCCACAAAACGCTGCCCAGCGACGACTTCGATCAAAGCAAGAGCGTTCGATGAGGCCGATAGCAGCGACGCTCGGGATCGAGCTACCCGTTACCGAAAACGTGACCTACGAGACGATCCATCTTCTCGTTAAGCTGAACCAGCATCAGGGTTCCTACGAGCGACTAGAGCGCCACGTCTTGAGAGTCGGGCAGCATCTCGTTGCAGGCCTAGTGGATGCACCCATCGGTGTAAGAGTAACATAAGTGCTTCGGCGCGAGCAGCTTTGCGATGAAAAGATCACGATCTGCGACGGCCTGGCGCGACACCTTCAGCGACACCTTGGAGCCCAAACATTGGCACGTTCTCGAATGCATGCGCGGATATTGCACGAGCTCACGCAATCGCTTATACTGCATCCGGCAGGTACAACTTCACATCTCGGAGGACATCCATGGAAAATATTCCAATGAGCGCCTTCCAAGCTGGATGTTGCGGGTTCGAGACCAGCGGCAACCTGTAGGTAATGATGAAAAAGCCAAAAAACTTTGACGATTATCTGTCAGGTCGTCCGGTAAGAATTCAGAAAGTACTGAAGCAGCTTCGGGCAACCATCAAGAAGGCTGCTCCACGGGCGGAAGAAGTGATTAGTTATGGCATGCCGGCGTACAAGATGCACGGTATCGTCGTATATTTCGCCGCCCACTCGCAGCACATCGGCTTGTACCCGACAGCGTCGGGGATACGAGCATTTCAAAGGGAATTGTCGCTATATACATGGGCAAGAGGGTCTGTTCGGTTTCCGCTTGACAAGCCTCTACCCGTCAGGCTGATAACACGGATCGTCAAGTTCAGAGTGGCAGAAAACTTGGCTAAGGCGAAGACCAAAAAGAACTAACATTGAAGAAGATGTGAAGTAACAGCCGCCGTCTCTTCACGCCGCTTTCCTGAGACCTACACCGCGCGTACGGTATCCTGGAGGCTGTGCAACCCCAAGTGGTCATCCTTGGTGCAGGCTTCGCGGGCCATACGGCCGCCCTCCACCTGTCGTCACGGCTGCGCGGAAAAGCGAACATCCACGTGGTCGCCCCGGGAAATCGGTTTACGTGGTTCCCAAGCCTCATCTGGGTGGGCACCGGGACGATGTCGCCCGAGGAGTGCCGATTTGACCTTGCGCCCGTGTACGAACACCTGGGGGTGAGCTATCACAACGGCCGGGCGGCAGAGATCCACCCCGACTCGAACACCGTTATGATCCATGACCAAGCAGGCGCTGCGCAGGCCGTTGATTACGATTACTGCATCAACGCGACCGGTCCATATCTGAACTTCGAAGGCACACCGGGCCTCGGCCCGCGTGCCGGCACGACGCTCAGCGTCTGCACGATCGAGCATGCGACCCAGACGCGAGACGAGTATCTTGACGTCGTACGCGCGCTCAAGAGCGGTATGCGACGGCGTTTGGTGATCGGGATCGGCCATCCGGCGGCTACCTGCGAGGGCGCGGCTTTCGAGTATCTCATGAACGTCGACGCGGATCTGCGGCGGCGTGGCGTTCGGGATCGCGCCGAGCTCGTCTGGCTCTCGAACGAACCAGAGCCCGGTGACTTCGGGGTCGACGGCATCGAAGCGCGTAAACGGGGCGTCGTCGCCACCGGCGCAAGCCTCGTGCGCATGCTGGTCGATGAACGGGATATCAAGACCTTTATGGCCGCCGGCGTGACCCGCGTCGATCCCGGCAAGGCGCACTTCGAGCAGGCCGGCTCTGATCCGTCGAGCATCGAGTTCGACTTCGCCATGTTCATCCCACAGTTCCGAGGCATTCCGTTGAAGTATATCGCGGCTGACGGCCGCGACATCAGCAAGGAAATGACCCAACCAAACGGCTTCATGAGCGTGGATGCGGACTATTCGGCCAAGTCCTACGAACAGTATAAAGCCGCAGATTGGCCCGCCACGTACCAGTCGCCGAAATACCGCAATCTCTACGCCGCCGGCATCGCCTTTGCGCCCCCTCACCCGCTCTCCAAGGGCAAGAAGTCGCCCAATGGCGTTGCCATCCAAGCGACCGTGCCACGGACCGGCATGGCGTCGGGGATCATGGGCAAGACCGTCGCGCTCAACATCGTCGATGCCATCGAAGGTCGTCAGCCTTCACATCACGCTCGGATGTCGGAGATACCCGCCGCCTGCATCGCCTCGATGGGCAATTCGTTCTGGCACGGCTCGGCGGCGTCCATCATCATGATGCCGGTGGCTCGGGACTTCGAACGGTATCCGCATTATGGGCGCGACCTGAACCTGTGCGAACTCGACGTCGGGCTGGCCGGAGCGTGGACCAAGCGCGCGTTGCACACCGCGTTCATGTGGAAGATGCACGGCCATGCGGGCTGGCAGCTCATCCCGGAATGAGGACGCGATAGATGGGTGCGTTCTGGCGGCAGTTCATCCCCTATCAGATGTGGCGCTTCATCGTCATCAACACGCGCATGTACCTGATCGCTCGCGGGCTGCTAGGCCCGCACTAGGCGGGCATCCACTGTTTGTTAGTCAGCGACATCAGCACGTGGTCCTCCCAGACCCCGTTGATGAGCAGATACTGTTTGGCCAGACCCTCTTTTGCAAACCCCAGACGCTCGAGGACTGCCGCGCTACGCGCGTTGCGTGGCATGTAGTTGGCCATGATGCGATGCAGCCGCAGCTCGCTAAAGGCAAAGCCAATGAGCAGGGAGAGGGCCTCGTGCATGAGGCCCTGACCCTGCTTGGAGCGAGCCAGCGAATACCCGAGATAGCCAGCCTGGAACGGGCCGCGGACGAATTCACCTAAATTCGCGACGCCGATGACGGTGCGGTCGTCGGGCTCGACCAAGAACGTCTTGCACGACCGGCCGTCAAGGAAGTCACGGCGTTGCGTGTCGACCCGCACCTCCCAGAACGCCACGCCGCACAACTCATGCGGAACGGGCGAAAACTCGGCGAAATGCCGCTCGTTGTCGGAGTAAAATTTGGCGATGCCGGGCGCGTCGCGTCGCTCGGCAAGGCGCACGATGAGCCGTGCGCCCGTGAGCCTGCACGACTGCGGCGTCGGATCCGTCATATGCCGTCACGAGGGGAAGTGCCCTGGGTGAGCTGGCGCGCCCGGGTATGACGGAAGCGCGCGATGATGCGTTCGAGACGATGCATGAGACTTTTCCCCGTCTGCGTGGGCTGGGCTGGCCTCGCTATATGTCGGAAGAAGATGACCTTGGCGACCTCCACGAGCGTGAAGTACGCGGTCATGATGATGAGCATGAGGACGCCAAAGAAGAGCGGCGGGAGGGGCTCGAAGCCGAAGAAGCGCCCGAGCGGCGTAAAGGGCAGCAGGGTACCAACCGCGCCGACGATGAGCGTGGTGAGCGTGAGCGGCAGGCTCGGCCGGCTGCGGAAGAACGGAACGCGGCGCGTACGGATCGCGAAGACCACGAGCGTCTGAGTCAGGAAGTTCTCGACGAAAAACCCTGAACGGAAAAGCGTCTGGCTGGCGTGGAACACGAACAGCATCACCCCGAAGATCGCGAAATCGAAAAGCGAGTTGATCGAGCCGAAGACGAACAGGAAGCGCCGTATAAGGTTCATGTCCCAGTGCGCCGGCCGTTGCAGGAGCTCGGGATCAACGTTGTCGGTTGGGATCGTCATCTCGCTGGCGTCGTACAAGAGGTTGTTCAGCAGCAGCTGCGATGGAAGCATCGGCAAGAACGGCAAGAAGAGCGAAGCGGTGCCGGTGCTGATCATATTGCCGAAGTTCGACGAGGTCCCCATGAGGATGTACTTGATCGTGTTGGCGAACACGCGACGTCCTTGGCTTACCCCATCGGCAAGAATGCCGAGGTCCTTGTCGAGGAGGACGATGTCCGCAGCATCCTTGGCGACGTCTGCACCTGAGTCGACAGAGATTCCCACGTCAGCGTCGTGAAGGGCCACCGCATCGTTGACGCCGTCGCCTAAGAAGCCCACGTCGACGCCGAGCGAACGCTGCACGCGGATGATACGTGACTTCTGCTCGGGCGAGACGCGTGCGAAGATGTTCGTGGTCGCCAAAGCAGCACCGAGCGCCGCATCATCCATGCTCTCGAGCTGCGCGCCGGTCAGCGTGCCCGTCACGGCAATGTTGAGACTCGAGCAAACCTTGTGAGCGACGCGCTCGTTGTCGCCGGTCACGATTTTCAGCGCGATGCCTAACGCCTGCAACCGGGCGAGCGACGGTGCCGCGCTCTGCTTGGGAGGGTCGAAAAACGCGAGCAGGCCCTGCGCTTGCAGCGAGCGCTCTTCAGCGACGGACATGGTGGTGAGGCCGGGAGCGTCGCGCATCGCCACCGCCAGAACGCGTTCGCCCGCGGCCAAGCGCTCGTCGAGCGTCCGGCGCAGGCTGTCCGGAACCGTCGAGCAGCATGCCAGGACAGCTTCAGGAGCACCCTTGACGATGATGCTGCGACGGCCCTCGCCGTCTTCCACCAGCACGCTCATCCGGCGTCGGACGAAATCGAACGGAGCCTGCGCGATCACCTTCATTTGGCCCACGCCAACTCGCTGCGCCAACGGGTCCAACCAGATCGCCATATCGAGCGCATTGCCGCCCACAGGCGAGCCGGATTCGACGATCGCGCCGTTGCAGAGCAGGCCGAGACGTAAGACGTCGATCGATGGCGCTCCCGATTGATCGAACGCTCCCGCGAGACGGATCTCGCCTTCGGTGATCGTCCCGGTCTTGTCGGTGAAGAGCACCTCGATGTTGCCGAGATCCTCGATGCTGAGCAGGCGCTTGACGATGACCGATCCTTCGGCCATGCGTTTCGCGCCGATCGAAAGGCAGATGGTCACGATCGCAGGCAGGAGCTGTGGCGTGATGGCGACGGCGATGGCGAGCGCGAAGAGCAGCGATTCAAAGAGCGCATGGTGGAGCGCAAGGTTGGCCGCAAAAATGATCGCCGTGAACACCGCGGTGATACGCACCAACAGCTTGGAGAAATTTCGCAGCCCTAGCGAAAACGCGGTCAACGGCGGCTGCTGCACGAGGTGGCGTGAGATGCGTCCGAGCTCGGTCGATCCCCCCGTCCTGATGACGATGCCGCGGGCAGTCCCCCCGCGCACGACCGTGCCCATAAACGCGCAGTTGTCCGCGGCGCCTGTCGATCCGAGTTTCGCGCGTGGTGCAACGGTCTTCTCGGCGGGCATCGATTCGCCGGTGAGGATCGCCTCGTCGCATTCGAACCCCTGCGACTCGACGAGCCGGACATCTGCCGGAACGACATCGCCGATGCCCATCAGCACCACGTCGCCGGGGACGAGGGTTGTGACGTCGACACTCTTTGCCAGCCCATCGCGAACGACCATCGCGCTGTGATGCACGCGGGCGTGCAGGTCTTCGATCGCGCGCTCGGAGCGATATTCATTGACAAAACCCAGCCCGACGCTGAGCAGAACGATGGCGAGGATGATGACCGCATCGGTCCGTTCACCGAAGGCGAGCGAAGCCGCGGCTGTGGCGCCGAGCAGGATGAGCAGCGGGTTATTGAACTGGCGGGTGAAGACCCTGATCGTGTTTGCGCTGTAGCGGCGAAGCGCGTTTCTCCCGGCTAGCGAAAGCCGAACGCTCGCTTCGGTTTCTGACAAGCCGGCGGGAGATGAGGCAACCCGCTCGTAGACAGTCGCCGTCGTCAGCTCGCACGCTTGGCCAAGCTCGAGTGCCTCCCAGGGCGCGAGGCCCGCTGCGGACTTTGCCGGCGTCGACTGCGGAGTTACCGCCATGGCGTTGCGACCATTGTGTCACGTACCAACGGGCTTGTTGAGAAGAACCCGTGAAGCACGCGTCAGGCCGGTCGCTGCGGGATCATGCAGTGGATGCCGCCGCCGCCGGCGGCCAGCGCATCGATGTCGAGCTGAAAGACGCGTCGGCCGGGATGCAGACTCGCCACAAGATCGCGTGCACGTGCGTCGGCGGGGATGCGCCACGCATCGCGCGATGCAGGCGCGGCGCCCATAAGTGGTGGCGCCGCGAGCAGACTGAGCGATAGACGAAGCCAAGCCCGTCTGGTCAGCGCGCTCGATCGCATGGGTTTGCGCTCGGGATCTTGCATGTGCCTCGCGGCTCTAGTTACTCGGCGTCGTTTGCGCATCCCTCAAGCGGTGGTTGCGAGCCGAGGGATTATCGCAGGCAGCCGCATAATGAGGCCGCCTCGCAGCCTCCAACGACAGGCTGCGCCCGATCATCGCTTCAGGAGATTGCGTATGGGTGACTTTCTCACACATCTGGCCCATGCCGCGCTATGGGTCATCGGCTTGATGTTCGTCTTCGCCCTCATAGGCATATGGGCGACCATCCGCTGGATCACGGCTTTGTTCGTCGGCGCCGGCCGCGCGGTGGGCAGCGGCGTCCAGAAAGCCGAAGATCTGGTGCAGCGTAAGTAGCAAAGGCTACATAAGCGTCAAGGCCGTACAGGGCCGGGCTTGCCAGCATCGCGCGCATCGGATAGTATAAGGAACGGCTCATAAGCTGGAAGGGGACCCGAGGCGCCCTTGTAGCTCAGTGGTAGAGCGCGTCCTTGGTAAGGACGAGGCCGCGGGTTCAATCCCCGCCGAGGGCTGTGCAAAAACCGCATGCGCCCGTAGCTCAACTGGATAGAGCGATGGACTCCTAAGCCGTAGGTTGGAGGTTCAAGTCCTCTCGGGCGCGAACTTTTGACTTTCACACTCCGGAAATCCGGGGTGTGCGTTAGCTTGTCCCCCCTTAAGGAATCATGGCAAAAGCAAAATTTGAGCGGAACAAGCCGCATGTGAACATCGGTACGATCGGTCACGTGGACCACGGCAAGACGACGTTGACGGCCGCGATCACGAAGGTGCTGGCCGATGCCGGCACGGGCACGAAGAAGCTGATCGTGGACCAGATCGATAACGCGCCGGAAGAGAAAGAGCGCGGGATCACGATCCAGCTGTACCATGCGGAGTACGAGACCAAAAACCGCCACTACAGCCACGTGGACGCCCCCGGTCATGCGGACTACATCAAGAACA
>Ga0116216_10003166_pt1 | contig 10736 bp, 10 predicted proteins | sample Sb_taG_11_FD_89696 | JGI IMG/M metagenome (GOLD analysis project Ga0116216, IMG submission 89696) | Peat soil microbial communities from Weissenstadt, Germany - Sb_50d_3_AS metaG | ecosystem: Environmental > Terrestrial > Soil > Wetlands > Peat | place: Germany: Weissenstadt | collected 2010-09-21
ACTACGAGACCACGCACGCCAACGTCCACCGCGGCGTCTACGCGACGGCCGAGGAGGCCACCGCGCTCTACGAGCGGGCCCGGATTGCGGCGGGACGCTTCATCGGCGCGCCGGACCCGGCCCACGAGGTGGTGTTCACCAAGAACACGACCGAGTCGCTCAACCTGGTGGCGCACAGCTGGGGCCGGGCCAACCTGCGGGCGGGCGACGCCGTCCTGCTGACCGAGATGGAACACCACGCCAACATCGTGCCGTGGATGATCCTCTCCGAGGAGCTCGGCGGCCTCGAGATCCGCTACATCCCGATCGACGACGACGGCCGCCTCGTGCTCGACGACCTCGACACGCTGGTCGACGGCGTGAAGGTCGTCGGCATCACGGCCATGTCCAACGTGCTCGGCACCATCCCTCCCCTGGCCCAGGTGGCCGAGGTGGCGCACCGCGCCGGGGCGATCGTGGTCGCCGACGGCGCGCAGCTCGTGCCGCACGCACCGGTGGACGTCGGCGCGCTCGGCGTCGACTTCCTGGCCTACTCGGCGCACAAGACGATGGGCCCGACCGGTCTCGGGGTCCTGTGGGGCCGCGCCGAGCTGCTCGACGCCATGGCGCCCTTCCTGGGTGGCGGCGGGATGATCCTGGACGTGAAGCTCGACTCCTTCCGCCCGGCGCCGCCGCCGGCGCGCTTCGAGGCGGGGACGCCGCCCATCGCCGAGGCCGTGGGGCTGACCGCGGCGCTCGCCTACCTGGGCGACATCGGGATGGACCGCATCCGCGCCCACGAGCGGGCCCTGACCGAGCACGCCCTGGCCCGCCTCGACGAGAAGCTGGGGTCCGACGTTCGGGTGTTCGGGCCGCCGGCCGGCGAGGACCGGGGCGGCGTGATGTCGCTGGCCTACCGCGACGTGCACGCGCACGACCTGGCCCAGGTGCTCGACCAGTTCGGGGTGTGCGTGCGACCGGGCCACCACTGCGCCAAGCCGCTCATGCGCCGGCTCGGCGTCCAGGCGACCGCCCGGGCCTCGTTGTCACTGTTCAGCGACGAGCACGACATCGAGGTGCTGATCGAGGGATTGCTGGAAGCCGGTAGGTTGTTCGGCTGATGGCCGACCTCGAAGAGCTGTACCGCGAGATCATCCTCGACCACTACCGCTCGCCGAGGAACCGCGGCGAGCTGGACTCGCCACCCGCCCACCGCGTCGAGGGCTTCAACCCCCTGTGCGGCGACGAGGTCGTCGTCTCCATGGTCGTCGAGGACGGCAAGCTGGCCGACCTCAAGATCGCCGGCTCCGGCTGCTCCATCAGCCAGTCCTCGGCCTCCCTCATGTCGGCCGCCGTGAAAGGCAAGCCGGTCGGCGAGGTGCGCCGGCTCATCTCGACCTTCAAGGGGATGATGTCGATCCACGAGGCCACCCTCGAGCACGACGGCAACGGGGCCGAGGTGGTGCAGGACGAGCCCGAGGAGATCGACCTCGACAACCTCGGGGAGCTGGCGGCACTGCAGGGCGTCGTGAAGTTCCCGGTGCGCATCAAGTGCGCGACCCTGAGCTGGAACGCCCTGGCGCAGGGCCTCGACGAAGTGGCGGCCGAGGCCTCCTAGTCGCTTCGAGGTGGTGCGCCACCAGTACAGTCGTTCAGGTGAGCGGCGGGTTGCGGGATGTCCTTCGAGCACTCACCCGACCTGAACTTCTTCGTTCCTGCAACGCGTGCGGGTACTCATGGAAGCCGATGAAGCAGCCGTATTGAGGTCATGCGCGAAGTGCGGCAGCCAGGACTACACGCAGGAACGGATACGGCATGAGTCCAAGGCTGACTATCGGGGTGCCGACGAATAGGGTTCGTCGTCTCGAACGTAGCGGCCGCGCGTCACCGACCCGGAGATAGCGGGCGGTCGTGATCCACTCAGCCGGCAATGTACGGGGGCAGGCAGCGCCCGCCAATGTCGAGATGTCGGTCGGTAGTCAGGGCCTGGCGGCGTAGAGCTGCCAGCGACCCGGGACACCCTTCAAGGCATGCTCTCCCCGATCATCAAAGTCCAGTCCGGAGCCTGCGACGAGGTCCGTCACCGTTCTGGAGACAAGGATCTCGCCGGGCTGAGCCAGTGCCTCTATCCGCGAGGCGATATTGACCCCGAGCCCGGCGATGTCGTCCCCGCGCCGCTCGACCTCTCCCGTGTGCACTCCCGCCCGAAGCACGATGCCCAGCGCCTGGGCACCATCGTTGAGGGCTTGGGCGCACCGAACGGAGCGGGCAGGGCCATCGAACGTTGCGAGTACGCCATCTCCGGTCGTCTTTATCACCCGACCCCCGTGCCGCGTCACCTCACGCTCGGCCAACGAATCATGTCTGTTGAGCAGCAACCTCCACTCCCGGTCGCCGAGCTCGACGGCTCGGCGGGTGGAGCCGACGATGTCGGTGAAGAGGACGCTCGCCAGCACACGGTCCGCTTCTGGCACGGAGCGAGCACCGGTGAGGAACTCCTCGGCCTCGCCGAGAATCTGGTCGGTGTCCTCGGTCCACCAGAAGTGATCGGTGCCTGGTAGCTCGACCAGGCGCGCGCCCTCGATGTGGTCGGCCAAGTATCGGCCAAGGGACACCGGCACCATACGATCACCGATTCGGTGCATCACGAGAGTTGGTGCATGTACCAAGGGAAGTGCAGGTCGGACGTCGATGTCCATGTATGAGCTCATGAGGGCCATGGCCGCTCCCGGGCTCGCGCCCATACGTTGCAAGCGTGCAAAGAACTCGCGCGCGCCGGAGTCCGCAGCGACGCTCGGAGCCCAGCCGCCCAGCCCGACACCAGTTCCCCACCCCGGCTCGAGATAGTGCACTGATTCGTAGAGTTGTTCAGTAGGCATCCCGATCGGGTAGTCGGGACACGCAGTAATGCGGGCGTAGGTCGCCACCAGAACCAACGCTCGCGTCCGCTCGGGGTGGGCGGCCGCGAACAAGAGGGCCATGGGCCCGCCTTCCGACATTGCCAGGAAAGCCGCTCGCTCCGAGCCGACGGCGGCCATGACCGCCTCGATGTCGAGCATTCGGCGGTCGATGTCGGGTAGCCTCTCGGTCCGATCGGACATCCCCGTACCGCGCTTGTCGAACATGATCACACGGGAGATTGACCCAAGCCTGCGGAGCGCACGAGCTATCGAATCGTCCTCCCACTGCAGCTCGACATGGGAGATGAACCCGGGAATCACCACCAGGTCGAAGGGCCCGTCACCGAAGACTTGGAACGCGATGTGGACGCCGTCATCGGCCTTGGCGTAATGGGTCTCTGGTACTCCACCCACGGTGGCCATTTCAGCAGGGTCTCAGGACGGGCACGCTGGGACCGCATTGCCCCTGCTACGGGCGGTCCAGAGGACCCGGCTGACACTTGCACAAGGGCTCGACGCCGTCCTCACGCGACTGCCCGCGACGTCGGATCACCTCTTGGTTTCAAGGCTCCAGGATCGTGCGGAGCACGTCCTCGGATGCACCAAGCCCACCGAGATGGCTCTCGCCGTGCCGGACGTAGAGTTCGGCATCTGGGATGAGCGATGCGAGATGACGCCCGTGCTCGAAGGGCACGATGCGGTCTGCGTCGCCGTGCCACCAGTGAACTGGAACGGCTATGTCGCTTACGGAGAAACCCCAGGGCCGAAGAAACAGGATGAGGTCATTGAGAGGCGCTCCCATGGCGTGCCGGCTGTTCGTAATGAGATCGTCGAGGAACATGGCCTTGATCTCCTCTCGAGCAAGCACGAGTCGATCACCTTCGGGGGAAAATCGAGCGTAGAGGTCGAGCGCCTGAGGACCGACTGGTCCAAGGGCCATGACAAGACCCTGGAACGCGCGCGCCAGGGGAACGCGCACCCAAGGGAGCGCAAACCGCAAGGTCGCCAAGTGACCCACGAGGCCGCCATCGATATGGCCCTCGCCAACATTTGGGGCGACCCCGCCGAGTATCCCGACCACCGTGACCCGATCCGACATGGCGTGCGCGGTGGCCAGTGCATATGGGCCTCCGCCAGAGAGTCCGACCACAGCGAACCGCTCAATTTCCAGTTGATCGAGCAGGATCGTGAAGTCCGGAACGGAATCGTAAATCGAGGAATACAAGTGTGAAGTGGACAGTCCGATTCCCGGTCGGTCAAGACCAATGATGCGTAGGTCGTTGGTTGCCGCCATGACACGAGCATCCTCGGGAATTTGACGGCGCGCGCCAGGCGTTCCGTGAAACCACAAGATCGTACGCCCGGTCGCGGATCCGAACTCGGCGAATCCAAGTTTCCGGCCCTCTCGGACGACAACGGTCCCCTCGGAGCGCGGAGCGGTGAGGTCATACATGGGTGAGCGAATGGTACGCACACTGGTGCACCTCGCCTTCCCAAGAAGAGCGCAGGTTCCGCCTTGGCCCCTGATCAGGTCGGGGCGCCGCTCCACCGAACACACCGATTCGTTGCGCCCCGTCCCGGAGCACAGGGCGGCGGTTTGCGGATCAGGACGATCTCGCTACGTGCGATGGGTGCACTGGAACTCGGCGGCCCGCGGCAACCCTCGCACGTGACATCACCGCATGGCTTCGGAAGTCACACACCGAGCGACGCGGCGCGCAGCTGGGCGGCGAGCCCTGCGTCGCCGCTGATCTCGACCCTGGCTGCCCGTTGGCGACCGGCGCCGAACATGGTGAGCTCGGCCGGGTCGCCGGCCAGGGTGAGGCGCGGCCCGGTGCCACGCTGTTTGTCGGCCCGTCCCGGCGAGGTGATCACGATGGTGGCGGGGACTTTCTTCGCCATCCCGCCGGGTCCGACCCGCGCCCAGAGGGCATCGGCCAACTCCGGGGAGATTTGGCGGGGTTCCCAGCCGTCTTGCGCGCGACGTACGTCCTCCACGTGGATGAAGAACTCGACCGTGTTCATCGGCCCATCGAAAGGTCGGAGGAGCAACGGCGGCCCGCGCCGCACGGTCTCGACCAGCTTCTCCCACGGCGTGCGATCCCGCACCGCCCGCCGAACCTTGTCCGTGTAGCCGGCCAGCGGGGGCCAGACGAGTCCGGGCCCGCTGTCGGGTCTCCGTTCACGGACAACGAGGTGCGCAGCCAGATCTGCGGTGAACCAGCCCTCGCACAACGTGGGCGCGTCGGAACCGCGCTCGACAAAGAGGTCGCAGAGGGCCTTGCGTTCCTGCTGAGCAAGACTGGGTGGTGTCATGGGCGCATTCTAAAGAGGAGGGGGGCTCTGGTGCGTGGGGCTTTCGGGGGCGCATCGGGCTGTTCAACGCTCGGAAACCGTGGATAGATCGGGTGCGCTTCAAGCCGGCACCCGACGAGAAGAATGCTCCGCCGCCCTGACCACCTTCCCGTCTCGAACCAGCAGATCCAGACGTTCGGGGTTCGGGTCGAAGGCCGTAGGGCGACCCATTGCAATCCAGAACTCGGACTGTACTGATGCCCGATGCCTGTGCCGCCCGGGCGGGCACGGGAGACCTGGTGTGTGCTGCAATGGGGTATGACAAATGCGGACACCGACCTCGCGACCCGGCTCGGCGAGATCACAGAGTACGAGCAGACCGTCCGCAGCACCGTGATGACACGCGTCTTGCGCAGGCTCGGGCCGACGAAGGGCTTCATCGCTTTCTATCGCCGGTTCGGGCCCAAGGTGGACCCGTGGGTCATGCGGAGCCGGGGCGGTCGCACGATGACCCGCCTGTACGGGCTTCCGAGTTTGCTGCTGGACACCACCGGCGTGAAGACCGGCTTGGTGCGCACGTCGCCCCTGCTCTATGTACGCGACGGCGACGATTTCGTAGTCATCGGTACCAACTTCGGGCAGCTGACGCACCCGGCGTGGACGGCGAACCTGCTCGCCCACCCCCAGGCCACCATCGAGGTGGGCCAAGTCCGGGTCGCCGTCGAGGCGGAACTCGTCGACCAGGCCGGCTGGGACAGGAACTGGCCGCGGTTTTGCTCGGTCTATGCGGGCTACGCCAGGTACCTGGAGACCTGTGGGGATCGCACACCGAGGATGTTCCTGCTGCATCCCACGGCTTGAGCACTCCACCACCAATGCCGCGGCCGCGGACAATCTCGCCGAGGTGGCCCACCGTCCCCGCGTACGGGCGTACCCGGCCCGGCGATATGAACTCACCCCCGAATGGAACGCTTCAGTCGAGAACATCCCCATCTGCCCAGTGAAACGGATAGGGCAGACCGATGTCCAAAAATAGGTCCGGGCTTCCAGACCACTTCCACATCCGAACCTGTGACGAACTTCGTCGCCCGGAGAGGGCGCGGAAGAACTCGTACGTTGGTGCTTCGGCAACTACCGCCATGGGATCGTCACGAACGCCCAGCCACCAACCTCTGGCATCGGTTGCTTGGAGCAGGAGCGTTGGGGCAGATGCGTCCCGCAGGGTCTCACGCCATCGCGCGACAGATCCCTTAAGGGAGAGCAGGACGGCGTCGGATGGCACTCGGCCCGCTTGGAGAGCACCGCGGATGTCGGCCTCATGTGTAATGGCGTCTCCGAACGCCCAACGAGCTGGTGGGCCCATGACCGGATCGTCTTCGAGCTGTGCGAAGCGCTCGGCGGCCCTGCGCCATCGCTCGAGCACCTGTTCGAGCGTCTCGCCCGAGGAACGTGAGACTTGCGCATCAGTCCATCTCTCTGAGGCATAGCCGTCCAGACGATGATCGACCCAGTCTTCGCACAGCCCGGCCAGATGGGCAACCACATCCCGGACGCGCCACCCCGGGCATGCCGGTACCGGCATCTCGGCGTCACCGCCAAGCACGATGACAGCGACTCTGGCGCGGACTGCCGCATAGTCCTCAGCGCACACGTCGTCATTATTGCGGCTGAACCCCGAATCCGACGATAAGTGCCAGATCAGCCGTGACCACGTCCCCGCGAACGGCGACGGTTCGAGGACTTAGATTTGGGCCGTGCCCGCAAGTCTGCGACCGCTGACAGACGAGGAACTCTCGGATTTCATCGAAGGGGACGTCGAGCGATACGCCGAAGAAAGAGTGAGATCGGGGGAGCGGCCGGATGTCGCCCGACGGATTGCCCACGAACAATCGAATGCGCTGTTTCCCGACGGAACTCCAGCCGACGGCCAGCTCCTCTTCCGAGTCCTCGATGACGACGGTACGGCCGTCGGAACGCTCTGGATCGGGCCCCAACACGCTGACCAACCGGGAGCCTTTTGGGTTTGGGACGTGCAGATTGAAGAGGCCCATCGGGGTAAGGGCTACGGACGAGCAGCCATGGAACTCGCGGAGGCCGAAGCTCGCTCGCGGGGCGCTTCAGAACTGGGACTCAACGTGTTCGGGCACAACCAGGTTTGCCCGGCAGCTCTATGAATCCATGGGCTACGCAGCTATGGCAATCCGTATGAAGAAGAACCTCTAAGTCGGCTTCCGCGTCCCACCGTCCCGGTGAACTGGGACACCTAGCGTCCGTGAGGCCACCTTGGCCATACTGCTTCATGGTGATCACCGACGATTCCAGCCAACAGCTAATCGATGCGGTCAAGGAAAGAACCCGAAGGATTGCCGACAGCCTGAGTGGACTCAGCGATGACGAGCTGCATCAGTCTTCCGCGCTACCGGAGTGGAGCCGCTTGACTATCGCGTGTCACCTTCGATTTGGGGCCGAGGCACTCAGTCGAATGACGCGCTCTGCTCTGCAAGGTCTGCCCGTGGCGTACTACCCCGAGGGCCGCGAAGCACAGCGTCCCCGGTCGCTGGTACCCCTCCCCAGGGAGTCACCCCAGGGTGTCGTGGAGTCACTGACACGCCTGAGCGAGGAACTGAACCAGGAATGGTCTACCCTCGATCCCGATGCCTGGGGCGTAGACGTCGTCGAGCCCCCCGAGAAACGAGATCTCGGTCCAGTCCCCCTCCGTCACCTTCCACTCCTAAGACTTGCAGAGGTCGAAGTGCACGGCACCGACCTGGGATTGAATCTTGGCGACTGGAGCGAGATCTTCATCAGCACCGTGCTCCCCATGCGTCTGGAGTGGTTGAACATCCGTCGAGCCAACCACCGAACATTCGACACGGAGCTAGAAGGCTCCTGGCTACTTGTGGCTACCGATGGACCCACGTACAAAGTGAGTGTGAATGGTCCCAACGTCGAATCCCAAGCCGCGAGTCCCGACACCCAGGCAAGAGCCGTCATCGAAGCCACCAGCCGGGATCTTCTTGCCCTGCTGCTGGGCCGTGCCTTCGAGACTCCGCCCGTCATGATGGGCGACATCGCGTTCGGGCAATCCTTTTCTCGGGCGTTTCCTGGTCCCTAGGAATGAGTCGCTCGGCGTTTCCGCCAGCCTGCACTGCGAGCAGCTCATCTATCTGGCCAGGAAGAAGAGTGTGACTGCCATGATGACCGCCACCACGACCGCCACGCGTCGCAACGTGCGCCCAGTGGTTCGGCCCTCGCGCGCGTCGGGCGCTCGTCCGGCGGCCTTCGTCGTGCTCATCGGGTCAGGGTTCAGTTGGGCGAGGTTCAGCGAGCGGATGCGGGCGGTGGCCGTCGCCGCGACCCACCCGATCGCCGCCGCCGCCAAGGGAAGCGACAACAGGTAGGTCATGGCCACGTTGGAGAACGCCTCGCTCACGCCACCGGCGACCGACGCGCCGGGGTCGCGCGGTCCACCGTCGATCGCCACGACCGCGATGGTCGAGATGAAGAACATGACCAGCCCGGCACTGACGCCGGCCAGCCGGGCGGCGCGCCGCCCCACAGAGGCGCTCCCGCTGTGCCAAGCGCCACTCACCCCCAGGGCCACTGGCACTGCGATGTACAACGCCGGGTCGGACCACGCGCCCACTGAATAGATGGGGCTGATGATGCCTTGCCACGTGAATCCAGAGACCACCAACCACGCTGCTGCGACGAAGAGGCCCCCGACCAGCGCCAGACGGGCCACACGGGCCCGGCGCAGCTGCACGCTCACGGCGACGATGGAACCTATGACGAGGGCGGCCAGGATCGCCAACATCACCCAATTCCAAGGGTCAGTGGCCAGCCCGAAGTGGACGAACCCAAAGCCGAACACGACCGCGCTGCCCAGTGCGACGGCGACCAGTGCTGCCATCGGTCCGACGGGCCCCCATGGTGGCAGCAGCACGACGCCGGTCACACATCCGAGAGCGAAGCGCCACCGCTTGGAACGCCCTTCGATCCGGTCCAACTCGCCGAGCATCGCCTGGCCCCAATCGACCCGGTCGGCGGGGAGCAGTCCGTCCGCCCACTGCAACAGCCGGACCGGAGCGTCGCGTCGCTCCGTCACTCTGTCCTGAGGTGGGTGCTCGCGACCCCACATCACCGCACCGGCGACACCCAGCAGCAAGATGGCGAGGACCGAGGGCGGCCCTGCGCCAACCACCAGCAAGATGGCGAGGACCGAGGGCACTACGCCCCGCTCAAGCCCCAGCGCCGGCGTGGCACGGACCGTTCGACCCGGGCGACGTCCAGTGCCGCCACGTACTCCCGCCCCGTCGGAGTGAGCCGATAGAGGTGCCGGGCGGGCCGGCCGGGCGGTCCTTGCTCCCAGGACGTCTCGAGCAGTTCACGGTCGGCGAGCCGTATCAGGATCGGATAGAGCGAGCCCGATTTCAGGTGGACTCCCGTGGCCAGGTCGTAGCCATAGCGCCACCGCGCCGGATCGGCGGCGAGTGCCCGCAGGACCCTGGTCGCCTGCGGAGACGGACTCCGTGAACGGGTCACGGCAATAACTCTACCTATATAGTCATATATGTCAAGAGCTGGAGCTGGCGCGGCCTGCGCCAACTCGTCGGCGTATCCCATGAGGGACTGGGCCAGGGGTTGGTGGTGACCGCCGGCACTCGTCGGCCCGAGCGTCGTCAGGCCGGGCTGCAGGTCGTCGGGTCGAAGGACGGGGGGGCCGTGGCCGGTGCGGTGTTCGTCTGCGACGGCGGGGCCGTGGTCGGGCTGCCCGGGGTGACCGGGGGCGCCGTCGTCGTCGTGACCGTCGGGGGAGGGTTGGGGTTGCCCGCTGCGTCGGGCGGCGGGTTGGTGGGCGTGACGAGGCTCGAACCGAAGACGTTGACGAGCATCTGCTGGGCCGCCGGCTGGTCCACGGTCAGCACGTCGCCCAGGTTGCCGAACCCGTTTGCCGAGACCGTGGGCAGGGTCAGACCCCCGAGGGCGGTCGGATCGAACGAGTGGTAGGTCAGGGCCAGTCCGATGAGCTCGTTGAACCCGAAACCGTCGTCGATCTGGATCCCCTGGTTGACCGAGCCGAGGAAGGCATTGACCGTGAGGGGGTTCACCTTCGACTTGGCGGCGCTCATCATGGCCTTGATGAACACGTCCTGACGTTGGATGCGCCCGAAATCGCTCGTCCCGTCGTAGTGCCAGTAGCCGTTGGTGTAGTACTCGTAGTGGCGGGCCCGGGCGACGGCCAGGGCCTGGAAACCGCCCACCAGCTGGCAGCCCGGGGTCGTGATGTCGAGACTGGAGTAGGCGTCCTTGGCCGGGTAGGGGAAGTCGAGGTAAATACCCCCCAGAGCGTCGACCGCGTTCTGGAAGCCGGCGAAGTCGACCTGGACGACGTGGTTGATCGGGACGCCGAGGTTGGCCGTGACCGTCTTCACCAACTGGTTGGCGCCCGTGTTGTAGGCGGAGTTGATCCGGTTGTAGGTGCCGTACTGCGACGAGTCGGGCGGCAGCATGGAGACGACCGTGTCGCGCGGGATGGAGACGATCTGAATCTGCTTGGTC
>Ga0116216_10003167_pt1 | contig 10735 bp, 10 predicted proteins | sample Sb_taG_11_FD_89696 | JGI IMG/M metagenome (GOLD analysis project Ga0116216, IMG submission 89696) | Peat soil microbial communities from Weissenstadt, Germany - Sb_50d_3_AS metaG | ecosystem: Environmental > Terrestrial > Soil > Wetlands > Peat | place: Germany: Weissenstadt | collected 2010-09-21
AACGTCGTTACCGGTACGCTGCTTCAGTTGCAAACCATCTCCACACTTGCAAAAGGCTTCAGCGGCAACAGTACAGCGGCGGAGATCGAAATCTCTCCTTCCGGGAAATTTCTCTTCGCTTCGAATCGTGGAGATGACAGCATCGCCGTGTTTGCAATCGATTTGCATACCGGCACGCTGACTCAGGTTGAGACCGATCGCACAGGCGGAAAGACACCGCGCAACTTCGCGATCGATCCCACTGGATCATGGCTGCTGGCCGCGAACCAGGATTCCGACCAGATCGTTGTCTTTCGTATTGATGGCAAAACCGGCCACCTCGTCCGCACGGGAGAGGTGCCCCAGGTGCCGTCACCCACCTGTTTGAAGTTCGTGGCGCGTCCGTAGCCATGCAGAGGAGAAGTCCGAAAGAAGCGGTAGGCGGTCGCCGGCAAAGTGGAAAAGCACCACAGCGTATAATCGCTCGGAGAAAATGCGGTTGGCTGTGGGCTGGCATCGTTTCTGACCGAAGCCATTGTTTCTCCGCACAGTCCTGAAAGATTCGTCTTGTTAGTGATGACGTGAAGATCCTCCGGCTAAAGACCGCGGTGGTAGAGGGCAACTTCGATTGGACCTTCGTTCGCATTGAAACGGATGAAGGAGTTCGAGGTCTGGGTGAGTGCTTTTTCGCTCCCGGCCTGACATCGATTCTGCGCTCGCTCGAGCCGCTGCTGCTGGGCGAAGACCCGCGCGACATTCATCGACTGTTCCGCAAACTCCAGCTTGCAACTTCGGGCGCCGGTTCGGTGGCGGGCATCGTGTACAACGCGATCAGCGGGATCGAAACCGCGCTTTGGGATGTGCTTGGGCAATGGTTGGATGTACCCATTTATCGCCTGATGGGAGGAAAGTTTCGGGATAGAGTCCGCATCTATGCCGATTGCCATGGAGGAGAAGCCCTCGAGAGCCTGGATGAAGTGTTGCGTTCCCGCCCAGCGTCGTGGGCTTCGAAAGCTCCCGCACGCCCGGCAAGAGATTACTTCGGCGAGGCCAGCGAAGATTCCCCTGCTTCGCCCGACGACTATCGCCGCCAGGCTCTCGCAAAGAGAGCCGAAGGATTCACCGCCCTGAAGTTTGATCTGGATGTGCCGGGCACGCAAGGCTCCGATCCCCACAATCGAGTGCTCAGCAATCGCGCCATTGATCACATGGTAAGTTTGATCGGCGCGGTTCACGACGCGGTGGGCAAGAATAACGATACCGACATCGCGGTCGATTGCCATTGGCGCTATAACGCCAGCGACGTGGTGAAAGTAGCGCGCGAACTCGAACCATTCCGACTGTTGTGGCTCGAAGATCCAGTTCCGCCCAACAACCCTGCTGCGTTAAAGGAAGTCAGCTCGAGGGTGCGGGTGCCGATCGCGACCGGGGAGAATCTTTTCCTCTTTGAAGGCTTTCAGGAAATCATCGCGCAACACGCGCTGAGCGTGGTTACTCCCGACCTTCAGAAGGTCGGGGGATTGTCCGTCGCCCAAAGCATTGCCCAATTTGCCGACGTGCACACCATGCCCGTTGCTCCACACAATATCAGTAGCCCGGTCGGCACTTTAGCTGCCGTCCACTTCTGCGCCGCGATTCCAAACTTTCTTGCTCTCGAGTTTCATGCCTCCGAAGTTCCTTTCTGGAATGATTTGGTCGAAGGTTTGCCCAAGCCGATTATTCAGAATGGATTTATTCCCATCCCGGAGAAACCTGGCCTCGGGGTCAAGTTGAATGAGGAGGTCGCCCGCCGCCATGCGCGCCAGGGCGAACCATTCTTTGAATGAGCGCGCGTGCAGCCCATAGCGGCGGCGCGCTATGCTTAAGCCGTGTTGCCAATTCATTCGTCTCCAGTCTGAGACTGTAAGCGCGCAATGAGCACGACGAAGTTGTGGACATCCGACGACGAACTCTTCACCATCGCGCAGCGCGAGCTTTTCACCTGCGTCGTGGGTGATGTGATGGACAAGCTGGGTCTTCAGCACCAGTTCCTCCCGCCACAAATTCAACCTCTTCGGCAGGATATGGTGGTGATCGGCCGGGCTATGCCGGTTCTTTCGGTGGATGTGTTTGCCGAAAAAATTGCCGGCAGCGCCAACCAGCTAATGGACAAATCGTTTGGCCTGATGCTGGAAGCGCTCGACGACCTCCGCAGCAACGAAGTCTATGTCAATACCGGTTCCTCGCCCCGAAACGCGCTCTGGGGAGAACTCATGAGCACCCGAGCCCGCAAACTCGGCAGCCGGGGCGCGGTGTTGAATGGCTACGTCAGAGATACCAAGGCCATTCTGAAGATGAGTTTCCCCACCTTCGGCTTCGGTTCGTACGGACAAGACGCAGCCCCACGCTATAAAGTAGTCGACTTCCGCATTCCGGTTGAGATTGGAGTGGTGCGCGTCCGTCCGGGGGATATTATTTTCGGCGACATTGACGGAGTCTTGCTGGTGCCCGCCGAGGCCGAGACCGAGGTTTTCACGCGGGCGCTCGAAAAGGCTCGTGGTGAAAAGCTGGTGAGGAAAGCCATCGAAGAAGGAAGCAGTGCAGTCCAAGCCTTTGAGAAATACGGAATCATGTAAGCACAAATGGGGACACCGATCGTGACTGCATACCCGCCGTCTCGCGCACAGCAGATACGCAGCTTTCTCCGACAACATGATTTGCAGGCCTGGATTGCATGGAGGCCCGACGAACTCCTCATGCTGGCCGGGTATTTTCCGTTCTGGGGAGCCTCGCTACTGATTTACTTCGCGGATGCGGAGCCCGTGCTTTTCGTTCCGCAGATTGAGCCCAGGGATCATATTCCCGCCGGGTTGCGGGTTCAAGAATATCCCTGGGGTGATCTCAAGTGCGCCCATCCATATTCGGTTTTAGTGTCGGCGGTTGGCGATGAACTTGTCAAGACAAGGATCGATGGCGAAAAGGTCGGAATCAATCCCAGCGCCTCCAGAATTTCTCTGCCAATTCAAGCCGCCGAGCAAATTCCCATCCCTGAAGGTTTTGCAGCGCAGCTATCCGTGCTCGGCGTAAGTCAGGACGCCCGGTGCCAGGCGGTTTTTACGGATCTCTATTTAAGAAAAACTTCGGAGGAAGTCGACGCGATTCGGCTGGCAAACCGGGTTGCGAACGTTGGCCTTCAAGTCTTCTTCGAGAATTTGAAACCGGGAATCGCGGAGGCGGAGGTTGCGGCGGCGGTAGAGTCGGCCATCTACCGCCAAATTGGCCGCGATGGCATATTTCATTCCCGAGGGTGGGCCATGGTTCAATCCGGTCCCAACAGCGCCGACGCGGGACGATTTAATCGCTCGACCGCGCGGCGCTTAGAGAGTGGCGACCTAGTTCTCATCGAATTGGCAACTTGCGTCAATGGTTATTGGAGCGACCTCACGCGCACCGCCGCAGTAGGTTCCCCGAAAGCTGAAGTGGAGCAAATACTCGCCGTTGTCAGAGAGGCGCAGCAGGCCGCGATCGATGGCGTGCGTTCCGGTATCTCGGCTGCCGAAGTTGACGCATTGGCAAGGAACAGAATCGCAGCTCAAGGGCTCTCGTCTTTCTTCACCCATCATACCGGCCACCACGTTGGCTTTCGCTATCACGACCCCGGATTTGGGATCCTTCCGGGAGAGTCCGCCAAGCTTGAGCCCGGGATGGTGATTACGATCGAACCGGGAATATATGTTCCCGAACGCGGCGCGGGCGCGCGCCTTGAGGATAATGTGCTGGTTACTGAAACAGGTCACGAAGTGCTTTCGAGAATTGAAGGGAGCGGGCAGGCATGATCACCATTGATCTCTCCGGCAAGGTGATTCTGATCACTGGGGCTTTGGGCGCGATTGCTGAACATATGGTGCGGAGGCTGGCTGCAAGCGGCGCAACCCTGGTGCTCACCGACATTAAAGTGGAGGAACAAGCCAGGCGGACGCTCAATGATTGGCAGATTTCACCTTCGTCTTATGTCTATTTTCCCGCTGACATTACCGAGTCCAGACAGGTAGAAGGCGTGGTGAACGCCGCTTTCGAAAAGTTTCCGGGCATGGATACGGTCATCGGCCATGCGGGCGGCTGTGGGCTGCATCCGTTCGCCAGCACATCGGAAGCCGACTATGAGCGCATCTTTCGCTTCAACTATTTTGCGCAAACTTATCTGGCGCGATCCGTGCTCGCGCAATGGACGCAGCGCAACATTGCGGGCCACCTGATCTTTACATCTTCGTACGTAGCTCGAATGCCGCACACGCAAATCTCTTCGTACGCCTCGGCCAAAGCCGCGCTGGAAAACTTCGCGCGCAGCCTGGCTCTCGAATATGCACTGACCGGAATTCGCGTAAATGTGGTTTCGCCGGGGAACGTCGCGGCCGGTAGCTCGCTGAAAGTTTTCGAGGAAGACCCCGCCTACCGGGAATTTGTGCTGCGAGTGTCTCTGGGCAAAAGAAACAGCCCGCAGTCGATTGCGGACGCGTTTGTTTTTCTTTGCTCGCCCCTGGCCAGCGAGATCAACGGACAAATCCTCAGCCCCGATTATGGCGCAGGCATCGGGAATCGCCTATGAAGATTGGCCTCGGCCTCTACCGTCACATGCTGACCCGCGATTATTACGACTTCGCGCGCCAGGCAGGCTGTACTCACATCGTGGTTCATCTGGTCGATTACTTCAACCAGGGCCCTTCCAACCCGCGTAACAGTCAGCCCACCGGCTCAAAATACGAAGCTTGGGGAGTTGCCGGCGATCCGGATCAGCTTTGGACGGCGAAGGAACTCAAGACCCTTCGCGCGGAAATTGAAGACGCCGGGCTAGCCTTGGCCGCGATCGAGAACCTCGATCCCGCGCACTGGCACGATATCCTGCTCGATGGTCCGCAACGTACGCAACAGATTGAAAAAGTGAAGACCATCATTCGCCGCCTCGGCGAAGCCGGCATTCCCGTACTCGGCTACAACTTTAGTTTGGCTGGCGTATGCGGCCGCGTGACTGCCCCACTCGGGCGCGGCCATGCGATCACCCTGGGGATGGACGGTCCCGCCGAAGATGTGCCGATCCCGAGTGGAATGGTCTGGAACATGATTTACGACCGCAACGCCCCTGCCGGCAATCTGCCCGCAATTTCGCATGAAGAACTCTGGCGGCGCCTGCAAAGATTTTTGGAAGAAGTCATTCCGGTGGCCGAACAGTCTGGGGTGCGGCTCGCAGCTCATCCTGACGATCCTCCCATGCCCACCATGCGACAGCAGCCGCGCCTGGTCTACCAGCCTCAGATGTATCAAAAGTTGATTGATCTGGCTCCGAGCCGCAGTAATGCCCTTGAGCTTTGCGTGGGAACTCTGGCTGAAATGACGGATGGCGATATTTACGAAGCGGTGGATCAATACAGCCAACAAGGCAGGATTGCATATATTCATCTTCGCAATGTCGTGGGGAAGGTGCCGCACTATCGCGAAACTTTTATCGACGAAGGCGACGTGGACATGATTCGCATTCTCGAAATCCTTCACCATAACCGCTTCGACGGCGTGCTCATTCCCGACCACACTCCGCAGATGACTTGTGCGGCCCCCTGGCACGCCGGAATGGCGCACACTCTCGGCTTCATGCTGGCGGCAAAGGCGGTCATCGAATCTCCCCAACGATACGACGCCCAGTTGGCGCCCAAAGGTAAATGATCTGAACTCTCCATCCGGTCCGACGTATTCGCGTGCTCCACTCGTCGTTGCGGCCAGCGTCTCCACGCTGGGCGGTTTCCTGTTTGGGTACGACAACATTGTGATCAGCGGCGCGATCGGATTCTTGAGCCAGTTGTTTCATCTGAACGCGGCGGGCGTGGGCTGGGCCGCGGGCTGCGCGTTGGTGGGATGCATTGCCGGTTGCGCAGCGGCAGGAACAGTTGCTGACTATCTGGGCAAGAAAAAGGGTCTCGCGCTTTGCGCGCTATGTTTCGCTCTCTCCTCTGTGGGCATGCTCTTCGCCGCCGATCTCCACCAGTTCGTTCTCTGGCGGCTGATTGGCGGAGTGGGCATCGGGGCGGCGTCGGTGATTTCTCCGAACTACATTGCCGAGATTGCGCCCACGCGGGTTCGCGGCCGCTGTGTGACTCTCTACCAACTTGGCATTGTGCTAGGAATTCTCGCCGCCGTCTTCGTCAACATGCTCATTGAGCGCATGGGTGATGAAGCATGGAACATATCCACGGGCTGGCGCTGGATGTTTCTCGCCGGCGTTGTACCAGCGATTCTGTTCGGATCAATGATTGTGCCTGCGGTCGAAAGTCCGCGCTGGCTGCTGAAAATGGGCAGGCGCGATCAGGCCATCGAAGTACTGACCAAGATTAATGGCGCTGACGCTGCCCGACGAGAAGCTGCTGAAATCGAAATGTCGCTGGCCAGTGAAGAGGGCCACATCTCGGAACTTTTCACTACCTTTCGTCGCCCGCTGCTGTTTGGCATCATGCTGGCTGGATTGCAACAGATCAGCGGAATCACGCCGCTCTTTTCCTTCTTACCGGAGATTTTTCGCGCCGCCGGAGCTGCAACCAGCGATGCATTTTTCCAGTCCGTATTGGTTAGCCTCATCAATCTTTTGTTTACCCTCGTCGCTCTCTGGCTGGTCGACCGCGCCGGGCGCAAGACCCTCATCCTGGCCGGAACCACCCTGCAATTCGTCTCGTTTGCATTGGTCGGCTGGTTCTATCACATCCACGGCAGCGGCCTGGCAGTCTTGATCTTCGTCATGAGCTTCGTCGCCGGCCATGCCTTTGGCAACGGAGTGGCCTGCTGGGTCATTATCTCGGAAATTTATCCTACCAAGGTTCGAGGCCGCGGCATGTCCATCGCGACTACCGCGCTCTGGCTGGTGGGGTATCTGGGCAACCAACTGTTTCCAATCATGCAGAAGCATGTGGGATCAGATGGCACGTTCTGGTTTTTCGGCGCCGGCGCATTGTTGACCGTCATTCTGGTCGGATGGCTAATTCCCGAAACCAAAGGCCGCTCGCTGGAAGAGATCACAAAATTTTGGACTGAAAAGAAAGCGATCGAGGCGCCAAGTTTATAAGCGGTTCAAGAAGAACTTGTGGCAGCCGGACCTGTAAGCCGAATTCTGTCTGCGGGATTGCTCTCGCAGGACGGTCATTCCTCTGGGCCGCGCATTACTGCGAGGCTCAAGCGACCTACCCGGAGGTTGTGGCGCGCCGAGCCGGCACGTTCTCCCAGGGCGAAGTTTTCACTCCGACCCCAGGTCCCTCCCTATTTGGTCTTGCTCCGTGTGGGGTTTGCCCTGCCCGCTGCATTACTGCCGCGGCGGTGCGCTCTTACCGCACCTTTTCACCCTTACCCCGTTGCCGAGGCGGTATGTTCTCTGTGGCACTAGCCGTCAACCGGGCTTGAACCCGGCTTCCCGGACGTTATCCGGCACACTGCTCTGCGGAGTTCGGACTTTCCTCCCTCGCCGCCCGAAAGCGTCGAGAGCGACCGTCCGGTCCAGCTGCCTACAGAATCATTATATGCTGCGAGGGCTTCGGGCGTTAGGCTGCAGGCGTCAACAAGCGCATGCTGACCTGTTAGACTGCTCGATGGCCAGGGAATTTGCGGAGGACGAAACCTAAAGCCCAGAGCCTGGAGCCCGAAGCCTGTCTCACTCGCATGATTCGCTACGCCGTCCAGATCATCCATGTCCTTGCTGTGTTGGGCACAATTTCCAGCATAGGCTACTACGTTCTGTGCCTGTGGAGCGCGGGGTGGTTTCTGCGAGAGCAACGAAAACCGGTGGACGAGGGCGTCCGCGGCACACCGGCTACTGCTCCGGTCTCCATTCTGAAGCCGCTTCGCGGCACTGATCCCGAAATGTACCAAAGCTTCCGCAGTCATTGCCTGCAAGACTACCCGGAATACGAGATCATCTTCGGAGTCAACGAGGCGAACGATCCCGCAATTCAACTGGTGGAGCGGTTGAAGGCAGAGTTTCCGCAACTCGCGATCCGCTTGATGGTTTGCCGCGAGCACCTGGGCGCCAACACCAAGGTGAGCAACCTGGCCCAGATGGAACGCGAAGCGCATTACGAATACCTTCTTGTGAACGACAGCGATATTCGGGTTGAGCCGGATTACCTACGCCGCGTGCTTGCTCCGCTGACCGATCCTGGGATTGGCTTAGTCACTTGCCTTTACCGTGGCGTTGCCAATTCGACTATGGGCTCGTGGCTGGAATCACTCGGCATCAGCACCGACTTTTGTGCCGGCGTATTGGTCGCGCAAACGGTCGAGAATGGAATGCGCTTTGGACTAGGTTCAACCCTCGCTTTTCGCCGCCGCGATTTACAGGCCATTGGCGGATTCGAAGCCATGGTCGACTATCTGGCCGACGATTATCAGCTTGGCAGCCGCATCGCCGGACTGGGGCTGAAGGTAAAGTTATCTGACGTGGTGGTCGAGACGTTCCTGCCTCGCTACACGCTCCGCAGTTTCTTGGATCACCAATTGCGTTGGGCGCGAACCGTTCGGGATTCCCGCTTTTGGGGATACGTCGGCCTCGCGCTTACGTTCGGCCTGCCTTGGGCGGCGCTGGCATTGATTTTCGCTCAGGGCGCGGGCTGGGCGTGGGTGCTATTGGCAATTACTGCAGCATTGCGCATAACAGTAGCCGTCGTCGTCGGCAAGTTGGTTCTGCGCGATCGCCAGGTCCTGCGCTCGCTGGCCTTAATTCCCGTGCGCGATCCATTCGCGCTGTTGATCTGGTTCGTCAGCTTTGCCAGTCACACAGTCGTTTGGCGCGGAGATCGCTTTAGATTGGAAAACGGCAAACTCGCAAGGATCAGAACCTGAGCCGTCAAGTCGTTAATGTAGGCACGGGCATCCCACGAGGACGTTTGCCAGGGGCGGAAGTTTTTGGTTCTCTCATTCCGGGATACATCCCCCAGCTGTTACATCGGAGGCTGAATTCTGGAGCATCTCTGCGAGAGGATGGGTTCTGAAAAGATAGGGGGACGAAAGTTCCATTTCCGGAAGGCCGGTTTTTCATTGAAGCGACGGCTGGACTTGATTGGACTCGCCTGCGCGTGGGGACCTAGGTACGGCGCCACTTTCCAGAACCACCCCGGATGGAGGACAATAGATAGCATACCTACGGGGTAAGGTGACCTATGCGGCGAGGCTTGTGTGAACTCCTGTGCGTTGTACTTTTGGCTCTTTCGGCATCGGCTCTTGGCCAGCAGATTCGCGGCGATTATATCGAGACCCGCAGCGCTGACGTTTACACCGGACAGTGTTTCGCCAACGGCGAGGTGAACCTCGTCGGCGACGAGGCCATTCTGGCATGGCACGTCCAGAGCGGAAGCTGGGATGGCGTGCCCCTGGCCGGCCTAACTGTCGCCGCCGCAGTGCACGCCCGCGCCACCCTGGGTGATCCCTACGCCAACCCCTATCCGGCGCGGGCCGTCCTCATCGTAGACGACCAGGCGAGTCAGCAGCAGAGTTCGGCTCTGGTTGCATTTGCGCGCCAAATGGGAGGCGAACTGCTGCGCCACGCCCAGCAAGTAATTCCCGCGCCCGTGGAACTGGTGGTCAATCCAGAGCATCACGGAGTAGCGCTGCTGCGCGCCGGACAGTTCGCCACGGTGCAGACCCGCCCCGTCAACGACAAAGATCATCTCTGCGGGAACGAAGTGACGTTTTACCCGCCCCTCACCCAGTTAACGCACTCCATGCCAGCGGTAGCCCTAACCGATTCCTATCGCGGCCCCGGCCTTGACGTAGATTGGGAGTCGCATGGAAGGCGCAGCGCCTTCGTAGGCACGTTTGTGCGCTAGACACGGCTTAGATTAAGTTGCACGGTGTAGGTGAAGACCACGCGTCTACATTGACTGGTTAATCAGAGTCCACCGGAGTTTCTCCCTCAAATCACGCAGAGAACAGCCGCCAGCACTGCTCTTAACCATGCGACTATGGGCCTCCTCTTTTGCAGCGCCCGGCGTAAGCACTGTTCTGAGGTGGTTATTAGCCGCCGAGGTGGCCGTGTTCCTGCGTTTGTTGGCTAGTCTTTCTGGTTCTGCCAAGCTCAGGCGGGCGAGTACGGCTTCTCGCCTATACCCCGACCTTCGTACCGTCTCTAGTACTTTAGTTACGGTTCCCGGGAAGAGGTGCCATCCTGCGCGTAGGCACCGCTTCCTATTGTATGCACGCCTAATGTAAATACCATATATACGGTCGCCCCCCATCTCCCTTTTGGTTACTTTCCAGAAAACGGGCACAAAACACGGAAAATCTCGGAAGTTCGCCTTTAGCTCATGTGCTTTCCGGGGTGATATATGCTCGGGACACCTGAATTCACTCGAACGCATTTTTGTTAGAGGAATTCTTCCCAACTTAGGCCTGGGGCGGCATGTGGCAAGAGGCCTTAAATCTGCGAAAAGGGTTTGGAAACTATGGCCGACTCACGGGAAGTCATGAACATTCGCCAGGCGTCGCAGTACCTGGGGGTGAGTCCGGACACGCTCTACAAGTATGTAGGCGAGCAAAAGATTCCCGCTTTCAAGTTGGGCAACCGCTGGCGCTTCAAGAAATCGAAGCTCGACCAGTGGATGGAAGAGAAGTCCAGCCAGATGGAAGCGAAGAGTAGAAAGAAACCGAAGGCGGCCGCCAAGGCTGCCGGGCAAACGTAAAAGGCGGGCACATGTTTGGATTCGGATCGAAAACGATTGTTGGTCTGGATGTGGGGTCCTCGAGCATTAAGGCG
>Ga0116216_10003169_pt1 | contig 10732 bp, 7 predicted proteins | sample Sb_taG_11_FD_89696 | JGI IMG/M metagenome (GOLD analysis project Ga0116216, IMG submission 89696) | Peat soil microbial communities from Weissenstadt, Germany - Sb_50d_3_AS metaG | ecosystem: Environmental > Terrestrial > Soil > Wetlands > Peat | place: Germany: Weissenstadt | collected 2010-09-21
CCGCGCCCGAACTGGTAGAGCGTGCATTGAACGTCTCGGAGGCGGCGGGGATATCGATGAAGATCCTTCCCTCGGTGCGCGAGATCGTCTCGAGCAAGTCCGAGACCGTTGCGATCCGTCAAGCTCGTGAACCCAACATCGAAGACCTCCTGGGCCGCGCTTCGGTACACATCGACATGGGTGCGGTGAAATCCTCGCTCGTCGGTCAGAAGGTGTTGATCACAGGAGCGGGAGGCTCGATCGGAGCAGAGATCGCCCGGCAAATAGCGGAATTCAAGCCTGGACAACTGATTCTGCTGGACCACGACGAGACCCATCTTCACGACATCGCAGTGGCCTTGGCCGGCACGTGCGACCAGCTGCTCATAGACGTCACGGACAGGGGCGCCGTCCTCGAAGCATTCATGCGCCACTGTCCGGACGTGGTATTCCACGCTGCAGCACACAAGCACGTTCCCGTACTCGAATCGCACCCCGTCGAAGCGGCCAAGGTGAACGTCTTCGGAACTCTCAATGTGGTGCAAGCCGCGTCGCGAGCCAAGACCAAACGCTTTGTCCTGGTGTCGACCGACAAGGCTGCTCACCCCATGAGCGTCATGGGCGCTACCAAGCAGCTCGCCGAGCAGGTCGTCATGGCCCACATACCCGAGGACGCGGCCTACTGCGCGGTGCGCTTCGGCAACGTCCTCGGGAGCAGGGGAAGCGTCATCCCGACCTTTGCCCGGCAAATCGCCTCGGGTGGTCCTCTGACCGTCACCGATCCCCGAGCGACGCGGTTCTTCATGAGCGTGCAAGAAGCCGTACAGCTCGTGCTACAAGCCTCTGTCCTCTCTTGCGGCGGAGAGACATTCATGTTGGAAATGGGAGAACCGGTCCGGATTCTCGACCTCGCCGAGCGAATGATCCGCCTGTCGGGTTATCAAGTCGAGACCGACATTCCCATTCAGATCGTCGGGCTTCGACCCGGCGAGAAGCTCCACGAGGACTTGTATGCCACAGGCGAGAGGTTGCTGCCGACCTCGCACCCATCGATCAAACGCTTGGCTCGTGCTATCCAACCGATGCCGACCGTTATGAGCGGGCTCACAGGGCTTCGCCAAGCGACGACCCACCGCGAGAGCGAGCTAGTGCGGGAGATTCTGTTCTCAACCGTGACGCCAAGCGTCGGCGACAAACCGCTCGTCACCCCGGTCGTGCGCCACGCGAGTCGTGAGGTCGTGGACGTCAGCGATCCCTCGGACATGGAAGCCGTGAGCTGAAGCGAAGTTGCATCCTCTAGGTGAAGCTCCTCATTCGTTGGTCGTCACCGGCGGAGCCGGGTTCATCGGCTCCAACCTGTGTCGTGCGCTGTCGGCGAGCGGCGGGATCGAAAGCATCGTCGTTCTCGACGACCTCTCGACCGGGAGAGCAGGCAACCTCGACGGGATCGACGGCATCGACCTGGTCGTAGGGACGGTCCTCGACGCGGAGCTGGTGAGAAGTCTGGTGTCGCGTGCAGATGCAGTGGTCCATCTGGCCGCTCGCCCCTCGGTCACCAGGTCGCTCGAGGACCCACTTGCCACCAACGAGTGCAACGTACTCGGGACTCTGCGCGTGCTCGAAGCTGCACGCCACGGAGGGCGGCCTCAAGTCATCGTGGCGTCCTCGTCATCGGTCTACGGGGCAAACCGTCTGCTTCCGGCACCGGAGACGGTCGCTTGTTCGCCACTCAGCCCCTATGCTGCAAGCAAGCTCGCCGCAGAGGCATATGCGCTCTCGTACTCAGCGTCTTTCGATCTGCCGGTCCTGGCATTCCGTTTCTTCAATGTTTTCGGTCCGTTCCAGAGAGCGGATCACGCATACGCAGCTGTCATACCGACCTTCGTGTCGGCTGCATTGCAGGACAAACCCCTCCCGGTCCACGGCGACGGCAAACAGACACGCGATTTCACCTTTGTGGGAAGTGTGACGAGCATGCTGGTCGACGCACTGAGTCGTGGTGTGACCTGTCCCCAGCCGGTCAACCTGGCCTTCGGCGAGCGGTGCTCCCTACTAGAGCTCGCCTCCCTGCTGGAGCTGGTCGTCGAACGTCCGCTCGACTTGGTGCATCTTGAGCCCAGACCGGGTGACGTCAGAGACTCGCAGGCCGACACCTCGCGGCTACGGACCCTCTTCCCCGGGGTCATGCCCACTCCGTTGGTGGACGGCCTGCGCGAAACAGTGGACTGGGCACGCACCGAGATCGCGTCGCCGGCAGGGACGGCTCGAATCGCCCGCTAGCCGCTCAGGGCTTCGGGGACGTGCAGGCGGAACTGATGGGCGGGAGACCCGCTGCCCGGTACGCACGAAACGATCCGGGCTGGAAGATCGTGAGGTGGTCCGCCTTGGCATAGGCGAGGATAGGGGACCCGTGTTCGAGGGCAAACGCCGGCCCTACGAGACCCGAGTACATGGCTCGACCGAGCTCGCATCCGCGTTCCGAAGCTGGGACCCGGTCGAGGTTGACCATGATTCGCGCGGCTGTCACCGAGATGTCTTTGGAGAGCACTCCGTTGCGCGTCCCGAATCGCGTGCTGACGACCAGTTGAGTTGCCAGAAAGACCGCGAGCACTCCCACGACCAGCCACCGAAGCCCGAAACGCCATTGTGCTTCGCCCAGTGCCCTGCGGCGAGGAGGAATATGGGTGAGTGCGTATATGACGACCCCGAGAAGCATGATCAAGTTCGGCAGCACGTAGCGGTTGTTGCCCACTGCCCCGTTGAGTCCGGTGGCAGCTCTCCCCTCGACGATCACGAGGTCGTAGAGAAGTCCTAAGCCGATCAGGAGCAGAGGAAGTGGAACACGCACCATGCCGTGCTGCCTTACGGTTTGCACGACCACGAATACGGCAGAGAGCAGGATCGTCACGCCGACGAGCTCCTGTGTCAGGAAATGCTTGGGAGGAGCGAGGACGCTTCCCCAATAGCCCGTCGGAACGACGTTGCCCACGAGGACCGAAAGGAAGCGCATTGCCGCCACGGGATGATGGACGGCGAAATGAAGCGAACACTGGCCCTTCAGGCGTCCAGCGCACCCGCTGGTCAACTTGAAGTTGATCGAGTACAAGCCCAGGGTCAGTCCTGCTGCGGCGACCCACGAGGCGCACTCCGCCCAGGTTCGCCGGGCTCGTGGATCGTTCCACAGGACGCAGACGAAGCCGACAGGCCACAAGAGGAAGCCCTGGATCGCTGTCAAAGACGCCCCCACGGCCGCGAGGGCGGCCAGTGCCAGGAAGAGGTTCCGATGGCCACGCGGTACGTGAAGTAGGAAGATCATCGAAACCATGAAGAAGACGACCAGGTATGGGTCCTGAGTGCCGGTTAGTGGATTTTGGGCATCAGCGACGCTGAACCAGATGACGCTCATCACCAGAATGGATATTGCTCCTGCTCTCTTCCCCTTGTACTTGCGGAAGATCGCCAACAAGAGCCAGAAGGAGGCGATGAAGAGCGCAGCGTTGAGGAACATGAGGGTTCGTATGTCGAAGTGATCGACGAGGCCCGAGACCGCGTAGATCAGGTTCCCGACGAGGATCCGCCCCTCGTTGTACGGGGCCCACAAATCACCCCATGAGAGACGTCCGTGAATCGCGTGATGGACCAAGTGGACCCTCAGCCACTCGTCGAGCTCCGGCACGTCGACCGAATAGCGCACGACATAGAGGACATACAAAAGAGGCACGGCGCATGCCGCGGCGGCAGTCGCAGCTGTCCTGTACTTGTTTCTCCGGGTGTCCGGAGGCGACTCGGCAACGACCACCGGTGGGGCCGGTGAGGCCTCCTCGACCGTCATGTTGTCCAACATCTGCTCGAACTCGTCCCGCCTACTCTAGAAGACGCGTCTGCCCCAGTTTGTCCGGGCCCGTCACACTTCGATTCATCAAGATTGATGAATCGAAGGAGGGTCACGTCTCCGACCGGAACGACGGGTCCCACCTGACCATCTTGGCCATGAGACGGGCCTGGAGCCCCGGGTCCCCGAGTCTCATGCCCAGGTGACTGGCGGCAGAGCTGCCGGCCAGGACCGCTCCTACGTAGGTCGCGTCACGTGCGCGTGTTCGCATGGAGCCGGCCAGGTGCCTTCGCATTCCGCTTCGTCCGTCGCGGTACCCGACTAGGACGGTCTCGTGATAGAGACGGCATGCGGTCGACATTCTCGACGCGTGCTTCGTCAAGAGCGCCGTGCGACCCTCCGCCTGCCGAACGACGGCAGCGGTCACTTGCGACCCCCCGTGGCGCCGGTAGGTGTACAGGAAACGGGGCAACGTCTTCACGGGCCTCTCCAGCGCGCTGCGCAACCAGAAGTCCCAATCTCCTCCCGTTACCAGAGCAGGGTCGAAGTGCAGAGGTGCGGAGAACGCTGAGCGGCGAAACATCCCGAAGACGATCGTGAAATTCTGCCAGAGGAGTTGCCGAGCGTCGAAGTTTCGCGGTCCTCGGAAATCCACGGTGCGTCCTGTGTCTGCGTGCAGCACCTTGTACCAGGACGAGACCGCTCCGACATGGGCGTTCTCCGTCAGGTATTCGAGCAAAGCGGTCGCCGCCCCGGGAAGCCAGCTGTCGTCGTCGTCGCAGAAGGCGACGAAATCCCCTTCCGCCAATCTCAACCCCAAGTTCCGGGATTCGCATTCACCGAGAGCCCGCTCGTTGCGAGTCGTGCGGACTCGAGGATCCTTGGTGAGCTGCTCGAGGAGATCGGGCGTCGTGTCGGTGCTGGCATCGTCCACCACCACGAGTTCGAGCTCGCGCAAGTCTTGGGACAGGACCGACGAGGCCGCGATCCGCAACTCGTCGCAGCGGTTACGAGTGGGGATTATGACACTCACACGCGCAAGCGCCACGAGCTCACCTCACCCCTTTCGCGAGCTCGCCGGACCCACTCGCATCACCGGAAGTTCGGCCAACGGCTCAACTCGAGATCGGGAACGAGGCGACACAACAGGTCGACGTCCTCGCTGTACAACGCTGCCAGGCGTCTTCTGGCGTCGGGATCCAGACTCGATTTCTCGCCGAGCGTGGGGGAAACCCGCTGACTCAAGTCAGTGGGCACGAAATCTGCGTCGAGCCCTAGAAAGAGATACGTCCTTCTCAGCTGCGGCACCGGGTCCTCTGCGCATGCCTCGTACTGCAGGACGAGGATCTGGTGGGAGTCGAAATAGTCGAACCAGGTCCTCAGTGCCGAAGCATAGAAACCACGGGTGACGGCTTCGCTCAGCACGTCCCCGAGCGGGGACGATCGAGTCATTCGTGGATGAGCCAATCCAGACAAGAAGCGTTCGACCGGATCCCGTACCAGCATGAGGATCTTCGCCTCGGGAGCTGCCCTGGCCAACAGTGGTGGGACCCAGGGCTGGTAGACGTAGTCGGGCGTCCATTCGCCTGTGATCGTCCCTTCCGGACGCGGGAACCACCTGTGGTAATTCTCGATGTCCTCGAGACCGAAGGCTCGGGTGGCGAACGGGGTGAAGAAGTGACGCTCTTTGTGGATCGTCGCACGGTGTGAGACGTCGGGATGCGCGACAACCAGTCCGAACCACCAGCTGGTCCCCGACCGCTGGGCGCCGATTCCCACGAAGTCCGGCGAGCCGGTCATCTCTCCCGTTTGGAGGGCCCGAGCCTCCCTCGGAAAGCCGGCTTCCCAAGGGGCGAATGGTCCGACGCGGCGGCGGATCGCATCACGAACGGGACGTGGTAGCTGATCGCGCACTCCCTGGGGGACGCGAAACAGGACGTCACCTATCGCAGTTCGAAGAGTCATGCCGGCCTTCCTGGCCGACAAGGTCGTCGATCGGGAAGCTCGGGCAAAGTCAGCGACGTGCGCTCAAGGCAACGACCACCGCGAAGGCCCACAACATGACTGCTACGGCACCCGCTGAGGCTGCGTCTCCTACATGATGCCCCGACACTCCACTCAGGTGGCCTGGGAGGAACGAAGGCAACGAACGAGCCGGGACCACCAGGTACACCACCCCCAACGCGGCGGCCAAGGTGCCCAGCAGAGCGATCGCCCCCACCAGTGGCTTCACTTCGGCAAGGGTAGCTCACCTGGTCGGCACGGAGGGCGGAGTCGAACTCAGCGACGCAACGCCGTACCTTCGTCGGGCGGTGCTCCAGATCAGAGGCTCAGTAAGGAGCCGTTCTCGATCAGCGACCGAGCAGCCAGTCGATGACCCGCATCCCGCGCGCTCTGCGGTGCACCGGCACATCGGTCGTCGACGCGAATCCCATGGCCGATTCGAACCAGCGCTCTGTCACGTCAGGTGTGAGCAAGGCGGCGAAGAGTAGGACGCCGGTCGCGGTCTCGCTGCGCTGGTCTCTACAGATGACGGGTTCTGACCGCACGAGTTGTGTCGTCATCTCTACTCGCTTCCTCGCAGATGTCTTCTGTCAGAGATATCGGATCGACTTGGAGGGAAGTTGAGCAATAAAGGACAAATCATGCCCATTTCAGGGAGCGGGTCACCCGGGAGGTACCCCAAACCCAGCCAGGCTATGAAGACCAATTAATTTGTATCCCGCTGCTTAATTTGTATCCCGCTGCGAAGTGCCCCGATCTGCGCGTTGCCCAGCGTTTTCCCTGGCCAGGGGGTTATTTTTGGAGCCGAGGGAGTTTCTCTTCCGTCTGTCCCGCGCGCCCCTCTCTCTAAGTCCGCGCGCAAACGGCTGTAGTGACCGTCCCTTGAGGTGCTGGGTGACTCAAGCCGACCTGACCGATCACGAAGATCACGACGATGATGCCGGCGACGACGAGCCATGAAACGCGTGGTCTCGGCAACTCTTTGACGCCGGCAATCCCGAAGACGCAGCCGATGACGCCGACCAGCACGAGCGTCACCGCATATCGCACTTCGGGAGTGGAGGTCGCCAACGTAACTATCGTCCCTATCCAGACCACCACGAGGAAGAGTTTTGGAAGGTCCACCCCTGCACGCAGGCCACTGAGCAGTATCCAGGCTCCGACAACTACCACGGCGATGACGAGGAGCGCGAAGATGGCAGCGATGCTGGGCGCCGGTGCGGAATATGGCGTCGAAATCGGCCAGTGGACGACGGCGCTCAGCTTCTCGGCAACGAGCACCGTCGCCTGAACCGGGTGGTGAAGGTACGCCGAGATCAGCCCGATAGTCGAATGGGGAGCGTGATTTCCGAGAGCTCGCGCCATGGAAGGGTCGCAGTAGAACTGCCGTGGGCTCTTCCTTTGTACGTACGCGAAGGTGTCGTGCCTCACCGTGAACGAGCCGAAGAAGGATTGCTCCTGGGTTTGCGCACCCGCATGTTTGGGCCACGGGTACCAACCCAGCCCGTTGACCGCATTGAGGATCGTCTGGGGAAGTAACGCCAGCCATACCCCGGCTATGAGCCACAAACCCGTGAAGCGGCGGAACCACAACACGATGCCGAAGCCCAGCACGGCCGGCAACACATAAGCCGGTCTGATATTGACTGCTGCGCCTATCAACACGCCGCCGAGGATCACGCGCACGATCCCTGGTCGGGACAGAACGAGGATCGCAGCCAGCATCAGCGCCGGCGCCCAGAGATCGGTCAGCGGATACGGGGCGAATCCCGCGATCAACAGCCATGTCAAGCCGGCGCTGACAAAGACCATGAGGGGCGTTACCGGTCTCCACAGAGCTACCAGCCGGGGGATCAGTACCGCGCCTATCAGGGCGATCAGCAGACTGTTCTCCACGATCACCCAGAAGCCTGCCGAACCGTTGCCGCCCACTCGGGTTGCGAGGGCCGCCGGAAGGTAGAGAAAGGGAGTCAGAACGCCGCGTAGCGGCAACAACGGGCGTGGATACGGGTTCGAGAAATTGGCGAGGAGAGCCGAGCCTCTCCAATAGGAGTGTGCGTCGTACTTGAACACCATGGGAGACTTGAACAACATCGTCGCCGCAACCACCCCGATGGCGGCCCACCACTCAGGTGCGAGGCGTAATCGGCGCTTGGTGGTGGCCAGCTGATCATGGACGAGCGTTCTCTCCACGATCCCCCTGTTCAGCGCGACCCACGCGAATTGGGGGCCTCGGTCCGGCCCCCAGTTCTCACCCCAAGTCGGGCCGCCGTCATTCCCGCCTCTACGGCGAACCCACGAGACCCCCGTTACGACCGAGCCTCCAACACCCGATTGTAAGTCCGGCCAATTCCCGTGAAATCACTAAAAGTGATGAATCTGGGAGGTCGGTTCCGCGTGAAAGGCTGAATAGAGACGACGGTGGAAAGCGCCGCACCCTGTGGCCTACCAGGGGGGGTAAGGCCCACAGGGCGCCGACGCCTATCCCTTTCCCCCGGCGGCATCGAGTACCGACAACGCGTATCCGGCGGGAGCTGTACGCGGTCACGTTCGGGCGGGGGCACGCTCGTGACCGTGCCTTCGTCATCCTCACCGGTCTCACCTGGGGATCACAAGAGGCAAAACTGTGGATTCTCTTTGCAGACCGCATCGAAGGAATCGTCATTATTGATGACGGATTCATGCCGCGACCGCGCACCAACTCGTCGATAGGCTCGAGATTCCGTGATTCGAAGACGGGTCAGGACTCGAGCGACGATCGGAATCGTAGGCGCGGTCCTTCTCGTCGTTGTAGCACTGGTCGCGTACTTCGTCGGAGCTTTTCAGGCTCACCACAACACTGTGAGCGCTTCGGCGCTACAACTGACCACCTCCCTGTCCGGCGGCGGCCAGTCGGGAGCTTCGATCCGGGTACCGCGCAACACCACCGTGACGGACTCGGCCCAGCTGGCCGGACCGGGCGTCGGCAGTGCCAAGGGAACCATCACCTACGGCGTCTACTCGAACAAGAAATGCACGACGCTCGTTCGGAGCAGCCAGACTGAGCCAGTCAGCGTTCCCGGTGTGCTGCCGGCGTCAGGCCCGGTGGCCCTGAGCGCTCCGGGCATCTACTACTGGCAGGCGTCTTATTCGGGCGCCGGCGAGAACCAGCACTCTGTGGGCGGGTGCGGTTCCGAGGTCGAGGTCGTGAGCAGAACGATCACGCTCAAACCTCAGGTGTACCAATGGGGGGCGTACTTCTTCTACGGTCCGAGCGCGGACCAATTCTCACCCCGGGGTATCGTCGATCTCTCCGACAACGTCGTCGCGATCAATGCTTCAAACAACTCCAGCTATGCGCTCGAATGCGCCGGGGGCACAACGTTGTGCCACCAGGACGGCTCGGTGTGGGCGTTCGGGCGCGGGGCACTCGGCGAATTGGGAGATGGCTCCAAGAGTGATTCGTTGACTTCCGCACGCAGGGTGGCCTTTCCCTCGGATGTCCACATCGTGTCCATCGGCGAAGCCGAGGACTCCGGATACGCCATCGACTCCACCGGGCAGGGTTGGGAGTGGGGGGCCGCGGTATGTGCCCTGTCTCCGGTCCGACCGACGTGCCGCAGAAGATCCCCGGCATCTCGGGTGCCACCCAAGTGCAAGGCGCTGGAGGCAACGTCCTGTGGCTGATGTCCAACGGCACGGTCAAAGAGTGTGGAATTGGCCTTCCCCTGGGCCGAACACAAACGTCGAGCCGAACCCCCGTCGAGGTGCCGGAAATGAGCGACATCGTCCAGATAACCGGTGGAGCAAATGCATTCGGCGCGCTCGAGCGGGACGGCAACGTCTACACGTGGGGTATGAACAACAACGGCCAGGTGGGCGTCGGCTCTAATGCGCCCGTGATCGGCTTGCCCACCAAGGTCAGTTTGCCCGCTGCGGCAGTCGAGATACCGAGTGGAGGCGACGTAGCTTCGAACGGACACGTCCTCGCCCTCCTCGACAACGGTCAGGTGTACGGCTGGGGGACGGACACCAACGGACAGCTGGGGGACGGCCTGACCGTCGACGAATTCCGGCCTGTACGGGTAACCCTCCCAACCGGAGTCACCTTCACAAAGGTTGTCGCGGCCGGTTGTTCCTCTCTAGCGCTCGACTCGACCAGTTGCGTATGGGCTTGGGGGTGCGGCGCCCAGGGCGAGCTCGGCACGAGCACGAACATCTCCTTCCCTCATCCCGTGGAGGTCGATGCAGGAGTGGAGGCTGTCTCAGCCACAGCCGACGACATCATGGACCTCCACTCTCCGAGCGAGGCACCACCTCGGCCCGAGATAACGGTCCTCGAGCCAGCCACCCGGACGGCGTCTGCGGTGACCCGTGTCAAGATCGTGGGAAACTTCTTGAGTGGCGCGTCGGCGGTGAGGTTCGGGACGTCGCCGACACCGGCCTTCACGGTCAGTGCCGACGGAACCTCCATAACGGCCGAGGTGCCCGCAGGACTTCTCGGGTCGGTCGACGTCGTAGTCGTGACTCCGGGAGGCAGCAGTCCTGTCACTCCGAGCGACGAATTCGCGGGGACTCGCCCTCTCTGAGCTCTAACAAGAGAGGGCGACGCAGACCTGGCCCCTCAGTAGCGTCCCGCGGCGGTAGCGCTCTCGTCGACGCGACGGCGCTCGTCGCTCAACGCAGTCCCGTCCCAGTAGCGGGCGAGTGCACGGTCTTCACGCTCGCGGTACCAGCCCGGATCCAAACCCCGAAAAGGCGCCCACAAGTCCCAGGGCTCAGCCTCGCTTCGCGTGTCGAAGGTGGTCCCTGGTGAACCATTCCGGCCCCCGTGGCGCCCTTCAGGACCCGCTCCGAGCAACCGTGGGAGCCTGACGATGGAGGCGAGCACCCGACGCGGCGCGTCGGCGACGACCAATAGGCCCGCACCGAGGGCCA
>Ga0116216_10003170_pt1 | contig 10725 bp, 8 predicted proteins | sample Sb_taG_11_FD_89696 | JGI IMG/M metagenome (GOLD analysis project Ga0116216, IMG submission 89696) | Peat soil microbial communities from Weissenstadt, Germany - Sb_50d_3_AS metaG | ecosystem: Environmental > Terrestrial > Soil > Wetlands > Peat | place: Germany: Weissenstadt | collected 2010-09-21
AGCGTTTATCATAATTCAACTTGAAGGGTCGCTCGCCGGTTTGCTCCCATCCCGATTGGTTCGATATAGTTTTAGATTGGCATGTATAAGGACTTCCACACCGTCGACCGCTGGACCAAAAAGGAAGTGCACTGCATTTATCAGGCGCTGATCGTGGCCATTGCCACTCGACACGCGGATGCCCTGGACATCAAGTTCTTGGTGGACGGTCGTCCCGTCTGGATTGCACTTCCACACCCGGCGTGGGTGGAGTATCAGAAGCGCACCGGGAAGTTGATTACCGATTCGCTCGCCGTAGAAATTGCCGGGCACTATCTTCAGAACGCGCTGGAATCCGGCGAAGGGGTGGGCCAGGAAATGTACTCGCTGACCGTCGAGCAGACTCTTCAGCATCTGGATGCGATGGTGGCAGAGAAAGTTGGGTCTCAGCCTGTCGGGTAAGGCGAACTCTCGCGCCTTCTGCCCTCGTCACGAGAACTTCTCAGACCTTCCTTGGAAGCGAGTTCCGGATTCCCGCTACCCCCATCGTTCGTCCGGTTACTTCCTTTTCCGCTCGATACGAAAAAAGCAGGTCTGGACGACAAGCCGTGCACAGCGTCGAGGCGCTGATGTTTTTCGGTAGGACGCCAGCGCTCATCAGTTGACGGCGGTTCGCTTCAACCAGATCCAGGAAGATTTTCGTTGGCAGCTCGCCGTGACCCGGAGCCCGCGCGGTCAGAAACAGCAACGGGTACTTTTCGCGGACCGGGTCCGATTCTTTGATTTCACGAAACAAATCCGTGGCGTAAGCGAACTGCGATTCGAACTGCTGGCGCAGTTCAGGTCCGACGTCGTAGCAGCAGCCGTGGATTCCAGGACCGATGGCCGCTTTGATGTTCTTGGGCAGCGTACCAAAGCGGCGGCGCATTTCTCCCACGCCTTTTTCGACAATGCGCTGGACCGTTCCGCGCCAGCCCGCATGAAATACTCCCACGGCTCTCTGGTTTGTATCCACCAGAACGATCGGCAGGCAGTCGGCGGTTTGGATGGCGAGGAGAATGCCGGGCACGCAGGTTATGAGGCCATCGCCAACTAACGGTTCTTGCGGTAACTCGGTGACGCAATGGATCAGATCGGAATGAATCTGGCGAATGGTCACGATTGGCCACGGATTCCTACCGCTCTTAGCGCCGAGTTGCGATAAGAAAGCCGTCCGATTGCGTTCGACTACGCCTCGTGAGTCCTGTTTGGTGAATCCGAGATTGAGAGTGCGCCCGCCATAAGCGCGGGAGAGCCCGCCAGGTCTGGTGCTGAATCCATGAATCAGCCACGGAATGCGAGTGAGGGTTTCAGAATGAAGGATAGTCAATCGAGCCTGCTGGCACGGTTCGTGGGCACCAGAACATACTAAACTCATCGTCTAAACACGCAAGTCTGAAGTTACTGTTGAAAATGGCGACATTGACAGTGGTGAACAGGCCGTAGAACTCATTGAGAATTGGCCGACACTCTCAGGTCAACGACTGCTTGCCGATGTTATGCCAACAACTGGCGGGTTGTGAGCGCTTGCGTGGTATAACGACGGATACAAATGGCGGCAATTAACGCAGCGGAACACCGGTCCTCCTCGATTGGCAAACCTAGCTGGAGGGCACTGATCGCCTCTTGGCTGGGGTGGATGTTCGACGGCTACGAGACCTATGGCCTGGTCCTCGTAATGGGTCCTGCTGTCCATCAATTGCTTCCGCCTGACCGACTACCGAGAGCGTCTGTCTACATCGGCGGCTTACTAGCATCGACGATGGCTGGATGGGCGACGGGCGGAGTCGCGGCGGGTGTCCTTGCGGACTACTTCGGTCGCAGGCGCACCCTCATGCTCTCGATCCTGTGCTACGCCGTTTTTGCCGGGCTAGCCGCAATGTCTTGGAGCTACTGGTCCCTGCTCACTTTTCGCTTCCTTACGGGGCTTGGGTTAGGTGCTGAGTGGGGACCGGGCGCAGCCATTGTTGCTGAGTTTTGGCCGCCCGCGTCGCGAGGCCGAGCCGGGGGTGCCCTTCACGCGGCCTATGGTGTGGGCCTGCTGGTGGCGTCGGGCATTTGGCTATTGCTTAGCCCGTTAGGCCCGTCCTCGTGGCGCTACATGTTTGTGATCGGCATCTTGCCGGCCTTCTTACTGCTTTACGTCCGCCGCTGCGTCGACGAGCCCGCCGTCTGGATCGCAGCCAGCCGGGATCGACAAGACGCGCAGGAGCGACTTCAGACGGGTCGTGGCTCTCCTCAAGATAGAGAATTAGCGCAGTTTACGATAGCTCGCATCTTGTCTGATCCAGAACTACGCCGCCGGGTCGGGCTTTTGCTGTTGATGTCTATCCCTACTGTCGTGGGCTGGTGGTCTGCGTCCACGTGGATTCCGGAGTTCGCCGCCGAGCTGACAAAACATGCAGGAAGCGAAATGCGATTGTCGTCTTCTATGGTTGGACTGATGTTCAGTGTGGGTTCGATCGCGGGTTTTCTAGCGCTGGGATTCTTGGCCGATAGGTTAGGTCGCAAGCCGACCATTTGGTTTTACTACTTGGGAGCACTTGTACTTTCGTTGTGCTACTTCCTGCTGATCCGCCAGCGGACCGCAATACTTGTTATGGCTGGGGCAAACGGTTTCTTCAGTAGCGGTCAATTCGCGTGGATGACGATCTATTTGCCCGAGCTGTTCCCAACCCGGGTCCGGGGCACAGCCATGTCGTTAGTTTTCGATAGTTCGCGAAGCGTCGCCGGATTGGGGCCTCTTTTGGCTGGTTGGTTGATTGCGATATTTGGTGGAATCGGAACCGCTGCCGCTGTGATGTCGCTGATTTATATCGTTGGCCTAATCGTGACCCCGTTTGCAGGGCCGGAGACTAAAGGAAAGCCCCTGCCCACATGAGGGTGAACAACCCCATCTGAAGCCATCGATTCGCACCCAGATGATTATGTTTCTCGCGTACCGGCTAAGAACGGGCCATTAAACCAACCATCTCCAGCTCCACCAAGGGTAGCCGGCATTCCTGCGCGTATAATTCCGCATGCCGTCAAAACGAGTGCCGCCTGGAACCCGGAGGACGAATATGAGTCGCAGTGGGCAACCCACCATCGGAATAGCTTTTGCTCTCATTCTCTTCTGCGTCGGAGCGTTCCTGTTGCTGCAGCCAGCGACGGCCTCACCGCAACCAACCAGCCCGGTCCCACCATCCTCGGCGGATCCGCGTTTGCAGAATGCTTACAAGTTTCAGCAGAGCGGATGGACTTATGTCCACCTGGAAGGCTCTCCTGAGCACATCGGATTCCAGCACGGATACCTGTTGGCGCGCGAGATTGCCGATGCTTTCGAGGCAGTCAAGCTGGAGGACACCCACACCACCAAGCGCGATTGGGAGTTTTTCAGAAATGCCGCCCATGAAATGCTTTGGCCGAAAATCGATGCGGAATATCAGCAGGAACTCACCGGGATTGTCGAGGGACTCAAGGCGCAGGGCGTCGCCATGGATGTGGACGATCTGGTCGCGCTCAATGCCTTCGAAGAACTCCCCGGTTACTACGTGCCATGGTTCAATCAGCAGGAACACGTCGCAGGCGCGCCGCGATTGTCAAGTCCCGGCAATTGCAGCGCGTTTATCGCTACCGGGAGTTACACCCGGGACCACCAGATTGTCATTGCACACAACAATTGGACCAGCTACCTGGTGGGCTCCCGCTGGGTGATGGTCTTCGACATTGTTCCTGAACACGGGAACCGCATTTTGATGGATGGGTTTCCCGGGGTCATTACCAGCGATGATGATTTCGGCGTGAACTCCGCCGGAATCATGGCGGCGGAGACCACCATCGCCCAATTTGTCGGCTGGGATCCGCAGGGCAAGCCGGAGTTTGTGCGCTCGCGCAAGGCCCTGCAATATGCCAATTCCATTGACGACTATGCGCGCATCATTCGCGACGGGAACAACGGTGGCTATGCCAACGACTGGCTGATCGGAGATCGCAAGACGGGTGAGATTGGATATCTTGAGTTGGGTTTGAAACACACGCCCATGTGGCGGACGAAAGATGGATATTTTGTCAGCTCAAATTTTGCCCGCGATCCGGCGGTGATCAGAGATGAGACCTCGGGCTTCGATCCCAAAGACTTGTCGACTTCGCCCAATGCCCGCCACGTACGCTGGGAGCAGTTAATCAGGCAGTCCAAAGGACAAATCGACGTTGGCATGGCGGAGAGCTTTATGGCTGATCATTTGGATAGCTTCGAAAAGAAGGAGCAACCGAACGAGCGCAGCCTCTGCGGTCATGTGGACACGTCGGCGCGGGGTGTGAAACTTTGGGAGTGGGGAGCTTACTATCCCGGAGGAGCGGTTCAAGGCAAAGCGACGGATAGCAACATGGCGGCGCGCATGAGTTTTCAGGCTCGGGCAGGGCATCCTTGTGGCCAGGATTTCATCGCCAAGGATTTCTTGAGCGCGCACCCGGACTACTCCTGGGAGGCGCCGGCGCTTCGTGACATGAAGTCTGGTCCGTGGACTCTGTTTCACGCGGGACAGCGCGCAGGCCAGTGATCAAGTCGACGGCCTTTACACCTCGGCCAATCTCGGACTTCGCTTGTGCCAATCCGTGGCTTGCTCATAGGCATACGCAAGCTGTAGAACTCTGTCTTCCCGCCAGTGCGGGCCGATGATCTGCAGTCCGATGGGAAGACCAGCGGTGGTGAATCCACAGGGAACCGAGATCGCGGGCAGTCCCCACACATTTACCGGGCGGGTATTGCGGAGCAGCAGCATTTCGCGCGGGCGGAGGAGATGTGGGTTTTGCTTCAACTCAGCAATCGCAGGTGCGGGAACCGGTGTGGTCGGAGTTACCAGAACGTCTACGTCCTAAAACATGAGGTCGATTTCGCCGCGTATCTTTTCCTGTTCGTGGCGCCGCTGCTCAACCTCTGCGCCGCTGATGTTCTCGCCCTTGCGGATGCGGCGTAGTGTTTCCGGCTGGTACAGTTCGGGGCTCCGGGAAACGAACTCGGCGTGATAAGCGTACGACTCCGCCGTTTGCAGCGTCCGGTCGGTGGGGACATCAAGCTCGATCTCAGACAAATCGCCGGCGGCTCCTAGGATGCCAAGCGCTTGTTCCACCGCAGAAGCAACCTCCGGATCAAGATCTTCGTAGAAGAATTTCCGCGGGATACCGATCCTCGCTGGCTTCGATCCATTGCGGAGTGCAGCGAGGTAATCAAGGACTGGCAAGTTGGCACTGTTCATGTCTCTCTCGTCGTAGCCTGCGATCGCCTGTAAAATCACCGCGGTATCTGAAACCGTCCGCGTGATCGGGCCCACGTGATCGAGCGACGGCGAGAGCGGGATAATGCCATGAACGCTGACGCGTCCATACGTGGGCTTCAGGCCGACGACTCCGCATAACGCGGCAGGTTCTCGAACCGAACCGGCAGTATCCGTGCCGATGGCGCCATAACCAAGACCTGCAGCCACGGCGGCGACCGAGCCTCCCGACGAACCACCCGTAATGTACGCGGCATCCCAGGGATTGTGAACTTCCCCGTAGTGGCTGATCATCGAACTGCCGCCGTAAGCGAATTCATGAAGGTTCTGCTTCCCCAACAGGACGGCTCCAGCATCTCTCAGACGCCGAACGACTTCAGCATCTTCTGTGGGGACCCGATCCTGGAATAAAGCGCTGGCAGCTGTGGTGTGGATGCCGGCAGTATCGATGAGGTCTTTCAGGGCAAGCGGGATCCCATGCAACGGCCCGCGCCAATGTCCCCGAAGGATCTCAGCTTCGGCGCTGCGTGCCTGGGTCAGAGCCGACTCTGAGGTTACAGTGATGAAGGCATTCAACGTGGGGTTAAGCTTCTCGATCTGCGCCAGGCAGTTCTTTGTCAATTCCACGGGAGACAGTTTCCGTTTTCGCAACAACTCGCTAGTTTCCACAATGAATGTGAGCACGTTCCTTCTTCCTTATGCGAACCTGCCATTTCTCCCAGCAATTATCGCCTGACGTTACTCTTGCGTCGTGCAAAAAGCCTATAATCTTTACTTTCCTTTCGGGGGAGGGTGCAAGAATTCTGCCATGGCACAGATGACCGTAACTCCCGTCGCAACGCGAGCGTTTCTCCTCGATGGTAAATGGATCGAAGGCGGCGACGAGGTCGAGATTCGGGCGCCCTATGATGGTAGCGTTGTCGGCCGTGTATTCCAGGGAAGGCGCGAGCATGCCGAGGCGGCCATCGCGGCTGCGGTCAAGGCTTTCGGCACTACGCGCCGGCTGCCGGCGTTTGAGCGGCAGCGCGTGCTGCGCCGGGTGGCCGAGAGGATCGCTCAACGCAAGGAAGAGTTTGCCCACACTTTAGCGCAAGAAGCGGGAAAGCCGATTAAGGCGGCGCGCAGTGAGGTCGAACGATCCGCTTTCACTTTCACCGTAGCCGCAGAAGAAAGTACCCGCATCTACGGAGAGTGTCTGCCGCTGGATTGGCAGGAATTCACAGCCGGGCGCTGGGGAATTGTGCGCCGTTTCCCTCTGGGGGCGATCGCCGGGATCACGCCGTTCAATTTTCCGTTGAACCTGGTGGCGCACAAAGTTGCCCCAGCGATTGCCAGCGGCTGCACCATGGTGTTGAAGCCCGCCCCGGAGACACCGCTGACCGCATTGCTTATGGCTGAGGCGGTGCAGCAGGCGGGCTGGCCGGACGGTGCCCTGAATGTTCTTCCGCTCTCCAATGAGGACGCTGGATTGCTGGTGACCGACGAGCGTCTGAAGCTGATCAGCTTCACCGGCAGTGCCACGGTCGGCTGGGAGATCAAGCGTCGCGCCGGCAAAAAGAAGGTCGCGCTGGAATTGGGCGGGAACGCCGGAGTCATCGTTCACAGCGATGCTGATCTGACCTACGCAGCCGAGCGGTGCGTGACTGGAAGTTTCGCATATGCTGGGCAATCTTGTATTTCGGTTCAGCGCATCCTGGTGGAGCGATCAGTCTGGGAAAGATTCAAAGAACTTTTTCTGGCGGCAGTCAAGAAACTGAAAACCGGAGATCCGCTGCAGGAGTCAACCGATGTGGGCCCGCTGATTCGTGAAAGCGATGCCATCCGCGCCAGCGACTGGATCCAGGAGGCAGTGCGTGGCGGCGCCCGCCTGCTTTGTGGGGGACAACGCAAGGGCTCAGTGCTTGAACCCGCCGTCCTGACCGGGACGCGCCCAGAGATGAAGGTAAATTGCCAGGAAATTTTTGCTCCGGTTGTAACCATCGAGTCATACGGCGAGTTTTCCGATGCGTTGCGGCAAATCAACAATTCTCCCTATGGCTTGCAGGCGGGAATATTCACGCGTGATGCCAAGCTGCTGTTCAATGCGTACGAAGAGCTCGAAGTGGGGGCCCTAATGGCCGGGGACGTGCCGACGTTTCGCATTGATCACATGCCCTATGGCGGTATTAAGGACTCAGGATTAGGACGCGAAGGGTTGCGCTATGCGATCGAGGAAATGACTGAGCCAAAGCTGATGGTGATGAACCTGCGGTGAGTCGATCCTGTGAGCGAGTGGCGGATAGAGGCCGGGCGTCCCGCCCGGCTGGGCGGGCGAGACGCCCGTCCTCCATTATTCGCTAAAAGTTTGGGCCGGCTGTCTCGCGGCGTAATATTTGTCCAGAAGTTTTTGGAAGTTGAATTGTCGGCGGCAATCACAAGGCGCCGCGAACTGCTATAATCACAAGTTTTCGTGGGGGACATCCTAGCTATCTAACTGCGTGTTCCAAAGGGGACCGCACTGAACCGGGGATGAAGTTCGACGCTAAGCTGCACTGAAAGTTCTGATCGATGCAGATTTTTCATCGCAGTACGAACACAATCTCCCGCGCCACGATCTACGGGGCGGCATTCCTGGTCGCGGCACTGCTCTGGGCGGTGCTTGAGCTGCAGCGCTCGCCCTACATAACTTACGCCAAAGTGGTGCGCCCGCAGCCCGTGCCCTTCAGCCATCAGCACCACGTCGGCGGGTTAGGCATTGACTGCCGCTATTGCCATACTTCGGTGGAGAACTCTGCATTCGCCGGGATTCCTCCAACCAAAACCTGTATCAACTGCCACTCACAAATTTGGACGGGAGCGCCGCTGCTCGAACCCGTGCGTGAGAGCTTCCGCACCGGCAAGTCCCTGGTATGGACTCGGGTCAACGATTTGCCCGATTTCGTTTATTTCGACCACAGCATTCACATCAACAAGGGCGTAGGCTGCAACACCTGCCACGGCCCGGTGGACCGCATGCCGCTGATGTTCAACTACGCATCTCTGCAAATGGAGTGGTGTCTGGACTGCCATCGCGCCCCAGAGAAAAATCTGCGGCCTCGCGACCAGGTATTCAATATGCGCTACGAGCAGCCCTCCAGCGCCAAGCCAGTAATGCTGGATGGCAAAGTTTATACGGACCAGCTTTCACTGGGCATGGATTTGGTGAGGAAATACAATTTGCGCACGGTGACGGACATTACAAGTTGTTCGACGTGTCACAGGTGAGCTTCGGGAGATGATGGAGGACGGGGGGCCCGGCCGTCCAGCCGGACGCGGATGTTTTCTGTAGCGAAGTTCGAATAACAAGATGGAAGAACAAAACAATAAGCCGAACCGCCAGGACGTTTGTCCGGGCAAGCAGAACAAGCTCGACCTGAAAACGGCTCGAGCCCAAATCGCCGGGACGAAGGGCCCCGAGTATTGGCGCAGCCTGGAAGAACTCGCAGGCAGCACCGAGTTTCAGGAGATGATGCATCGCGAGTTCCCCAAAGGCGCGTCGGAGTGGCTGGATTCGGTTTCTCGCCGTGGCTTCCTGAAACTGATGGGCGCTTCGCTGGCGATGGCGGGGATGACTGCCTGCACCAAGCAGCCGCTGGAGCCCATTGTTCCCTATGTGCGCCAGCCGGAAGAAGTGATTCCCGGCCGCCCCATGTTCTACGCCACCGCTTTCACGCTGGGTGGATACGCCAGTCCGATCCTGGTCGAAAGTCATCTCTACCGTCCCACCAAGATTGAAGGCAACGAGCAGCATCCCGCGAGCCTGGGCGGAACCGATATCTTCGCGCAGGCGTCAATCCTCGGAATGTACGATCCCGACCGATCGCAAACCATAGGGTATTTGGGCGACGTGCACACTTGGGGAGCATTCCTGGAAGCACTCCGCGGACCGCTCAGCGCGCAAAAAGCGGTGCAGGGAGCGGGAATCCGCATCCTAACGCGGACGGTTTCTTCCCCCGCACTGGCCGATCAGTTGCGCTCAGTGCTCAAGTTATATCCGCAAGCCAAGTGGCACGTGTATGAGCCAGTGAATCGCGACAATGTGCTTGAGGGGGCGAAGATGGCTTTCGGGCAGCCGGTGGAAACGCAGTACCGGCTGGAAAACGCCGACGTGATTGTGTCGCTTGACGCCGACTTCCTCTACGCAGGATTCCCGGGAAACACGCGTTATATCCGCGATTTCGCCAAGCGCCGCCACCCGGATCAAGGCAATATGAGCCGGCTATATGTGATCGAGAGCACGCCCAGTTCAACCGGTGCAAAGGCAGACCATCGGCTGCCACTGCGGGCAAGCGAGATCGACGGATTCGCCCGCGAACTTCTTCTTGCTCTGGCGGTGACTTCGAACAGCCCCAAGACAAACAAAGGGTCCGAATTTCTCCAGGCGGTTGCGGCGGATCTCGCCACGAAGCATGGTTCGAGCGTCATTATTCCGGGCGATCACCAGCCGCCCGTGGTACACGCTCTGGCCCAGGCCATTAACCAAACCCTGGGCAACATTGGAAAAACGGTTCTCTACACTGACCCAGTCGACGCGAACCCAGTCAATCAGACTGACTCCATTAAAGATCTTGTCGCCGACATGCGCGCCGGCAAAGTGGACATGCTGTTCATCATGGGCGGAAATCCCGCCTACGATGCACCTGCGGACCTGGGCTTTGCTGATGCGCTCAAGAACACGAATATTCCGATGCGCGTCCATCTAGGTCTTTATCAGGACGAAACCGCGGAACTCTGCCAATGGCATGTGAACGAGGCGCATTATCTCGAATCATGGGGCGACACTCGTGCCTACGACGGTACCGTGAGCATCGTGCAACCCCTGATTGCTCCGCTCTACAGCGGCAAAAGTATTTACGAACTTACCGCGCTACTAGCCGGGCAAGCCGAAGCCACCGGCCATGAGGTTGTGCAGAGCTACTGGCGAAAGCAGCATCCGGGCGCGGACTTTGACGCCTTCTGGCGGAAATCGCTGCACGATGGCTGGATTGACGGAACCACGTTTCCGCCCAAGCAATTTGCCACGAAGGTAGCGAGTTATCTGCCTTCTGTTAACATCCGGCCAAGTGCTATCGAGATTAATTTCCGTCGCGATCCTTCCGTCTACGACGGTTCCTTCTCTAATAACGGCTGGTTGCAGGAACTGCCCAAGCCGATGTCCAAGATCACGTGGGACAATCCCGTCCTCATCGGCCCAGCCATGGCATCACGGATGGGGATGAAGACAGAAGATCTGGTGACGCTGGAACTAAATGGCAAAAAGCTGACCGCTCCAATCTGGATACAGGCCGGTCACCCTGACAATTCCGTGACCGTGTTCCTGGGCTACGGGCGCAAACGCGCAGGGCGAGCGGGGACCGGCGCAGGCTTCGACATGTATCCTCTTCGGCTTAGCGCGACGCCATGGTTCACCACCGGCGTGAATATTACCAAGGCC
>Ga0116216_10003171_pt1 | contig 10725 bp, 10 predicted proteins | sample Sb_taG_11_FD_89696 | JGI IMG/M metagenome (GOLD analysis project Ga0116216, IMG submission 89696) | Peat soil microbial communities from Weissenstadt, Germany - Sb_50d_3_AS metaG | ecosystem: Environmental > Terrestrial > Soil > Wetlands > Peat | place: Germany: Weissenstadt | collected 2010-09-21
CTGGGCCTGATCGCCGATGATCGCCCGGTGCTCGATTCGCGCGCCGGCGTAGACGACGGCGCCGGCGCAGACCGTGACCTCGGGGTCGAGCACGAGCGCCCACAGCTCGCCGCCGGCGCTCGAACCGGGGCGCAGCCGGGGCCGCTTGCCGAGCACGGCGCTGTCCTCGATCACGCATCCCTCGCCAACCGACGTGCCCGTGTGGATGACCGAGCCGGAGCCGATCACACATCCGTCCCCGATCTGAGCGCCGGCGTGGATGACCGCCCCGGCAGCGAGTTTCACGTGGGTGCCGACGGTGGCGTCGGGCGACACGAACACGGCGGCGGAGAACTCAGCCGCCAACGCGGGTCTCCCGCCGCGAGGCGTCGAGCGAACGCTGGAGCTGCTCGAGCACGCGGACCACGCGCAGCCCGCTCTCGCCGTCGGAGCGGGGCCGCTGGCCCCGGCGGATGGAGTCGACGAAGTGCTCGCATTCGATCCGCAACGGCTCGGCGTTGAGGATCCGGGGGCTGAAGATGTCACCGGTGCGGGTGATGTACTCGCCGTAGCCGCGGGCGTCCTCGTCGAACCCCTTGTCGTAGATCGTCAGTTTGCCCTCGAGCGCCATGTCGTCGAAGGTCGCCATCCGCCGCGAGCCGACGACCGTGAAGCGGCGCTCCTTGTGGGGGTCCAGCCACGACAGGTGCAGATGCGCCGAGATGCCCGACGGGAAGCGCATGAAGCAGAAGACGACGTCCTCCACCCCGTCGCGGACGTAGGACTCACCGTGGGCGACGACATCGGAGGGCTCCTCGCCGGCCAGGTACAGCACGACCGACACGTCGTGGGCGCCGAGGCTCCACAGGGCGTTCTCGTCGGCGCGGAGCTTGCCGAGGTTCAGGCGGTTGCCGTAGATGTAGTAGATCTGGTCGCCGAGATCCCCCGAGTCGACCAGCTGCTTGAGCTTCTCGACGCCGGGGTGGTACTCGAGCAGGTGGCCGACCATCAGCACGCGGCCGGCCGCCTCGGCCGCGGCCACAGCCAGCTCGGCGTCGATGACCGACTGGGCCAGCGGCTTCTCGACGAAGCAGTGCTTTCCGGCCTCGAGCACCCGGGTCGCGATCTCGGCGTGCGTCGGGACCGGTGTCGCGACCGCGATCGCGTCGAGCAGGGGATCCGCCAGCAGCTCGTCGAGGTCGGCCGTGAGCGAGGCGCCCGGGAACCTCGCGCCCGCCCGGGAACGTGCGTCCTGGGACGGGTCGCAGCACCAGGTCAGCGCGCAGCCCGGGATCGCCTCGAAGTTCCGCGCCAGGTTGGGGCCCCAGTAGCCCAAACCGGCGACGCCGATGTGCAGCGGCCGCTCGGTGCTGTCCGTCGGGGGGCTCATGCGTAGCGCAGTGTAAGTGCCGACACGACGCGTTCCCCGGCGTGGCCGTCGCCGTACAGCCGCGGGCGCTCGGCGGGCGGCTCGCGGTGCAGCGCGGCGAGCGCGGCGCCGGCGTCGAGGTCGACGAGCACGTTCCATCCGTGGGCGACGGTCTCGACCCACTCCGTGCTCGGGCGCAGCGTGATGCACGGCACGCCCGCGAGGTAGGCCTCCTTCTGCAGGCCGCCCGAGTCGGTCATCACGGCGCGGGCGTTGATGACCAGCGCGGCGAACTCGATGTAGCCGAGCGGTGGCGTGAGCTTCAGCTGCGGGGCGTTCACGAGCCGGTCGAGCCACCCGGCGTCGGTCAGACGCGCGCGTGTGCGGGGATGGAGCGGGAGCACGACCGGCAGCGGCAGCGCCAGCAGCAGCTCGACGAGCCGCTCCAGCCGCACCGGGTCATCGACGTTCCCGGCGCGGTGTGCGGTGCAGAGAACGTACTCCCCCGCGGACACGCCGCGGGCTTCGACGAGATCGGAGCGCTCCCGGACCTGCGCCTGCACCGCGAGGGCCACATCGACCATCACGTCACCGACGAGCTCGACCTCGCCGCTGACGTCCTCGCGGTGGAGGTTGTCGACGGCGACCTGCGAGGAGCACAGAAGCAGCGTGCTCGCGTGGTCGGCCAGCACGCGGTTGAGCTCCTCCGGCATCGCCCGGTCGAATGAGCGCATCCCGGCCTCGACGTGCGCCGTCGGGATTCCCGCCTGGGCGCCGGCGATGGCCCCCGCCAGCGTCGAGTTGGTGTCGCCGTAGACGAGGACGACGTCGGGGGCGACCTCGGCGACGGTCGTCTCGAGTGCGGCCAGCATCCGCGCGGTCTGCGAGGTGTTGGACCCGAGGGCGATCCCGAGCTCGCGGTCGGGCGCGGGCAGGCCGAGCTCATCGAAGAACACCGCGGACAGCTCGTCGTCGAAGTGCTGGCCCGTGTGGACGAGCAGTTCCTCGTGGCGCTCGCGCAGCCTCGGTGAAACCGCCGCCGCCTTGATGAACTGGGGACGGTTCCCGATGATCGTGAGGACTCTCAGGCTGAGAACTCCGACTGTATGCGCGCAGATACGAGACCCGCCACGCGTTCGGTGACCTCGCCCACCCCGCGGAACGTGTGGTCGTCGATCGCCGCCACCGGCTGGACCTCGCGCGTGGTCGAAGCGATGAACGCCTCGTCGGCGCTCCGCATGTCATCCAGCGTGCACGCTTGCTCGGAGGCCCCGGCGACCTCGATCACGACCGCCCGGGTGATCGAGGCGAGGATGTGGTCCTCGAGCGGCGGGGTCAAAATCGCACCGTCCTTGACCCAGAAGATCGAGCTGGTGGGCGCCTCGAGCACGCGGCCGTGGGGAGTGACGAGGAGGGCCTCATCAAAACCGTGCGCGCGCGCGATCCGGCCGGCCAGCATGTTGGCGGCGTAGGACAGCGACTTGACGCCATCGAGCACGCGCGTCGGCGAGTAGGTGACCGTCCCCAGGCGGACGCGATCCGGGGAGCTCGGCAGCCGCTCGGTTAGCAGCAGCCGGCGGCCGCCGCGCGTGAGCACGATCCGCAGCAGCTCGTGATCGGTCCCGGCCCCGGCGTGCGCGAGCAGGCGGTAGGCGTCGGCGCGGACGGCCTCGACGTCAACGGGCAAGCGGAGGTTCGAGGCCGAGCGCTCGAGCCGGCGTAGGTGGTCGTCAATCGCGAAGGGGCGCCCGTCGTACACGCGGATCACCTCGAACACGCCGTCGCCTCGCAGCAGACCTTCGTCGGTGGCGGGAATCGTCGCCGCGGACGCCAGCGTGATCGATCCGTCGACCGAGGCCAGCGAGCCGCTGAACTGAGGGGTCACGGCCGCAAATCTAACTTGAAGCGGGGCTGGCTTGTTCCTCGCGGGCTCGGCTGGCGTACTCCGGCCGGCACCACACCTCGGCGAGCCGGATGACCGTCGCCGCGGCGGCGGCCATGTCCTGGGCCGAGGCCCACTCCCGGACCGAGTGGTACTCGTGGCCGCCGGTGAAGATGTTGGGCGTCGGCAGGCCCATCTCGCTCAGGCGCGAACCGTCGGTCCCGCCCCGGATCGGCGAGCGGAGCGGCTCGATCCCCTCGGCGCGGATCGCCTCCTCGGCGGCGTCGGTGACGTAGGGCACGGCGGCCAAGTAGGCGCGCATGTTGCGGTATTGGCGGTGGACCTCGACCTGGACCTTGGCGTGCGGCTCGGAGGCCGCCACCTCCTCGGCCGTCCGCTTCAGCAGCGCCACGTGGTCGGCGAGCTCGTCCTCGTCGAAGTCACGGACGATCGCGCGGAACATGGCGCGCCCGGCGGTTCCGGTCATTTCGGTGGGATGGATGAATCCCTGGCGACCTGATGTCGACTCGGGCGTCAGCCGATCGGCCGGAAGCGCCGCGATGATCCGCGCCGCCAGCCGCAGGGCGTTGACGAGCTTGCCGGTGGCCTGTCCCGGATGGACGTCGACGCCGGTGACCGTGACCGTTACCTCGAACGCGCTGAACGTCTCGTCCTGGAGCTCTCCGATCTCTGAGCCGTCGAGCGTGTAAGCGCAGAACGCCCCGAAGCCAGGGATGTCGAACAGGGTGGCTCCCTCGCCGATCTCCTCATCGGGGGTGAAGCCGACGCGCAGCATCGGCCTGGGCAGCTCGGGGTGCGCGGCAAGATGGGCGATCGCCGCCATGATGATCGCGACGCCCGCCTTGTCATCGGCCCCCAGGAGCGTGTCGCCGCTGCTGGTGATGATGTCGTGGCCGATCTTGGTCCGCAGCTCGGGCATCGTCGCGGGGTCCAGGCGCGTGTCCCCGCGGGGCAACTCGATCACGCCCCCCTGGTAGCCGTGGTGGACGATCGGCTCGACGCCGGCGCCGGGCGCGTCCGTCGTCGTGTCCATGTGCGCGAGCAGCCCGATCACCGGCGCCTCGTGGTGGTCGTTGGCAGGAAGGGTCGCGGTGACGTAGCCGTTCTCGTCGAGCGCCGCGTCGCGCAACCCGGCCTCGCGCAGTTCGTCGACCAGGAGCCGACCGAGGTTGAGCTGACCGGCGGTGCTGGGTGACCGGGTTCTGTCGCGCGACGACTGTGTATCGATTCGCACATAGCGCAGGAAGCGTTCCAACAGGTCCGCGGAAACGGCCTGTGCGAGTGGGGATGTGTAGGGCGCAGATGCCATTTGTTCACTCAGTATTACGTGACCGATGCCACGCTCACGGTCGTTTCCCTCTCCGTGGGACGGGTAGGCGAAACATGAACCCGATTACGAAAAGTAGTGAGAGCATGGCGACCCAGACTAGAACGCAAAGACAGGCGGCCGCCAAGAAGGCCACGGCCACGCGGAAGCGGACCGCGGCAAATCGAAGCACTTCCGCTGCCAAGTCGTCGGCACGTCGGACCGCTAGGTCCGCTCGGCGGACTGGCCGGTCCGCGGCCAGCACCGCGCAGTCGACTCGGACCACTACGAGGCAGGCCGCCCGCGCCCGAGGACGGTGCAGACGTACACAAGCCGCGACCGCGCTACGCGCCAGCTGAAACGCTTCGAGCGACGCGGCGAGGCCACCGTGCGGCGGTCCGCATAGATGGCAAGCCCGGTTGGTGTAAGGGGGGACGGGGCTTCATCTACCTCGGCGAGAACGGGCGGAGAATCTCCGATGACATCAACGACTTCCTCAAGGAACAGCTTGGCGAGGACTTCAGCGCCAAGGACTTCCGCACGTGGAACGCGAGCGTGATGGCTGCGGTCTCGCTCGCCACCGACGGGCGGGACGCAGGGCTTTGAGGCGCCTGGTGCAAGTTGGTCGGCCACGGGCCGGAACTGCGGGACACCGCGCCCCGTATCTGATAAAACAGGGCTTGTCTGCGAAGGGAAGAAGCGATGGCGTTGACAAGTGACGGTCACGCGCACGCGGCCTCCACCAGCTCTGCTGAGCTGTTCGAACGGTGGCACCGGTACGAGGATCGACGGGCGCGCGACGAGCTGATCGAGCGGTTCCTGCCGCTCGCTCGCAAATTGGCGCGGCGATACATCTCGTCGAGCGAACCGTATGACGACCTCGTCCAGGTCGCCAGCCTCGGCCTGGTCAAGGCCGTCGAGCGCTTCGACCCGTCGAAGGGCTTCGCGTTCACGTCGTTCGCGGTCCCGACGATCGTGGGAGAGCTGAAGCGCTACTTCCGTGACAGCGGCTGGGCCCTTCATGTCGATCGCAGCGCACAGGAGCGCGCGCGCAAGATCACCGACGCGCAGCAACGACTAAGCGCGCGGACGGGTCGCGCACCGACCGTCGGCGAGCTTGCCCAGTACCTGGAGTTCTCCGAGGAAGACGTCCTCGACGGGCTGCAGACGGCCGACGCCTACGACGCGATCTCCCTCGACGCGCCGCTGGCCACCGACGACGACGGCGCCACCACTCGGATCGAGACGATCGGCGACGACGACGATCGGCTGGACATGGTCAACGATCAGGCGACGATCTTCGCCGCCGCTCGCCACCTACCACGCCGGGAGCGCCAGATCCTGTTCTTGCGCTTCGGCGAGGATCTCACGCAGACCGAGATCGCTGAGCGGGTCGGGGTCTCGCAGATGCAGGTGTCGCGCCTGCTGCGCAAGTCGCTGAAGCGGCTGGGCGAGCTGACCTAGCTACAGCGCCCCGCCCCGGGGCCGCGCGCCCCGGGGGCCGCGCGCCGAAACAACGCACGGCTGCGCACGGGCGCCGTCACCAGCGCCCGTACCAGCGCCGGCGACCGCCACCGACGGCGTTGGCCGCGCCACCGATGAAGAACCCGATCACCCACAGCACGAGTGCGACGATCAGGACGATCCACAGGAAATGGGCGGCGAAGCCGAGCCCACCGAACAGCGCGAGAATCAGCAGCAATACGAGCAGAGCAACCATCAGGACTCCTCCTATTCCGAGACGACGGATCCGTCCCGGCTGTGAGCTACCCGGAAATGAAGGGCCTCACGCTTCTAGGAGAGGTCTTAGCCATGAAGCCTGGCGTGCACGCGAAGGCGTCGAGATCAGTAGGCTCGCGCCAGCGTGCAGAGCCAGTTTCGGGTAGATGTCCGTCACGAGCCGGGGGGGACCGTGATCGCCGTCAGCGGCGAGCTCGACCTGGCATCGAGTCCGGCCCTCGAAGAGGAGCTCGATCGAGCGTTCGGCTCGGACGAGCCGGTGGTGATCCTCGACCTCCGCCAGCTCGAGTTCATGGACTCCACCGGGCTCAGCGTGCTGATCAGAGCGCACCAGACAGCGGAGGACGCCGATCGCCGCCTGTGGCTGGTGAAGGGACCGCCCCAGGTCCAGCGGCTGCTCACCCTGACGGGCGTAGGCGAGCGCCTGGCCGTAGTGGACACGCCGGAGGACGCGCTCAGCGGGGGCTGATCCTGGCGGGAATCGGCTCACTTGGCGGCCCGGGAAGCGGCGGCTGGCCAGCGATCATTGATGTTCTGGAGATCCTCGACGAGGCGGTGACGATCCGCGATCGCGAGGGCCGCATCGCTTACGCCAACAGGACGGCGCTCGCGAGCATGGGCTTCGCGTCGCTCGACGAGCTCCATAGCCGCTCCTCGCGCTCGATCATGGAGGACTACAGCGTCGAGGACGAGAGCGGGATGCCGCTGACGCTCGAAGACGTCCCGTCGATGCGGATGATGCACGGCGAGTCGGTCCAGCCGCTCGTGATGCGCACGACGCATCGCGAGACCGGCGACGTCCGCTGGCGCCAGCTGAAGGCGGCGCCCGTCACGGACGACAAGGGGGAGCTGATCGCCGCGGTAACGGTGATCGAGGATGTGACGGCCGTCAAGACGGCCGAGACCCGGATGCGGCTGCTGGCGGAATCCGGCCGCATCCTCGCGTCGTCGCTCGATTACCAGCAGACCCTCCGGAACGTCGCGAACCTCGCCGTGCCCGTCCTGGCGGACTGGTGCGCGGTCGACCTGGTCGACGCGAACCTGCGTCGCGAACACGTAGTCGCCGCCCACAAGGACCCGGCGAAGGTCGCGCTCGCCGTGCAGCTGCGCGCGATGGGGCCGGAGGACTTCGATCCCCAGGAGGCGACCGGCCGCGTGTTGCGAACCGGCGTCTCCGAGCTGTACACCCATGTCACCGAACAGCAGCTGAGCTCCGGCGCTCAGAGCGAGGAACACCTGCGGCTGCTACGTGCGCTGGAGATCCGCTCGGTGCTGATCGTGCCGATGGGAGTGCCGACCCGCACGATCGGGGTGATGACGCTGGTCACGGCTGAATCTCGCCGGCGACTGACCGAGGAAGACGTCGAGCTTGCCGAGCAGCTTGGCCGCCGCGCGGCGGTCGCGGTCGAGAACGCGCGGCTCCACACGACGCTCTCGCGGGTCGCCGACACCCTGCAGCGCAGCCTGCTGCCCGACGAGCTGCCCGAGGTGCCGGGATGGGAGATCGCGTCTCTTTACAGGCCGGCGGGAGGCGAGGAGCGAGTCGACGTTGGCGGCGACTTCTACGAGGTGTTCTCCTCGGACGCCGGCTGGTTCGCGCTGATCGGCGACGTGACCGGCAAAGGCGTCACCGCCGCCACGTTGACCGGGCTGCTCCGGCACGGAGCGCAATTCGCGAGCCGACACGACCCCCGGCCGTCCGGGATCCTGCACCAGCTCGACGAAGCGCTGAGAAGCCGCAGCGAGGACTCGCTGTGCACGGCGCTGTGCCTCCAACTGCAAGAAGTCAGCATCTCCGTCAGCTCCGCCGGCCATCCCCCGGCGCTGCTCGTGCGCTCCGACGGAAGTGTCCACGAAGTCCCGAGGACGGGCCCGTTGCTCGGGGCGTTCGCCGACGGGTCCTGGTCCGACGAGACGGTCGCCGTCAGCGAGGACGGCATGGTGCTGATCTATACGGACGGAGTCACGGAGTCACGCGGCGAGCGGGAGCGGTTCGGGGTGCCGCGGCTGAAACGGGCGCTCTCCGAGCATGCGCGGAGCAGCCCGAGCGAACTTCTCGCCCGGCTGGACGCGATCCTCGACGAGTTCCGGACCGGGCCGCGGGCGGACGACATCGCGGCGCTCGCGTTCCGTCCGGCTCGCCGATAGGGCAGCCGTTACTAGTTACTAGCGCCGGTGGTCGATCATCACGACCCGCAACAGCTCCGAGCCGTCGCCGTCCGGTTCGCTCGAGAGCTCGTCGCTCAACAGGACCAGTGGTGACTTGGACCCGCTGCGATCACCGACGAGGGCATCGGTGGACCCGATTTCGAACGGGCCGATCGTCAGCTCAATCCGCCGCGGCGCCGCCTCCAGCGAGAACCCCATCCGTTCGCTCGTCGCGGCGCGAACGGCATGAGCAGAGATAGAGTCTGTGACGAGGTACACATCAGAGAAGCGATCCAGCGAGAACCGTGCGGTGGCGGCGAGTGCCCGGGCCAGCCGTCCCAGCACCGCCGGTAGAAGCGTCACCGGCGAGATCGAGATCAGGGCATCGCCGGACAGCCTCTCGGTCCAGCCGTCCTCGGGCGCCGGTGGCACCGGACTCCCGAACATCGGGCGGCCATCGCGCTCGGCCCCGAACAGCATGCGCACCTCGGTGCCACCGCTCTCGCCGGCGCGGAAGTCCGCGCGCTCCGCGAGCGCCTGCATGACCGGCATCCCCACTCCTTGCTGGCGGTCCTCGGCCGTCGACAGCGCCGCCATCCCGATGCCCTCGTCGCGCACGATTACCTCGACTCCATCGTCTGTCACGTACAGCTTGATCTTGAGCGGGCCCGGCTCGCCGCCGTACGCGTGCATCACGACGTTATTGGCCGCCTCGCTGACCGCGGTCTTGAGATCGTCGAGCAACTCGGGGTCCATCGCGAGCAGCTCGGCGACGCCGCCGAGCATGCCACGGACGAGCGTAAGGTTCTCCGGGATGCTCGAGAGCTCGAGGGTGACGATTGACGGCACGTCGTTCACGTCCGCCGCCTCATCCGTTTGTCCGACGACACACAGCCACGGTGGGAACCTCTTCGTTGAAGACGATCGGCTGATGAGCCGGCCGGCACCGCGACCGAGGCTCCTGACCCTCTAGCGGGTCGCCGATTCGTCAGCGTCGAAAGAGTATCTGTAACGGGGAGAGACCGCCGACGGGTCCGCGATGGAGAGAGCGATCGGCACCCGTCGGCGGTCGTGCACGTACCCGAAATCTGTGGCCGTAATCGGGCGGTCGGGGCGCCAGGAGCTACGCAACCTCGCTCAGGCGGACGCCGACCGTCCGCTCCGAGCAGTCGCCTGGTGGGCGTGAGATTGCCCTGGCCAGGCCCTACGGCCCGTCCTCGCCCTCGGTCAAATCGCGCAACTGAGACAGCGCACGACGGAGGATGCGCGAGACCTGCATCTGCGAGACGCCGATCAGGTCGGCGATCTGGGTCTGGGTGAGGTCCTGAACGAACCGAAGCTCGAGCACCCGGCGCTCACGGGCGGACAGATGCTTGGCCGCCGCGCCGATCGAGACGCTCGCCTCGACGAGCTCGAACCGTGGATCCTGCTCGCCGAATGCGTCGGCGAGCGTGCCTGTTTCTCCTTCGCTGTCCTCGCGCGGAGTGTCCAGCGAGACGCAGTGATGGGCACCGGCGGTCTCCAGCGCGTCGAGCACGTCCTCGATGCTCAGCTCGAGAAACTCGGCCAGTTCCGGCACCGACGGCGGACGACCCGTTTTGGCGGTCAACTGCTGCTGGGCCTCCTCGACCTTCAACGCCAGCTCCTGGGCGCCACGCGGCACGTGTACCGCCCAGCCCAGGTCGCGGAAGTAGCGCTTGAGCTCGCCGAGAATCGTCGGCACTGCGAACGACGAGAACGCGGTGCCGCGGTTGGGGTCGAACCGGTCGATCGCCTTCACTAGCCCGAGGCTCGCGACCTGCATCAAATCGTCGAATGGCTCGCGGGCGCCGCTGTAGCGGCGAGCGAGCTTGCGGGCCAATGGGAGGAACCGCTCGACCAGCTCCTCGCGGGCGCGCTGGTCGCCGTGGCGCTGCCAGCGTACGAACAGTACGCGGGCGTCGAATTTGGAGCCGAGTTCGGTGCTGGGTCCTGCTGTGATGTGGGGTGGAAGTGTTGTAGCCGTAGGCATTTCCAACTCCCTACCCGGGAGTAAGAAACCGCAATCAAGACCGCGAAACGTTGCGCGGTCAGAACTCTGACAGGGGCGCGTCGCGACCGGGCGGCTACGCCGAGGGTCCGGTCACGGTGCTCTCGGCGTCCGCGACCGCCTCCCCATCCGTAGCCGCCCGCCCGGCCGCGGCCTCACTCTTCCCCTGCACCTCCAAAGCTTCATCCCCGGAGCGCTCCGGGTTCCACGAGTACGCATACTCGGGTTTGTCGTGCTCGCGCCACAGCGGC
>Ga0116216_10003175_pt1 | contig 10718 bp, 11 predicted proteins | sample Sb_taG_11_FD_89696 | JGI IMG/M metagenome (GOLD analysis project Ga0116216, IMG submission 89696) | Peat soil microbial communities from Weissenstadt, Germany - Sb_50d_3_AS metaG | ecosystem: Environmental > Terrestrial > Soil > Wetlands > Peat | place: Germany: Weissenstadt | collected 2010-09-21
AGCATCACGTTCGTCGTCTGGTTCGCCGTGATCCAACGCTATTCGGCGAGCCGGGTCTCGGCGTTCACGTTTCTCACGCCACTGTTCGGCATCGCCGCCGGCCGCGTGGTGCTCGGCGATCCACTGACGGCGACGTTCCTTGCCGCCGTCGCGATGGTGGTCGCGGGCCTCGTGCTGGTGAACCGGCCTAGGTAGCGGCGCCAGGGGGCACGCTGCGGGCGATCCGTGCTGGCATACAGGTCCGAAAACCGCGAGACAGGGGACGGGCGGTGTGGTGAATGATCCTCCATGGATCTCGACCACGCCGCTTGCTACCGCGCCATCGCGACCCGCGACGCCCGCTTCGACGGCCGCTTGTTTGTCGGCGTGAAGACGACCGGAATCTATTGCCGGCCGATCTGCCCGGCGCGCACACCCAAAATCGAGAACGTCCGCTTCTTCCCGACCGCGGCCGCGGCCCAGGGTGCGGGGTTCCGGCCCTGCCTGCGCTGCCGGCCGGAAGCCTCGCCCGATCTCGCGGTGTGGCGCGGCACGTCCAACACGGTCTCGCGCGCGCTGGTGCTGATCGAATCCGGTGCACTGGACGAGGCCGACATCGAGGCTCTGGCCGAGCGTCTCGGGGTCGGCGGTCGGCAGCTTCGGCGATTGTTCCGCCAGCATCTCGGCGCTTCGCCGATTGCGGTGGCGCAGACCCGCCGTATCCTTCTGGCCAAGCAGCTCATCAGGGAGACGCGGCTGCCGATGGCCGAGGTCGCCCTGGCGTCGGGCTTCAAGAGCATCCGGCGCTTCAACGAGACGTTTCGCCAGCTGTTCGGCCGCCCGCCGGCGGCGCTCAGGCGAGCCCGGATGTCGGAGCCGGCGTACGAAGCCGGTTGCGTCCGGTTCGGGCTGTCCTATGAGCCGCCCTACGACTGGGACGCGATGCTCGGCTTCCTGGCCGCCCGTGCGATCCCGGGCCTCGAATCGGTCTCGCGCAACGGCTACGGCCGCACCATCGCTCTGGGATCGGGTCGCGGCACTCTCCAGGTCGAGCCCGCGGCCGGCAACCGCATTGCCGTTGAGGTCCGGTTTCCAAATCTGACCGCTTTGCCGACGATCATCGCGCGGGTGCGCCGCGTGCTCGATCTTGCTACCGATCCGGCCCCGATCAATGCGCATCTGGCCGGTGACCTGATGCTGGCGCCGCTCGTCGCAGCGCGGCCCGGCATCCGCGTTCCAGGCGCCTGGGACGGTTTCGAATTGGCGGTCCGTGCGATCCTCGGTCAGCAGATCACCGTTCCGGCGGCGACTCGGCTGTTGGGACGGCTCGTGCAGACCCATGGCGATCCTCTGGCCGAGCCGGGCCCAAAGACCGGCGGCGATCTGACGCACGTTTTCCCGACGCCGGCACGGCTGGCGAGCGTCGATCTCTGCCGACTCGGAATGCCGCGGCAGCGGGCGATGGCGCTGTCCGCCGTTGCCACGGCGGTCGCCACCGATCCGCTCATCTTCAGTCCGCGCCGAAGCCTGGAAGAGGCCATAGGGCAGCTCCGATCGCTGTCGGGAATTGGGGACTGGACGGCGCAGTACATCGCCATGCGGGAGCTTCGCGAGCCCGACGCTTTTCCGGCCTCGGATGTCGGTCTGCTGCGCGCGATGACCGGTCCGAGCGGGCGCCGACCGACGCCGGCGGAGCTGGGCGCCCACGCGGAGCGCTGGCGGCCGTGGCGGGCCTACGCGGCATTGCATTTGTGGGTCTCCGGCCGCCACGCGGCGGCCCCCGCCGAAGAGATCGCCAATGACCAGCAGGCAGCCTGAAAGCCTGTCGCTCGATCGGTTCGCAACACCGATCGGCACCGCCCTTCTCGTCACCGATAGCGCCGGCATCTTGTGCGCGCTCGACTGGGAAGACTACGCCGCCCGTCTGGGCCGTCTGCTCCGGCGGACTTTCGGTGCGATCGAGCTGCGGGAGGGCGCGGCTCCCGACAGTGTCCGGCAACCGCTGGCGGGTTACTTCGCGGGCGACCTGGCCGGCCTCAACGCAATCGCGACACGGACCGGCGGTACGCCGTTCCAGTGCGCGGTATGGTCGGCACTGCGCACCATCGAGCCCGGCCGGACGATCAGCTACGGTGCACTCGCGGCTCGGATCGGCGCGCCGGCGGCGGTGCGCGCGGTCGGCCTTGCCAACGGGGCTAACCCGATCGGAATAGTCGTCCCATGTCATCGGGTGATCGGCGCGGACGGATCGCTCACCGGCTACGGCGGTGGTCTGCACCGCAAGCGCTGGCTGCTCGACCATGAGTCGGGATCAGCCATCAGTCATAGGAATTCTGCTCCGGTCTAATGTCCGATCCTCAGATCGCGCTGGCCGCGATGTTCACTGTCAGCGCCACGAGCGCGGCATTGAAGGCGAATGACACGATGCCATGCGCCGTGACGGTGCGGCGGATCGGCCGGCAGGTGATCGCCACGTCGGAGACCTGCGACGTCATGCCGATCACGAAAGAGAAGTAGACGAAATCCCAATAGTCGGGCGGCTCGGCGCCGGGAAACGTCAAACCGCCGCCGTGGCCCCCATTTTCCAAGTAGTATTGGTGCGCGTAGTGCAGGGCGAACATGCTGTGGACGAATCCCCAGGACAGCAGGATGGTCACGGTGCCGAGGATCAGCTGGCCGGGATGCCGGGTCGTACCGGCGGCGGTCCCGAGCTCGGCGATGATCGCGCCAAGACTGGCAAGCGCAGAGGCGACGGTCAGAATGAGAATGACAAACTGCCCCTCGTCCTGCAGCGCCGCGCGTCGCCGGATGCGGGCGACGTCGGCGCGGGCGATCATCGCATAGGCGAGCGTCAGGTAGAGGGCGATGCCGACATCCCAGCCGATGAGGAAACGCGTCGACAGATGCAATTCCGCGGGGAGCGCGGCGATCACCAGCACACCGAGCACGCTCGACAGGAACAGGCGCGGTCGCGCCCGGATCACGCGCACCCAGAGCATGAGCCGACGCGCCGGCCGCGACGTTGGGTTAACCATGATCGAAAGCTCAACCCCTCGATCCCTGACGCGACGATCGGCACGGTGCCGACCGACTTAACGCCGCCGCGAAGATCCGGCAAGGCTCCTGGCGGGTCCGGCGTCAAGGGTCGGCGCCCTTCCTCAACAGGACCGGCAGACAGGCTGACCCGAGCGACATGAGCCGCACCTTCGCGATCAGCCGGTTCGCTCGGCGTGCCCTGATCATCATTCTGGTTCTGACGCTCTGCCTGCTGCTCCTGCCCTATCTGATCACGCCGCTCTACCTGTTCGCCCGACCGGTCTCGACTCCGATGCTGTGGCGCTGGCTCACCGGTGCGCGAGTCGAGCGGAGCTGGGTGCCGATCGAGGCGGTCGCTCCGTCGTTGCCGCGCGCCGTCATTGCGGCGGAAGATGCCCACTTCTGCCGCCATCATGGGGTCGATCTCGGCGAAATCCGCGAGGCGATCGCCGATGCCCGCGACGGTGCCGGGCTGCGCGGCGGCTCGACCATCACGCAGCAGACGGCGAATAACCTGTTCCTGTGGCCGGGTCGCAGCTTCGTGCGCAAGGCGCTCGAATTTCCGCTCGCGCTGTGGATCGATCTGGTGACGCCGAAACGGCGCATTCTGGAGATCTATCTCAACATCGCTGAATGGGGTCCGAACGGTGAGTTCGGCGGCGAAGCGGGTGCCCGCTGGGCATTTGCCAAATCAGCGCGCGACCTCACGGCGCCCGAGGCCGCCCTGATGGCCGCCATGTTGCCGAACCCGTTGCGCCGCAACGCCCAGCGTCCGGGGCCGGGGATGCGGCGGCTCGGCCGGCTCTACGAGACCCGGGCACGTGCCGCAGCGGCAATCGATGCATGCGTGCGCGTGCGGTGACCCACGGTCCGGCGCAGCCGGCGCTTGTGTCGGCACCGAGCCTGGCCACCTCAGGCGGCCCCGTCGGTGGAACCGGTGGACCGCGTTAAGTCGTTGAGATGTCCCGTTTTCGCGGCGCAGGGGGGAGTCGAAAACGTTCTGGCGTTAGCGTCGCGCTTCCTCTATAAGCCCGGCTTCCCAAGCGACGCGATCCGCCGGGCGCCCATCGCCCCAACAGGATTTGGAGACGACCTCATGGCTGTGCCGAAAAGGAAGGTATCGCCGTCGAGACGCGGCATGCGCCGCTCCGCCGACGCGCTGAAGAGGCCGACCTACGTCGAGGACAAGGACTCTGGTGAGCTGCGTCGGCCACATCACATCGATCTGAAGACCGGCATGTACAGGGGCCGGCAGGTGCTCAAGCCGACATCCGAAGCCTGACGGGCCGGCGCCCGTCTGCATCCTACGGCGGATCGGTAATCAAGGGGCCGGCTTCCGTGCTCGTCGCATTCCCGCTGCTGATCATTCCGGTCGCGATCTACAACATGATCGCGTTCCTGACCCCGCCCGACCGTGGCTGGGCCTCGCCGCTCGCCATCGTGCACCTCGTCTCGGGCCAGGATTGGACCGTCACGTTCGGCGATGCCCTGATCGGCCTCGCGCTGGTGCTTCTGCTCTTCGAGCTCGCCAAGGCGGCGCGTCCGGGCAGCAAGTCGGTGATCGACCATCTGCTGTCGGTTCTGGTGTTTGTCGGAATGGTCGCCGAATTCGTCATGGTCGAGAAGGCCGCGACCTCAACGTTCGCGGTTCTCTGCGCAATCTCGCTCGTCGACGCCGTGGGCGGTATCGTGGTCTCGATCCGCGTCCGCCGACAGCTCCGTGCCGTCGTGGACATCGGATCGCCTCACTTGCCGCCCTCCCCCGCCAATGCCCATCCGCCAGTCCGGGCCCTCGAGTCGTCGCAGCCGCTGCGACCGGCCTCCACACCACTCATTGCCGGCTCGGCGCCTGCTCAGACTGCGCCGCAGGGCGTCGTGGCAGCAGCTCCATCACCGGCTGACGACTGACCGCAAAATTGAGTTCCTCGGCGGACGTCGGTGCGATATCTGCGGCGGTTCGCCGAGCAATAACCGGTACGGACGGGTGCAGCCGCCCTGAGCGAAGACGCTCCACTCAAGGACTTTTGAGCTCACACCGATCAAACCCCATCGGGATGTGCCTTACAGCCATCGCAGAACCACGGGTGGGCTCGGCGCCATCTCGGCGGCCGCGTAATGGGCGATCGCGTGCGCCGTCTCGGCTCGGCGGCGTGCACGGGTCTGCGGCTCCCCGCATCGGGTCGCAATGAGCTGTACCACGAAGGCAGTGAGCGGACGGCGCGCCACGGCCAACTCTGCATCGGGTGGACGCGCCGGGGCAACTGCGACGAGGGCTGTGGTGGGGCCGGTGTCGGGCGTGGCCGCCCAACCCCGTTCGCGACCGCCGAGAGATGGCGCCGCCGATCCGTCAACCGCCGCTATCGACCGCATCTCGATGCCCTGTCTCAAACCGGGACATGCTTCCCGATATCCAGTCTCCTCCGCAAGCGGCATGCCGATGAGCCTAAATCCCTCCGTTTTCCGGATTGCTTTAGCGTGGGCTTAAACGCAAGAGGGTGCGCTCTTCGGTAGCCGTCGGCCTGGAGCCGGGGTCGCCAGGATGAAAGGCGGGCTCGTCCGCGACCTGATACGTTCGGCCGAGTATTCAGCCGCACGATGGCGGAACCCAGGGACAGCCTCGCGCTGCAAATCCTGCCCTGCCGCCGGCCGCCATGCGCTTTACAGAAGTGTCACTTACCGCCGCTGCTCGATTTGTCCGCAGTTGGCTTTTCCGCGCCGGTCAGACGATCGAGTCGCTCTTGCATCTCGTCGAGCTGGCGTTTCAGACCTTCGATCTCGCCGCTGGGTGCCGGCGTCTTCTCCGGCTCGGCCGGCTGCTGGTCGCGACGCGCGAACGGCGCGAACATCGCAAAGGCGCGTTCGAACATCTCCATATTCCGTCGCACCTGGTCCTCCAGCGGCGCGAACGTGCCGACCCCGAAGGCCTGGGCCATCTGCTGACGGAATTTTTCCTGCTCGCGGGTAAGCGATTCGATCGACACCTCGAGATAACGCGGCACCAGCATCTGCATGCTGTCGCCGTAGAAGCGGATCAGTTGGCGCAGGAACGCGATCGGCAGCAGGTTCTGGCCTTCCTTGTTCTCCTGCTCGAAGATGATCTGCGCCAGCACCGAGCGGGTAATGTCCTCCCCGGTTTTGGCGTCGAACACGACGAAATCCTCGCCCTGCTTGACCAGGGTGGCGAGATCCTCGAGCGTGACATAGGTGCTGGTTCCGGTGTTGTAGAGCCGGCGGTTTGCGTATTTCTTGATGGTGATCGGTTCTGCGGACTTTGCCATATTCGCGTCAGTTTGCCCCATGAGCTGACAGGATAAGCACTTTCCGCCCCGGTCGGCCACCGTTTTGTGCAGGAATGGCTTGCCGGCGTCGCCCCATCATTGATCCGTGTCATTGCCCGTGCCAAGAAGGACGGGAAGGATGCGGGCGGCTTGGCTGGCGTGCCATTCTCGGAGGTGGCGCCCAGTCGGGGCGATGATTAAGTGTCGATGTTGAAGTCGCGCTTGCCGCTCAGCTGACGCATTAAAGGGAGAGGTTTCAGATGAAAGACGACGTCGTCATCGTCAGTGCCGCGCGAACGCCCGTCGGGACGTTCAACGGGGCGCTAGCCGGTCTGCCGGCTCACGAACTTGGAAAGATAGCCATCCAGGCGGTTTTGAATCGGGCCGGCATCGAGGGCCCCCGGGTGTCCGAGGTCATTCTCGGCCAGATTCTGACGGCCGGCCAGGGCCAGAATCCGGCGCGGCAGGCTTCCATCGGGGCGGGAATTCCAGTCGAGAGTCCCGCCTGGGGCGTCAACCAGTTGTGCGGGTCCGGTTTGCGAGCAGTGGCCCTCGGTTACCAGGCGATCCTCAATGGCGATTCCGACATCGTGGTCGCGGGCGGGCAGGAATCGATGAGTCAGGCTCCCCATGCGGCGTACTTGCGCAGCGGCGTCAAGATGGGCAACGTCGAGTTCGTCGATACCATGATCAAGGACGGCCTGTGGGACGCCTTCAATGGGTATCACATGGGCAATACCGCCGAGAACGTCGCCAAGCAGTGGCAGATTACCCGGCAGCAGCAGGATGAGTTTGCGGTCGCCTCGCAGAACAAGGCCGAAGCCGCGCAGAAGTCCGGCAGGTTCAAGGATGAGATCGCCCCGGTGACCATCAGGTCGCGCAAGGGCGACATCGTGGTCGATACCGACGAGCATCCGCGCCACGGCGCCACCCTCGACGCGATGGCGAAGCTCAAGCCGGCCTTCGAAAAGGACGGCACGGTGACGGCTGCCAACGCGTCGGGCATCAATGACGGCGCCGCCGCCGTGGTGCTGATGAAGGCGAGCCAGGCGGCAAGCGAGGGCCGCAAGGTGCTGGCCCGGATCGTGTCCTGGGCCCACGCCGGCGTCGACCCCGCGATCATGGGAACAGGCCCGATCCCGGCATCGCGCGCGGCGCTCAAGAAGGCTGGCTGGAAGGTCGACGACCTCGATCTCATCGAGGCGAACGAGGCGTTTGCCGCCCAGGCCTGCGCGGTCAACAAGGACCTCGGCTGGGATCCGGCCCGGGTCAACGTCAACGGCGGCGCCATCGCGATCGGTCACCCGATCGGCGCGTCCGGCGGGCGTGTTCTGGTGACCCTGCTCCACGAGATGCAGAAGCGCAACGTCAGAAGGGGCTTGGCGACCCTGTGCATCGGCGGCGGCATGGGCATCGCGATGTGCGTCGAGCGCAACTGATCATCTTTCGGTCACGGGGGCGGAGCGCGGCAGTTGCGCGCTCCGCCTTTTTATTTGACCATGGTCAAAGAAGAGATCGGCCGACCCTGGTAGGCCGATCCGCGACAGGGAGGACGGAGCATGGCACGAGTTGCAGTGGTCACCGGAGGTACCCGTGGCATCGGCGCGGCGATCGCCAGGGCCCTGAAAGCGGCGGGCTACCGGGTCGCCGCGAACTACGGTGGTAACGACGAGGCGGCGCAGACATTCAAGGCCGAGACCGGGATTCCGGTCTATAAATGGGACGTCGGCTCCTACGAGGCCTGTGCGGCCGGGCTGAAACAGATCGAACAGGATATCGGCCCGGTCGACATTCTGGTCAACAACGCCGGGATTACCCGCGATTCCATGTTCCACCGCATGACCCCGGAGCAGTGGGTCGCGGTGATCAACACCAACCTCAATTCGCTGTTCAACATGTGCCGGCCGGTCATCGACGGCATGCGCGAGCGCAATTTCGGCCGCATCATCAATGTCTCGTCGATCAACGGCCAGAAGGGCCAGATGGGGCAGACCAACTACTCCGCCGCGAAGGCCGGCGAGATCGGGTTCACCAAGGCGCTGGCCCAGGAGAATGCCCGCAAGGGCGTGACCGTGAATGCGATCTGTCCGGGCTATATCGGCACCGAGATGGTGCGCGCCGTTCCCAAGGAGGTCCTGGAGAAGAGCATCCTGCCGCACATTCCGGTCGGCCGGCTGGGCGAGCCCGAGGAGATCGCGCGCTGCGTCGTGTTTCTTGCGGCCGACGAGTCCGGCTTCCTCACCGGCTCGACGCTGACGGCCAACGGCGGGCAATACATGGTGTGACCGGGTGCGTTCTCTCGGGCATTCAGCCAAATGGCCGGCCATCGGCCGCGACCTCGAAACCCGCGAAGCAAAAACCCGGCGCGACCGTGCAACCGACCAGCGTCCAGCCGCCGAGACTCTCGGCGGCCTGCCAGGCGCCGGCTGGAACGATTGCCTGAGGGCGCTCGCCGGCCGCCAGATCGGGCCCAAGGCGGATCACCGAGGCGGGCGATGCTTCGGCTAACGACAGAGCAAGCGGGGCGCCCGCATACCAGTGCCAGACCTCGACCGCATCCACCCGATGCCATCGGGAGCGTTCACCCGCTGCGAGCAGGAAATAGATCGCCGTCGACGCGGCCCGCTCGCCCTCGACCAGGCGATGGTCGCGGAACGTTTCGCGATAGTGCCCGCCCTCGGGGTGAGGAGCGAGGTCGAGCATCTCGATCACAGCGGCGGCGGTCAGCATGTCCATCTCGGCACGCCCCGTCCGGACCGAAGCAGCGCCAAGCGCGCCTTCAGGCTGAGTGGACACCGGTCAGCCGCGCCCAAGTCGGCTAGCCGACTTGGGCGCGGCAAACTGCCAATCTCGGGTCCCGAGATTGGTGAAAGCGCGCCAGTCTTGACCATGAAATCGCACGGGCCGCGATCGGAAAGCGCTCTCGATTCGACGCTTGTCGCATATCCTTTCGGAAAACCCATGGCCCCGCGAAGACGGGGCGTGAACGCCCTTCAGAACCTGTCTTTCATCGAGCGGATGCGCGCGAAGACCTGAGCCGGCGCCACACCCTCGAGATTCACGGCTGATGCAACCGAATGGAGGTCGGCGCGCAGGAACGGATTCGTACTCTTCTCGCTTCCAATCGTGGTCGGAATGGTCGGCATGTTGGCGCTGCACAGATGCACAACCTCCTCGGCTCTTGCCCGCAGAGCCGCGTTCTTCGGCTCGATCGTCAGGGCGAAGTGGACGTTGGCGGCAGTATACTCGTGGCCGCAATAGACCTGCGTATCCACCGGCAGGTTGCGCAGCTTCAACAGCGACTGCCACATCTGGTCGGCAGTGCCCTCGAGGGTGCGACCGCACCCGACGGAGAACAGCGTGTCGCCGACAAAGACGAGGTTCTCCGGCTTAAACCAATAGGCAATGTGGCCCAAGGTGTGGCCTGGGGTCTCCAGCACGCGGCCGATCAACGAGCCGACGGTGACGAAGTCCCCCTCGCGCACCGTGACATCCACGCTCGGAATCTTCTGCGCCTCCTTGCGTGGCGCCACCACGCGACAGCCGTGACGATTCTTCAGATCGGCGATTCCGCCAGTGTGATCGGCATGGTGGTGGGTGACCAGGATATCGGTCAAGCGCCACCCTGACGCGGCGAGCGCGGCGTCGATGGGGCCAGCCTCAGGTGCATCGATTGCGGCCGTCGACCCATCGCCGGGATCGTGCAGTAGCACGCCGTAATTGTCCTTGAGACACGGGAACAGGCGGATTTCGAATGGCATTGTCAGTGTGACTCGTGAGTTGAGCGGCCGGATGGTAGCATGCGGGTCCGGCATATTGCACCGCTATACCGGTTATTTGGGGTCCGATTGTCCGGCCGCCATCTGCTCTCCATAATCGCCGGACGCTGGACAATTCCGGAGCGGTTGCCAATCCATGTCTCTCGACGTCGTCGATCTGCGTAACTTCTACGCCCAGGCTCTGGGCAAGGTGGCGCGGCGCTTCGTCGGTCGCGGCATCCGCTCGCGCTGGGCCGACGTGCATACTTTGCGTGTGCTCGGCATCGGTTACACCACGCCCTATCTCGGTCTGTTTCGCGACGAGGCTGAACGCTGCCTCGCCTTCATGCCGGCGGCCCAAGGCGTCGTGAAATGGCCGTCCGATCGCCCGTCGCTGGTGGCGCTGGTGAACGAGAGCGAATGGCCATTGCCCGACGCGGCCGTCGACCGCGTGTTGCTTGTTCACGCGCTGGAAATGTCGCCGGAAGCCGGCGCGCTGCTGCGCGAGGTGTGGCGGGTTCTGGCGGCGGGGGGGCGGCTGCTCGCTGTGGTGCCGAATCGGCGCGGCGTGTGGGCGCGCACCGATACGACGCCGTTTGGTCACGGCAGGCCCTACTCTCGGGCGCAGATCACACACCTGCTGCGCGAGACCTGGTTCACGCCGACC
>Ga0116216_10003177_pt1 | contig 10715 bp, 8 predicted proteins | sample Sb_taG_11_FD_89696 | JGI IMG/M metagenome (GOLD analysis project Ga0116216, IMG submission 89696) | Peat soil microbial communities from Weissenstadt, Germany - Sb_50d_3_AS metaG | ecosystem: Environmental > Terrestrial > Soil > Wetlands > Peat | place: Germany: Weissenstadt | collected 2010-09-21
CTGCCCCGCTGTGCGATCCTGGACCTATTTCGCGGGAGGGACCATGAGGAGGAAGGGCTGGCTCGCGTAAAAGAGCTGCGGCGCGATGCCGAAGACGAGCGTGCCGGCGGCTCCCGCGGCGACTGCCACCCACGGCGCGAAGGCGTGGCCCGTGGGCAGCACCGCCTCGTCCTCGGAGTACGCGTACATATCCCACACGACCTTGCCGTACACATAGAACGAGACGAGCGTGCCGAAGACGAGCGCGACAGCCATGGCGAGGCCCCATGGCCCGCCCGCGAATGCCTGCTCCAACAGCAGGATCTTGCCGTAGAAGCCTGCGGTGGCCGGGATGCCGGCGAGCGAGAAGAAGAAAAGCGCCATCGCGGCAGCCGGCCAGGGCTGCCGGAAATGCAGTCCACGATAGGCGTCAAGATCGGCGTAGGAATCCGAGCCATCGCCGAGCAGCGCCATCACCGCGAACGCGCCGAGCGTGGTAAACGCATAGGCGGTCAGGTAGAAGAGCATCGTCATCAAGCCGCCGCCGAACCCGCCGAAATCGGCGGCTACGAGCGACACGACGATATATCCCGCCTGCGCGATGCTCGAGTAGCCCAAAAGCCGTTTGAGGTTGCGCTGACGGATCGCGCCAAGGTTGCCCACCAGCATCGAGAGGATCGCGAGAATCCACAACGGGGTCATGGCGAGTGAGGCGCCCGCCGTCAGCGGCCCGGCGACGGTCATGGCCGGTCCGAATATCGTAAACGCGAGGCGAGCCAACACGGCGAACGCGGCGACCTTCACGGCGACCGCCATGAATCCGGTGACGGCAAGCGGCGACCCCTCGTACACGTCCGGCACCCAGGTGTGGAACGGTGCCAGCCCGAGCTTGAACGCAAGCCCTACCAGCAACAAGGCGAAACCCGCGTAGAACAAGCCGTTGAAATGGCCGGCGAGGCGGACGAATGCGTCGAGTTGGATGCTGCCGGAGAACCCGTAGAGCAAAGCGGATCCAAAGATCAAAAAGCCGGACGCGAGCGATCCGAGCAGCACATACTTCAGCGCGGCCTCTTGTGAGGCTTCGCGCGGGAACCCCGTGCCCGCCAACACGTAGAGCGCGAGCGAGAGCTGCTCTATACCTAAGAAGATGATGATCAAGTTGTTCGCCCCGGCCATCACCATGCCGCCGATCGTGCAGAAGATCAGCAGCGCGCCGTAGGCCCCGGCGCTGCCGCCATCTTCTGAACGGCGCAGCGACGAGAGCACGAAGGTGACGGCCAGCGTCACGAGCAGCAGCGCGTCAAAGGTCCAGGAGAAGCGATCGGATGCGAACGCGCCATTGAGCGTGACGGTCTCTTGCCCGTAGAGCGGAAGCATGGTGACGAAGGCGGCCACACAGGTCAGGATGCCGATGCCGAACAGCACGGCCCGCGGAGCCGAGCGGCTCACGAGGTCGACGATCATGAGCAAAAGCCCACCTGCGGCCAAGGCGAGGATGGGTGCCAGGACCTGCCAGTCGATGGTCACGCCGGGGAAGCTCATAGGTGCGCTCCGAGCGATACTCGCGCTGGAGCGGGCGCCGCGGGGACGCGGGCGTTCGATGTCGAGAGACCGATGTTCGCACTGGGTTCGACCGCAGTGGGCGTGCGGTCGTTCAACCAGCCTGGCCAGACGCCGAGAAAGATGATGGCGGCGAGCAGAGGCGCGACAAGCCACATCTCGCGCGCGCGCAGGTCGAGCGCCACCCCGCCATGCGGGAGCCGCTCGGGGCCGTGCATCGTGCTTTGGTAGAGCTTGAGCATGTACACGCTCGCCAGCACCACGGCGATAAGCGCGAGCGACGCATAGAGCGGCTGCGTCTGCCACGTGCCGATGAGGATGAGGAACTCACCCGCGAAGCCAGACAGCCCGGGCAGACCGAGCGCGGCCATAGCGGCGATGAGCATGAACACGCCCAGGCGCGGCGCCGACTGGCTCAAGCCGCCGAACGATGAAAGATCGCGCGTGCCGGCTCGTTCCTCAACGAACCCGAGCAGCAAGAACAGCGCTGCCGCGATGAGCCCGTGGCTGATGAGCATGAGGATGGAGCCAGAGACCGCGGTGATGGAGAACGCGAACAGCGCCAGCCAGACGAAACCCAAATGCGAGAGCGACGAGAAGGCGACAAGCGTCTTGGCATCGCGCTCGCCCATGGCCGCGATCGCGCCGTAGAGGATGCTGGCCACGGCCAGCACGAGCAAGAGCGGCGCCCAGGCGTGTGCCGCGGCTGGGAAGAGCGGCAGGCCGAATGCGAGCAGGCCGAACAAGCCCGCCTTGCTCTGCACGCCCGACACCATGGCGACGAGCGGTGGGGGCGACTGGGTATATGTCGGCGGCATCCAGCTGTGGAAGGGGAAGGCCGGCGTCTTGATGAGGAACGCGATGGCGAAGGCAGCGAAGATCCACCACTGCAGCGACTGGCTCAGATTCACCAACAGACCGCTGACCTCAAAGGTGTGGACCTGGCTGACGAGCGCGATGACGCCGAGCAGCAGCACGAGACCGCCTGCCCCATTGTAGATGAGGTAGCCCCAGGCGGCGCGCCGGGCTGCCTGCGAATCCGCGTAGCCGCTCAGCAGCAAGAAGACCGGGATCAGCATGAGATCCCAGTAGATGTAGAACAGCAAGAGATCTGCTGCGGTGAACAGCCCGAGCAGCGTGGTCTCAAAGGCTAAAAGCAGGAACATAAACCCACGCAGCCGCTCGACGTGCGCGTAGGAAAATGCTGCCCAGATGCTCCCCGCCCCGACGAGCGTCGTCAGCAACACGAAGAACAAGCGCAGCGCGTCGACGCGGATATGGTACGCAGCGGTAAATGGTCCCGAGATCCACGGCACTGATTGGTCGGCGGCCGACGCGGTGCCAAGCGGCAAGAACGCCAGCGATAGGGCGAAGGTCGCAAGGGCCCCGGCGAGCGCGATCCCTTTCAGCACACGCGTCGCTGAGCGCGGCACGAAGAGCAGCACGATGCCGGTGAAAAGCGGGAGAAAGATGACGGTGTCGATGAGGTTGATCATGCCGCTCATATCCCCACCGGCATCCCGCCGCGCACGACGAGCAGATAATACGCGAGCACGAGCACCAAACCGATGACCATGGTCAAGCCGTAACGGCGCAGATAGCCCGTCTCCCAACCGCTCATCGCGTCGCCGACGCCTCGAGTCGCACGAGCGATACCGGCAGTCACGCCACCCACTCCGTCGGGATCGACATAGGTGGCGACATCGGATGCGAGCGTCAGCGCCGGGACTTCGAATAGCCAGTGGTAGATAGTGTCGACGTAATAGGCGTTGAAGAGGAGCCTGCGCACGGGCGCAAGCACACCGCTGAGCCGCTCACGCACGGCCGGAGCGCGCTCGTAGAGCCAGTAGGCAAGCGCGATGCCGGCAAGCGCGGCGCCGGTCGCCACAGCCGTGATGGGCCAGTTGAACTCACCCATCGCGGGCAGCCGGCCCGCGTCGATGAACGCGCCCTGAAGCGCTTTTGAGATCTCATCATGTCCGGGCAAGACGAACCATCCGCCGATCGTCGAGAGCACGGCCAAGATGAAGACGGGCACCGTCATGGTGGCGGAGGAATCGGCGTGCACGTCGTGATCGCCGCGATAGTTGCCGGTGAAGAACACCAAAAAGAGCAGGCGGAACATGTAGAACGCCGTCATGAGCGCGGCGAACGCCGCGAAGCCGAAGAGCAACGGATGATGGAGCAGGGTCAGCTCGTCGAGGATGTCGTCCTTGGAGAAAAAGCCCGCGAAGGGGACGATGCCTGAGATCGCGAGCGTGCCGATGAGAAACGTCCAAAACGCGAAGGGCATGCGTCGCGCCAATCCGCCCATCTTGCGGATGTCCTGTTCGCCACCGAGGTTGTGGATGATGATGCCGGCCGCCATGAAGAGCAAGGCCTTGAAGAACGCATGGGCGACGAAGTGGAAGGTGCCCGCCGCATACGCGCCCACGCCGACAGCCAACACCATGTAGCCGATCTGGCTCATGGTCGAATATGCGAGCACGCGCTTGATGTCATACTGCGCCATGCCGATGGTCGCCGCGAACACCGCCGACGCACAGCCGACGATGGCGACGGTCATCGCCGCAGCCGGCGCATGGTCGTAGATCGGGTGTGCGCGTGCGATGAGATAGACGCCGGCGGTCACCATGGTGGCGGCGTGGATCAGCGCGCTCACCGGCGTAGGCCCCTCCATGGCATCGGGCAACCAGGTGTGCAGCGGCAGCTGCGCGGACTTGGCGACGGCGCCGACGAGCAGCCAGATGCCGATCCAGTCGAGCGCGCTCGTGCTCGCGCTCGTGACGTTCCCGAAGACCTCCTTGTACGATAGACTGCCGAAATGCGCGTACATAAGGAAGATGGCGATCATGATGCCGACGTCACCGATGACGTTCATGATGAGCGCCTTGCGGGCGGCCACGACGGCCGCCACACGCTGGGAATCAAATCCGATGAGCAGATAGGAGGCCAGTCCCACGCCGCCCCAGCCGACGAGCAGCCACAAGAAATTCCCCGCCATGACGAGCATGAGCATGGCGAAGACGAACAGGTTCATGTAGGCGAAGAACGTGCGATAGCCGTGCGACTGCGCCATGTATCCGACCGAGTAGAGATGGATGAGAAAGCCCACGCCCGTGACGATGAGCATCCACACTAGCGCCAGTGGATCGATGCGCAGCTCGAACGATATGGTGAGCGGCGGGATATGCGCCCAATATGCAGGGTGCGCGGCCCAGGCCGGGGGGTATTTCACCGTCAGCACCTGCTGGTCGACCGGCATATGCCAGACCGCCCATGCGAGGATGGCGGTGAGCACAAAGGCGCCGAGCACGGCCAGGTTGCCGACGATTGCAGCGCCCGAACGATGCACGCGCGGTCCGGCGAGCGCGATGACGATCGTGCCGAAGAGCGGCAGGAAGAGTATGGTGAAGGGCGCCGTGGCCAAGAATCCGTCCATCAGCCGCGCAGCTCCGCGACGTCGTCCACGTCGACCACACGCCGCCGGCGGAACACCATGACGACGATGGCCAGCGCGATCGCCGCTTCCGCCGCTGCGACCGTGACCACGATGAAGACGAATATCTGACCCGACATGTCCGCGAAGGTCCGTGCAAACGCAGCGAACGCAAGGTTACCCGCGTTCCACATGAGCTCGATGGCCATGAGCATGGTGATGGGATTGCGGCGCATCAAAAAGCCAAGCACGCCGACCACGAAGAGCGCAGCCGAGACAGCCAGGTAATCGCCGAGCGGCACCTGCGGCATGTTAGAAGCGCACCTCTTTGCGCGCCGCCATGAGCACGACGCCGAGCACCGCGATGAGCAGCACGAATCCTGTCACCTCGAACGCGAAGAGATGCGTGGTGAGCAGCGCCATGCCGAACGTGCCCACCAGGCCGAACTCCGGCGGCGCGCTCGGCGGCGCGGGAGCTTGCGCGCCGTTGACGCCGATGGCGAGCAGTGCGAGCGCGGCCAAACCGGCGACGATCGAGGGGATGGCCTGAAAACGCAAACGATTGACCTCTCCCTCGATGGGCGCCAAGCCGATGGTGAGCAGCGTGATCACGAACAGGAACAGCACGAGGATGGCGCCCGCGTAGATGATGATCTGGATCATGGCCAAGAACTCGGCATTCAAGGTCAAGTAGAGCACAGCCAGGGCGCTGAAATTGACGATCAAACCCACGACCGAGTGCACCGGGTGCTTGCTCGCGATGACGCCGACGGCGGTGAGGATCAAGACCGCGGTGCAGATCCAAAACAGCGCGATCATGGCACGACCCCGGGATCCGTCTCAACCGCGGACTCGGTGTTGGCCATGTGCTGCGTGAAGGGGTCGCGCACCAACAGCTTATCCTTGCCGTACACCAGGCGCTGGCGGGTGAAATCCGCAATGTCGAAGCGCGGCGTCAGAACGATGGCATCCGTCGGACATGCCTCCTCGCACCAGCCGCAGAAGATGCAGCGCAGCATGTCGATCTCGTAGCGGTAACCGTAACGTTCGCCCGGTGAGACCGGTGCCTTGGGGTCGTTCTCCGCGCCGATCACGGTGATGGCATTGGCCGGGCACGCGACGGCACACAGCTCGCAGCCGATGCAGCGCTCGAGACCGTCATCATATTTGCGCAGTTCGTGCACCCCGCGGAAACGCTCGGCGTGTGGAAATGGCTGATGCGGATAGTCGATAGTAGATTTCTTCGTCCACAAGTATTTCATCGTGGTGGCAAGCCCGATGAGCAGCCCTCCGGCCGCATTGGCGACGAATTTCAACCCATTGACGACAAAGCTCACGCTAGCGGACCCCCATGGCTGCGACGACGCCGGCGACGATGATAACGCATGCCACCGACGTGGGCAGCAAGAACTTCCAGCCGAAGGTCATGAGCCGGTCGTAGCGCAGCCGCGGCAGCGTGGCCCGCCACCAGATCATGATGAAGAGCATGATGGCGAGCTTGACGAGGAACCATACGACGCTCAGCAGCGGGTAGCGGGCGACGAACGGCCCGTCGCCGCCGCCGAAGAACAAGAGCGTGCGGATCGCGCTCACCGTGATCATGTTGATGTACTCGGCGACGAAGAACGTGCCGAAGCGCAAGCTGGAATACTCGGTGTGAAAGCCGGCGACGAGTTCGGTCTCGGCCTCGGGCAAGTCGAAGGGAGCGCGGTTCGTCTCAGCGAGCGCCGTGACGCCGTAGATCCACGCCGGGATGAACAGCGGAATGACGTACCAGAAGTGGTGCGCTGATTGCGCAGCGACGATGCCGGCGAGGTTGGTCGTGCCGGCGAGGATGACGACAGGGATGATGGACAGCCCCATGGCCAGCTCGTAGGAGATCATCTGCGCGGTCGAGCGGATGCCGCCAAGCAGCGACCACTTCGACTGCGATGCCCAACCGCCCAACGCGATGCCATAGACGCCGATGGCGCCCGTTGCCAAGAGGAAGAGAATGCCGACGTTAGGCGAGGCGATGGCGATAGGCGTGCCGTCCGGCAGCCAGCCAAAGGGGATGACAGCGTAGGCGAGCAGCGCGGTGAGCACGGCCATCGCCGGAGCGACCTTATAGATGAAGGTGTCGGCGCCGCCTGGGGTCAGGTCTTCTTTGAGGACGAGCTTGATCGCGTCGGCGGCAGGCTGCAAGAGCCCCCATGGTCCGCACCACGTCGGGCCGACGCGCAGCTGAAACCAACCCAACATCTTGCGCTCGAGCAACATCAGATACGCGAAACAGGTGACCACGATGAAGATGAGCACGCCCGACTTGATGGCGAGGATGATCACCCAGTCCGGCATGTGGCTCACGCGGATGCCTCTGCGTTTAACGGACCTGAAGGTCCGTAGCTACGTTGGGTCGTGTCGCGCCCGGCGATTCTCGCGGCGGTAGCCGAGCCGAAGCCCGACGCGTCGAGCAAGCGGTTCACTGGGGCTTCCGGCATGTCGGCCAGCACGAGCGCGACGCCTATCGGCGCTTGCGCGCCAACCTGCACCTCGACCTCGATGTCGCCGCCACGGCCCGAGAGCCGCACGCGGTCACCGGTCACGACGGAAAGCCGCGTCGCGTCGTCAGGATTGAAGATGGCGAATGGTCTGGGTCGCATCGCGGCGATGCCTGGATCAAATGCCGCCGCGCCACCGCCAGCGTACAGACGCGGCACGGGGATGATGGTAAAGCTATGATGGGTCGCGTCGACTTGGTCGGCCGAGCCGCTTGGCGTGTCGTCGACCTTGGGACGCGGTAGCGGATCTTTCGTCGAGCGAGCGCGTGCTGCGCGCTGCACCCCGGTCAGCTGAGCGAAGAGCACGTCGACGTCATCGGGCACGGCCCATTCCTGCCCAAGCGCGCGCGCCAACGACGCAAGGATGCGCGCGTCGCTGCCCACGTGCACCGGAGGCTCGATGGCCTGCGCGAAGGGCTGCTGACGGCCCTCGAGGTTTGTGACGTGGCCGCGCTTCTCGGCAAACGACGCCGCCGCGAAGACGACGTCGGCGTATGACGCCGTCTCGGTGAGTACTTGGTCGGCGACCGCGAGGAACGGGATCCTGTCCAGCGCGCGGCGCACGAGCTCGCCATCCGGATAGGTCAACGCCGGGTTGGCACCGGCGATGAAGAGCGCGTCAAGCCGCCCCTCAGCCGCAGCCTTGAGCATCTCGCCTGTCGTCATGCCTGGCAGCTCAAGCTCTGCGTAGCCCGGGCCGAGGTTGGGCACGCAGCCGGCGGCCTCGGCACCGCGCGCATTGCCGACTGCGCCGACGACGAGGATGCCGACCGGGTGGTCGTAGTCGCGCAGACGATCCATGAGCTTTTCGAGCGCCGCCGTGGCGCCGGGGTCGCGCCCGTTATGGATGGCGACGATCTTCTCCGCGTCGGCGAGCTCCTGCGCGATCTCCGCGACGAAGCCGTCGCCGCTTTCCTCTTTGCCGTGGTGTACCACGTCGGCGAGCTGCTCCATGAGTTCGGCGATGGCGCCCGGCGTGTACTCGACGTGACGGCAGGGCACGGGGAAATCAGGTTTGTAGGGACCGACGAAGACGAGTGTCGCGTGGCGGCGTGCGACAGCCCGGCGCAGCCGCAGGTCGAGGATCGGCGCCTGCTCAGGTGTGATAGCCCCGAAGACGAGGATGAGCGAGGCGTCGTCGAGGTCTTCCAAGCGCGCGTCGTGACGCGAGGGCGAGGCGAACTTCTGCAGACCCACACGATAGTCGATGTTGTTCGTCCCCAGCACGACGCGCGCGAACTGCTGCAGCGCGAAGGCCTCTTCATCCGACAGGCGGCCGCCGCCGATGACGCCGATGCGCTTGGCGCGGGCCGCAGCGGAGAGCTTTTCCGCGGTCACGGCGATGGCTTCGTCGAAGGACGCGGTTTCCAGATCGGCGTCGCGCCGGATGAGGGGCTGGCGCAGGCGCGAGCTCTCATACAGATAGTTGAAGGTGTAGCGGCCGCGATCGCAGATCCAGCCGTCGTCGATCGACGTGTTCTCGCGCGTGAAGGTGCGCATGATGCGCCCGAAGCGCGAGTCGATGCGATAATTGCAGCCCACCGAGCACTGCGTGCAGACGGAATCAGCGTGGCTGAGATCCCAAGGCCGCGACCGGAAGCGATAGGCTTTGCTGGTCAGCGCGCCGACCGGACATATCTCGGTCGTGTTGCCGGAGAAGTACGAGGCGTAGTCAGAGCCGTCGACCGTGCTGATGAGCGAGTGGTGGCCGCGATCGACGACGACCAGGTTGCGCTCTTGCGCGATCTCGTCGTCGAAACGCGTGCAGCGCCGGCATAAGATGCAGCGTTCTTCATCGAGCACGATGGTCGGACCGAGATCGACGCCTTTGGGTTTGTGCAGCTTCGGCTCGGTGAGGCGGCTCGCCCCGGGACCGTAGCTCATGGTGTAGTCTTGCAGATCGCATTCGCCGCCCTTATCGCAGATCGGACAGTCGAGCGGGTGGTTGAGCAGCAAGAATTCGAGCACGCCGTGGCGTCCTTCGGTCACGCGCGGCGACGCGGTGTGCACGACCATGCCCTCGCTGACCTGGGTGTTGCAGGCGATCTGCAGCTTGGGCATCTTGTCGATTTCGACCAGACAAATCCGGCATAATCCCGCCGGGTCCATCTTGGGGTGATAGCAATAGACCGGGATCTGCATGCCGAGCTGCTTGGCCGCTTCGACCACGAGCGTGCCTTCAGGCACCGAGACCGGCTGCCCGTCGATGACGAGGTTGACGGTGCGCCGGACGGCGGGCTGCTTGCTCATGATGCTGCGCTCGCTTCCGCCCATGGCGTCCTATCGGACAGGCGCAGCGGGCATCCCGCCTGGGTGACGTGTGCTGCGAACTCTTCAGGGAAGCGCTTGAGCACGGACGAGAGGAAGGGCATGATCGAATCGCCCAGCGGGCACAGATTCGTGCCGGTGATGATGCCGTTGATGGTGGTGAGCACGCGTAGATCGCTCTCCGAGCCTTCGCCCGCCTCGAGCCGCGAGACCATGCGCGCCACCCACTGGCCCCCCTCACGGCATGGCGTGCACTGGCCGCACGACTCGTGCTCGAAGAAACGCGTAAGCGTCTGCGCTGCGCGCACCATGCACGTCGTATCGTCCATGACGACGAACCCGCCCGAGCCCAGCATCGTGCGCTTGGCCGCGAGCGAATCGAAATCGATTGGGGTGTCGAGGTCCTCCTCGAAGATCGCGGCGGACGATCCGCCGCCGGGCTGGATGGCCTTGAGCCGCCGCCCAGGGAAGAGCCCCCCGGCGTACTCCTCGAGGAGCTCGCGCGCCGCAATCCCCATGGGTACTTCGTAGTTGCCGGGCCGCACCACGTTGCCGCTGACGCTCATGATCTTGGGCCCCGGGCATTTCTCCGGCCCGATCGACGCGAACCAGCGCGCGCCGCGCTCGATGATGTGCGGCACGCAGCTCACCGTCTCGACGTTGTTGACGACGGTCGGCATGTCGTACAGGCCGGCGTTGGCAGGGAACGGCGGCTTGAGACGCGGCTCACCACGTTTGCCTTCGATGGATTCGAGCATGGCCGTCTCTTCGCCGCAGATGTAAGCGCCTGCACCGCGGTGCACGACGATGTCCATCGAGAATTCCGTGCCCAAGATGCGCTTGCCCAGATAGCCCTGGAGTGCGGCCGCCTCCAGCGCGCGCTTGAAGATGCGAAGCCCTCCCAAGAACTCGCCGCGGATGTACATGAA